>Ga0180430_10002320_pt1 | contig 17359 bp, 15 predicted proteins | sample SS_ome_9_FD_132999 | JGI IMG/M metagenome (GOLD analysis project Ga0180430, IMG submission 132999) | Hypersaline lake sediment archaeal communities from the Salton Sea, California, USA - SS_1_S_2 metaG | ecosystem: Environmental > Aquatic > Non-marine Saline and Alkaline > Hypersaline >... | reverse complement strand
TGGCGAGCGGCGGCTCAGGGCGATGCGCTGGGGCTTCGTGCCGCACTGGTACAAGACGCCGACCGACGGGCCGCTGCTGATCAACGCGCGGTCCGAAACGATCGCGGAAAAGCCCGCGTTCCGCGCCGCCTGCCGGGAACGGCGCTGCCTGATCCCGGCCGACGGGTTCTACGAATGGACGCGGGAAGACGGGCAGGTGCCGCTGCCGTGGTACATCCACCGCGCCGATGGCGCGCCGCTGGTCTTCGGCGGCATCTGGCAGGAGTGGGAGCGCGAGGGCCATGACCGGATCGCCTCCTGCGCCGTGGTCACCTGCGACGCCGGCCCGGGCATGGACACGATCCACGACCGCGAGCCGCTGGTGCTGGACCCCGCCGACTGGCCGCTGTGGCTGGGCGAGGCCGGGCACGGCGCGGCCCGGTTGATGAAAGCCGCCGCACCGGGGGTGCTGACGTGGCACCGGGTCGGCACCGAGGTCAATTCCAACCGCGCCTCCGGGCCGCAGCTGATCGAACCGGTCGCGGCCTGACCGGCGCGGACGCTTGCAACACCGGGCCGGGCAGGGCTATAGGGAAGGGGCGCGGGTGTAGCTCAATGGTAGAGCAGCAGCCTTCCAAGCTGAATACGTGGGTTCGATTCCCATCACCCGCTCCAACTTCCTGCCCCCCTGCGCCAACCAGACGCTTGCCCTTCCACGCCCCGATCCGGTAACCGGAAGGCCACGCATGGGAGGCGGCATGGCCAGAAAACCCGAACCCGCCGGAGACGAGCGGGCGAAATCGCGGCGGATCGGCGCCCTCGCGGGGCTGTGGCCGTTCCTCGCGCCCTACCGGCTGTTGTTGGGCGGGGCGATCGCGGCGCTGGTCGCGACCGCGACCGTCAGCCTGATGCTGCCGATCGCGGTGCGCCGGGTCGTCGACGGGTTCAACGAAGGCGCGGCGCTGCTGGACCAGTATTTCACCGCCGCGCTGATCATCGCCGGGGCGCTCGCGCTGGGCACGGGGCTGCGCTACTACCTTGTCACCCGGCTGGGCGAACGGGTGGTGGCCGATATCCGCAGGGCGGTGTTCGACCGGGTGATCGGCCTGTCGCCGGCCTTCTTCGAACGGGTGCTGACCGGCGAGGTGCTCAGCCGGATCACGACCGACACGACCGTGATCCTGTCGGTCATCGGTTCGTCGATCTCGATCGCGCTCAGAAACCTGCTGCTGCTGTTCGGCGGTCTGGCGCTGATGCTGCTGACCTCTTCCAAGCTCACCGGCCTCGTGCTGCTGATCGTGCCGGTGGTGGTGGTGCCGATCATCGTGCTCGGCCGCCGGCTGCGTGGGCTGTCGCGCGAGAACCAGGACTGGATCGCGGCCTCTTCCGGCAATGCGTCGGAGGCGCTGCTGGCGGTGCAGACGGTGCAGGCCTATACCCACGAGACCGCGAGCCAGGCGGAATTCGGCGCGGTCACCGAACGCTCGTTCGAGGCCGCGAAGAAGCGTGTCGGCACCCGCGCGGTGATGACGGTGATCGTGATCTTCCTCGTCTTCGCCGGGATCGTCGGGGTCTTGTGGATCGGCGCGCGCGACGTGCGCGCCGGCGCGATGAGCGTGGGCGAGCTGGTGCAGTTCGTGATCTACGCGATCATGGTCGCCGGCTCGGTCGGCGCGCTGTCGGAAATCTGGGGCGAATTGCAGCGCGCCGCCGGCGCGACGGAACGGCTGGTGGAGCTTCTGTCGACGGACGACGCGGTTCAGGATCCGGCCAGCCCGCGGCCGCTGCCGGCCCCGGTTCGGGGCGAGATCGGGCTGGAGGGCGTGACCTTCCGCTATCCCTCGCGGCCCGACGCGCCGGCGCTCGACCGTGTCGACCTGAGGGTGACGCCGGGCGAGACGGTGGCGCTGGTGGGCCCGTCCGGCGCGGGAAAATCGACCGTCATCCAGCTTCTGCAACGCTTCTACGATCCCCAGGAGGGCCGGATCACCATCGACGGGATCGACCTGCGCGAGATGGCGCGGGCCGAGTTCCGCCGCGCCATCGCGCTGGTGCCGCAAGACCCGGTGATCTTTGCCGCCACGGCGCGGGAAAACATCCGCTTCGGCCGGCCCGACGCCAGCGATGCCGAGGTCGAGGCCGCGGCGAAGGCCGCCGCCGCCGATGGCTTTCTCGCCGAGCTGCCGGAGGGCTACGACACCTATGTGGGCGAACGCGGCGTGATGCTGTCGGGCGGGCAGAAACAGCGCATCGCGATCGCCCGCGCGATCCTGCGCGACGCGCCGATCCTGCTTCTGGACGAGGCGACATCGGCGCTGGACGCCGAAAGCGAACGCGCGGTCCAGCAGGCCGTCGACCGCCTGTCTGAGGGCCGCACCACGCTGATCGTCGCGCACCGGCTGGCGACGGTGAAGCGCGCCGACCGGATCGTGGTGTTCGACAAGGGCCGGATCGTCGCCACCGGCAGCCATGCCGCGCTGGTGGCCGAAGGCGGTCTTTACGCGCGCCTGGCGCGGCTGCAGTTCACCGACGGTGCCGCGGCGGAGGCCACCGAAGCGGCCGAATAGCCGCAGCGTCAGGCTTGCCCGGGCGCGCGCGACCGACCATTGTTGCCTGATAACACGACCGCCCGAGGGGCGGCAGGGAGGGTATGTAATGGGTCGTTTCGAGGGTTTGGCCGACCGTGACGCGGTCGAGAACGAAATGCCGTGGGAGGCGCGCGAGGTTCCGCGCACGATCTACGAGTTTCTCGGGCAGGTGAAGGACCGGCACGGCGCGCGGCCGGCGATCAGTTTCCAGATCCTGTCGGGACCGGCGGACAAGGCGGAAACCCTGACCTGGGCCGAGTTGCACGGCCGGGTGACGCAGGCCGCGAACCTGTTTCGCAGCCTCGGGATCGGGCCCGGCGACGTCGTGGCCTACCTGCTGCCGAATTCCAACGAGACGGCGGTCACGCTGCTGGGCGGCATGGTCGCGGGGATCGTCAACCCGATCAACCCGCTGCTGGATCCCGAACAGATCGCCGCGATCCTGCGCGAGACCGGGGCCAAGGTGCTGGTGACGCTGAAGAGCTTTCCCAAGACGGATGTCGCGCAGAAGGCGGCCGAGGCGGTGCGCCTGGCGCCCGACGTGCAGACGGTGCTGGAGGTCGACCTCAACCGTTACCTCGGCCCGCCGAAAAGCCTGATCGTGCCGTTCCTGCGGCCCAAGACCCCGGTGGCGCATCGCGCGACCGTCCGGAACTTCCGCGCCGAATGCGCGAAGATGCCGGCCGACCGGCTGAGCTTTCCCGACGACCCGGCGGACCGGGTGGCGGGGAACTTCCACACCGGCGGCACCACGGGCCTGCCGAAGGTCGCGCAGCACAAGGTTTCGGGGATGATCTACAACGGCTGGCTGGGCGGCCGGCTGCTGTTCGACGAGACCGACGTGCTGATCTGCCCCTTGCCGATGTTCCATGTCTTCGCAGCCTATCCGATCATGATGTCCTGCATCGCCTCGGGTGCGCATGTGGTGTTTCCCACCCCGGCGGGCTACCGCGGCGAGGGCGTGTTCGACAATTTCTGGAAGCTGATCGAACGCTGGCGCGTGACTTTCGTGATCACCGTGCCCACCGCGCTGGCGGCGCTGATGCAGCGCCCGGTGGATGCCGATATCTCGTCGCTGCGCACCGCGATTTCGGGCTCCGCCGCGTTGCCGGTCGAGCTTTACAACCGGTTCCTGTCGGCCACCGGCGTGCAGATCGCCGAGGGCTACGGGCTGACGGAGGCGACCTGCCTCGTGTCCTGCAACCCCGTCGACGGGCTCAAGAAGGTCGGATCGGTCGGCCTGCCGCTGCCTTATACGCAGGTGCGGATCCTCGAACACCGGCCCGATGGCAGCGTGCGCGACTGCGAGATCGACGAGATCGGCGAGATCTGCATCGCCAATCCCGGGGTCTTCGCCGGCTCGACCTATACCGAGGACGATCGCAACGTCGACCTGTTCGACGATGACATCTACCTGCGCACCGGCGACCTCGGGCGACTGGACGCCGACGGTTACCTGTGGATCACCGGCCGGGCGAAAGACCTGATCATCCGCGGCGGGCACAACATCGACCCCGCCGAGATCGAGGAGGCGATGCTGAGCCATCCCGCCGTCGCCTTCGCCGGCGCGATCGGCCAGCCCGACGCCTTCGCGGGCGAACTGCCCTGCGTCTATGTCGAACCCGTTGCCGGGGCGGAGTTGACGGTGGCCGACCTCGCCGCCCATGCCCGCCATCACATCCACGAACGCGCCGCCTATCCCAAGCATTTCGAGATCCTGCCGGAACTGCCGAAGACGGCGGTGGGCAAGATCTTCAAGCCGGAGCTGCGCAAGCTGGCGATCGCGCGGGTCTACGACCACGCGCTGCACCGGGGCGGCTTCGCGGCGCGGGTGGCCGAGGTGGTGGAGGACCGCAAGCGCGGCCTCGTCGCCCGGCTGGAGCGGCTGGGCGAGATCGACGAGGAGGCGCTGGGCCACAAGCTGGGCGAATTCACCCGGCCCTGGGAGTGGCGCGAGTGATCGAAACGGCCCGGCGCGCGGGGCGCCGGGCCTGCGATCCGTTCGCGAAGAATCGGCGCGCCGTCAGGCCGCGCGGGCCTTCACATCCTGTGCCGCGCCCAGCAGCGCATCGGCGATGAAATCCAGATCGGGCCGCTGCAGACGCGCCGGCAGGCGCACGTCGCAGGCCCGCATCAGCATCGCGCGCGTCTTCGGCAGGTCCGGCAGATCGCCCAGGAACTGCCAGTTCCAGAACGCGCGGGCATTGTCCCGGCTCAGCCCGAAGACCTGGACCGAGACGCCGCGGACCTTCGCCGCGTCCTGGAAGGCCAGTGCCTCCTCGTCGCGGGCGAAGCCGCGCAGGTTGAACTGCAGCGAATCCGGCGCGCGATCTTCCTGCGGCAGGGCCGGCGGCACCGCCATCCAGGGCGAGCCGTTCAGCCTGTCCGCCACGTAATCGTGGTTGGCGCGCCCGTCGCGCACCCGGCGCGCCACCTCGGCCAGCTGCGGCCGGATCACCGCCGCCGAGAGGTTCTGCATCCGGGTGTTGTAAAGCGGCAGCCTGTTTTGCCAGTGATGGAAGCTGTTTTGCAGGCCGGGATGCTTTTTCCAGTTGTGTTCGTAGGCGCCCGACATGATCACCGCGCGCGCCGCGATCTCGGGATCGTCGGTGATCATGATCCCGCCCTCGCCGGCATTGACCAGCTTGTAGGACTGGAAGCTGAAGCAGCCGATCCGGCCGATCGTGCCGATCTTGCGCCCCGACCACAGCGTGCCCAGCGAATGCGCCGCATCCTCGACCACGGGCACGCCGCGCGCCTCGGCCAGCGCCATGATCGCGTCCATGTCCGAGGTATGGCCGCGCATGTGGCTGATCAGAACGGCAGAAACCGTGTCGTCGAGCTTGGCCTCGAAATCCGCCAGGTCGACGCGGAAATCGTCGCCGACCTCGACAAGCACCGGCACGCAATCGGCATGGACGATGGCGGAGGGCACGGCGGCGAAGGTGAAGGCGGGGATCAGCACCCGTGCATCGCGCGGCAGATCGAGCGCCTTCAGCGCAAGGAACAGCGCCGCCGAACACGACGAGACGGCAAGCGCGTAGCGCGAGCCCATCATCTCGGCGAACTCGGCCTCCAGCAGTGCCACCGGCGCGCCTTCGGGCGCGGTGTAGCGAAACAGGTCACCAGAGGTCAGCAGCCGCTCTATTTCGGCGCGCGCGGCCTCGGGGATCGGTTCGGCGTCGTAGACGTTGGGGGCCGGGCGATGCTGTCCGTCGGGTGCCATGCGTCAGCTTTCCTGAATGTGACTTTCAGGAAAACTGTAAATGAATCGAAGCCGGAACGCCACCCGGATTTCGCGCCATCGGCGGTCAGATGCCCAGCCGGTCGCGCATCGCGTACCAGGTCATCGCCAGCACCAGGAGCGGCCAGCGCAGCGCGGCGCCGCCGGGGAAGGCGGGCGGCCGGAGCCCGGCCATCACGTCGAAGCGCTCCGCCTGCCCGGCGGCGGCCTCGGCCAGAACCTTTCCCGCGAAGGTCGCCATCGCCACGCCGTGACCGGAATAGCCCGAGGCCGACAGGACATTCGCGGACGGGCGCAGGAAACAGGGCATCCGGGTCATGGTGATCGCCAGCGTCCCGCCCCAGGCATGGTCGATCGCCACGTCGGCGAGGCCGGGATAGACCCGAAGCATCGGCCCCCGCACCGCCCGGACGATGTCGGGGAAGCGGTAGCCATAGCTTTCGCCACCGCCGAACAGCAGCCGGCCATCCTCGCTCAGCCGCCAGTAGTTGACGACGAAGCGGCTGTCGGACACCGCCACGTCCTCGCGCAGCACCTCCGCCACCCGGTCGCCCAGCGGCGCGGTGGCGAGGATGAAGTTGTTGATCGGCATCACCCGCGACGCCACCCTGCCGTCGAGCCCGCCGAGATATCCGTTCGCGGCCAGGATCACCCGGTCGCAGCGGACCCGGCCCTCGGCGGTTTCCACCACCGGCCGGTCGCCGGGCGTGACGCGGGTGACGACCGATCCCTCGTGGATCCGGGCGCCCGCCGCGCTGGCGGCCCCGGCCAGGCCGATGGCGAAGTTCAGCGGATGGACATGCCCGGCGCCGCGGTCGCGCGCGCCGCCGACATAGGCCTCGGACGGCAGGATCGCATGCAGGCCGTCGCGGTCGAGCGGTTCGATCTCGGCGTAGCCGTAACGGCTGGCAAGCCTTTCGGCCTCGACATGCGCCTCGCGCACCTCCGCGGCGGTTCGGCAGGCATGCACGATCCCCGGCTTGAAGGTCAGCGGCATGTCGTGTTCGGCGATCAGGCCGCGCACCAGCGCCTTGGCCTCTTCGGCGAAGTCCCACAACAGCCGCGCGGTTTCGGCGCCGTGGCTTGCCTCCAGCGTCTCCTGGTCGACGCGCTGGCCGGAGCCGACCTGCCCGCCGTTCCGGCCCGAGGCGCCGAAGCCGACGCGATGCGCCTCCAGCAGCACCACGTCGAAGCCGCGGCGCGCGAGGTGCAGCGCCGCCGAGAGCCCGGTATAGCCGGCGCCGACGATGCAGACATCCGCCCGCGTCTCGCCCCGCAGCGGCGCAAACGCGGCAAGCGGCGCGGCAGTGGCGGCATACCAGCTGTCGGGATACTGCCCGGCCCGGTCGTTGGCAAACAGCAGGTTCATACGTTCAACAGCAGATGCTCACGCTCCCAGGGGCTGATGACCTGCAGGTATTCCTTGTGCTCGTTGCGCTTGACACTGTCGTAGAGCTTGCAGAAATCCGCCCCCAGCACCTCGCGCAGCGCCGCGTTCTCCTCGAACAGGTCAAGCGCGTCGCCGAGGTTGTAAGGCAGTTCGTCCTCGCCCATGTAGGCGTCGCCGGTGCATTCGGCGCGCGGCGTCTTGCCTTCCTTCAGCCCCAGATAGCCGCAGGCCAGCGACACCGCGATGCCGAGATAGGGGTTGCAATCCATCCCGGCGAGGCGGTTTTCCAGCCGCCGCGATTTCGGGTCGGAGATCGGCACGCGCAGCCCGGTGGTCCGGTTGTCGCGCCCCCATTCGAGGTTGATCGGCGCGGCGAAGTCCGGGACGTAGCGGCGGTAGCTGTTCACGTAGGGGGCCAGCAGCGCGATGGCCGAGGGCAGGTGGGTCTGCATCCCGGCGATGAAATGCATGAAGGCCGGCGTCTCCTCGCCCTTGCGGCCAGAGAAGATGTTCTTGCCGGTCTTCGAATCCACCACCGAGTGGTGGATATGCATCGCGCTGCCGGGTTCGTCCTCGATCGGCTTGGCCATGAAGGTGGCGAAACAGTCGTGCCGCAGCGCGGCTTCGCGGATCAGCCGCTTGAAGAAGAAGATCTCGTCGGCCAGTTCCACCGGGTCGCCATGGGCCAGGTTGATCTCCACCTGCCCGGCGCCGCCCTCCTGCAGGATGCCGTCGATCTCGAACCCCTGCGCCTCGGCGAAATCGTAGATATCGTCGATCACCTTGCCGTATTCGTCCACCGCCGACATCGAATAGGCCTGCCGCGCGGCGGCCCGGCGCCCGGTGCGGCCCATCGGCGGCTCGACCGGCATGTTCGGATCGATGTTCTTGGCGACGAAGAAGAATTCCATCTCCGGCGCGACGATCGGGGTCCAGCCCTCGGCGGCGTAGAGCCCGACCACGCGCTTGAGCACGTTGCGCGGCGCGAAGCTGATCGGATCGCCCTTCTGGTCGACGGCGTCGTGGATCACCTGCAGCGTGATGTCGGCGGTCCAGGGCGCGGCCGTCGCGGTGGCGAAATCGGGCACGAGGATCATGTCGGGCTCGGTATAGGCGCCGATCGGGCTGTCGGCCCAGCCGCCCGTGATCGTCTGCAGGAAGATCGAGTTGGGCAGGAAGAAGCTGGGCTGCTTGAGGAATTTCGAGGCCGGCATCGCCTTGCCGCGGGCCACGCCGGCGATATCGGCGAGAATGCATTCGACCTCGTCGAGACGCCGGCCGGCGATGTATTCGCGGGCGGCGTCGGGTAGCTTGTCCTTCCAGTCGGACATCGGATCAACTCTCGTGTTTCTTGAAGAACGCCGCGATGCGCGCGGCGATCGCGGCGGAGGAACCGGGCCGGCCCATCCGGGTTTCGGCCTCGGCCATCAGCGCGTCGGGCACCACGCCCTTGCCGCGCTGCTCCATCAGGCCGCGCAGGAAGTCGTCGTAGTATTCCGGGTGGGCCTGCACCGTCAGCCCCCAGTCGCCGTAGCCCAGCGCGGCATAGCGGCAGAACGGATGGGTGCCGATCACCTCGGCCGCCTCGGGTTTCGCGGTCACCTGGTCCTGGTGCCACGCGTGCAGGGTCACCGTCTCGCCGCCGAAATCGTACTCCGTCGGCCCGACGGCCCAGCCGCCGGGGAACTTCTCGACCGTGCCGCCCAGCGCCTGGGCCATGATCTGGTGGCCGAAACAGATGCCCACCATCGGCACGCCCGCGTCGCGGGCCTTGCGGATGAACGCCTCCAGCGGCGCGATGAACGGGTGATCCTCGTAGGCGCCGTGGCGCGAGCCGGTGATCAGCCAGCCGTCGGCATCATGCACGTCGTCGGGAAACTCCATCCCCTCGACATGCCAGGACCGGAAGGTAAAGCCGTGACCGGCCAGGAGCCGGGTGAACATGGCCGGGTAATCGCCATGGTCCGACCGCAGCGCGTCGGGCGCGCGGCCGGTTTCGAGAATGCCGATCAGCATGGGATGCTCGTTGTTGATTGCGCGCAGACTATCCTTGCCCGGGAAACCGGGCAAGGGGGGTGTCAGACCGTGTCGAGATACAGTTCCACCTGCTGTTCGGGCGACAGTTCCGACATGTAGTGCAGCTCCTGCCGCTTGGTCAGCAGGTAGTTCTGGATCAGTTCGGCGGGGAAGATCGCGCGCATCTCCGCGCTGCCCGCAAAGGCCTCGATCGCCTCTGCCCAGCTGCCGGGAAGCTGCGGCAGGTTCTGGGCATAGGCGTTGCCGGTGATCGGCGCCGGCGCCGCGGCCCGCCGCGCGATGCCGTCAAGCGCCGCGCCGAGGATCGCGGCGAGCGACAGGTAGGGGTTGACGTCGCCGCCGGCGACCCGGTGTTCGATCCGCCGCGCGGCGGGGCTTCCGGCCGGCACCCGGATCGCGGAGGTGCGGTTTTCATAGGCCCAGGCGATGCCGGTGGGCGCATGGGCATCGGGCACCAGCCGGTCGAAACTGTTGGCATGGGGCGCGAACATCAGCGTCGATCCCGGCATCGCGGCCAGGCAGCCGCCGATCGCGTGGCGCAGCGCCGCCGTGCCCTCCGGCCCGCCGTCGTCGAAGATGTTGCGGCCGTCTTCGTCCAGCACCGAGAAATGGCAATGCATGCCGTTGCCCGACCACACGTCATAGGGCTTGGCCATGAACGAGGCGGCGAACCCGTGCTGGCGCGCAAGCCCCTTGACCAGCATCTTGAACAGCCACGCATCGTCGGCGGCCTTCAGCCCGTCGGGCTGGTGCATCAGGTTGATCTCGAACTGCCCCGGCCCGGCCTCGGAAATCGCGGTGTCGGCGGGTATGTCCATCGCCTCGCAGGCATCGTAGAGCGCCGTGAAGAACCGGTCGAAGGCATCCAGCGCCCGAAGCGACAGGATCTCGCCGCCGGTGCGGCGCTTGCCCGAGCGCGGCGAGGGCGGCACCCGAAGCCGGCTGCCGGAATCGTCGATCAGGAAGAATTCCAGTTCCGTCGCCACCACCGGTGTCAGGCCGCGGGCGCGGAACCCCTCCATCACCCGGGCCAGCGCCTGCCGGGGGTCGCCGTCATAAGGGCGGCCGTCCTCGTGGAACATCCAGATCGGCAGAAGCGCCGTCGGCGCCTCAAGCCAGGGCATCGGCAGAAAGCCGCGTTCGGTGGGCATCAGCACGCCGTCGGCATCGCCGGAGTCGAAGACCAGCGGGCTGTCGTCGATATCCTCGCCCCAGATGTCGAGGTTGAGCGCGGAATACGGAAACCGCGTGCCCTCGTGCATCAGCTTTTCGGCGAAGCGGGCGGGAATGCGCTTGCCGCGCGCCACGCCGTTGAGGTCTGCGGCGGCGACGCGGATGGTGCGCACCTCCGGATGTTCTCTCAGCCAGTCCATGGTCTCACCTGACAAGTTGCGGCCGGTACCGCAGGCGCTGACGCGTGTTGGCGGGCATGTGGCGGTTGAGCCGCCGGTTGATCAGCCCGAACAGCCCGATGATCGCGAGCGTCAGCACGATGAAATAGGCCGCGACGATCGGGTATGCGAGGAAGGGATTGAACGTCTTGTCGGCGAAATAGTTGGCGTAATAAAGCGCGTCGCCCTGCTGTCGCCAGGCCGGGAAGCCGGAAAAGAACACCAGCGTCGTGGCGTGGAACAGGAAGATCGCCTCGTTCGTGTAGGCCGGCCAGCCCAGCCGCATCATCGTCGGCCAGACGATCCGGCGAAACCGCGCCCAGCCCGACATGCCATAGGCATCCGCCGCCTCCAGATCGCCGCGCGGCACGGACCGCAGCGCGCCGTAGAAGATTTCGGCCGAATAGGCCGCCGTGTTGAGGATCAGCACGATCAGCGCCCCGGCCTGCGCCTTGGTCAGCCACGAGGTCGCCACGGTGATCGTGGTGACGCCCAGCGGGATGTCGATGCCGGCCTTGGGCAGGAGCACGAAGGTCTCGTAGGCGAGGAAGAACTGGATGAACAGCGGCGAGCCGCGGAACAGGAAGATGAACCATTCCGCCGGCTTGCGCAGCGCCGCCACGGGGCTGGCCTTGGCCACCGCCAGCGCGTTTGCGAAGACAAACCCGATCGCCAGCGCACAGGCGCCGAAATAGACGTTCCAGATCAGGCCCGACCCGATCAGCGTGACGTGTTCGCAGATCGTGAAGCCCTCGCGCGGCAGCAGCCGCTCGCCGTAGCCCAGCGAGCGGAAGGCATAGGCCTGCACCGTTTCCCAGCAGGTCATCGGCCCGCCTTTCGCTGCGTCTCGCCCGCCAGCGTCGCCTGGCCGTGGCTGAGCCGCGCCGACAGCCGGCCCAGCACCCGTTCGGACACCGCCGTCATCAGCAGGTAGAAGACCAGCAGGCCGAGGAAGTACCACACCCGCCAGTCGGGATGCGGATAGGCATAGGCCGAGGTCTTGGTGCCGCCCAGTTCGCGCGCCCAGTAGACGATATCCTGCACGCCCAGCAGGAACAGCAAGGGCGTAGCCTTGATCAGGATCATCCACAGGTTCGACAGGCCGGGCAGGGCGTAGACCCACATCTGCGGCACGAGGATCCGGCGGAAGGTCTGGCCGGATGTCATGCCATAGGCCTCGCCGGTCTCGATCTGGGCGCGCGGCACCGCCCGCATCGCGCCGTACAGCACGTTGGCGGCGAAGGCGCCGAAGACGATGGCGAAGGTCACCACGGCAAGGCCGAAGCCGTAAAGCTGGTGCACCGTCTGCGGCGCGCGCGACGGCGGCACCTTGGCCTCCGGGCAGACGCGGAACTCAAGCCCGTTGCGAACCGGTTCCGTCCAGTCCGGACAGCGGACCTGGTGCACCAGCCACTCGATCCCCTGGTCCAGCGCGATCACGAAGAACAGGAAGAACACGATGTCCGGCACGCCGCGCACCATCGCGACATAGCCCTGGCCCAAAAGCCGCAGCGGCAGGATCTGCGACCGTGCCGCCACCGCCCCGGCGAAGCCGAAGGCCAGCGACACCGGCGCGGTGACCGCCAGCAGCACCAGCACGGTGACGAAGGACCAGTAGAAATCGAAGTGCTTCCCCGTGGTGAGGTAGCACATGAGCCAAGACAGGCCCTCGATCGCGGAAGGGTCTTCGCAGAACGCGAACATCGGGATCGGCGCGGGGCGGGATCAGCCCGCCCCGCGGCCCTGTCACTTGCCGCTGTCGCCGCCGTCGACCGGGTAGGTCTGCACCTCTTCCCCGAACCACTTCACCAGAAGCTCGTTCAGGCTGCCGTCGGCCTTCATCGAGTCGATCGCGGCGTTGAACCTCTCGCGCAGCTCGGTGTCGGATTCGCGCAGACCCATGCCGACGCCGCCGCCCAGCGGCACCCGGTCACCGACGAAGATCAGATCGCCGCCGGATTCCTCGACCAGCGGCGCGAGGTAGTCGTAATCGGCGAACACCGCGTCCGCCTCGCCGTTGCGCACCGCCGCGATGGTTTCGTCCGGTGTGGCGAATTCCAGCAGCGTGGCGCCGGTCTCGGCGACGTAGCCGGCCTGGATCGTGGCGGTCTGCGCCGCGATCACGCCCGACAGGTCGACGTCCTCGGCGGCCGCGACATAGGCCGAGGCGGTCGGCGGGTAATAGTCTTGCGTGAAGTCGATGACCTTGTCGCGTTCCTCGGTGATCGACATGCCCGCGATGATCGTGTCGTAATTGCCCGACTGCAGGTTCGGGATGATCGAATCCCAGTCGTTGGTGACCCATTCGCAGGTCAGTTCGGCGCGGGCGCACATCTCGTCGCCCAGTTCGCGCTCGAACCCGTCGACCTCGCCGTTGTCGTTGATGAAGTTGTAGGGCGGGTAGGCGCCCTCGGTGCCCATGCGCACGGTGTCCTGGGCAAGGGCGGCCCCGGCGGTCAGCGCCAGCGCGGCGGTGGTCAGGATCAGGTTTCTCATCGCGTTACTCCCGGTTGAGCTGCTGTTGTCATTGGTCACGCCGGGGCAGTCGCGCTCAGGAACTGCCGCAGGCGGTCGGTCTTCGGGGCCCCGAAGACCTGGTCGGGCGGGCCCTCCTCCTCGATCCGGCCGAGATGCAGGAAGACCACGTGATCGGAGACATCGGCGGCCAGCCGCATGTCATGGGTCACGAGAAGCATGGTGCGGCCCTCGTCGGCCAGCGCCTTGATCACCTTCACCACCTCCTGTTCCAGTTCGGGGTCGAGGGCGGAGGTCGGTTCGTCGAACAACAGCGCCTTGGGTTCCATGCACAGCGCGCGGGCGATGGCGGCGCGCTGCTGCTGGCCGCCCGACAGCTGCGCTGGCCAGGCATCGGCCTTGTCTGCGATGCCCACCTTGGCGAGATAGCCGCGCGCGGCGCTTTCCACCTCGGCCCGGTCGCGGCCCTGCACGGTGACGGGCGCTTCCATGATGTTGTCGAGGATCGTCATGTGCGACCACAGGTTGAACTGCTGGAACACCATCGACAGGTTGGTGCGGATGCGGATCGTCTGCGCCTTGTCACCGGGGTGACGGCCGGCGCCCGAGCCGCGCCAGCGCACCGCCTCGCCCTCGAACAGCACCTCGCCCTGCTGGCTGTCCTCCAGCAGGTTGGCGCAGCGCAGAAGCGTGGACTTGCCCGAGCCGGAGGAGCCGATCAGGCTGACCACCTTGCCGCGATTGGCGGCGATCGAAACGCCCTTGAGCACCTCCAGCGGCCCATAGGCCTTGTGCAGGTCGCGGATCTCGAGGACGGGCGGGTCTGTGGCGGGCACGATACGGGCGCTTGTTGTCTTGGCCGACGAGTAGGGCGGAAAAATCGCCGCTTGGCAACGCCCTTTCGGCGCAATCCGGCGGCGGCGCGGGGCCGGCTGCCTAAAGGATGGGCGGATCGGGCGGGATCGGCACCGCCAGATAGGCCGCCGCCGGGATCGCGACGAGGCCGCGCAGCCCCAGCGCGGCGCGGTCGCCCGGCGGCAGCGCGGCGATGGCCCCGGCCACGGCGGCGAAGACCGGCGCCGGGTCGCGCCCCTTGGCGGTGATCAGCGGCAGGCCCGGCGTCGGCGCGGTGCGCGCCACCACCCGCAGCGCGGCGGCGAGCGCGGGATCATGCGCGCCGATCAGCCGCCACGTGACGGCGTCGAGCGCGGCGAGGTCGGCCCGGCCTTCGGCCACCGCGCGGGCGCTCTCGACATGCGCGCCGGTGCGGATCGCGCGGTTGAATTCCAGCCCCCGCGCCGCGGCATGGGCCTGGGCGGCGGCCCAGCCGGACTGGCTGCCGGCCTCGTTGATTGCCAGCACGCCCCCGGCCAGCGCGGCCAGGTCGCGCCCGTCGCCCGCCCGCGCCACGAGGGCCGAGCAGTAGTATCCCGGGCCCAGCCCCTCCAGCCCGTAGTCCGGCGTGCCGACCAGCGTGACATGGCCGTGCAGACGGCCGCGATAGGGCAGGCCGCAGGTCTGCGCCAGCACCAGGTCGGGCGCCTGCCAGACCTCCCACGGGTTGTCCGGCCGCTCCAGCGCCTTGGGCGCGTCGATGCCGGCGGCGCGCAGCCGGTCGCGGATTTCCGCCCAGAGCCGGTCGGTGGCGGGCCGGATCTCGGCCCGGTCGTACATCGGCAGGGCGGCGCGGGTCACTTCGCGACGCGCTGGCGGGCGATGGCGCTGTCGACGTCGGAAATGCCCAGAAGGTTGGCGACCAGCCGGATCAGCGCATCCTCGCGCGCGTCGCGGCCGGCGTCGGCCAGCGCGATGCGCCACAGCGCCTCCATGATCGCCATCCGGTCCTCGTGCGGCACCGCGTCCTTCAGCGCGCGGGTGAAGCGGACGGTATCGGGGGCCTCGGCCTCCAGCCCCTCGGCCTCGCGTCTGAGCGCGGTGGCGGCGAAGGGGGAGAGGGAATAGCGCGCGGCCAGCACCCGGTCGATATGCTCGATCTCGACCATCGCGTAGTCGCCATCGGCGCGGGCAAGGCGCACCAAGAGCGCCGCCAGCGCCAGCCGGCAATCCGCCGGCGGCAGCGGCGCCGGGTCCGCCGCGAAAAGGTTGGAGAGAAGCTTGCCGAACATGGCCGGGGTATAGCGCGACCGGGCGGGGGGGCGGAAGCCCCTATGCGGGGGTCAGCCCTCCCACCCGGCCACGATGCACAGATCGCCGGAGGAGACGGGATCGCGCAGCGCCTTCGCCGCCTGGTATTCCGGGCTGTCGTAGCAGGCCTGCGCGGCCTCGATCGTCGGGAATTCGATCACGACGGTGCGGGGGCGCAGTGTGCCCTCCCGCACCTCCTGCGGCGCGCCCCGGACGAGGAAGCGGGCGCCGAACTTGGCGAAGGCCACGGCATTGGCGGCGCGGTAGGCGTCGTAGGCGGAGGGGTCATCCACGGTGACATGGGCGACCCAGTATCCTTTGGGCATGGGGAGGCTCCTGTGGGCAACTTTTGCGCTCAGAGTGTTGCGCAGAAACGACCGGGGCAAGGGCCTATTCTTGTAGTTGACCCACGATATCAGGCAACCTTGGGGCAGCACACGGCAATAGAGTGTTTTGCCCGAGGGGCAGGCTAGCCGATACTATCTCTTCGGGCCGCGACCGAGGGTCGCTTCGATACGCGCCCTAAGAAACTCGCGGTTGTACTCGTGGTCTTCTTTCCACCGAACCTGATTGTATTGGCGAACATCGAAATGGACGACGTTCTCAACTCCAGCGATGTTCTCGTCAACACACCAAATGATTGGGATGCCAAGCCCGGCAGCGAACCCCGCCTCAAAGTAGACACCCCCTCTGGGAGCACCTACTGTCGTCGATTTGCTCCATTCTTCGGGTTTTGCAAGGCCGCAAGTGATGTCAACAACAACAGCGCGAGATTTTCGGATCTCAGATAGGATCATCTCGTCGATTTTGTCGTTGTGATGAACGTCATCAATCCTAACGCAGTCATAGCCGGCTTCTTCAATCGCAGGCTTCACAGCGCACTTATAAAACTGGTCGACGCGGTCTGACCCGAACCACATTGCGACGAAGATTGAATCTCGCGAACTGCTTAAGCCAAGTGAGTTGACATACTCGAAACCCTCCAGCCGTAGGGAATAACTTCCTGATTCCTTCTCAACAAGGTTGCGCCGCTCTGCGTAATCGAGGTACTTGATTAAATACGGGAAGAAATCACTATCAGCCCGATCCCCTTGCCAACCCAAGGCAATCATGAAGTCTAGTGGCGCTTCAGATGCCATCCCAAGAAAAAGGAAATCTTCGCCAAGCGTTGGAAAATTGTGCGCGATGCACTTGAGGAGAAGATTGAGGTTCTCTTCGTAAGTTCTGCGCTTCGTTAGATTCGACCGAGCTTGGAGGTCGTCCGAAGTTATCGTCAGAGTTGCTGAATTTATGGATGCTTCCAAGATCGCCTGAGAGATGGCGGCCCTCTCGGGATCTCTCGATTCATCCCAAGTTTCAATGATTTCCACTGCGCTGTAGGCCATCCTGAAGCGCCCGCCGGCCCGCCACGAGTCGAAGTCCCCATAATCTCCGGCGGTCGGCTCATAGGTGGCATGTGTTCCCCAGATGGGGCATCTACGGTCTTTGCTCACTCTTTACTCTACAACTTTCCAAGGAACAATGCAGGAAGTTGATTTTCCGTTCAAGCATTCGCGGAGAGCTGTGCCCGCCCGACGCTCACGCGCCGGGCGTTCGCCCCTGAAAACGATCCACCGGATCGTTTTCGCCCCGGCTGTGCCGGGGCCGGGGCTCACCCATCCATCTTCAACGCCGAAATGAACGCCTCCTGCGGGATCTCCACCTTCCCGAACTGGCGCATCTTCTTCTTGCCGGCCTTCTGCTTCTCCAGAAGCTTCTTCTTCCGCGTCACGTCGCCGCCGTAGCATTTCGCCGTCACGTCCTTGCGCATCGCGGCGATGGTTTCGCGGGCGATCACCCGGCCGCCGATCGCGGCCTGCACCGGGATCTTGAACATGTGCCGGGGGATCAGGTCCTTCAGCTTCTCGCACATCACCCGGCCGCGCGCCTCGGCCCGGTCGCGGTGCACCATGATCGACAGCGCGTCCACCGGTTCCTCGTTCACCAGGATCGACATCTTCACGAGGTTGTCCTCGCGGTAGCCGGTGATCTGGTAGTCGAAGCTGGCATAGCCGCGGGTGACCGATTTCAGCCGGTCGTAGAAGTCGAACACCACCTCGGCCAGCGGCAG
>Ga0180430_10002319_pt1 | contig 17359 bp, 15 predicted proteins | sample SS_ome_9_FD_132999 | JGI IMG/M metagenome (GOLD analysis project Ga0180430, IMG submission 132999) | Hypersaline lake sediment archaeal communities from the Salton Sea, California, USA - SS_1_S_2 metaG | ecosystem: Environmental > Aquatic > Non-marine Saline and Alkaline > Hypersaline >... | reverse complement strand
TTAGAGCACTAGCTCGACAAGCTAGGGGTCACTGGTTCGAGCCCAGTATCGCCCACTTAACAATTCACCGTTGAGCCTTCCATACTAGACTCAACGGTGTTTTTATGTCTATCTGCCTAAGATGAACGGGCCAGCACCCTACCGATTGAGGATGAGTGCCGGTTTCATATCGTCCTGCAAGTGCAGTGTTTGGGTTGCACCGGGGAACTTCTCTTGGACATACTTCTTGACCTTCGGGGCGATATTTTCCTTGACCTGACCGGCTGTTCTTTCTTGAGGCGTATTCTGCAGGTCGGCGATGAAGTAGTGCGTCATTACGCTCAGGTCCCCTTCCTTACGTTCAAACGAAACTTGCTCCGAGGTGGATGAGGTAAGTATCGTCATATTCTTTTGGCCGAGATCTTTCACTCGCGACATCTCGCCAAAGGAGAAGCCCTTCGCCAGTGCGATCCCCTTCGCAGTGTTCGTCATTCCACCACTGAAGCAGGCATCAATAATGAAGACGACTTTACGACCATCGAGCGCTTGACACCAGCGTCCAAAAGCATCGTCAGAGAGCATTGTCTTCGTTTCATAGCGGTCGCCATCGTAGGGGACAAGGAATTCATCCTTGCCATCCTTCTCATCACCATTGGTGTCGGCACATTGTCCACCGTGTCCCGACCAGTAGATGAGAATGGTATCGCCAGGCTTGGTAACTTCCGGAAGGATCTCCGTAAAGACTTTCTTCAGGTTGCTCAGCGTTGGCTTTTTCGGGGTCTGGCAGGTGAGAAGCAGGGAGTTGCTATCTTTGACCTGGCACTCACTACGGAAAAGCTTCTGCATTTCTGCGGCGTCCTTGTGGCAGAGTGACAAATCACGTACATTGTCATTTTCAAAATCACTGATCCCAATCGCCAAGGCAAAGGTTTTTGCATCTGGATTTGAAGTGGAGCGACCTTTCGGCTGCGTTTCAATCGTGACCGAGTGGTCGGCAAGCAACCGTGGTTCACCTTGCGATTGTGGGTCCTCTTGCAGCTCTTTTTCAACAACAATACCTTTGAGCGTGGATTCCAGCATCTTATTCGAGATTTCGGTTACGACCGCTGCTTCGTAGTCGCCGAGGGCTCCTTTCGCGATCGGTTGGTCTGTGAGAAGCACCTTAATAACCTCTTTGCCGAACGGAGCAACAACACGCAGCTTGAATCCTGCATTCGCCATCGGGATGTCAATTTCTTGATTGGCTGGGATGCGATTGTTGGTGCAGTATTTATTCGGGAAAAGCATATTTAATTCGTTGTTGGGGTTCGAGTGGATCACGTAGAGGTAGCCACTCGACTTCGACATCACTTTGGCTTTGACCAATTCGCCTTCGGCATAAATGCGACTCGGTTTGTCCACAGAAACGCGGATGGCTGTGGAGGGGTTGTCCGTCGCCACCTCCTCAACAATGATGCTGCGTGCAGGAGCCTTCGAGCTGAGGCTGTTGTTCAACGTTATTTGGGCCTGGCAAGTGACGGAAAAAACGAGAAAGGCCAACGTTACGGCGGTGAAAATAGTTGTAGAGTTTTTCATTGTTATCTCCAAGTTGGTTAGTGTAAAATGTGAGTGGGTTGTAAAAACTACTTGCGCTTCGGGCCAACGTAAAAGGTGACGCTGTCCTGTGCGAAGGGACGCAATGCCTTCAGAGCGTCATTCTCCGGCACCTTTACCGATTCAACAACGATACCTCGTCGATTATACTCTTTGAGAGACTTCGTCATACGTTGTTTTTGGGGAGCTTGCCACTGGAATTGCAAGTTGCCAAGCGGACGCTGCTGCGTCGGTTTAATCTTCTCTTGCTCCGGATTGGGGGCCGGTGGAGCGACTGTTACGCCCGCAAACTGCAGCGGCTTTTGCGTGACCATCCCTTTAATACGGTAGTTCCCGTAAGGTGGATGCAAACTCACTTGGTAGCTCGCATTCGTTTTGGGAACCATAAATTGTTTCTTCGCCTTGACCTGGTTGTTGTCGCCAGGCTGCGGGTAAATCAAAGAAAGCTCGCCTTGCGTTCCAACTGCGAAAAGGTAGAGGTAGCCCTCTTTTTCTGATGTGCCAGAAACAACGACGGTGTCGCCCTCCTCATATTTACCACCATCAAAACGGTCCACGGAAATGTCGAACGCGAAATCAGACGTCTGATTTGCAATCAGTTTCAACAACTCCTCAGGCTTGATCGCGACGGCTCCGGATGCCGTGGGCGTTGGGTTGTTAGGCGTTGCTGATGTATCCTCCGGCGGCGTCACGTTTGCCGTTGGTGGCGTTGGTGACGCCGGCTGTGCTGGCGGTGTTGGTGCTGCATTACCCAAGATGCTGCATACCTTTTTGTAGCTCACTTCCGGGTTCTCGGGACGCGTGACAAACGGAAACCAAGCAAAATCAGGATGCTTTCTCACGCTTGCGCCGGTCCATTTTCCCGTTCCCATAATGACGCTATCCCGTTCTGTCATCTTACAGGTGAAGCTGTATTTTTGGTAGGCACGCTTCGTACCAACGTAATTCTTGGGCACCGCATCGTCGGCGAGCCAAATCTCAATCGTGCCGTTGGTTTGCCCGTCCGACTTGCGATCGTAAGTGACTTTGTAGGCGAAAACGGGGTAATTCCAGACCGCTGCGCCGGCGTCAATGTCGAGGACGAGCGGGAGTTTTTGTTGCTTAATATAGCGTCGTAAGAGCATCCAAAGATGGTCGGGAGTTAAGTCCGACTTCGATTCGCTACCAACACCATCACCGAAACGGTCGCCGTAGGAGTTCGAGACGTCGTTCGCGTGCGAGACTGCGAGGAGCCCTTTCTGGTCGCCGACGGAAAGTTGTTGCCCGTCAACCTTGATTGGTTTTCGTGGCTCCTTCTCGGTGATGGATGAAGCCGCCCAGGCGTGACAGTAACCATACCACTGAGGTACACGCGGGCCGGAGGGATTGTTGGCACGCTCCCAAGCGGCGGCCTTACTCTTCGCTATCTGGTCGTACTTCGTCAGCGGCTTGACGATCTCACCGTGACGCATCGGCCACCAGTAGCCCGACCAAGGTACGATGTCGGCATTCGCTTGCTCAACACGTGGCTGAGCATTGACGACGCTTACCGTCGTAAAGATTGCTAGGAGCAGACTGTAAAAAATTATTTGAGGTTTCATCAGTTCTCCTCCTGTGTTGCTTGGGTCGTTGACTTGATAAGACGCGAGACGGTAACACCGTTGTTGCTGTAGATCGGCCAAGGTTTCGCAGGCTGCCAGAGTTGTTTGACTTTTCGGCCGGCACCGAACATCTCAACTTCGAGAACGTCGTTACCTTCTGCGTCAGGCGAGAGTGATTTGACGTGACTCTTGGAAGCGGGCTTAATCGTTTGATCGACGCTAAACGCAAAACCGACTTCGCCGAGCGACTTCGCGCCATCGTCACCAGTAACAACCTCGTAGCTAGTACCGGCGAGACTTTTGACACCTGGGCCGGTCTGCGAGCTTTGTGCTTGGAAAACAGGCATATCGAGTGGCAGGGCGGGCAGCGGGCCGAAGACGGGCGTTGCGGCACCTTTGTCACGTCGATAGGTCTCGGTAAACGAACGCCACTTGCCGCGAATGAGAACCGCCGACTTCACACGCACGAGGCTTTTCGTCTTCTGACTTACCCAGACCGTCGTTACCGGTTGCTGTTGCTGACCAACACAGGTGACGTTGACTTTGTAGCAGGGTTCGTCCTTAATTTTTTCTTCCTTTTCGACTTGGAACTGCCACTGGACGGGCTGCGGTTTCTTCTGAGTTTGACCTGGTTTGGTCTCGCCGGCCGCTTGCTTTTGGATCGCGACCGTTTCAATGGTCCATTGATCCGCAACCTGCCATTGAGGACCTGCTTGCTGGGTGGGGCGTTGCTTCTGGTCAGGCTTTTGGTCAGGTTTCTGCTTCTGGTCAGGTTTCTGCTTCTGGTCAGGTTTCTGCTTCTGGTCAGGCTTCTGCTTCTGGTCAGGTCTCTGCTTTTGGTCAGGTTTTTGCTTTTGGTCAGGTTTTTGCTTTTGGTCAGGTTTTTGCTTTTGGTCAGGTTTTTGCTTTTGGTCAGGTTTTTGCTTTTGGTCAGGTTTTTGTTTCTGACTTTGCTTCTGGTCAGGCTTTTGATTTTGGTTTTGGCTGGTATCGTCGGCGGCGTAGCCCGCGGTTAGTAATGCTGCAACACAAACGACCGCCATTAGGGTGGTGATTTTTTTAGACATCGTCGATCGCTCCTTTCTAATTTTTAGCGGGTAATTTTTGTACGGGACTAGCTCCGGAGTCCTGCTCGACTTTGAAGTTGGTCTCTTCTTGCGTCGGCTTGGGATCAACGGGATCACCGGGAGCGGGTGGGATGTTCTCGTGTTGCAATTGTGGTTTGCCTGGTTTCTGCTTCGGCACTTCCGAGGTTTGGGTGGTTTCGGTGCCCGTGCTACCGTTTTGGATTTGCACGACCGTGGGCTTGCAACCGACGGTGCCAAGTGTCGCAATGCAAAGAGCAACGAGGAGTGTGGCATTTTTTTTCATTTTTGTCTCCTTGATTCTAAGTGAAAGTATTTGTTTGACTGACGCAACCGTCATTTGATAGTAATAGTAGTGCTGGCTGCAAAAATTGCGCGAAAAGTGGTGAAATCTTAGAAATTCGCTGCGGAGATAGGAAAACCAGGTAGAACAAACGGTTTTAGGGCACCTCCCTGAGAGAGGTGCCCTACTGTTGTACTGCTTTAAGGTTTGCCGTTTTACAGCATTCGTCGCAAATCAGAGATACTATTTTTACTTTGTGGCTGAATGTAAATCCAGTTAGTTCGGAACCTTCCTCTCGAGTCCAGCCATCGGACTTTTGTGCGTTTGTGGTGTTTTTTCAGTTGCTCGCAATCCTCGATGGCACGCCCATCAAGATGGGTGATGATGCCATTATCTCCATTCTTCTCGTCAATAAAACCTGGGATGCTGCGAAGAGGCGACTTGGGGCCAACATTCATAGGTGCCACGCCGGTGCCTCCGCCGTTAACAAGATCGTAAGCCACGACCCAAAAGGTGGCATCAAAGCGTGCCACATAGGTACCACCTTCCTCTTGGGCATTCGCTTGATGGGCGAAGAGAGTGAGGAATGCAACCAAACCAACAGTCGTTGTCAGAGTTAAAATAATCGTTTTCATAATAGTACCTTTCTAAAAACTGGGGTTAAAATAGAACTTTTATTGTGGAGGGTTTTGCCCCCCCCGTTTAATAGTTATTGTATCGCGTCGAGCCGAAATTGCGCGAAAATCACAATAAAATCGAAAACAGTGGCAAACCTTAGAATTTACCACTTACGGGGGGTATCTACCGGAGAATCTCACAGTTGGGCAGCTGCCTCTTGAGCCACCTAGCATCCGCCTCAGTGAGCTTGTCGCAACTATATATACTCAGCCTAGTGAGTTTTTTCAGGTTTGCGAGTGCAGAAATGTCGGAGAGGTTTTCACAGCAAGACGCATCGAGTGTCGTGAGGTTTTTTAGACCCACGAGTGGCGCAACGCTCGTCAATCTACTGCAGAAAGCGACATTGAGCTTGGTGAGATTCGTCAGATTTGCTAGCGGAAAGAGATTGGTTAGATTTTCACAACTGGACAAATCCAGCTCCGAAAGGTTGGTTAAAACATCTTGGTCGCGTAGGGCTTGTAATTGTGCATTGGTGAGCGAGTAAGACGGCCAAAACTTCGCAAGTTTTTTCAGGTTCGCAAGTACAGAAACATCTGTCAGCCCTTCGCAGCCACGCAAGTCGAGTTCGGTAAGGTTCGCTAAGGCACCTTGATTTTGTAGGGTTCGCAATTGCGCATTGGTGAGTGAAGGAGGTAACTGGAGTACCGCGAAGTTTTTTAGGTCCGCAATCGCAGAAATACTAGTCAGGTTCATACATCCGGTTAAATTGAGTGACGTAAGGTTCGTTAAGACACCTCGGTCGCGGAGATCTTGCAACTGCGTATTCGTGAGTGAAGGAGGCAAGGAGAGCTTTGTGAGATTCTTGAGGCCCGCGAGTGGAGAGAGGTTTGTTAGCTTCTCACAATCGGACAAGTCAAGCACAGTAAGGTTCTTCAAGGTTGCAACCGCTGAGAGGACCTCCAAACGAAGGCACATCGACAAAGCGAGCGACGTCAGTTTTGGCATACGAGCCACGTCAGAAATGTCTGTCAGGTTTTCACAAAAGAAGACTTCGAGACTTGTGAGATTGGTGAGACCGGCAAAGGCAGAAAAGTTCTTCAAGCCATTGCATTCGGTAACAATGAGCATTTCTAGGTTCGTCAGGCCTGCAAGCGAAGCAGGTGTTGTCAGTTCATCGCAATGATCCAGCCAAAGTTTCCGAAGGTTCTTCAAGTCCCCTAATAAAGAGATGTCTGTTAGATAACCACTAGCCAGCGCAAGTGCAGAAACATTCTTTAGCAGACCAAAGTCGTGATACTTTTTGAGTGCGTCATCTTTAATGCCCCAGGGCAGCATCACCTTCGTAACGCCGAGACGATTGAGTTCCTTCTGATAGGCCGCCATATTCGCAGGCGTGAGACCTGTAAGGCTAAAACAATGCTCCGCACACTCGGGGATCGTTACCGTGCCGGGCGTAGAGCCAATACTTTCGAGGAAATTCAGGCTCGGACCCGCATAGATTTCCATCTGCAGCGAACTGGTGATCGTCCGTGCTGGCGACGGTGCCGGGCAGTACAATTCCCAAGAACGCTTCTTCCTGAAATCTGCGAGGGAGAAACGCTTTTTGCCTGCACCACTCTGCAGCTCCACAGAGAACGTGTCGGTCTTCTCAACTTCTTTGTAAGAAAGGGTTTCCTTGCATCGCCCCGCGAAATCGGTCACGAGCGTCTTGACGCATTTTTCCGGTTCATTGCCACGTTTCCGTAGGAGTTTCACCGTGACACCTGAAAAGAGATCACCCTTCTCATTATCTCTATGAACCACAAAGGCAAGGGGCCATTCCCGCAGCGACGAGGCCACCAAGGGGAAGTCCGGAAGCTCGGGGTCCCAACTACTATAGAGAGACGGCGTTTGACGAAAACCACCATTCTGAAAGGCGTGGTCGGTTACGCGACGATGTACATATTCTCGCAATTCCTTGAGTGAGACCACGCCATCTTTGTCGCCGTGGTGTTCCATATCCGCCTTGCCACGCATCCCCTCAATGAAAAAGTGCGTGAAAATACCGTGTCCAATTTTAGGGGACTCGCGAGAAAACTCGCCACTGTCGCAGCTGAGAAACATCACCGTACCTTTAGGCAATTTCTCTTGGGCTGAAATCGACTTCGTGAAACCGTCGATCGACTTGACACCCGCAATATTTTTCTTCGCCATCTTTTCCGCAGAAACCTTCACCCGATTACGGCACGCATCAACGAGCAACATCTTAAAACGCGCGGGGCATTTATTCAATTGCTCATAGAGCCACGGAACAGAAATCATCGTCTTCTCCGGATCGTCGAGCGACGCATCTTGCGGACAGAAATAACTCCCACTAGCACGCCCATCTTGGTAATCAAGACGCACGCCGTGCCCCGAAAAAGCTAGGACGACAACGTCATCCTTATCCAAACCCTTAAGCGTTGAGAGGATGCTCTCTCGAACACGCTTCATCGTGGGGTTGTTTCTGAAGTTGCTGCCAGTCGTCAGGCAAGTAATGTTTTCCTTCGCAATACCCAGTTGGGGAAGTGCGTCACGCAGTGCTTCGATATCGGCTTTGCAAAAGGAGAGTTGGCTAAATTCGTTGTAACCATTGACGCCGACCAGCAACGCACGCGTTCGGAATGGCGTCGCACCCTCGGCGGCTTCAATGAAAATCCCTTTCATATTCTGATTGTTGGCCTCGCTGAATTTTTTCACGCGAGCTTGGTCCTCTGCCGTGAGAAAGAGGAAGGGGATTGGCATTTCCTTTCCCTCGTCAGTACGGATCGTGGCGACCTTCTTTTTGTGGTCCACGCGTAAGAGCTCACCCTGGACTTTTTGGGCGGTCCATTCTGCAGCAAGAGTGGTGGTGGTTAAGAGGAGAAGCAGAAATAAAGTTGTAATTTTTTTCATTGGATCTTTGTTATGTTAAGTGGTTAAATGATAAACAAGTACACTCATTTTACAAAATTTGCAACGGATTCGCAAGCCCCCCTGCGATATCTCGAAACAAATTTCAGTGGCCGCAGCGAATATCCTCGCCGAGGGCGGCTGCGGAGAGGTTGGCACTTGTCTCGGGCCAATTTCGAGGGAACGCCTTTCCACCCGAAAGGGTTAATTCTGTGGCGTTTGCTTGGCAGATGGCAAATAGTGGCGCGATGGAACCTGCGAGAACGACAATCATTTTTATTCTAGTCATTGCTCTACTCCTTATTCTGAGTGCAAGGATAGTGGATGGGGGCGGGTTTCCCTGCCCGACATCCTTATATAGTAGAGATATTTGCCAGAATTGCGCGAGATTTGAAAAATTTTGCGTTTTTGAAGAAGCTAGTCGTCATTGAGCGAAAGTGGATTTTGCAACGAGGCCTCTTCACGTCTGAATTCCTCGATACTCGCGTTCAGAAAATCATACTTTTCTTCCTTTGCGACAAAAGTATTCTTCACTCTTTTCGAGACGAGAAAATAGGGAATCCAAATCATCGCTCCACTGATGGAACGCCTAATACCTCTTAGATCTTCTTCGGTCACTTCCTTAATACCGGTGTCTGTTCCGACGACGTAGGAAACAATTGAAAACACCACACCTGCAACCAACAAGAAAATGTAGAAGTTGGGTGCTGCTTTATTTTTGCTGAAAAAAAGAAGGCCTGTAACAATTAGAATGAGAAGCAAAACAACTTGGCCGCCAAGAACCACATTAACGTAGGCGGCAATGCTTGCAGATTCGCGGGCAGCTTGCTGCACCTCTTCGCTTAAAAATTCAGAAAAACTAATACAAATTAAGATAGGGCCTAGGATAAGTCCAATAGCAGGCAAGATCAACCAGCCACCAATACCTTGTGGTCCTTTTACTTTTTTGGGGTTAGGGGGTGTTAAAAGATGGTCCATTTAATTCCTTTCTTGTTTATTCTCTCTGGTGCTAGTGATAGGGAAGCACAATCGTGCAGTTCGGTAATTGCTTCTGGAGGCTTTGAATATCCGCCTTAGCTAGTTTCTTGCACCGCGATAAATGGAGCATTCGAAGGTGCCGCAGGCCAGCCAGTGCGGCTATGCCCGCAATATTCTCGCACCCACTCAAATCAAGGCACTCAAGCTTCTTTAGGTTGACAAGCGAAGAGATGTCTGCCAATTTTTCGCAAGAAGGCAAACTGAGCCCGGTAAGTTTTTCTAGGTTGGCCAGCGGAGCAATATCCGCCAGGTTTTTACAGTAGAACAAATCGAGCGACTTGAGGCTTTCTAGCTTCGCCAGCGGAGAAATATCCGTTAGATCTTTGCAATTGTGCAATTGGAGCGACGTGAGTTTCATTAAGACACCTTGCTCTTGCAGGGTTTGCAATTGTGCATTCGTGAGTGAAGAAGGCAACGTGAGGCTGGTCAGGTTTTTCAGGCCCACAATAGCAGAAACGTCTGTTAGCTTATAGCAACCGCCCAAGCGGATCTCGGTAAGATTCGTCAAGACCCCTTTGTCACGCAGGAATTCCATTTGTGCGTTGGTAAGTAAAGCAGGTAATACGAGTGAGGTCAGCTTCTTCAGTTTCGCCAGCGGAGTAATATCCTTCAAATTATCGCACCCGGACAAATTGAGCGACGTAAGTTTCGTCAAGTTTGCCAGCGGAGCAATATCCGTCAGCTTGTCACAAAGGGATAAATTAAGCTCCGTAAGATTCTTCAAGTTCGCGAGCGGAGCAATATCTCCCACATTTCTGCACCAAAACAAATTAAGCTCCTTAAGATTCGCCAGATCCGCCAGCGGAGTAATGTCTGACAGCCCTTCGCACCGAAAAAAACAAAGACTCGTGAGGTTTTTCAGGCCAACCAGCGGAGAAAAATCCGTCAGATTTTTACAAGAGGAAAAATCGAGCTTTGCGAGGTTTTTCAAGCCAGCCAGCGGGGTAATGTCCGTCAGCTTATCACAACCACACAGACGAAGCGTCACAAGGCTCTTTAGCTTCGTCAGCGGGGAAAGGTCCGTCAGGCTATCGCACGAAGAAAGATCAAGCTCCGTGAGGCTCTTTAGCTTCGACAACGGAGAAAGGTCCGTCAGGTTATCGCAATAAGACAAATCAAGCTCCGTGATCTTCTTCAGATCCGCCAGCGGAGAAATATCCTCTAGATTATAGCAACCTTGCAAATGGAGCGACGTAAGGTTTGCTAAGACCCCTGCGTCTCGTAGCGTTTGCAAATACTCCTTAATGACTAAGGAAGGCAACCCAAGCTCGGTAAGGTTTTTCAGGTCCGTGATGGCAGAAATATTCCGCAGCTTAGTGCAATTGTCGAGCCTGAGCGTTGTGAGCTTCTCCAGATCCGCAATGGCTGAGATGTCCTTCAGTTGACCGCAATTGGTTAGCCTGAGCGTCGTAAGCTTCGCTAAGCTCCCGATCGGAAAAATGTCCGTCAGCTCGTGACAATTAAACAAACGGAACTCGGTGAGGTCCATCAGCAGCCCCGAATCGTGGTACTTTTGGAGTGCTTCGTTCGTGGTGTTCGACGGCAGCGTCACCCTCGTAATACCGAGACGCCTAAGCTCTGCCAGGTAGTCCGGCGCATTTTCAGGCGTGAGACCTGTAAGACCGAAGCTGCGGCTTGCACATTCAGGAACTTCCACCGTGCCGGGCGTGGAACCGATACGGTAGAGCAATTCCCCTTTTGGCCCACCTCCCCAGATTTTCATCTCCAACGTGCTGGTGATCGTTTGCGCGGGAATGGTGGTTGCGCTATCCTTTTCTTGCTGGGCATAGCCGAGTGTGCTGCACGTCAGCAAAGTTGCGACCGCGGATACTAAAAGGATCTTTTTCATTCTTGGTCTTCTTGGGGTGGTGAGTACTCCATCATCCTATCGAGTCGCTGCCGCACTTTCTCGTCCTTGATCATCGGACGCGCGCGGCCGAAGAATTCCTTCGCTTTTTCCTTGTCACCCTTCTCAGCGTAACACCTGCCGAGATTGAGCAGCGTCGTTAGGTCGTTGGGGTACTTCTCTAAGACTTTCTCGAAGGCGGCGATGGCCTCGTCATATTTTCTAGACATAAACGCCGCAGCGCCTAGCTCAGAGAAGGTGTTGTAGTTTTTCGAGTCCAGCTCGCTTGCCTTCTTAAATTGTGAGTAGGCGGAAGCGGGGTCGCTCTCTTCAAGCTCGAGGAAAAACTTTCCGAACGCAATCCGTAGTTGAGCGTCCTCAGGCTGCGTCTTTATTTTTTCGCGGAACTCCTTATACTTTTTTTCGTTCTCGGGAGAGAGCGTCATTCCAAAAGCCTTCGCTCCCGGATCCGGATAGGAGTAGTCAAAAATGCTATGCGGCATCAATTCTGGTGGGGCCGCGACGGAAGTTGGCTCCGTATCCTGATTCGGTCCGACGGCAATCTGCCCTCCGCCCTTATCGTGCATCAGGTAATAGACCGACCCGGTTACGAGGACGCAAATCGCCGCCGTGACGAACGAAGCCGTCCGTAACCATCCCCTCCATTTCGAGGAGGCCTCGAGGCTCGGCTTCCTCTCTTCTTGCACCGAAGGAGCGAGGGAGAAATCGAGCACCCCGGCCTTGACCATCGCCGCAATTTCGCTACGACAATAGGAGCAAGAAGCTAAATGCTCGACAAAGCTGCGTCGTTTTTCGTCTGTCAAATCACCAAGCGTCAGGTCGTCGAGAAAATCGAGATCCTCGGCGTAGTGGTAGGATGCCTCGTCGTCGTAGGTGCGACGCATTCCATCCTGTAAAACGGCCTTAAGTTCGTTGGTTGAGTATCTGTTATCCATCAGACTCCTCCGAATTCTGGTCTTTAATTAGCTGTATTAGTGCAAAGGCGAAATCACGTTCATTCGAGACTTCGAGTTGTTCGTTGTGCTTTATGTATTCCTCTTGGACGAGTTGTCCAAATCGGGAAATTGCTTTTTGGTGAGAACGCGTTATCGTACCCTCGTGTTTTCCGAGTATCGCGGCGACCTGTTTATTCGATAAATTTTGAACATAGAAAAAATCAATCAGGCATCGCTCTTCCGATTGGAGTTGCGTGAACGCAGCGTGGACAATATCGGAGAACTTTTGTAGCTCCTCTTTTCTTCCCGCAGTGTTCATACCATTATCTCCTTGTTCTTCGATCTCCTCTTCTGGCATCGCGGCCCGCTTATTCCATCTATTTTGCGCTGACCTTCGCCAGTTTCTTAGGAATCCCCACAATCTTTTTGGAAACCAGTGTCGCAATGTCGTGCGTCCGTCAAATTTCGACAACGGCGCGGCACTCGTGTCGGTCTGCAAAGTGCCACCAAGCCAACAGAGGAAATCGTTCCACCATTGCTCGGCCTCGTTGGCGAGGTTCGGGTCTCTCTTGCCTGCATATTGAATGGCTAGTCTTTGGTAGCTCTCAACAAAAAATTCGACGGCTTTGTTCTGCTGCTCGACATAGGCAACGGCGTGAACGACGTCAAAGAGCGGATTGCCTGCCAACTCGCCACGCCCAACAAATCCCTTCCCCTCACAAATGGACTGCAACACCTCCATCGGTCCGAGCTCCATTAACTTCGCATCCCGGGCGGTCCCCCAATGGTGGATCCAGCAATGCAACATTCGCCCGGCCGTCTCGGCGTGTTCCTCTTGGGGCCGCCGATCGAAGAGTGAGGTGGAATAATCGAGCCGCCTCTGCTCTAAGGCATCACGTAGCACAAGTTTTCGTGTCGCCCAAGGTTGGAGGTAGGAATGTTCCTGCACCCAACTGGGGCAATCTTCGAGGGTTTGGATCTTTTTCATAGCGAAATATAGGGTATTCTAGCGGTAATAGTGCGCAAGTAGGAGAAAATTGCGCGAAAAGGGAAGGAATTCCATAAATTGTAAACATTTTAGCAGAAATTGCAAGGGAATACCCACCTAAAGACTGGCCACGAAGGGAAAAAACCTCACGAACGGAGTACCTTCGCGAGACCGCCGAGCGAGCTCTCCTTATACAAAGTGGGGATGTCGTGCCCCGTTTTCAGCATCGCCTCGACAACTTGGTCGAAACTGACCTGGTGCTGACCGTCCGAAAGGATGGCGTACTCCGCACAGCAAAGAGCTTTCACCGCAAACGTGGCGTTGCGTTCGATGCACGGTATCTGAACCAGGCCCGCAACAGGGTCGCAAGTGAGACCGAGACTATGCTCCAACCCCATCTCGGCGGCGTATTCAATCTGGGAACCGGTGCCGCCTAGAAGTTGTGCCGCAGCGGCAGCGGCCATCGCACACGCTGCACCTATCTCCCCTTGACAACCGACCATCGCACCTGATATTGAGGCGTTCTGTTTTATCAGATTACCAATAAGCCCGGCGGTCGCCATCGCGCGGAGGATACTCGTATGCGAGTGCTTCCGGTTCTCCTGCAAATAGTAGAGCACCGCCGGCAAGACTCCGCACGAGCCACAGGTCGGAGCCGTGACGACCTGCCCACCGCTCCCGTTCTCCTCGGCCACAGCAAGCGCGTAAGCCGAGAGGAGACCGGTGCGTCCATCGGTGGAGTTCAAGCGGCGCGCTCGTGCGAAAATTTCCCTCGCACAACGCTCCAGCCCAATTGCCCCCGGCAGAACGCCTTCCTTTTCAAGCCCTTCGCGAACCGACTCCTGCATCTTACCCCAAAGGAAATCGAGCTCGTCGAAGATAGCAGAACCTTCATATTTTTCGACGACCTGCCAGAACAAAAGCTGCTCGCTTAGCAACAATTGCAGTAGCTCCTCCATATTTTTCTGAGGATAGACAACCGCGTCCTCCTCCTTCTTCGGGAGCAAGGAGAGCGATCGGGCCTCCGCAGCCGGATCTTCACGCAACTCGCCACCGCCAACAGAGAAGACTTGCCAACGTTGCTCGGTGCCGGGGACCTGGAACTCCATTCCATTGGGATGGTAGGCAAGGGCCTCCTCCGACCAGACGAGGGTTACCCTCTTCGGGGCAAGTCCTTTCTGCAAAGCGACATCGGTGAGGTGCCCACGACCGGTCTGCGCGAGCGAACCATAGAGCGTGATCTCCACGGCCTTCGCCTCGGGAAATTTCTCGGCAAAATTTTCAGCCGCACGGCGAGGTCCCATCGTATGACTGCTTGATGGGCCCATCCCAAGGCGGTAAAGGTCGCGTAGTGATTGCATTGGAGTTAGATTAAAGTAGGTTAATGTTAACAGGTACCCCATCCCCAAAAGTTCAGTATAACACGAACCGGCAAGATGTCAACCTGCGGGAATTACTTGAAGCCAGTACCAGAAATAGGGCCCATCGTGTCGGTCTGCTGGCGCATCTGACGACGCTCCAAATGAGAAACAGCAATCTTACGCAATTGTCATCGCTCGATAAACTAACGCATCCTCGCCCTCGGGGTGTCCGCTCGTGTAACGCTCTTTAACTCTGATCATAGCGGTTTCGAAAAGAAGGAAATGACAATAATAGTCGGTTTTTAATGGGTTTTCTAACTAGCTCTTGACAACGGACAGGAAATGTTGTACACTTATGATGTACAAAAGATTCTAGGCCGTTTTACTACATTCGCGAGGCTACAATGAAAACCATTTCCATCAAGGACGTGCGGCAACACTTCTCGGACGCTGTTGAAATAGCGGAAGCCGGTGAGGATGTTGTTATTACCCGTTACGGCAAACCAGTTGCGAGGCTAGTCCGATTCGAAACAGAGTCAAGCGAATTTCCTGAACTCTCCGAGTTTCGCGACTCGATCAAGCTTCGTTCTGGTAAAGCAGACAGCGAAAAGTTGTTGCGAGAAATGCGTGACGAGGAAAGGTACTAGTCTCAAAAATGATCTATCTCGACACAAGCATTTTGCTTGCTCTCTATATCCCTGAGGAAAAAAGCGATGCTGCGGAAAAGCTCGTTCGCAAGCATTCGGCGGTCGCTCTTTCCGCCTTATCTGACGTTGAGTTTCATTCTGCCGTTAGTCGCCTAGTGCGTATGCGGGAGCTGACTTCGAACCAAGGGAATCAGATTACGTCGCTGTTTCACTCGCATTCCGACGGAGGTTACTACCGAAGGCTGGAAATTTCCCACGCCGAATTCCGCACGGCTCGCGATTGGCTTGGAGCGTTTGGCACTCCACTTCGCACTTGGGATGCTCTTCACCTCGCGGTCGCATTCAACAATAACTTACCGATTGCTACAAACGACAAAATCTTTGCGAAGTCCGCTAAAACCTTAGGTGTTAAAGTAGTGCGTTGCTGATCTAGACGTTCTCTTCTTTCGTAAAAAATATTGGAGAATGTCAGAGTTACTTGCTCCTTAACCTGCACCGAGAGCTTTCTCGGCTAGTTCGGCGGCTTGCTCGGTGGGAGCTTCGGCGACGCTCAGGAAACTGCCACGCGTCAATTTGCCAACCGACTTCGTCGCAAAAACTTGACATATCTTCCAGAAATGCCTACGTTTTAGTGCCTTGCCAGATTGCCAACTCGTCTTGTTCTCGCGACGAAAGCGATTTCCGGAGGTGGCCTAAAAAAAACTCCCCCGCCGCTTACGCAACGAGGGAGCTTTCTGATGAAAAACAAAGAAAGAGAAAATGTTTGACACTGTGTGTTCGCGGCAACTACCGTCGGCAATCGGTCGCTACTGCTCTACACAGGGTACGCAGTTTAGGCAGATGTCTTTTGAGCCTTGCGGCGACGCTGCCTTTTGGGAGTCTTTCCGATCCACTCTTTGGTGAGCAGTTCGAAGACTTCCGGGGTTTCGTAGCGTACGATCTCTTTTCCTTCCGGAAGAGGACCGACTAACCCACGAAAAATGGGCTTGCCACGAATAGTCAGGTCTGTGCTGCAATCGTCCACACCGACCTGGGTGTGCGTTTGGAGGATTTCCTCCGCTGAATCATAATCCTTTATTCTTAATTCGCCTGTAGAACCTCTTGTTACCACACGGTACCTTCTTATGATCCGTGTCATAGAAACTCCTTCTACTACTAAAATAAAAAAGTGGGGGGAACGGCTGGCGTTGAAAAAAGTAATTAACTTCTTGCGTTGCCAGTGGCGGAATAACTCCCGCTGACAAGTATAGTATCGGCAACCTAATCCAAAATTACGCGAGAAAAATTTTTCCCTACTATATTGAGACCACACAGGAAAAAACTTCCATAACGAACAATAAGCTAATAATGCACAACTAGACAATCTCCGAAAATACGAACCGCTGGAACAAAGCATAACGACGGTATAATCGGACTGCCCGACCTGCCATTTGTGACGGTTATCCTGCCAAAAAGAACTATTTACGCTGAATAGGCACCCTTTCAAGCGCACTCAACGCAAAAAAAGATACCTGTAACAGAAATCAAAAAACTTGATTATCGTTACAATATCCCCCTTTTTCACGGATGCCGTTGACACACATCACGGATACTGATAAAATATAGGGGTGTGAGATTTGCCCCAACGGCGACTTACGTTGGCTTTCGCCGCATCTCAGGATTGTCAAATATGAACGATCAAAAAAAATTGCTGCTCAAAAAGTGGCTCGGTATCAAGGCGGAAGAACATCCGGTCAGTTGGTACCGATTGCTTGGGCTGCAAAACTTTGAAGATGATGCTGAAACAATCGATAGTGCTGCCGACCGTCAAATAATGTTTCTTCGGCAGAAAGCCAAGGGTGAACATCAAAAGTTTGCGAGCAAACTACTCAATAAGATGACCCTAGCTCGCACTACTCTTCTGAATCCGGAAAAGAAAAAGGAGTACGACGCGAAGCTGCGTCAATCTCGCGCTAGTGCCGTTGTGGAGATGGATTCCACGGTAACAACGGGGCCTCCCCCGATGCCTCCACCAATGCCGCCGCCCACCCCGGGTAGTGCAACACCTCCTCCCACACCGCCGCCTACTCCGACAGTCGCAGCGCCGGCTTCCACGCCACCGCCCACCCCAGAAGTCGCGGCGCCGGCCCCCACTCCGCCCCACCGACCCGATGCTTGGGCGGAGAGTCCCGAGGACCCCAGTAGTGACGAGCCGTTCAAGGTAAAAATCACTCGCTTCGCCAACACACCCAAGGGACAAGCCATTCTCGCCACGACGGTCGCCGGGAGCGTCGTCCTTTTTTTGACCTGCCTCTCGCTGCTTTTCGGTGGGGATGATGAAGAAGAGTTCCCCGAAACGGTCACCGCAGTCATCGAAGCTCCGGTAGTCGTTCTAGGTGCCGAGGATACGAACGACCCGGCTCTTGAAATCGCGGTAAGTGAACCAGACACCACCGCCGAGGCAACTCTCCCACCGCCGGAACCTGAGGCAACGGA
>Ga0180430_10002318_pt1 | contig 17360 bp, 15 predicted proteins | sample SS_ome_9_FD_132999 | JGI IMG/M metagenome (GOLD analysis project Ga0180430, IMG submission 132999) | Hypersaline lake sediment archaeal communities from the Salton Sea, California, USA - SS_1_S_2 metaG | ecosystem: Environmental > Aquatic > Non-marine Saline and Alkaline > Hypersaline >... | reverse complement strand
TGCAGTTATCACCGCTCACGGCAACATGGAACTGGCTATCAAGGCCTTGAAAAATGGTGCATTCGACTTTGTTTCAAAACCGGTCGATCTGAAAGTACTGCGCAACCTGGTCGAGACAGCACTAAAATTGACCGGAAGCAACAATAATTCAAAAACGTCAAAAGCCTCCGCAGACAATACATCTGAGGCTCCGGAACTGTTTGGCTCTTCGACGGCCATCGAAGCGATCAGAAAGATGACCACCAAGCTGGCGCGTAGCCAGGCTCCCGTACATATCTCGGGTGAATCCGGCACCGGCAAGGAACTGGCAGCACGCATGATCCACGCTCAGGGTCCCCGCTCAGACCGTCCTTTTGTTGCCGTAAACTGTGGCGCCATTCCCCAGGAGTTGGTGGAAAGTGAATTTTTTGGCCATGTCAAAGGCAGCTTCACCGGTGCCATAGCGGATAAAAGTGGCCTGTTTCAGGTTGCCAACCACGGCACCCTGTTTCTGGACGAAATTGCCGACCTGCCAATGATCATGCAGGTCAAACTGCTGCGCGCCATCCAGGAAAAAACCATCCGAACGGTCGGTGGAACCAGTGAAAGCGCTATTGATGTTCGTATCATTAGCGCTACGCATAAGAATCTGCACGACCTGGTAGAGCAAGGACTCTTCAGGCAGGACCTGTACTACCGCATCAATGTCATTGAGCTGAACTTGCCTGCACTCAGGGAACATACTGAAGACTTACCCAGGCTGATAGACTTCTGCCTGGATAAAATATGCCAGAAAAACACCATTACCAAACCAGAAATTGATCAGGAAGCCATGCAAGCGCTTATCAGTCATCATTATCCCGGTAATGTCAGAGAGCTGGAAAACATTCTTGAAGGCGCACTCGCCCTGCACGAGGATAACAGGATCGTTGCCAAAGACCTGAAATTATCCCGCACGACACCTGTTACGGCTCCTGTTGTGCTTGAAGGCACCCTGGAGCAACAGGTTGAAGCTTTTGAAAAACAGATTATTGAAAACGCATTAAACGCCAATCAGTGGAATCGCACGGCAACTGCCTCCCAATTGGGTATCAGCCTCAGGCAATTGCGTTACAAGCTGGAAAAACTCGGATTGGATAAACAAGCTGAATGACAAAAATTGTCAGATAGTGACATTTTCGGCGTACAAAAATTGTAATACTCTCTGGATTAACGCTGGTATGAGAGATGCATTACAATAATTTTACATTTTAAATCAATAACTTAAAAATACGCCCAACAATCCAAAATTAAAACTTGTATTTGGCACATTCCCTGCTTGCTTAGTTAACTGAAAAATTGACATGGCTAGCCATTTACCAATTGGCAACCTGAAAATTATCAACTGTTTCGACATCAACTAAAGGAAATACTAATGAAAAAAGTACAAGCAGGTTTTACCCTGATCGAATTAATGATCGTTGTTGCCATCATCGCCATCCTGGCGGCAATCGCGATTCCAGCTTATAACTCATACATTTCTGAAGCACAGCTTTCCAAAGCCACCAGCCATTTCGATGAAGCTTACCGCTCTATTAAAGCTGAAATCGCCAAACGTCAATCCCAGTCTGCTCGTGGTGCCACTGTAGATAATCTGAGCAATGCCGTCGTATTGAACATCATTAACCCAGAAGGCCTGACTGCCCCTAAAGGCGGCGCCCAGGCTTTTAAAACGAGTGCAGATGCCATCAACGGCGTTATCGTAGTCTCTGTTACCAATGGTACTGTGGGTAATGAACAGATCACTGTAACCTATCCTAACAACTGGTTAAAACAGGGTAGTGTAAAAGATCCTATCACCATCAATGCACTGCAGATGTAATCGAATTACATTGTAATTATCTTGCCTCCAGCCTATGCTGGAGGCATCCCTTCACACATACACATAACCTCCATGCCTATCCAACGATCTTCGATTTCCGGCTTCACTCTTGTTGAATTGATGATAACCATTGCAATCTTGAGTGTTATTGCTGCCATTGCCATTCCTGCCTACAACGGCTATATACTTGAAGCTAGGTTAAGCACTGCACGCGCCAACATGGATAACCTGAGACTTTTTCTGGAAGATTATCGGCTCGATAATGGTACCTATATCGGACCCAGCGGAGCCACGCCTTCACTCGCTCAAATTGAAAATGATTTTGGCTGGACACCCGATGGTGACAGTGGGGCCTATACCTATAGCCTGTCACTGGCCGCCGGTTCCTACAATATTGCCGTACAAACAGGCAGTACCTGGGTACGCTGTGAAGATCGTTTGAGCAAATGTTGTGACTCAACGCAAAATGGGGTCACCAATGCCTCTTCAGCCTGCCCCTAGCAACACCTGAAACTTTAAGAAACTTTAAAATATTTTCTTTATTTTTGTTGGCTTTACAGCCTTTTTCACCTAAACTTTCTCAAAACCATTCTTTTGAGAATTTTTATCTAAAGCCACGCTTATGGCATCAGTAAAACCGAAATTTAATCTGGGTGGACTGGCGCGTCGCCTCATTCATGATCAACTACTGACTGAGGAAGAAGCTGCTGAGTGCTATGAAAAAGCCTTAAAGGCTAAAACCACCTTTGTATCCTATCTGGTTGAAAACAAGATACTCAATGCATCGGATATTGCTGCTTCCGCCTCACACGAATTTGGAGTCCCTCTCTTCGACCTTGATGTTATCGATCCCGAATCATTCCAGACGGGCCTGGTAGAAGAAAAACTGATCCGCAAACACCATGCGATGCCAATTTTCAAAAGGGGCAACCGTGTTTTTCTGGCAGTCTCCGATCCAACCAACCATCAGGGCCTGGATGAGATCAAGTTTCACACCGGTTTAAGCACCGAAGCTGTACTGGTCGAAGAAGACAAACTGGCGCAAACCATCGAATCAGCACTTGAAGCCAACGACAATGTCATGTCCGAGTTGCTTGATGCCGATCTTGATAACCTTGAATTTCAGGATGAAGAAGAGCAAAACAAAGAAGACCAGGGAGCCGCTGGTGCGGACGATGCCCCGGTCGTTCGTTTTGTTAACAAGATTCTACTGGATGCGATAAACACCGGGGTTTCGGATATCCATTTCGAGCCCTATGAAAAGAACTACCGTATTCGTTATCGCTCTGACGGCATGCTGCATGAAATAGCCAGTCCGCCTGCCAATATGTCTTCACGACTGTCTGCTCGTATCAAGGTCATGTCCCGACTGGATATCGCCGAAAAGCGCGTCCCTCAAGACGGCCGTATGAAAATGGTGCTGTCCAAGAACCGCGCAATTGATTTTCGTGTGAACACCTGCCCGACACTGTACGGTGAAAAGATCGTGTTGCGTATTCTTGACCCGACCAATGCGCAGGTTGGTATTGAGGCACTGGGTTTTGATCCACAACAGCGCGATACTTTCGAAGCTGCCATCAAAAAACCTTACGGCATGATTCTTGTTACAGGACCAACAGGTTCCGGTAAAACTGTATCGCTGTATACCGCCCTGAACAAGTTAAACGAACCTCATATCAACATTTCCACGGCTGAAGACCCGGTGGAAATCCAGGTAACCGGCATCAACCAGGTCAATGTGAATCCCAAAACGGGCCTGACCTTTGCCGAGGCGCTACGTGCCTTTCTGCGTCAGGATCCTGACATTGTCATGGTAGGTGAGATTCGTGACCTGGAAACGGCTGAAATTGCGGTAAAAGCCGCCCAGACAGGTCACCTTGTATTATCCACACTGCATACCAACGATGCGCCGCAAACATTATCCCGTCTCGCTAATATGGGCATACCGCCTTTTAACATCGCATCCAGTGTTAACCTGATTATGGCCCAGCGCCTTGGCAGACGCTTGTGTGAACACTGCAAAAAACCCACTGATGTTCCCAAAGAGGCACTGCTTGAAGAAGGCTTTACCGAAGAAGATCTGAAAGAAAAATTTACCATCTACCAACCTGTCGGATGTGACCTCTGTACGCGCGGATACAAGGGACGTGTGGGTATTTTCCAGGTCATGCCGGTTTCCGAGGAAATGAAGCGCGTCATTATGGAAGAAGGTGATGCACTGCAACTGGCAGATATAGCCCAAAGAGAAGGCGTTGCGGATTTGAGAAAGTCAGGGCTTGGAAAAGTGAAAGCTGGTATTACCAGCCTGGAAGAACTGAACAGGGTAACAAAGGAATAACAATAAATGGCTACCAAACAAGCAACCAAACCTAAAGCAGAAAAAGTTCTGGTATTTGCCTGGGAGGGTATGGATAAAAAGGGCAACAAGGTCAAGGGAGAGACCAATGCTGCCAATATCTCCCTGGTACGTGCGGAGTTAAGGCGCCAGGGAATTAATGCCAGCAAGGTTAAACAAAAAGCCCAGCCCCTGTTTAATAGTAAAAAAGCGATTACTCCAAAAGACATTGCCATTTTCTCACGCCAGCTTGCCACCATGATGAGCTCTGGCGTACCACTGGTTCAGTCGTTTGACATTGTTGGGCGCGGCCATGAAAACCCTTCCATGCAGGAAATGCTACTGTCAATCAAGGCCGATATTGAAGGCGGCACAGCACTTGCCCCGGCTCTGGCAAAACACCCTCTACACTTTGATGACCTTTTTTGTAATCTGGTTGAGGCGGGTGAAGCAGCTGGTGTGCTTGAAGAACTGCTCGACAAAATCGCTACTTACAAGGAAAAAACTGAATCGCTTAAGGCCAAGATCAAGAAGGCCCTGACCTATCCCATAGCGGTTATTGTTGTTGCTATTATCGTTACCGCGATCATCATGATTTTCGTCATACCCCAGTTCCAGGAGCTATTCTCAGGATTCGGCGCCGAACTGCCAGCATTCACGCAAATGGTGGTCCGAATGTCTGAATTTGTTTCTGCCTGGTGGTGGCTAATGCTCGGGGGCATCGTAGGCGTGGTCGCAGCTTTTGGTGCCGCTTACAAGCGCTCTCGAAAGATGCGCGAGAACATGGATAAATTGTTACTAAAAGTCCCCGTCATTGGTGAAATTATGAGAAAGGCCTCCATCGCTCGTTTTTCTCGTACGCTATCAACCATGTTTGCTGCGGGCGTTCCTCTCGTCGAAGCCCTTGAATCTGTTTCAGGTGCCACTGGCAATGTTGTATATGCCAATGCAGTTTTAAAGATGCGTGAAGACGTTTCTACCGGTCAATCACTTCAGCTTTCTATGAAACAGTTAAATATGTTTCCTCATATGGTAGTTCAAATGGTTGCTATCGGTGAAGAAGCTGGCTCACTGGATGCAATGCTTGCCAAAGTCGCTGACTTTTACGAAGAAGAAGTGGATAACGCCGTTGATAATCTCAGCAGCCTGATGGAACCCATGATCATGTCATTTCTTGGTGTTGTCATCGGTGGATTGGTTATCGCCATGTATCTGCCAATCTTCCAAATGGGCCAGGCCATTTCCGGTGGTACCTAAATAACCTGATAAATCAATTATGCAGTTAATCGGCGTGTTGCAGGAAAATGCTGTATTTTTTCTGACGTTTACCTTTATTTTAGGACTGGCAATTGGCAGCTTTCTGAATGTCGTCATCTATCGCCTGCCTCAAATTCTGGAACAGGGCTGGAAAAGTGAATGCAGGGAACTGCTGGAACTTGATGCCGCTAAAGATGAAAAACTCAGTCTATCCACGCCGTCTTCGGCCTGTCCATCCTGCGGCCATAAAATCCGTGCCTGGGAAAATATTCCTGTCATCAGCTATCTGTTTTTGAGAGGAAAATGTTCTGCCTGTGGAATTGATATCTCCCTGCGCTATCCTGTAATCGAATTCGTAACAGGACTGTTGTCTTTTGTTATAGCCTGGCATTTTGGTTTTACCCTGGAAGCATTCGGCGCCCTGCTACTGACCTGGGCATTGATTGCCTTAAGCATGATCGACTTCGATCATCAGATTTTGCCAGACAATATGACATTGCCTGTTCTGTGGCTGGGATTGCTATTTAACCTGGGTTCGGTTTACACCGATATTCATTCAGCAGTTATTGGCGCCATCGCCGGCTATCTGTCGCTATGGACAGTCTTCTGGATGTTTAAACTGTTAACCGGCAAGGAAGGCATGGGCTATGGTGACTTCAAGTTACTGGCGCTTTTTGGCGCATGGCTGGGCTGGCAATTCCTGCCCCAGATCATACTGCTCTCATCCCTGGTGGGTGCAATAATTGGGATTTCCATGATTATCTTTCGAGGCCGTGACAGGAATATCCCAATTCCCTTTGGGCCTTACCTGGCAATCGCCGGCTGGATTTCACTTCTGTTTGGAGAAGAAATCAACCAGAGTTATTTTCAGTTGGCTGGCATAGGCTAGACTCATGCTCACCGTTGCTCTGACTGGTGGCATAGGCAGTGGCAAAACACAGGTCAGCGACTATTTTGCCAGCCTGGGTGTTCCTGTTATCGATACTGATATCATCAGCCGACAACTGGTTGAACCCGGCCAGCCGGCTCTTGAAAAAATTACTGAAAGTTTTGGCCATCAATTGCTGTTTGCTTCTGGCCAACTGGATCGTGCCGCTTTGCGCGAAATTATCTTTAATGATGCAACAGCCAGGAAAAAACTTGAGGATATCCTGCACCCTGCTATCCGGGAAAAAGTACAGCACCAACTGCAAGCCTTGAGTTTCCCCTACGTAATCATTGTGATTCCTTTATATGTTGAAACAGGTCAGTTTCTAAAAACCGACCGTATTCTCGTAGTCGATTGCCCGCAGGAGATTCAAAAAAAACGCGTCCTGGCACGCGATAATGTTTCCATGGAACAACTCGGGAAAATACTTGAGGCCCAGGTAACGCGCGAACAACGCCTGGCTGTGGCGGATGATATTATTGTCAATGATGCCGATATTGAAACACTTCAACACAAGGTCAGGCAGTTGCATGAACAATATCTTCATACAAGTTTAATCAAGTAAGTAATAGCCCTTATTAGAAAAAGCATCCAAAGCTGTTAACATTGCCTAAATAATCCCTGAAAGGCATACATCATACATCGTGTCTGACCTGATTACATTTGAGTATCCACTTCACGAACGAAGCCGCACCCTGTTACGCCTCGAGCATTGTTTCAGGCAATTTGATTATCACGTTTCCATTGATAATCCCTGGGCAACTCGTGCTGCCATGACAGCAATGCTGGATATTTCATCCATTCTAGCCCGCGCAGATATCAAGTCTGAACTGATCAAGGAAATGGAACGCCAAACGGTGGTACTTGGAAAAATGCGCCAGACCCAGGGCATTGACACCGAAATGCTGGAAGATGTACTACTCAAACTCAACACCAACATTGCAAGCATGCACAACCTTGGCGGGCAACTGGGCAAAAAAATTCGTGATCATGAATTTCTTAAAACTATTTTACAGCGCAGCAGCCTGCCCGGTGGAGACTGTGACTTTGACCTGCCACTTTATTTCAACTGGCTCGAACAGTCTTATGAGCATCGCAGGAGCCAGCTCGAAAACTGGATGGCAAGCATATTACCTTTAAGACAATCGGTAGATCTTTTGTTGATGCTGATTCGTGGCAGCGCAGTGCCCAGAGATGAAGTCGCTGAAAACGGATTTTTCCAGAAAACACTCGATGGCAGTGTCACCGTACAGATGGTCCGTATTTACATGAGTAAACATGCACAGCTTTTCCCTGAAGTCAGTGGAGGAAAGCACCGCTTCAATATTCGTTTTATGGAAACCGAACCACTGGAGCATCCCCAACAGACGAGCAGTCATGTAGATTTTAAATTGACCACCTGTGTCATGTGATCCATTATGCTTGAAGTAACCTGCCCCACCTGCAAAAAAACTGTTGTCTGGTCCGCGGAATCACGCTGGAAACCATTTTGTTCCGAACGCTGTAAACTGATTGATCTGGGTGAATGGTTTGAAGAAAACAATCGCATAAGCGACAAACAGGAGTCGGCTCAGGAATTTCTGTCGCCGGAGGATTCACTCAACTAGGGTAATGGGTATTCAGCCACCATCACTTTGTTGTCACGCTCAACACTGATCCTTAACTTCCAGACCGTTTTTTCCTGGTCAGGCAACTGAATAAAACTGACCCAGCTATCCGGCTCCCTGAATCTGACGGGCAAAACTTCAGTGTCATAGAGTGACGACTCAGGCTCAAAACTTATTTGCACAATACTATCCAGGGCAAGCTTTTCACCGGCTGTTTTCACTTCAACAGTGTGCCAGTCCTTATTATCCTGCAGGTTGACTACGATGGCATAATCCGGGGCATAGGCAGCGCATGGCGCAACAACCAGATTACAATCAGGCTCGGTTCTCAACAGAAGATATTCGCGAGTATCAAAATCTTCTTTCTGCTTGTAGCGCTGCCCTACCTGCCCCCAGCTGAGAATCAGCCCGGCCGCAACCAGCATGAAAAAATACCAGACCTTGTTCCAGCGTTTATCATGCCTGGAACTTCCGAAAATCATGTTTTCCACCAGCCACTGATACCTGCCACACCCTGGGCTCCATGTGACCAGGCTTTTATCTTGTGCCCTGCTGTCATACCTCCGAGTGCATAAACAGGAATATTTGCATCATTAACAATATCCTTGAAGCTTTGCCATCCCAGTGGTTTTGCATCCGGATGACTCTGTGTTTGCTCTACAGGTGACAGCATGGCGAAATCTGCATTGATCGCTTCAGCCTTTTTCAGTGACTTCACCGAATGACATGACACGCTCAGCATCCCGTCTGTTTCAGTCTTGTTTTCAAGTTTATACAACCCTGCTTCGGTTAAATGAATACCATGTGCTTTAATTGCAGATTGGTTTTGTTCATGAACCAGCAACAATGCGCCGGTTAAATTACATAGCTCCAGTATTTCCCGCTGCATGTCTTCATGCGTTATTCCAGCCAGACTTTTTACCCTGTACAGAAACATGCTTTCTCCGGCCGTCAGTAAAGCGCGCAGTTGTTCAAGGATATCTGATGGCTTTTTAATAACCGAAGGAGTGATGATGTAACTCGAAGAAAGGTTAATGGCACTGACAATAGGCTTATCCGCTGCTGGCATGCGATATTCATTCAGGGAGCCTGGCACAACCCACTGCAGCGGCTGTTGTTCCATTGACTGTACCTGACCCTGCCATTCGTTCACACAATAAACTTCCAGGCCGACATGACGGTCGCCATAGTCATGAGATATCGTAATCAAGGGTCTGGAGGCAACAATATTGATACCAAGCTCTTCACGAATTTCCCGTTCAAGCGCCTGTTCAACCGTTTCATGCGCTTCAACCTTGCCTCCGGGAAATTCCCATAACCCCCCCTGATGCGTATCCGCAGCACGCTGCTGTATGAGGATTTCACCTTGCCCGTTATAGATAACGGCAACGGCTACTCGAACCACACTCATCGTCAGGTACGGTACTCGGCATTGATTTTCACGTAGTCATAAGACAGATCACATGTCAGTACGCGTGATGCTGCTTTCCCCCTTGCCAGATCAATACGAATGGTTATTTCTGCCTGATCCATGACAGATTGACCTGCTTCTTCGGTGTAGGAAGCAGCAACCCCGCCCTCTTCGACAATACAAACATCCCCCAACCAGATTTTTATCCGGTCGATATCAAAATCGGTTATACCGGCCCTGCCCACTGCTGCCAGTATTCTTCCCCAGTTCGGATCAGAGGCAAACATCGCGGTCTTGACCAATGGAGAATGTGCAATGGTGAAAGCCACGTTGCGTGCTTCCTGATCGCTGAGAGCCTGTTCAACCTGAATTTCAATGAGCTTGGTTGCACCCTCACCATCAAGCACAATTTTTCTGGCCAGTTCCATGCAGACATCTCTGACAGCCTGGGAAAATGCTTCATAACCCGCATCAGACGAATCACTTAAGGTTAACTCACCTTCACCGGAAGCCACCAGCACACAGGCATCATTCGTTGAAGTATCGCCATCAACAGTAATCGAGTTAAACGATGGACTGACAGCATCATTCAAACACTGTTGCAACAGGCCGGCCTCAACCTTTGCATCGCTGGCCACATAAGCCAACATCGTTGCCATATCAGGATGAATCATGCCAGAGCCTTTTGAAATACCGGTAATGGTAACCAGCTTTCCATTGATTTCAGTTTGCTTCGATACAATTTTTTCAACCGTATCGGTGGTCATTATCGCCCTGGCAGCTTTATCCCAGGCTGACTCGTCAAGGGTTTCCAGCAAGCGGGGCATCACCGCAGCAAACTTGCTGGTTTCCATGCGTTGACCAATAACACCTGTTGAAAAGGGCAGAATCTGGTTCATTGCACAGGCTGCTGCTGCACCTACACTCTTACAGGTTTCCATTGCATCACGGTATCCGGGCTCACCGGTTCCGGCATTGGCATTTCCAGAGTTGATCAGCAGGTAGCGCGGTGAAGCTTCGGATAGATGTTTTTTTGCAATAGTGACAGGAGCAGCACAGAAAGCATTTTGAGTAAAAACGGCTGCTGTAGCAGCTCCCTCCTGCAACTCCATAAGCACAACATCTTCTCGATCAGCGTACTTAATACCAGCTGAAGCTGAAGCTAGACGAATTCCTTTGACGGGATAAATATTCACACGGCTTATGTCTATTAATTTAACTTACCATGACACTGCTTGTACTTCTTACCGGAACCACAGGGACAAGGCTCATTTCGCCCTATTTTGCGATCAGGTCTTACAAACGGTTTGGCAGTCTGTTCCTCATCACCGGCTGCTTCTGCTGGTGATTGTTCACCACCAAAGCCACTGAATTCTTCGTGACGGAATTCAAAGTTATCAGTCGTTCCGCTATATTCAGCTTCCATTTCTTCAGGATCCTGCACCTGAACCTTGAGCAGTGTTTCAACAACTTCATGCTTGATGGCATCAAGCATGTTGGTAAACATTTCAAAAGCTTCTCGCTTGTATTCCTGCTTGGGGTTTTTCTGTGCATAACCGCGCAGATGAATACCCTGGCGCAAGTAATCCATTGCCGCCAGGTGTTCTTTCCAGTGAGTATCCAGGATTTGCAGCATGACCACTTTTTCATAGTGGCGTAACGCTTGTGAACCTGCCATTTCTTCTTTCTGGTTGTAAGCTGTCTGGATATGATCAAAGATTTTCTGTCTCAACGGCTCTTCGTGCAGGTCATGATCTTCATCCAGCCACTGTTGTAACGGCAGGTCTACCATGAACTGGTTGTTAAGCGCGGCTTCAAGACCAGCGATATCCCATTGCTCTTCAATACTGCCTGGAGGAAGGTAGACATTGATCACATCATTAACAACATCGTCAATCAGTCGCTGAATGGTTTCCGAGATATCATCGACATCCATCAGCTCATTGCGTTGCTGATAGACCACCTTACGCTGGTCGTTGGCAACATCATCGAATTCCAGCAATTGTTTACGAATATCAAAGTTGCGCCCTTCGACCTTGCGCTGCGCATTTTCTATAGCGCGGTTTACCCAGACATGCTCAATTGCCTCACCTTTCTGCATACCCAGTTTTTTCATCAGATTGCCAACTTTTTCGGAGGCAAAAATACGCATCAGGTTATCTTCCAGTGACAGGTAAAAACGGCTGGAACCGGGATCACCCTGACGGCCGGAACGACCACGTAACTGGTTATCGATACGACGGGATTCATGACGCTCGGTACTGATCACACGCAGACCACCTGAATCCAGTACGTCTTTGTGAACCTTTTTCCACTGGCTCTTGACCTTGTCAATTTCAGCATCATTGGCAGCGTCACCGAGTTTTTCCAGCTCTACTGTCAGGTTGCCACCCAATACAATATCGGTACCACGACCTGCCATGTTGGTCGCAATGGTTACTGCTCCGGGGATACCGGCCTGGGCAACAATGCCAGCTTCCTGCTCATGGTGTTTGGCATTCAATACCTTGTGGTCGATTTTTTCGTTGTTCAAAAGACCGGAAACCAGTTCGGAATCCTCGATAGATGCAGTGCCCACCAGTACCGGCTGACCACGCTTAACACAGTCCTGGATATCTTCGATAATCGCCTGGAACTTTTCCTGCTGGGTGAGGAAAATCAGGTCAGACTGGTCATCACGAATCATTGACTGGTTGGTCGGGATCACGACCACTTCCAGTCCATAAATTTGCTGGAATTCAAAGGCTTCGGTATCAGCCGTGCCCGTCATACCAGACAGCTTGTCGTACAGACGAAAATAGTTCTGGAAGGTAATGGAAGCCAGCGTCTGGTTTTCAGCCTGAATTTCAACGCCTTCTTTGGCTTCTACAGCCTGGTGCAGACCCTCTGACCAGCGACGACCCGCCATGGTACGCCCGGTAAATTCATCAACAATAACTATCTGCCCGTCACGAACAATATAGTCCACGTTTTTCTGGAACAGGGCATGAGCACGAAGCGCTGCATTCACGTGATGCATCAGCATAATATTGGAAGCGTCGTACAGGCTTTCCTCTTCAGACAGCAAGCCCATTTCTATCAACATGGTTTCGACATGTTCAAAGCCTTCATCACTGAGCTGTACACTGCGGTTTTTTTCATCAACACCAAAATCACCGGGGCCAAAATCCGGCTTGCCTTCTTCATTGGTAATCGGTTCCTGGCGCGTCAGCTTGGGAATAATGGAATCAATTTTCTGGTAGAGCTCTGAGCTGTCTTCAGCCGGCCCTGAAATAATCAGCGGCGTTCGCGCCTCGTCGATGAGGATAGAATCAACTTCATCAATGATAGCGTAAGACCTGCGCTGCACTCTGTCATCAGCCTTGAACGCCATGTTGTCGCGCAGGTAGTCAAAACCAAACTCATTGTTAGTGCCGTAGGTGATATCGCAATCATAGGCTGCTTTACGGGTAGCCTGTGGTAAATGACGGTAGCCACCATCTTCACCGGCATAATTGATATCAAATACGAAGGAACCCTGATCAGGGCCCATTCCCCCCGAAGAGTTAATCACGCCGGTACTCAGCCCCAGAAAGTGATACAAGCGCCCCATCCATTCTGCATCACGGCGCGCCAGATAATCGTTTACCGTTACCACGTGCACGCCTTTTCCCGGCAATGCGTTGAGATAAGCTGCCAGTGTAGCAACCAGCGTTTTACCTTCACCGGTACGCATTTCAGCAATCTTGCCGTCATTCAGCACCATGCCGCCGATCATCTGTACATCAAAGTGGCGCATTTCAAGCACACGCATACTCGCTTCACGGACCGTGGCAAAAGCTTCAGGTAACAGTGAATCCAGTTTTTCACCCTGCTCAAGGCGTGACCTGAATTCCGCGGTTTTGGCTTTTAATGCCTCGTCATCGAGTTCCTGGAACTGAGGTTCGAGCGCGTTGATTTTGGCAACAACAGTTCTTAATTGCTTGATCAAGCGATCGTTGCGACTGCCAAAAAGCTTTCTGAAAATTTTGGTTAAAAAATTGGGTACCATGGCTTATCCGATACTTTTAAAAATGAGCTAGATGATACCTGATTCGGGTGCTGGAAACAGCGTAAAATGTCTGTCAATTCGAGTGAAATGAGAAATCTACGCTTAACACTGTATCTGGATCCGGTGAAAAAGATCTCTTGCTACGGTCGAGATGACAATATTTGAAAAGATTTAGCGTTTGACGTACTTGCTGGGGTTAATATATTTGCCGTTTCTACGTACTTCGAAATGAACATGCGGGCCTGTGGAACGCCCGGTAGAACCCAGCAATGCTATCTTGTCACCCTTCTTGACCATATCACCCACCGACACCAGGTTTTCCTTGTTATGTGCATATAGCGTGGAATAACCGTCAGGGTGTTTAATCTCGATCATGTTGCCAAAGCCTTTCTGGTATTCGGAACGAATGATCAGGCCTGATGCAACAGCCACCACATCAGCTCCGGTCTTGCCGGCATAGTCGTAGCCACGATGAAAGTTCTTCTTACCGGTTTTGGGATCGATGCGTTTACCAAACCTGGAAGACAGCCACCCCTTGATCACAGGGCGCCCGGAAGGCGTGATTTCTTCGTAGAGTTTACCGGTGGCAATCAGTTCTTCGAGCAGATCCAGCTTTTCTGTTCTGTCGTCAATAAGCTGATTGAAGTTATTCACATCAGATATTAGATCCTGAATCTCAAGGGAAGAACTTTCCGGGGAGGCAATACCGCCAATGGCAGGCTCTTGTGAAAAATCAAATTCATCACTGTCTAACTGGGCAACATCGACCAGACGATCACCAAGTGCATCAATGCGCAACATCTGTGCCTGCAGCGAACCAATACGAATGGAAAGTGCATCGAGATGTGCCTGTAACTGGGCTTTTTCTTCCAGCAAGGCTTCACGGTCGGCAACCAGAACCTGCTCAACATCAGCATAGGATTGCTGCTCTGCAATATCTGCCTGCTGTTTTCCAAAATAGTAACCAGCACCAACTGATACCCCCACTACCAGGAAAAAACCGGAAATAAACAGGCCAAGCGCACTGGGCATGCAGATATCAATACTGCCTTTTCTTTTGCAAAAATTGTTCAGCAAAATAAGATTCATGCTATAAACCTGAATATGAAAAACCGCACTTTAAAAACAGAGCGCATCATAAAAAACAGTGCACATCTGCAAAAACTTATCCAAAGCAGCCACGACCAACAACAGATATTCCTGAAAATCAAGGAGTTACTGGAGCCACAGCTGGCTGCACATTGTATATCCACTCACTATTCAGGGCAATCCCTGAAACTCTTTACCGACTCGTCGGTGTGGGCAAGCCGCTTTCGGTTTCAATCAAAAAGCTTACTGAAAAAACTTTATGACAATCACATACCAGTTCACAAACTGGATGTGAAGGTGATCCCGGAATCACGGCCACCTGAGCCTCGCAAACATCCTGCCAGGCGTATTTCAGAGCAGGCTGCCCAGTCACTCATCGATACAGCTGATAGTATCGATGATGAAAAACTTCAAGCCGCAATGCGTAAGCTCGCAAACAGCGCTCTAAAAAAATAGGCTTAGCCGGGAATAAACTTGTCTAGTAAGCCTGTACAGGCTTCATATAGGAAATTGGCGCAGTACTTTCATCGTCAAACGTCACCTCTTCCCAGGCATCTGTCTGAAGAATCAAGGTTTTCAACAGCTTGTTGTTCAAGGCATGACCTGACTTGCTACCGGAAAAGGCACCAATCAGGCTGTGTCCGAGCAGATAAAGGTCGCCAATGGCATCCAGAATCTTGTGTTTTACAAATTCGTCTTCATAACGAAGACCATCTTCATTGAGTACGCGATAATCATCTACAACAATGGCATTTTCCATACTGCCACCGAGAGCCAGATTGCGCTCACGAAGCGTTTCAATATCTTTCAGAAAACCAAATGTTCTTGCTCGACTGACCTCTTTAACAAACGAGGTGGAGGAAAAATCAATCGATGCAAACTGTGGGCGCTGGTCAAAGGCCGGGTGCTTGAAATCAATATCGAAAGAGACCTTGAATCCATCAAACGGCTCGAAGGTTGCCGTTTTGTCTCCATCGCTCACCACGACTTTCTTCTTGATACGAATAAAACGCTTCGGCGCATTCTGTTCTTCAACACCAGCAGATTGAATGAGGAAAACAAAGGGACCGGCACTACCGTCCATGATAGGCACTTCCGGGGCACTGACATCAACATAGGCATTGTCGATGCCGAGACCAGCAAAGGCAGACAACAGGTGCTCAACGGTTGAAACACGCACACCGTCCTGTTCCAGTGCAGTCGACAGCGTAGTATCACCTACATTATCAGGGCATGCCTTGATATCAACAGGCTCATCCAGATCAACACGACGAAAGATAATACCGGTATCGACGGCAGCAGGTCTGAGCGTCAGGTAAACCTTTTCACCTGTATGCAGACCGACACCGGTTGCCCGGATCACATTTTTCAAAGTGCGTTGTCTAATCATCTGAATATGGCCTCCAATAAAGCTACTTCACGGGATTCTCCGGATAGCACCTAGGGATTTCCCTGTACTATAAACGAATCTTCGTTTTTTATACAAGCTTTTTATTAGCAATCAGGAAATTTAATCCTGTCACGTTTTCCGCCATTATCTCAACTGGCTTCTCAATCTGATGCGGTTTCAGTCAGCCTGTCTTCTCAAAAAGGCGGGAATATCGAGGTAATCCATATCCCTTTCAACGGCTGCATCAACATAACGCTGAGCATCACCCCTGGCGGTATTACCCACTCGCTGTGAGGCTGGCTTGTCATAATCATTATAGTTGGGAACAGCAGAATCATCGCCAACAGCCTGACTCAGGGGGGGCATTTCTTCAACAGCGGGTTCAACAACACTCAACTCAGGCTTGGCTGAAGTATCACCCAGACCGGTAGCAACAACAGTGACACGCAGTTCGCCCTGCATTTCAGGATCAATCACGGTACCTACAACCACTGTGGCATCTTCATCAGCAAAATCACGAACTGTATTGCCCACTTCATCGAATTCACCAATGGCCAGATCCAGCCCAGCGGTGATATTCACCAGAATACCCTTGGCACCAACCAGGTTGACATCATCCAGTAACGGACTCTGTACAGCCGCGGTCGCAGCTTCATGAGCACGGTTTTCACCGGAGGCAAAACCGGTACCCATCATCGCCATGCCCATTTCGGACATAACAGTACGCACGTCTGCAAAGTCGACGTTGATCAGCCCGGGACGGGTAATCAGTTCTGCAATACCCTGTACCGCGTTGAGCAATACATCATTGGCAGCGCAGAACGCATCCAGCAGGGACATACTTTTGCCCATGACTTCAAGCAGGCGCTCATTAGGGATGGTAATCAGGGAATCAACATACTTTGACAGTTCCTCGATACCCTGATCAGCAATTTTCATACGCTTGGGCCCTTCAAACGGGAACGGCTTGGTAACAACCGCTACTGTCAGAATCCCCATTTCTTTGGCAACTTCAGCAACAACAGGTGCTGCACCAGTACCGGTACCACCACCCATACCGGCGGTAATAAAAACCATGTCGGTATCTTTCAGGGTTTCAGCTATACGGTCTTTATCTTCCATAGCAGCCTGATGACCCACTGAAGGATTAGCGCCGGCACCCAGACCTTTGGTCAGGTTGGAACCAATTTGCAACTGGGTTTTGACTTCGCTACTGGACAGTGCCTGTGCATCTGTATTGGCACAGATAAAGTCGACACCTTCTATCGCCGCCTTGAGCATATGATTAACAGCATTGCCGCCGCCGCCACCGACACCGACAACCTTGATTACTGCATTACTTGGATCTACATCCATTAATTCAAACATTTCACCTTCCTCCGATTACATCTTAAGTGAATTAAAAATTTCCCTGGAACCAGCTTTTCATGCGGCTCCACATAGCTTTAAAGCCATTGTTAACCGGGGCATCAC
>Ga0180430_10002317_pt1 | contig 17368 bp, 18 predicted proteins | sample SS_ome_9_FD_132999 | JGI IMG/M metagenome (GOLD analysis project Ga0180430, IMG submission 132999) | Hypersaline lake sediment archaeal communities from the Salton Sea, California, USA - SS_1_S_2 metaG | ecosystem: Environmental > Aquatic > Non-marine Saline and Alkaline > Hypersaline >... | reverse complement strand
CGGGTTAGGTCCATGCCCAAGAAGAAACCAGAAAAGCTACTTGAGATCTCAGGATCTGTGCTAAGATCTGGACATCGCTCGACGGCGGCTGCCACACGGCGGCGACCAAGATCTCTCGAAGATACTGCTTGACACCGAGCGATACCCGTACTAGACTAGGAAGCATCAGCTACCACCCTTACACAAAGGAGAAACTACCATGGCTCACATGATCAACACCACCGACAAGTTCGCGGAAGTTCGTTACAACGGGCAGCGTGCGTGGCACGGCCTCGGCATCGGGCTGCCCCAGGAAGTGGAGTCCGCCTCCGAGGCCTTCGAGTTCGTCGGCCTGGACTGGCGCACCGACAAGCAGCCCGTGTTCTACACGGGTCCTAACGGCGAGAAACTCACGGTTCCGGGCCAGTACGCCCACCTCCGCGAGGACACTGGCGAGCTTCTCGGCATGGTTGCCGAGCGGTACAAGCCGCTGGAGAACAGCGACCTCGCTGATTTCGCTGACGCCGTCGCCCTGACGGCTGAGGGCGCTGCCCGGGTCGAGACCTGTGGCTCGCTGCGTAGCGGCAAGACCGTGTACGCCCTGATGGCCCTTGACAAGGACATCGACATCAACGGCGACGTGACGAAGCCCTACATCATGGTCAGCAACGGCCATGGTGGCACCTCCGGGCTCCGCGCCTACTTCACGGGCGTCCGCGTCGTCTGCGCCAACACCGAGGCCATGAGCCTCGCTGACCTCGGGACCGGCGTCAGCTTCGCCCACACGGGTGATGTGGCTGCCAAGATCGAGGCCGCCAAGATGGTCCTGGGTCGCGCTACCGAGGCCGTCAAGAAGTTCGAGTCCGAGGCGTATCACCTGACTGGTGCGTCCTGGAACAAGAAGGAGATGGAGGAGGCGCTCCGGACCGTCTGGGAGGTCGTCCACGCCGACGCTCTGCGCGGCGCTAAGACCTCCAAGGCCGTCCGGGACAGGCTGACGCAGCAGTGCGATGAGGATGTCGCCCGTTGGCTGGAGCTTGCCTCTGCCGATGGCAACTCCGTGGCCTCGACGCAGGGGACGGCCTTCGCCGCCCTCCAGGGTGTGACCTACGACCTGGATCACACGCCTGCCGCTCGCCGGAAGCTGTCCCCCGATGCGCGGATCAACAGCCGTCTGTTCGGCACCTCCAGCCGGATGAAGAGCCGGGCGCGAGCCGCCATGCTCCAGCTGGTCTGATCCGCTGCCATCCCCCCGATGGGGAGTCACCTACGCCCTCCCCCGTAGGTGGCTCCCCGCCACACGGACCAGTGTGGTACAATCCAGGACCGGGAGGGTGCTCAGGCAGCGCGTTAGCCTTCATGCGCGCCGGGCGCTACCTAGGTCCACGGGCCGTCACCGTTGTGGTAGGCGGTGACGGCCCACCTCACACCCCATACCACACCAGGGAATGGATAACAACCTAACGATCAGGGCTGAGCTACGCGCCTGCCTACATGCGGTAGCCAGACGCATGCGGTACTTCACTACCGATGAGGTCTGGGAAGAGGCCGATCGTCGTGGAATCAACGTGGAGCGGAGAGGCGCCGATCCTAGGGTCCTCGCTCCGGTCATCCAGCAGTCATCTCGTGCCGGAGAGATCGAGAAGACTGGGGGTACGAGAAACAGCCGCGATCGTACTTGCCACGGTCGCGGTAAGACAGTGTGGCGATCACTGATCTGCGAAGTTGATTGCGAGGAAGCGGAGGAACCCTCCGCTGACGTCCTGCGCGAGAGACTTGAACGCGAAGAAGACGCGATAAAGCACGAGATCAGCGTAAGGGAACTTCGTCGCAAACTATCCTCTCAGCGTCGGATCATCGACAGGCTCTCTACTCGTCTGTCTGCGTACGAATCCACAGAGGATCTTGGCGAGCAGATAGACGGGATCCCGAAGCGACTGAAAGAGAGCCACACGGTGGAGCTTCGCGCTAGCGAGCCCGACGAGAGTACCCTGCTCGTGCTGGCTTCTGACTGGCACGTTGAAGAGGTAGTCGATCCGGCGGAGGTGCCTGGGAACGAGTACAACCCAAACATCGCTGAGGAGCGCGTGAACAACTTCATCCGTGGTGTACTGGCCGTTAGGGACATGTCGCCAGGGACTGTGGAGCGCCTTGTCTTCGCGATGATGGGTGACTTCATAACCGGACACATCCACGAGGAGCTTATCCATACAACCGCGATGCCTCCGCTGGAAGCGATGGCGTTCGCTGAGGAGCTTCTTGAGCGATGCCTGGATATCTTCATCGAGGAGTTCCCGGAGGTCGTGGTGCCGACGTGTAACGGTAACCACGGAAGAACTACACAGCGTAGTTATTACTCCCGTAACAGCGACTTCTCCCTGGAGTACCAGACGTACGTGCGCCTCGCACGGCGATATAAGTCGAAGGCTACTTTCCTGGTGAATAGGTCCAGGCAGAATGAAGACCTCTCCATCTACGGCAAGAGGCTTCGCTTTCACCATGGGGAGGATTGCCGCAGTTCTGGTGGTGATGTGCTTGCCGGGCTACGGAAGTACCACTACAAGCAGAACACGAAGACGATGGACTGCGACATGTCTTACGTGGGGCACTGGCACACGGCATCGAGCAGCTTCTCATTCGGAGCCGTGAACGGTTCCCTGATAGGCAACACGGCTTACGGTCTACAGTACGGGGCCGAGCGCCCGCAGCAGGTCTACCAACTTCTCTGCCCGACTAGAGGCGTGATACAGACTGGTCCTATCTTTGTAGAGTGAAGGTCACCTGGGATAACAAAGAGTGGCGTAGAGCCAAGCAGCGACTTTCTGGACTGTGCCCGCCGCCCGATGACTGCGATGTCATTGTGCGGCGGGTGCGTATGGACGACGAGTCGTTCGGAGATAGTGAGCGCGAGGAGGTGAAGCCAGAGCCTGGGTTTGAGGATGAGCCCACGAAGTACCGCTACGTCATCCGCGTCAACAGCGGCCTCCCAACGGACTTCGCGATCTGGGTTCTGATCCACGAGTGGGCCCACGTCCTTGTGTGGCCGATTTACGGAGAACGTGACACCGACCATGGTGCCTACTGGGGTGTCGCGTACGGCAAGGCTTATCAGGCTGCATACCCTTCTAACCAATGAGAGACATCGATTTGAACCCAAACGGGCGTGGCAAGCGCAACCTGATCCCCCTAGAACCTGAGAAGCGCACGTTTGTGTCCGCAGACACAGCCGTAGGTTTACTTGTCTTGATGTTCATGATCTACTACGTGGCTAAGGTAGTTGGGGTGGAAGGTTGAGCGACGACGAGTTTGATGCTCTACTTGGGAGCCTGATGGACCTGACGCCGGAACAGCGCAAGCTAGTTTCGGCGCAGCTGGTTATGGTGAGAAACCAGCATCGCAAGTTCGAGGTTGCAGACGAGACCCTTGAGACTGTCGATCCAGTACGAATCGTATGGGTCGCAAGCAAGACCGTAGCGGAGCATCTCGGCTTGGGCATGGTGTGGATCGACCCGACCCGCATGGCCCAGGCTTACGTCAATCAAGCTGATATTGACGAGTACACTGGAGCGTGTCATAGGCTGATGTCGTATGTCGAGCATCATGTCGCACCTCGCAGTTACAAGGAAAGGTGGAGAGCCGTTTACAAGATACTTCTTGCGTGCTTCCATGCCGATCCGTTTCCTAAGAAGAGAACGATTAGCGTCAAAGCTCTTGTGAGCCGTATCTCCAACTTCGAGGGAGCGGTCAACAACCAGTACCCAGGATACGCCGCCGCAGGACAGCTGCGATTCGCGCTACTCTAGACCTACCACGATGAAGCTACAGTCAGCAGTACAGAATGCGATCGTAGGCCTCCTGTGCATGGACGACAGGGCGGCTGCCGAGTTGTCCATGATGGTTGAGCCCGAGGATCTCGACCTGGGCTACCGCGAGGTGGCTGAGGTGGCCCTCGCGCATCGGCAGCGGTGGGGATCCGTACTGGGGAAGTCCACGCGAGTTGCGCTGGAGGATCTGGCGCGCCAGGACGAGAACATGGTCCAGGCTTACGCCAACATCTACAGCTACATCCAGAGCGAGCTTGGTAGCGTAGGGGTGGAGTATGTGCTGGACAAGGCCAGAGCCTTCGTGCGCTATCAGCGGTTCCGCAAGGCCGCGTCTGACGCGATCCGTGGCCTGGGCAAGAACAACGAGGAGGGCGTAGACGAGGCTGAGGCAGCATTCACCAGAGCACTCCAGACGACCGTCAACGCTTTCGATCCTGGTGTTGTCTTCGGCGTGGACGAGGAGAAGACGCTAGAGTTCTTGACTCGCAAGGAGTCTCCCCTCATGAAGATCGGAATCCCGGCTCTGGACGAGGCGAACATTGGTCCGATGGAGTCCAGGCTCATGATCCTCAATGCCGCGTCTGGCCGGGGCAAGTCGTGGTTTCTGATCCACCTCGCCGTCCAGGCTCTTCGCCAGGGAGTTCCCGTCGCGTACATCGCGTTGGAGATGACCGAGACCGAGGTCACGGCTCGTCTCATGCAGTGCCTCATGAACGCCCCGAAGCGACCGGGTACGGGCGGTGAGCTACGCAAGTTCGACAAGACCACGTCTCCAGAGGACGTGGGCAGCGTCCTGTTGTCGTCTGGGCCCGCGTCGAATATCTCGCTGTACGGCAACCAGGACAAGGTCGTTGATGAGGTCCGCAAGTGGCGCGACGAGAGCCGCCTCGTGATCAAGGAATTCGCGCAAGGTACTCTCACGCCGCAGCAACTAGACGCCTACCTCACGGTGCTCTCCGACCGGACGAATTTCATGCCGAGGCTGCTCCTCGTTGACTACGGCGACATCATGCGCCTACCCTCTGGTATGGACAGGTGGCAGGCACTCATCCAGAACACCGAGGCACTGCGGCGTATTGCCCAGGAGCGCAAGATTGCGGTTGTCACGGTGTCGCAGGTGAAGCACGAGGGCGCCAACGCCGAGGAGGTAGACGTGGAGCACACTGCCGGAGCATGGGACAAGGTTGCAACTGCGGACACGATCTTGACGCTATCGCAGACCAAGAGCGAGCGCGAGGATCAGCGTGCGCGGATCTTCGTTGCTAAGAACCGCGCCGACGCCGACCGCTTTCGTGTGGCTATCACGCAGAACTACGCGACTGGTCAGTTCGTCGTAGACAGCGTCAAGCTGGATAACGATTCGACCTACGACGCTAATAGCCGAGCCGCGATCTGATGCCGATTAGCCAGAGCAAGATCTTCGAGTTCAAGAACCGCGAGCTTCAGTCGTTTGCCAAGTACAAGGGCCTAGACGACGACAGGCTTCAGGCCATGGTCAGCGACGCTGACCTCAGCTTTCACACCAAACCTCGGCGCGCCCAGCTTCTCTGCACGCTTCTTGGGTGGCATCAGGAGTCGTTCATGTTCCTGCTTGGGCTTGGCGCTGGCAAAGCCCTGGCGAACGGTGAGCCGGTTCTGCTGCCTGACATGACGTGGAAGCCTATCGAGGATCTGCGTGTGGGGGAGTACGTGCTGGGCTGGGACGGTGAACCCAAGATCGTGGAGGGCGTATACCCGCAAGGCGTGACCGAGCTATGCAAGGTCAAGTTCACTGGCGGCCTGTACTCGATCTGTTCGCCGGATCATCTGTGGACGGTCTGGATGCGAGATCTCTCGCCCCAGACCATGACTCTCCGCGAGATCGAAGCTAAGGGCCTCAAGTTCGGCACCCGCAGGCGTACTACACGGTACAAGTGGAAGGTCCCCGTATTCATTAAGAAAGCAGGCTACTCAAACTACCGGAAGATCGTAGGCGTCGAGGAGTATGAGCCTGGAGAGTCCACCTGCATCAAGGTAGACGGTGGGCATTTCATCACTCGTGACTACGTCGGAACGCACAATACGAAGGTCTCGCTCGACCTAGCCGCCAACAGGAAGCGTCACGGTCAGATCAAGTCTGCTATTGTTCTGGTTCCGAACACGGCGAACCTTTGGGCTTGGCAGATCGAGGTCCAGAAGCACGCACCCGATCTTTCCGTTGTTGTGATCGATCAAAGCGGCCCGGCAGCCCGTGAACGTGCGCTGTATTCTGGCGCAGACGTCGTGGTCTGCACCTACGTTGGGCTTGGCAACCTGCTATCCAAGAACAGGAAACTGGATAACAAGAAGGTGCAGCGGTTGTGCCAGCAGTTCCAGATGCTTGTGATGGATGAGATCACGGCTATCAAGAATCCGCAGAGCCGCAACTTCAAGATGTGCAGACTTTTGTCTGTGGGTATGAAGTACCGCTACGGGCTCACGGGTACGCCGATCCACAAGGACCCCGCCGACCTGTGGAGTCAGTTCTGGACGATCGATCACGGGAAAGCCCTTGGCGAGAACATCACCTTGTTCCGCGAAACCTATTTTAGAACTGACTATAATAGGTTCGGGTTCACGGAGTACAAGTTCGATAGACGCTTCACCAGCGAGGTGGCTCGCCGCGTAGAGTCGTGTAGTGTCCGCTTTGCTGAGCACGAGGTTCAGGATCTCCCTGAGGCCGTCGGTGGCCTCAGCTCTGACGACTATCTGCGTATCCCGGTTGAGATGCCAAAGGCCCAGACTGGCTACTACAGGTCAGCCCTCGGGGAACTCAAGTCTGCCGAGGACACTGTCGCTATCGACCAAGCCTACGCCAAGATGCGGATGGTCTGCTCCGGCTGGTGCGCGGCGAGTGATGAGGCTGGCGAGCGTGTCGAGGTAGAGTTCCCCAAGGTGCCTAAGCTGGATGCGCTCGTGCAGCTCCTGGAGGACATCCCGCCCGAGGAGAAGGTGGTCGTTGTAGCTTGGTATCATCACTCGATCAAGCTCATGCAACGCCGTTTCCGCAAGGAGAACATCAGCTTCACCGAGGTGACTGGTCGCGTTTCTGCCAAGAAGAAGATCGAGAGCCTGGAGGCGTTCTGCTCTGAGGGCGGACCCCGCGTCCTCATTGGTAGTACCGCCATTAGCAAAGGCGTAAACCTACAGGGAGCTTCCCGCTACATGGTCTTCTACGAGAGCCCCGACAGCACCATCGAGAGAGCGCAGATCGAGGGCCGGATCCGTAGGGAGGGTGGAATCTCCGGCACCAGATACTACTACGATCTGGTGACCAAGGACTCCGTGGAGGAGAGCATCCTCCAGAGCCTCCGCACCGGACGTAACATCCACGAGCTACTGATCGAGGGAAAGAAGTGATGGATTGGATAGCTTTCTTCGAGCAGCATGGTATCCGCTATGTCGAAGGCCCTAGCAAAGATGTCTCAGCGGGCGCCATCGGCATTCCGTGCCCAGTGTGCGGTAACGACACGGGTACTCACTATGCTGTCGTTGCTGGCGAGCCGCTAGTCAAGGGGTGCTGGAGAAATCAAACACACTTCATGCCAGCGAGCGAGCTTGTACAGCTGCTGTCTGGTTGCGGACCTGATCGAGCTAGACGTATACTCTTCGGTGAGGACGCGATCCCGACTGTTGAGCAGCTTGAACAACGTATCGTTGCGATCGGATCGACGGAGTCTGTGGCTACTGCTAGTCATGGACGTATGGTCGGTGATGCGTCGTTCAAGCTGTTCACGGATCAGCCTTCGGAAGGTGATGCCACCTACAGGGCTTACCTCGAATCCCGGGGCTTCAACCCGGCTCGACTGTCCGACGTGTATGACGTTAGCTGGTGCGATAGCGGGCCGTTTGGTGGCAGGATCATCGTGCCGATCTATGAATACGAGACGCAGTCGAGGCGCACGCTGATGGGCTGGACTGGGCGCACGGTCATGAATAGCCCAATCAGGTACAGGGCACACCCGTCTGGTGATGCCTTGTCACGGTGTCTTCTTGAGACTGGCTTTGTTGACAAGCAAAGCCACCTAGTTATCGTGGAGGGGCCGTTCGACGCGCTTCGTGTGGCTGAGGCGGGCTATGCTGCCATCGCGTTGATGACCAACCGCGTTGGTCCGGGCAAGTTCGCCAGACTTGAGTACCTTGCCGACAGGGCCAGGAGGGTAAGCATCATGCTGGACTCAGACGCGATGGAGACGCATGCCTTCAACGTCATGGCGGGCATCAGAAGCAGCACGGACATCGAGTTGGCCTTCCTTCCAGACGGCGTGAAGGACCCAGGCGATATGACGGAGGACATGATCAGATGCGCGCTATGAAGCCTAATGCGCTGTCGCTGGAGCGGGAGTTCGTGGAAGCGACGGGCCTGTACCGGAAGAACGACGAGGACGAGTTCAGCTGGGTGGCAAGGTGCTGCGCGGCGCTAATGTCTCTACCCGAGGATGAGCTTAACTCGGATATCGTCAGTGACGAGGCCTACGAGTTTGCGTCCAACAACCTGGACGCGATGGACTCTGGATACATGATTCGGGGGTTCAACGGGTATCCTCTGATGGCGTTGGCGAGGACTTACAGGTTCAACGGCATTGCCCCATCTAAATACGCCAGGATGAAGTCGCTGCCCCCTATCCCGATTGACTTCTACAAGCGTGGGGATAAGATCTCTATCAGCGATATGTTCTGTCTGGTAGCCGCACCCAGCACTGGCGGTAGGAGCGGTATCATGAAATCTCACGGGCCCGTATCTGGGGCCTATGTCAGCATGACAGCCGCGTTTCGGGAACTGGCCGTGTGCTTCGCTGAAGACTACGAGGATGACGAAGTTATCGGCTATGGATACGCACTAGGGCTTACGTTGACTCCATCTAGTGCGAGGTCAGTGCTGGCGTCTGTCAGGGCTGTGTTCAATGCCGTGAAGCGAGTGTTCGGGCTAGATGTCGGACAGCATATTCGTGAGTTCAAGCAAGAGCACCCGTTCCCTGTGTGGACACTGTTCACCCGCAGCATGATCGACAGCGCCACCAAGGAGTACTCTGCCCTCGACTATGAGAGGCGACTGCTAGACAGCTATGGCCCTGGTCTGCGAGACGATATCGATCTATACAAGCGTACAGGCGTCGTTCAGGGCGGGCTGAGGGATTGGGCTCGCGATCATGGCCGACTAGGGATAATGGAGAGTTCAGGAAAAGCCTTCATGGAGACGTATGGACAGGATCTCAGCGAATGAGCTTGGCGAAATACTTACGCTAGCTAAGACGTGGCAGAAGGGGGACAGCGTGATTGTTCCGTCGTTCAAGCAGCTGATCCTGCACAACGGCGGTGTGGACGTATACAGCGAGCATGGCATCATCAGCTTCCCGGTAGCCACGCTCTCACTGGCGGAGCCGGTTGCTGTCGATAAGCCAACCATCGCAGCTTGGCACGGCACCCGACGCGGCGCTTTCGACATTATGGTCGAGGTCGTCGATGGATCCGTCAGGCTTAGCGAGGGCGATGTCAGCACGCTGATCCTTCCGACGATGCCCGTCGAGGGTTTCGTTGGGTCTAACTGGGATGTCGTCGAGCGTGTCGTTGTCACCGAGGAGCGCGGTAGGCGTTTCACTGACGATCTGCGTGTAGTCGGCGGCTTCTCCGGTGATCCAACCGTGTCGGGTCAGCACTCCGGCGTGCATGTCTACCCGTCTAGCGATGGAACCCGTATGTTCTCTACGGATAACCTTGGCGCTGCGTCTGCCGTTAGTGAGCCGATGGAGGGCCGTAGCTTCGTGATCCCCCACCAGCTGGCCGCCAGGAGCGGGTTCCTGTCGGCAGCGATCCCGATTGTCGAGGTCTCATACGGGTCCGGCTCTCAGATAACCCTGGTCCGCGAAGACGGTGCCTCGTGCTCGTTCGAGGACATGGGTACTTACGACGAGGGATGGTGGCGAGACGTCCTGCCGGGCTATAGTGGTGGCGACGCGATCGCAGACGGGTTTGGGCACACCATTGCGTCGTTGCGAAGACTGGCAAGCGTGGACGCCAACGGGGCACCGTGCGTTAGCCTCACCATCCGTGACGGCATTATGACTGTTCGGCTGTCCGAGTGCAATCTAGCCGAGGCTGTCTCGACCTTCCCCTGCCGACTGGCTGACGTGTCTGCCTCATTGCCGATGACGCAGTTCAGCCGGGCCATGTCGGGAGCAACGCACTTCAACGTGTCGGAGAATCTGCTTGTAACCAAGCGTGGCCGCGTCTCGGCCTACTGTACGTCGCAATGAAGAAGGGTTTCCTCGGCGGAGTTAGCAGGAGCGCCAAGGTCGCAGGAGTTTCGGCCTCAAGCGTCTTTGAACGCAGTCACGGTTGGGCTGCTGTGGCGCACTTGTGCCAGAAGTACCCCTCGGAGCTACCGGGCCATACCCCCGACGGCAATGTGTCGGCGCTGGTCATCACAGGGCTCCCCTCGGAGGAGTCGGCTGCGTCTGGCAGGTGTTACTCTCCGACGGATCTGCTCATGTTTGAGCGGCTAGCAGTCGCTGGGCGAATCAATCGTGGTTACGTCAACCGTATTGCGGTTGAGTCCATCTGCCCCGTTCGCCCAGATAGCGACAAGGTTACCAACAACACGAAGCCGTACCTGATCAAGGCGTACTCGACTCATGTCGATGACATGGTCAGGAAGCACGCCCCAAACCTAGTCGTCCTCCTGGGGTCCGAGGTCGTCAAGGCTGTCCTTGGCGACGGGTCTGTGGAGAGCTACCGGGGCAAGCCGCTGCGTGCGTACCTAGGTGGTAGACCCGTGTGGGTATTCGTCGCACACTCCTCAGCCGAGATGGCTTCGATCTCTGCCGAGGGCAGGTTGGGCAAGGTAAACTCCGACGAGTGGATTCGTGTTCGCGAGCAGGACATCTGCCACATGATGTCCCCCGCGTTCATTGCCAAGCCTCCGAAAGCTGTCAGTGACGCTGAGGCCAAGCAATGTGGGCTCGCGTGTAGGTATACCGATGCTGGCCGCATCGTAGAGGTGCTGCGTACGTTTACCGAGTTCGTAGCCTTCGATATCGAGACGAACGGGCTCCGCCCATACAAGTCCGGGGCGAAGATCCTCTCGATCGCCATTTCCGATGGTGAGAGGACGGTGGCGTTCCCGATCAACCACCCTGGGCATGAATGGTCACCGGCAGAGAAGCAGGCGATCGGCATCGCCATTCTGGACCTGTTCATGGACGACAGCATTCGGAAGGTGGCCCACAACCTCCCCTTCGACCTGGAGTGGATGGCGTACTTCTTCGGACAGCAGATCCTGACTGGGGTGTATGGCGACACTCTTGGGCAGGCGTATTGCATCAACCCGGGCCCACCTGGAGACGGTCCTTCGGGACTGTCCCTTGGTCAGCTGTGTCGCCAGTACTTTGGTTTCTCACTTAAGAGGCTCACGGAGGGGGCTGCGGAGGTCGGAAGACTGGAGTACGTCACCACGGACCAAGTCTGCGAGTACAACGCGCTTGACGCTTACTGGACCGCGAGGCTGCACGTCGAGCTTTGCAAGGCCCTTGATGAGGCTGGTCAGGATAAGGCCTACGAGATGCACATAGAGCGTATTCCGGCGCTCGTGCAGGCGCAGATCTTGGGCTTGCCCGTGAATCAGGAGATTCGTGCTAGGCTGGCAAGGGAGGGCAGGGCCGAGATCGAGAAACTCCAAGAAGAGCTTTGTCAGATGGAGGAAGTCAAGGGTACTGGGCTCAACCCCAACTCTCCCTCGACTGTAGGTGCCTTCATCGTCAATGTGCTGAAGGACGATCGAGTCATCGGAGAGGACGGCAAAGTTAGCACCCGACGTAACGTGCTTGAGGTCATTGCTGAAGATCACCGCAGCGTGAAGGCCATCCTCGACATCCGCAACCAGCACAAGCTGGTCAGTACCTTCGTGGACAGGTTCGATCCAAGACACCCGAAGGCACTATGCTTCCCAGACGGCAAGGTTCATGGCATCTACAAGGTCTCGGGCACCCGCACGGGTCGTCTCTCGTCCTCTGACCCTAACTGTCAGAACTTCCCCAAAAGAACAAACAAGCACATCCGCTCGCAGTTCTCGGCTCCAGAGGGCTGGGTGTGGCTGGCGTGCGACCTCGCGCAGATCGAGGCGCGTGTATTGGCGATGGCGAGCCGAGATCCACGCTGGGTGCAGTCAATCAAGGACGGCATCGACGTACACTCACACTGGGCGAACAGGGCTGCGGAGATCAGCCCAGTGTGGGCTCAGATGGTTGAGCGCGACTTCAAGGGCGCAAGAACAACGGCTAAGAACGCATGGGTGTTCGCGTCCTTCTATGGGAGTAGCTTCAAGTCAGTAGCCCGCAACATGGGATTCGATCGGGAGGGCCCGCAGGTGATGCATGATGCCGAAGCCCTGTTCGCAGACTTCTGGCGCGAGTTCGCCGGGATCAAGTCGTGGCAAGAGGGGTCCTGGGAGACCTACAAGAAGACGGGGATGGTCAGGTCACTCACAGGTCGTCGTCGTCTGGCACCGTTGAGTTGGAACCAAGTGATCAACTCGGGCATCCAGGGAGCCGCGTCTGATATCTGCGTTGATGCGGCGGTTAGGCTCTGGCGTACTGGCGTTGAAACCGAGCAGATTTGGCTTACACCACGTTGGATCATCCACGACGACCTCAGCATGATGGTTCCGCTTGATCGCGTAGGCTATGCCGCAAAGCTGCTAGTTGAGGCGCAGATCGGGTTCAGCGCCCCGTGGGTAAACGTGCCGATCGGGGCAGAACTTGAGGTCGGAACCGACTACAGTAAGATGGTCGCTGTCGGTGAATGGTTCACCGGAGACGACACCTCAGACGTAGCAGAGAAGACACTAGCGGCACTCTCGTGAGCCTCCACACAACCTACAGGCCGAACACCCTTGACGCGCTTGTCGGCGTCCCGTCGGCTGGCGTTGCCATTGAAACCCTGATCAAGAACCGTTGCGGCTCTCTGCTGCTAACCGGACCCCCTGGTACGGGCAAGACTACCGTGGCTAGACTCCTCGCCAAGGAGGTCGGCGCTACCGTAGGTTTGCATGAAATCTCAGGCTCTGAGCACACTGGTGTGGATGATGCTAGGGCACTTGTTGACCTAGCGAGGACGCGCCCCATCGGTGGTGGCCCCCGCGTTATCGTCGTCGATGAGGCCCACTACCTCTCCAAGAACGCCTGGAGTGCCCTTCTGAAGGCGCTCGAAGAGCCTCAGAGGGATGTGTACTGGGCGATCGCCACCAGCGAGGCGGGGAAAGTCCCGAAGGCTATCGCAAGCCGCTGCCAGCATGTCAAGACAAGGCTGCTATCTCCAGCCGAGATGGCGACCATTCTTGGCAGCGTCTGCGAGGCAGAGGGCATAAAGGTCAGCCAGGACGTCGGAACACTTTTGCTGCGTGAGGCCGGAGGTTCGCCACGCGAGGCACTTGTCCTCCTAGACGCACTCGTCACCGGGGGAGCCCTGACTGACGCTACAGCTGCGGCGGGTATCATGGGCCAGGGGACCTGTGAGTCTGACCCCATGCGAGATCTCCTGGCGGCTTTCGCAAGGCCGCTGTCGATTGACGGGCTGGCGAAGGCCGTTCTTGATGCCGGTCTTGATCCTGAGGCCTGCCGCCGCGCCGTCGTGTCGATGCTTGCTGGAAAGGTAGCCAGAGGTTCTGCCAAGGATGAGCACATAGCTATCCTGCAAAGTTTCGGGACATCGATTGAGGCCGGAGCCGAGCCGTCGAGGCTTGTCGCGCTCCTGGCGTCGAACTACGAAAGGCTGTCCCGAAACACGGGATAATGCCACACAAGTGCGCTACGGTTTGGTACACTGATGTTGCACCAGGGATAGAACTTCCAAGACGCGCACAGTCACAAGCCCCGATAATACATTGCTTACAATCGAAGAAGCAGAGGAGTGCCTCGCCATCGACGTGGATAACCTCGACGGCGAGCTTGCCCGACAGCCGCAACTCGTGTACTCAGTGGGAGAGGCCACAGCTAACGCCCTCGCCCTGTCAGATACTGCCAAGGACGCCGTCCGTTCGGCTGAGGCCGTGGCACAGCAGGAGGCTAGAGCAGTGCTGTCTGCCCGTAATGAGCGAGTCACGGAAGCGATGGTTTCGGCCCAGACGCAGCTGCAGCCGGTTCTGCTGTCCGCAAGGGAGGACTACGCTGTGGCTATCACGACCAGCCGTAAGTGGCAGGCCATGCAGGACGCCGTCCACAGCCGTGGTTTTGCGCTTCTGAAGCTGGCGGACATCGAGCTTCAGCATCAGAAGTCAATCGGAATGTCGTCCCGATGAAGCTATTCAGGACAGCAGAGGAATCGTTGGAGATCGTCGTCACAGTAGCAGCGATTGTTGTGGCACTGCTGGCTCTGATTGTAGCAATCAGTTAGAATAGAGAACAGCCGTACTCACTTCGGGTACGGCGTACACAACGACACCTAGCAAGTAAAGCATTAGTCATGAGTTTCGAGTACAAGCCGTCTGATCCGAACATCGCCAGCCGTGCCGCCCAGGGTGGTACTGGCTCCCGCTTTGACAACGCCCTGGAAACCCCCATTGGCGTTTGGGTTCCTGCCGAGGGTAAGAACCGAGTCCGCATCCTCCCCCGCACCTGGGGCGACGACGAGGGCCCCGCACACTGGGGCTACGAGGTCGCGATCCACTACAGCATTGGGCCTGACAAGGGTTCTTTCCTGTGCAACCAGACGATGAAGGGTGAGAAGTGCCCTGTGTGCGAAGAGCGGGCACGTCTCAGTCGCCTTGGTGACGAGGAAGGTGCCAAGGAACTGCGCGTCAGCCGTGCCGTTGTCGTCTACATCGTTGACCGCGATAAGCCTCAGGACAGTCCGAAGCTGTGGAAGATGCCAATGTCCATCTTCCGCGACATCTGTGACCTGAGCTTCTCTGGTAACAGCGTTCTGGCGATTGATCACCCCATCGAGGGGTTTGACATCGACTTCCGTCGTGCTGGTCAGGGTCTCATGACGAAGTACTCCGGCCTTCAGATTGCGCGTGACGCGAGCCCGGCCATGGACAGCCCTGACGAGCTGGAGCGCGTGCTCCGGGTTATCTCCGAGAACCCTGTCCCGAAGGCTTTCAACTGGAAGGACTACGACTACATCTCCCGCGTCTTCGGGGGCGCTGTTGAGCAGACTGAGCCGTATACCGGCCAGAACTCCGAGCCCAGCAACGACGCTTTTGCTGACGCCGTCAGCCGCGCCTTCGGGGGCTGAGCTAGATGGCGGCCAAGGCAAAGGCCGCAGCTAAGGAGAGCGTCCCGTCCATCTACGGGACGCTCTCTCCTCGCTGCGAGGAGGTTATCCCCACTGGCTGTACGATGCTTGACTGCGTCATCGGCGGTGGGTGGCCTGTTGGCAGGATGTCGAATCTGGTTGGCAACAAGTCCAGCGGTAAGACTCTCCTGGCTATCGAGGCTGCAACGAACTTCATGGAGAAGTACCCAGACGGGCGCGTTATCTACTTCGAGGCGGAATCCGCTTTCGATTCGGAATACGCAGCAAGTCTTGGGCTGCCCCTTGAGAGCGTCGCGTTCCCCTCTGTGAACACCGTCGAGGACGTGTTTGACGCGATGCAGCCCCTGTACGAGGAGAAGGTTCCGACATTCGTCGTGATCGACTCCCTTGACAGCCTATCTGACGAGGCTGAGGCGGACAGGGACATCCGTGCGGGTACTTATGGTGCCACCAAGCAGAAGAAGCTCTCCGAGCTTTTCCGCCGTGATGTACGTAAGATGACCAAGAGCAACGTCACCCTGCTGATCGTCTCGCAAATCAGGGACAACATCGGGGTGTCGTTTGGCGACAAGCACACACGTTCAGGCGGGAAGTCGATCGACTTCTATGCTTCGACTATCGTGTGGCTCGCGCACATTGGCAAGATCAAGCGTACAATCCGTGGCATCGACAGGACTGTCGGCGTGAAGGTCAAGGCATCAGTCAAGAAGAACAAGGTTGCAGCGCCCTTCCGTGACGCGGAGTACGAGTTGTACTTCGGCTATGGTACGGAGGAGCTAACGTCTTGCGCGAAGTGGCTGAAGAAGACTCTGAAGGATTCCGAGGTCAAGGTTCTCGACGAGAAGCTACCTGAGGGCGTTGATCTCAAGTACCTCTGCACGGGCTTCAACGCCTACGATCTCGAAGCGGATAGCTACGCGGCTGCGATGGAGGTTGTAAAACCGTTCACGATAAGCTGCTGGAACGCTATCGAGGACACGTTCGCCCCTAAACGTAAGAAGTACCGGGGCTAAGTTCGGGGATGGGGGCGGCTCTATTAACCAACATGTCGTCGGGTAGAGTCGCCCCCTCTTTCTAAAGTAGAACAATGGCACTGAAGAAAGCGGCCAAGGCATTCAGAGAGAAGTATGGTGAGGTTCTTGGTAGGCGTCTCGATACGGCGCAGTACATCAAGCACCCGCGCCGACTTCTCAACGTCGTGTGGGGTAGGTCCAGGAAGGTGGCGATTGAGGCCATGTGCCTCTCGTGCCTTGGCGAGCACCAACTGACGAAGGTTGCCGAATGCACTTGCGATACATGCCCGCTCTGGTGCGTGCGTCCTGGAGCCAAGCCCGGCGATAGGCCTTCCTGGGCCCCGGACAAGCAGGATGTCATTGATGCGCTGGAGGGGGAGTGATGCGGTTCTATTTCGATCCGGGCGATATCTCCATGCTCCCTACCGGTGGCTTCGTTGGTGTGGATCCAGGCCGCTCATCCGGTGGTATTGCGTATATCGGGCCTGGGGATGCGCCCAAGCTGGGCTGGTGTCGCAAGATCTCGGACATGACCGACCAAGACCTGTGGCACGTCTTCGCGGCTATCGGTAGGCTACAGCCCTCCCACGCGGTGCTTGAGAAGGTGTCCGCCATGCCTGGGCAAGGCGTGTCAAGCACGTTCAAGTTTGGGGCTAGCTTTGGCGAGTTGAAGATGGCCCTTACAGCGATTGGCGTCCCGTTCACGCTGGTTACCCCCGCCACATGGCAGAAAAGCATGAAATGCCTCTCGAAGGGGGACAAGAACGTGACTAAGAGTAGGGCACAGCAGCTGTATCCGAAGGCTAACGTGACACACGCCACAGCCGACGCTCTGCTGATTGCCACCTACGCTAAGACCCTACACTACATCTGATACCCATGAACTTCGACGAGTACCAGAAACTAGCGATCGAGACAGCCTCCCCAGCCAACAACGCTACCATGCAGGTGGCCGACTTCTACGTCTACCCTGGTTCTGAGGTAGCGAAGTCAGATATGGCAGGCGTGCTTCGTATGCACTATGGCGCGATGGGGCTGTGCTCTGAGGCAGGCGAAGTTGCTGGCAAAGTCAAGAAGATCATGCGTGATGACCTCTGTAATCCAGACGCGAAAACCGTGGATGCTCTAGCTTCTGAGGTTGGCGACGTGCTTTGGTACGTCGCGTATATCTGCGACGTTATTGGAATTGACATGAGCGAGGTTGCGAGCCGCAACCTCTTCAAGCTGCGGCAGCGCGCCTCGCGTGGCACGCTGACCGGCAGCGGGGATCAGAGGTAGAGTGCT
>Ga0180430_10002316_pt1 | contig 17369 bp, 17 predicted proteins | sample SS_ome_9_FD_132999 | JGI IMG/M metagenome (GOLD analysis project Ga0180430, IMG submission 132999) | Hypersaline lake sediment archaeal communities from the Salton Sea, California, USA - SS_1_S_2 metaG | ecosystem: Environmental > Aquatic > Non-marine Saline and Alkaline > Hypersaline >... | reverse complement strand
CAGCGCAAATAAATGATGGCTGCCGTTCCCGTCTGGCAGGCCGAGACGGAGGGTGCCTTCGGCACGCAAACGATAAACCTTTACGAGTCTGTTTAACGGATGATTATGACGGAAAATTCTCAAACGACGACGTCCGAACCCAGCGCCGCGGCGCCTGTGATCCATGTGTCACCATCGCCGCATTTGTCCAACCAAGCCCTGACGACCCAGCGCATCATGCTCGATGTGGTCATCGGACTTCTGCCGGTGGTGCTGATGGCGCTCTATGTGTTTCGCCTCTATGCTGTCAAACAACTGGCCATCTGTGTGGTCAGTTGCCTGGCGGCGGAAGCCCTCTTCACTAAAATGCGCGGCCGGTCGCTGCCCCTGAAAGACTGTTCCGCACTGGTGACCGGCGTCATCCTGGCATTGTCCTTGCCCGGACCGGCACCCTGGTATGTGGGCTTGATCGCATCCTTCGTGGCCATCGGTATCGGTAAGACGATTTTCGGCGGCGTCGGGATGAACCTGTTCAATCCGGCCATGGTCGGTCGGGCGTTTGTCATGATCGCCTTTGCCAGTGTGCTGGCCGCCGCCGGTTATCAGGATGCGGGCAGCGCCGTCGATGCGGTCACTCAGGCAACCCCAATGGATACCTTCAAGCAGACCGGCGTGGTGACGCCGCTGTCCGCCTTGTTCTTCGGATTGACCAACGGTTCCCTCGGTGAAACCAGCGCGCTGGCCTGTCTTATCGGCGGCCTGTTCCTGTGTATTAGACGGACGGCGTCATGGGAAATCCCGGCGGGAGTCATCCTGGCGGTCGCCGTTCTCGGCGGCATCGCAAACCTGGTCAACCCGGATGCGGCCTGGACGGTTCTGCATCATCTGCTGGGGGGATCCCTGCTCTTTGGCGCGTTTTTCATTGCGACGGATCCGGTATCCAGCCCGTTGACGCCGAAGGGTAAGTTCATCTTCGGCGTTGGTGTTGGCGCGCTTATCATGCTGCTGCGGCTATTCAGCGGCTATCCGGAGGGTGTCATGTTTGCCGTGCTCCTGATGAATGGTCTGACACCGCTGATCAATCGTTGGACCATCCCGCAACCGCTGGGAGCCCAGTAGAGGGGTGGAAGAAGAGCTTATGGTTTTAAGGGTTCACCGACATAGATGAGGAGATAATAGGCGCGGCATGACAGAAAACGTGAAGACCAATTTTATTTCCCAAACCTGGCTGGTCCTTTTGCTGGCAATATGCTTCGGGGCGCTTTTGGCCGGAATGCAGATTACGCTGGGGCCGACCATCGAAGCCAACAAGATCAACGAAACCCTGGAGAAAGTCCCGGAAATGGTGTTCGGGACCGCTCACGCCCAGGAATTGGCCGACCGCAAGCAAGTCGTGGACGTGACGCCGATTTCGGTCGGCGTCGACAAGGCGGGCAAAACCATACGGTACAGCGTTTTTGAAGCCAAAACCGAGGGCCAGTTGGCGGGATGGGTCGTCAAGACCGCCGGGCAGGGGTATGCGGACAAAATCGAAATGCTGATCGGGTTGGATCCCATGATCGATAAAATTACCGGGATATTCGTGCTCGATCAGAAAGAAACACCCGGTCTCGGCAACAAGATCGTCACTGACGAATGGCGCTCCCAGTTTCTGGCCAAATCCACGGCCCAGCCCCTGGCAACCGTGAAAGGCAAAGCCTCGGCCGGTAATGAGATCGATGCTATCACCGGGGCCACCATTTCTTCCAAGGCGGTGACCGACATTGTCAACGCAGCGGTCCATAATCTGCGTAACCCATTGATTGAAAAGGCAAAAGGAAAGTAGTTATGGCAGACCAACCCACAGCTCTGGAACGTTTCATCCAGGGCATTTTGCCCGAAAACCCGGTTTTCAGACAGCTTCTTGGACTTTGTCCGGTTTTGGCCGTGACGAATAATATGAAATCAGCGGTGACCATGGCCGGGGCCGTGATGTTTGTGCTTTTCTGCGCCAACGTCATTATCAGCCTGATTCGCAACCTGCTCAAACCGCACCTGCGCATCGTCATTTTTACGCTGACCATTGCGACCTTTGTGACGATTGCCGACCGGTTTTTGGCAGCCTACCTCTATCAGATGAGCAAGACGCTGGGGCCCTACATTCCGCTGATCATCGTCAACTGTATCATCATCTGTCGATGCGAGGTATGTGCTTCCAAACAGGATGTGATCACAGCCGGTGCCGATGCCATCGGAACATCCATCGGTTTCGGTCTGGCCCTTTCAGCCATTGCCGCGGTGCGTGAAATCCTGGGCACCGGTATGTTTTTCGAAATTCGTGTTCTTCCGGCGGCCTGGCCGGACTGGGTGATCATGGTGCTGCCCCCCGGAGCGTTTCTCACCTTCGGCCTCCTGATCGGATTGGTGAATTGGTACGAATCCGCTCGCACCCCCAAAGCCGGAAAAAGTGAGGGATAGACAACATGTTGACGTATCTGATCGATATTTTTCTGATTGCTGTCAGTGCCGCCCTGATCAATAATTTCGTTTTGCATTACTTCGTCGGCATATGCCCCTTTGTGGGGGTTTCCCGGCGGATTGAAATGGCCTTTGGCATGGGCTGCGCGGTTACCTTTGTCATCAGTATTGCCGCATTTATCAGCTGGGCCATTACAACCTTTGTCCTGGTGCCCGGGGCACCGCTTTCGCAGTGGATTGCCGGGTTTTTTGTCTCGGCTGAAACCGCCGCCAAAGTGGATCTCACCATCCTGAGCTATATCGTTTATATCTTGGCCATTTCCTCTTCGGTGCAGTTTGTCGAGATGTATGTGCGCAAATTCTACCCGCCGCTATACAAATCGTTCGGCGTGTATCTGCCGCTGATCACGACCAATTGCGCCATCTTATTTGCCTGTTTGACCATCATGGCCAATATTGTCGGCGTCGATGACCCGTCGGCGGCCTGGGATCTGGGGCGGTCACTGGTGCTCGCCATTTTTGGCGGGGTGGGGTTTACGATCGCCATCGTCATCATGGCCGGCATTCGGGAAGAGCTTGACCTTTGCGACGTGCCCGCACCGTTCAAGGGGGCCGCCATTACCATGATCGTGGCCGGAATTCTGGCCCTGGGATTCATGGGCTTCACCGGCGTCGATACCGGTCTCCGAAAAGCCATTACACCGGCGGCTGCAAGCCAGGCCGTATTGGAAGACAGTTCATCACCGGCTGTCGTAAATCAGAACGGGCATAACGTTCATGTTGGATGAATGCCTCGACGCCGGGATAAAGACGAGAAGGATCGGCGTCTGCCGCACATATCGGGATAGGGAGATGGAAGTATGAATGCAGTTACGTTGGGCCTTTCCGCCGGAACACTTTTTGCGATGGCCGTTGTTCTTTCGTATATCCTCGGTTGGGCCAGCCGGAAATTCTATGTGGAAGTCGACCCCCGGGTGACCGCCATCATGGAAGCACTTCCCGGCGCCAATTGCGGCGGCTGCGGTTTTGTCGGCTGCAGTGACTACGCCGAGGCCATTGTCGGCGATGCCGCGCCGGTCAACAAGTGCCCGGTCGGCGGGGCGAGCTGTGCGGCGGAAGTGGCCGGTATCATGGGGGTCGAATTGACGGATACCCTTCCGTTTCGACCCATCATCCACTGCGGTGCCCACACGGAAGACAAATTGCATCGGCACACTTATTTCGGCGAACAGACCTGTGCGGCGGCCAACCTGGTTTCCGGCGTACAAGGCTGCACCTATGGCTGTCTGGGAATCGGGGATTGCACGCGGGCCTGCAACTACGACGCCCTGCATGTCGTCGACGGCCTGGCAACCGTCGATTATGACAAATGTGTGGGCTGCGGGGCCTGTGCCAAGGTCTGCCCGCGCAATATTATCACCATGACGCCCTTTAAATTTCAACGCGTTCTGGCGGTGGCCTGCTCCAACAAAGATTTCGGCAAGGCCGTCAAAGAGGTCTGCAAGGTGGGCTGCATCGGTTGTAAGGCCTGCGCCAAGGCCTGCAGTCTGTTTGAGGTGCAAGACAATCTGTCCTCCATCAATTACGACCTCTACTGCCAGGAATACACGGAGGAGCTCCATAAAGCCGTCGAGAAGTGCCCCCAGAAAAAGCTTGTCCTGGTGGGCAAGCCTTCCGCCAAGCATCTTGAGGAAACCAAGGACATGGATGTCCCGGAACTGGTGGAAGCCGAATTCCGAACGACGGTGGACGACCAGGAGTGGTGGGGATAGCGATTTCCCGAACGGTTTATCGCGTAATTATCTTTTCAGCATGCGAGGCAGGGAATTTTTCTCTGCCTTTCTTGTTGGTGCGCCCGGCCGAAGAACGCTGTATCAAAGCATTTCACATCGACCGCACCGCCTTGACATGGTTGGCGAAGGTTCGATCCTGCCAGGCAACAAATCCGAGTTCCAGACTGACATACCAGGCGCTCGTAAATGTTCGCCGGTCGCAGCTCCATAACCGTTTGTGATGTGGGGCGAAGTCGTTCACCAGACAATAGTCCGTCCCGGACGGGGGACGGCGCAGAAGGGTCAACAGCTCGGCTATCGTGGGCAACCGCCAGTTCTGCCGTCCCATCCACGCCATGGCATTCAAGTGATCGATGTAATTTAGGGCCGACGGCCAGTCCAGCGGGAAATCACTACCGCCATATTGCCACTGCAGACCGGTGGTTTCATCCTGGACAGTGGCGCCGGCTGCGTCGGGCTGGAAGCCAGCGTCGCGGTAAAATGCCGGTTGCCAGAGCGCATCCAGATCAAATAACGCGCGGGCGTCAGAGGGGCCGGTGCGGAGCGGCTTTGACCGTGGCGGCAGAGTGGCCGCCGGTGGTCTTGATGGTGGTGGCGCGGAAGACACGGGCTGCAACCGGCAGGTCGCATCGATGGTTTCCTCCCAACGCCGGTGCAGACGCATCAGCTCGGCGGCCATGGACATGGCGTCCGGGTAACGCGCGGCGGGACGGGGCGACAATGCCCGGGACAGGAATTCATCCCAGCCGGCATCGAGATCCGGATGGATACGGCTGGCCGGTTGGAGTGGGTCTTGGGGCAGTGTCCCGGTGAGCATGCGATAGATCATGACCGCTACGGAATAAAGGTCGGCCGTCTGATCCACCTGATCCGGCTGTTCCTCCTGCTCGGGAGCGGCATAGAACGGAGAGCCGACTTTCAGGGCCGGCGGGACGTTAATCGTTTCACCACGAAGCTTGGAAAGGCCAAAATCGCAGATTTTGACCGTATCGTCTTCGGTAAGCAAAATGTTGAACGGTTTGATGTCGCGGTGGATGATGCCCGCGGCGTGCAAGCGCTGCAGCCCATCCAGGATCTGGCGCGTGTAGTGAATGACTTTTTCGATGCGCAGGACACGGGAGCGGGCGTCGGTGACATAGGTTTCACCGATCACGGCCCCCAGCGTATTACCGTAATAGTCCATGACGTAGTAGGGGCGCCCGTGATGCATACCGAAATCGAGCACGTCGATGATGTTGACATGCCGGATGCCGGCCATGGCAATGGCTTCTTCGGTAAACAGATGGTGCAGCCTCTCGCGTCCGATCAACGTGAGCAAAAGGTCGCCGGGGGCCAGGATCTTGAGGGCTAGAAGCCGCCGGATGACGGGGACTTCGATCTGCAGCACTTTTCCCATGCCGCCGCGACCGAGCAACCCGCGGATGCGGTATTTGTCGATGCATTTCATGGATGGTAATCGAACCGTGTCGATCAGCGCAGGCGGGTGGCATGGGATTCGGGCAACCCGGCCGCCAGAATTTTTGCCACGACTGCTTCCACGTCATAGGGGATGTAACGTAGCTCTACCGTATGCGTTTCAGGTTCGAAAACAACATACTTGGCGTTGTTATTGCCATCCCGGGGTTGACCAACGCTGCCGACGTTGATGATATAGCGCCCATCCGGGTTGAGGTGACGAATCCCCTCGGGGAATTCGTAGCGGCCGATTTTCCCGTCGATGGATTCGATTATTTCGGGGTAATGGGTGTGGCCGGTGAAGAACAGGCGTTCGTCAAGGGTGGCAAAGGTCTGTTCGAGCTCTTCGGTCGACGCCTGAAACTGATAGACGACGGGCGAATCGGGCGGGAACCCGTGGACGAACCGGTAAGCATCGTGAACGCGGCAGTAGGGGAAATGCTGGATAATGTCGATGGAATCCTCGGATAGCATGGCCACGGTTTTGCGCAGGGATTCGCGGGCCACCGGGTTGAACCAGTCCAGTTCAGAGGGGTCGGTGACCGCCAGTTCGTGGTTGCCCAGTACCGATGGGATTTTTAAGGTGGCGAGCCGCTGGATGACGGCTTCGGGTTCCGGCCCGTAGCCGATGTTGTCGCCCAGGCTGAAAATCTCGGTGATCGACAGGGCTTCGATATCGCGCAGCACGGCCTCGAACGCATCCAGATTGCCGTGAATATCGGAAATAATCGCAAACGTCTTCATGCCCCTGACTGTCCTTTCAGCCGGTGGCGCTGGCAAAGCCGATATACCAGCGGATCAATGCCGGACCACAGAAAAGATACGCGATGGCGCCTGCGGCCAGAAAGGGGCCGAAGGGCAATCGGCTTTTCATCGAACGACCGGACGGCAGGGCCAGGAGAAGACCGACAATCGTCCCCGAAAGCGATGAAACGAACACGGTAAACAGGATGCCCTGCCAGCCGATCATGGCGCCGATCATGGCCAGCAGCTTGATATCGCCACCGCCCATGCCGTCGCGACCGGTCAGCAGCTGGTATCCGAAGGCCACGGCATACAGAAGGCCGCCACCGGCCAGAATGCCGATGAGCGCATCCTTCCAGGTGATAAAGGGGACAAGGAATCCCAGTAGAAAGAACAGGGGGATGCCGGTTACCGAAAGGATGTCGGGAATGATCTGGTGATCGATATCGATAAAAGTGATGACCAGCAGCAGGGCTATGAAAAGAAAATAAATGCCGGCGGCCAGTGTCGGCCCATATTTCAGGAAGACCGCCAGGGCGGCGATGCCGGTGACCAATTCGACCAGCGGATAGCGAACGGGGATATGAACCTTGCAGCGGCGGCAGCGTCCGCGCAACAGGATATAGCTGACGATGGGAATGTTGTCGTAAAAACGAATCCGATAACCGCATTGGGGGCATGCGGACGGCGGATGGATGATGGATTTACCCTCCGGGATGCGGTAAATGCAGACGTTGAGAAAACTGCCGATGCAGGCCCCAAAGATAAACGCGAAGATTCCCAGCTGGAGAAATACAGGCATACGCAATTGTTCCGTTGTGGTGGTTCGTCACCGGTCATGGGAGCGCACTCCCGAAAGCCTTTAAAGCAATTGCAATCGGGGACGCCAACTGCTGAACGCGGGTTTCTGAAGCCGGTGTGGCTTTTCCAAAAGCCAGAATTATATTTAGGCGCAGGCTGTTAAAAAAGCAAGCGGCATATTGTTTTCAAATAATGATGTCTTATATTAATTGGTTTTAATCATAAAGAAATACCGCTATCGAATCGCCTGTTGGACCTGCATGTACGGGGGGCGCATAGCGACCAACGGGTCAAGGAGAAATCATGGCTGAAACAGACAAGGACGACCTGGTAACCATCATCGACGAGGAAGATCATCAGGATATTGTACCGGATATCCTGCCACTGATGCCGGTGCGGGATGTCGTCATATTTACCGATATGCTGCTGCCGCTTTTTGTCGGGCGCAAAAAATCGATTCGGGCCGTGGAAGAAGCCTTGACCAAGGACGGTTATCTCCTGCTTGCCACCCAGAAAGATCCGAATGTCGAAGACCCTGGTGCGGATGACATCTATACGGTCGGGACGGTCGGGCGCATTTTACGGATGTTGAAACTGCCGGATGGGCGCGCCAAAACCCTGGTGCAGGGTGTCTCCAAGGTCAAAATCAAGCGTTATGTGCGGAAACGCGGTTTCTACCGGGTCAAAATCGAAGCGCTGGAGGAGGTGCCGCTCGAGGAACTCAATATCGAAGTGGAAGCGCTGATGCGGAATGTCCGTGAATTCTCGGAGAAAATCCTGGCCCTGCGGGGAGAATTGACGAGCGATGTCAGCGCCATTCTGGAGAGCATTGAAAACCCGGGCAAGCTGGCGGACCTGGTGGCATCGAATCTGAAACTGAAAATCGATGAGGCTCAGGAAATTCTGGAAACCATCGATCCGGTGCAACGCCTCGAAAAGGTCAATACCCTGCTGTCGCGGGAAATGAACCTGTCCGCCATCCAGGCCAAGATTCAGTCCGAGGTAAAGGACGAGATTTCCAAAAACCAACGGGATTACTTTCTGCGCGAGCAGATGCGGGCCATCAACCGGGAACTGGGCGAGGGGGACGACCGGGCGCAGGAGATCGAGGATTACCAGAAGAAAATTCGCAAATCCGGCATGCCCAAGGAGGCCCGGGACGAGGCCGGCAAGCAGCTCCGCCGGTTGGAGCAGATGCATTCCGACTCCGCCGAGGCGGCCATTATCCGCACCTATCTGGACTGGATGGTGGAGGTTCCCTGGCAAAAATCAACCAAGGACATGCTGGATATCGCCTATGCCCGTAAAGTGCTCGATCGGGAGCATTACGGTTTGAGTAAAATCAAGGACCGCATTCTTGAATACCTGAGCGTGCGCAAGCTCAACCCGAAAATGAAAGGGCCGATCCTGTGTCTCGTGGGCCCCCCGGGTGTCGGCAAGACATCCCTGGGACAGGCGATTGCCAAAGCCATGAAACGCAAGTTCGTGCGGCTTTCGCTGGGAGGCATCCATGACGAGGCCGAAGTCCGGGGGCACCGCCGCACCTACATTGGCGCCCTGCCGGGGCGCATCATCCAGGGACTCAAGCAGTGCAAGGTCAACAATCCCATCTTTATGATGGACGAGATCGACAAACTGGGGTCCGATTTCCGGGGCGACCCTTCTTCGGCCCTGCTGGAGGCGCTGGATCCGGAACAGAATTCGGCTTTCAGTGATCACTATTTGAATCTCCCGTTCGACCTTTCGAATGTCATGTTCATTCTGACCGCAAACCTGACCGATACGATCCCTTCGCCGTTGCTCGATCGCATGGAGGTGATCAACCTTTCCGGCTACACCGAGGAGGAGAAGCACAAGATCGCCACCGATTATCTGCTGCCGCGGCAGATCAAAAACAATGGCCTGACGGCCCGCACCATGCGCTTCAGTGATGGCGCAATCCAGCAGATGATTACCGAATACACGCTGGAAGCCGGATTGCGGAATCTGGAACGTGAATTCGGCACCATCTGCCGCAAAGTCGCCCGCAAGATTGCCGAGGGGCGCAAAGGACCCTACAGCATCACGCAGAAGAACCTCAGTCGGTATCTAGGTCCACCCAGTTTCCAGGCCGAACTCGATAAGGACGAAAGCCAGGTGGGACTGGTGACCGGTTTGGCCTGGACCCAGACCGGGGGGGAAGTGCTGTATGTGGAAACCTCCATGTTGCCCGGCAAGGGAGAACTGATCATGACCGGCCAACTGGGGGATGTCATGCAGGAATCCGGGCGTGCGGCCATGAGTTACGCCAGGGCCAATCTGGAGCGTCTGGGGGTAAACCGCGATATTTTCGAGAACTATGATTTTCACATCCATGCCCCCGCGGGAGCGATCCCCAAGGACGGCCCTTCCGCCGGTATTGCCATGGCAACCGGCCTGATATCGGTTCTGACCGGCCGGGCGGTCAACAAGGACGTGGCCATGACCGGCGAAATTTCCCTGCGCGGTCGGGTCTTGCCGATCGGCGGATTGAAGGAAAAGGCCATGGGAGCCTTGCGGGGCAAGGTTTTTACGGTCATCATCCCCGAAAAAAACCGCAAAGACCTCATCGACATCCCGGCCAACGTCAAGCGGAAGCTCAAGTTCGTGATCGTCCGGCACATGGATGAAGTGTTAAAGATCGCCCTGGAGCCGGCTCCCGCGAGCAAGGCGAAACCGGCGGCCGCGCGCAAAAAGCCGGCCAAAAAGCGCCCGGCCACCGCCAAACGAAAGTAAGGCCACCCGGATCGTGATTGTTCTTGCTATCGATACCGCCAGCCGGAGTTGCAGCGTTGCCGTTCTGGACGGGAATGCGGTCATGGCTGAAATCAATGATGTCAGCGGGCAGACCCACTCCCGCCATCTCATGGGCATGGTGGATCAGGCCGTATCCATGTCGGTGGGGCAGATGGCCAGCATTGACGGATTGGCCGTTACGCAGGGGCCGGGCAGTTTCACGGGCCTGCGTATCGGCATCAGCACCGCCAAGGGCCTGGCGGAAGCCGCCGGCAAACCTCTTGTGGGCGTATCCAGCCTGCAAGCCCTGGCCTGGCAGGTTTTTCCATCCGATGTCCTGGTGATTCCCATGCTGGACGCCCGCCGCAAGGAAGTCTATTCAGCGCGCTACACCCGCGAAGGGGGGACCTTCAAAATGGTCGGTGTGGAACAGGCCCTCTCGCCGGAGGCGGCGGTTGACGGCATCGACATGCCATGTCTGCTCGTCGGCGACGGCGCGGTGGCTTATGCTGACCGTCTGGGGATGGCTCTGGGAGGCCATATGCAGTTGGCGCTGCCGTTTCAGCATATGATTCGGGCTTCCACGGTGGCCTTTCTGGGCCGTGAGAAACTCACTGAGGCGCGAGACGAACGCATGACGCTGACCCCCCGCTATCTCCGCCAGTCCTATGCGGAAGAAAGTCGGCGGAGGACGCGCTAAGGGCGGTCGCAGCGTTATGCGGCAGGCCGGCCAGGCGTAAACGAGTTGGTAGTTGACAAGCGACTATCCTGTTGATATAAGAGAAAATTTTAAAGATTTTCAATTTGGTTGCATATTCAAGGGCGCAGGATATAAGGACGTTGCAATGAGCCGATATGTTTGGGCCGAACCGCCCAGCCAGACAGCCTTTCCGTTGGCCCGACCGGGCCTTCCCTTTATTGGTGCCGCCAGTTTTGTAACCGCCGTGTTCGCCCTCCTCGGCATGCAGTGGCCGGCCCTTCTGGGATTGGCGGCCACACTCTGCATCTGTGCTTTTTTCCGGGATCCCGACCGTGTAATCCCGGCCGAAGAGGGGGCTTTGGTGTCGCCGGCCGACGGCAAGGTCATCATCAACGAAAAACTGTCCCAGTGCGACTACTACGGGGGCGAATGCATCAAAATCAGCATTTTTATGACTGTCTTCAATGTTCATGTGAACCGGATCGTTTACGATGGAACGATAACGGATGTAAATTACCATCCCGGCAAGTTTTTTTCGGCCAACCTCGATAAAGCATCCCGTGAAAACGAGCACAATGCGCTTACCCTGGAGGGCCCCGGCGGACAACGCATGGTCGTCGTCCAGATTGCCGGACTCATTGCACGTCGCATTGTATGCGGCGTTCAGCCGGGAAGCACGCTGGTGCGCGGTGAACGTTTCGGCATGATCTGTTTCGGCTCGCGATTGGACGTCTACCTGCCGCCGGAAACAGCGATCAAGGTAAACGTCGGTGACAAAGTGGCGGCCGGCACTTCCATTCTGGGTTATCTAAAACAAACCACTGAATAGCTTCAAGGACGTCTGGTATCGGCGATGGTCAGCAGGCTTCGCGGCTGAATGATTTCTATTGCTTTCAGCCGGTCGGTGACCGCCGGGACGGCACAATCCGCTTAATGCGATCGAAGGAGAAAGATTGGAACGTATACCCATTACCCGAAAAGGATATGAAGCGCTCAAAGCCGAATTAGAACGCATCAAGAAAGTCGATCGACCGGCGAATATCATTGCCATCGAGGAAGCCCGCGCGCATGGCGATCTGTCGGAAAACGCCGAATACGATGCGGCCAAAGAACGCCAACAATTTATCAACGGGCGTATCAGCGAACTGGGCTATAAGCTCGGCAATGCCGATATCATCGACCCGGAACAACTTCCCCGCGATCGCGTGGTATTTGGTTCCCGGGTGCTGCTCGAAAACATCGAGACCGGTGAAAGCGTCGCGTATCAGCTGGTCGGCCCCGATGAATCCAACATCGACGAAGGACGCATCTCTGTCTCCTCACCGCTCGGTCAAGCCATCATCGGAAAGCGTCCGGACGACGAAATTACGGTGCAGGCACCTGGTGGCAAGCGCGTATACGAGCTGGTGGAAATTCTGTGATGCTGATGATATTCGAACAACAATTCCTTTTCAGGAGGTAGCCCCGTGGCAAGAATCACCATCGAAGACTGTCTCAATCGCGTCCCCAACCGTTTTATGCTGGTCAACCTTGTGGCGCGTCGCGTCCGTCAGATACGTGAAGGTTCGGAATATCTGGTCAGCTCGCCCAAGAATGAAGATATCGTTATTTCGTTGCGGGAAGTGGCGGCCGGTAAAGTCGCCTTCGTGCCCAACACGGAAGACGATTGACCGGACGCCCGGCTGACCATTGCCAAAGTTCAGGGGCACATACCGGGTCTTGAACCGGGAGTTCGGCCGCGCCCTTGTACAATATCACATGATGGATGACGGCGACCGCATCCTGGTGGGGGTGTCCGGCGGCAAGGACAGCATGGCCCTCCTCTGGTCGCTGGCCGAGCGGCAGCGCCGGTCGCCGGTCCGTTACGAGCTTTTCCCGGTCTACGTCGATCCCGGGTTCGAGGGCGGGTTCGCCGAAGCGTTGCGCGCCCAATGCCGTGACATGGGACTGGACCTGCGGGTCGCCCAAACCGATTTCGGACGCATCGCCCATAGCGCTGAAAACCGCGAAAACCCCTGCTTTCTCTGCGCACGCCTGCGCCGCAAACGCCTCTTTGAAATCGCCCACGAACTGGATTGCCGGAAGGTGGCGCTCGGCCACAACAAAGACGATATCATTGAAACGTTTTTCATGAATATCTGTTATGCCGGTGAAGTGAGTACCATGATTCCCGCCCAGTCTTTTTTCAACGGATTGATCACGATCATCCGGCCGCTGGCCTTTGTGGAGGAAGACCTCATCCGTCGTTTCGTGCGCCAGCAGGGTCTTGCCGTCTTCCACAACCCGTGTCCTAGTGCCAACCGCACCAAACGTCAGGAAATCAAGGAATTGCTGCGCCAGCTCTACCGCAGCAATCCGAAAGTCAAAGGCAATGTGTTTCGCGCCATGCATCACGTGAAACTCGACTATCTGCTCTGATCAAGGGCGTTTGCCGCTATCCCGAACAATCTGCCAACAAAGAGGTTGAATCAGCGGCCTGAATCGGGTATGAGCAGGCTGCCATGGGATTGCGCCGGGGATGGTTTCGATCGCCGCCGGCATCTCGTGAAAAGTCATGTGCTATCACCAGCGACCATATGGGAGATGCATGCGAGACGTCCAGAATGAACCCGATTATCGGAATATTCCCATCGATAAAGTCGGCATAAAGAACTTGCGTTACCCGATCAAGGTGCTGGACCGCTGCAATGGCTATCAGCACACGGTGGCGACGATCAATATGTACGTGGACCTGCCCCATCGCAACAAGGGCACCCACATGAGCCGTTTCGTGGAAATCCTGAATCAATATCGATTGGAACTGTCCCTGAAGAAGATTTCCGACATTCTGGCGGAAATGAAAACCCATCTGAATGCGGCTTCGGCCCATATCGAAATCACCTTTCCCTACTTCATCGAAAAGTCCGCACCGGTGAGCCTGGCTACCGGCCTGATGGACTATGCCTGCACCATAAGGGGATCCAGCGGGCCGGATGGCAAGATCGACCTGGTTTCAGAAGTGGCCGTGCCGATTTCTTCCGTTTGCCCCTGCTCGAAAGAGATCAGCGCATGTGGCGCTCACAATCAGCGGGGCGAGGTGTCGCTGAAAGTGCGTTTTAAAAAATTTATCTGGATCGAGGATATGATCGGGGTCGTTGAATCCGCCGCTTCATCGGAAGTTTACAGTGTGCTGAAGCGGGTGGACGAGAAAGCCGTGACCGAGACCGCCTATCAGAATCCCAAATTTGTTGAGGATATCGTTCGCGATATCGCGGCCTTACTGCAGAAGGACGACAACATCACCTGGTTTTCCGTGGGGGCGGAGAATTTCGAGTCCATCCACAATCACAGTGCCTATGCCCACATCGCCAGCAATCATCTGGTCGGGGAACTCCTTCTCAATAGCTGAATGCCGATCCGATGAGGAGACGGCGGGGTGCCGCGTGCCCATCCCTCTCCGGAACGATTCCCATTTTTTCGCCATATGCCAGCGACATTAGTTGCGGTCAGCTGACAGGTAGCGGTGTACCTGACGCATGATGGGCGCCGTGCTCTGGCTGCTGCGGTTGCGAAAGAGCGCAAAGCAATAGCGGTTGCCCGGCCCGAGGTCGATGTAGCCGACGCGGGTCCGGACGCCCTTCAACGTGCCGGTTTTGTAATATTCCGATCCCTCGTGCGGCATCAGGTGGGCATGGGGGTTAAAGTGGTGCAGCACCGTGACCATGTCGCGCACTGACAGCCGATTGTGCCGGGAGATGCCGGAGCCTTCCACGAACACGCCGTTGGGAATGCCGATCACATCGCGGGCATAGGCGGTCAGCGCCTGAACCCCTTTGTCGAGGGTGGCCGGGGGGCCGTAGCAGCGTGTTCCCATGGCCAGCAGCAGTTGATTGGCCGTAAAATTGTTGGAATATTCCAGCAGGCGCTCAATGATATGCGCCAGCTCATAGGGGGACGTGTGACGGTAGACAAGGCGTGCTTCGGGGAAGCCGTCCGTCATCATCCCAACTTTTCCGCGGACAGCAACCCCTTCCTGTTCCAAAAAATAGCGAAACAGATTTCCGGCATAGAGCGGTGCCTCGTCCTGGCGTCGGGTTAAAACGATCCGCCCCTTTTTCAATCCCGAGCGACGGATGCGCTCTCGGACCATGGGCAGCAGCGGTGTCTGGGGTTCGGCAGACGCCGGCCGACCGTTGACATGGGTAAAAAAAACAGTATTGAAATTGGCGCACAGGGCCCCGACGGGGGCATCATAGGGGTTGCTGCTGGTGCTGACACCGGGGATCGTGATGGGGCCCTCGAAATAGGACTCGTCCAAGAGGATCCCGTTGATCGGGAAAGGCAGCAGGCCTGCAAGATGGCGGGCAATGTCAGCGATGATTTCAGACACCAGAAGCGGGTCGCCATAGCCTTTGATGCCCAGGGTGTCATGGGTGTCCAGCAAGAAATCGGTTTGGAACCGGAAGTCCGGACCCAGGAAGTGGATGGCCGCCAGGGATGTCAGCACTTTCAGTGTGGAGGCCGGCACCATTTTTTGGTCGGGATGGTGGGACAGGATGGTTTGTCCGGCGGCATTCACCACCAGCAGAGCATCGTCAGGACCGAGGCCGTCGATGGCCGGGGGGGGGGACTGGCCGAAGGCTGTGGCCTGCGGCCAAACAGGCCATACCAATAAAATGGTGACCAGGAAGAGGGCGGTGGTGCAGCGTCGTAATCGCAGCATGGGCGTGGGATATCCTTTGTTCAGGGGCTGTCGACGATCAGGGTGACAGGGCCCTGGTTGACCAGCGCGACATCCATCCGGCTGCGGAAAAGGCCGGTGGCGGCCGTGACGCCCTCCTGGCGGACCTGATCGACGAAACGACGGTAAAGGGATTCGCCCTTTTCCGGTGCGGCGGCGTTTATAAACGACGGACGACGGCCTTTGCGGCAGTCGCCGTAGAGGGTGAACTGGGAAACCACCAGCATTTCCCCCCGGCAGTCAATGAGGGAGCGATTCAATTTGCCGGCGTCGTCCTCGAAGATGCGCAGGTGGCAGATTTTGGCCGCCATCCAGTCCGCATCCTGGGGGACGTCATCGGCGGCCACTCCCAGCAGCACCAGCAGGCCCGGTCCGATGCTGCCTACGGTTTCCTGTTCAACCGTGACGGTACCTTGAGTGACGCGCTGTATAACCGCTCGCATGGCAATCTCCGACGCTGCGCAATGACGATCCTTATGGCTTCAGCAGATCGGCAAAGGGGTTGTTAAAGGGTCGTTCCGCCGCTTTTTGGGTTGCTTCACGCGGCGGCGTTTTTGGCGGATTCGCTTTTCGTTTCGGCCTGGCGCCATCGGCCGTTTGTTTCTGCTTCATGGACAGGGCGATCCGCTTGCGGTCCAGATCCACTTCCAGCACGGTTACCGTAACTTTCTGATTCACCTTGACGACATGGGCGGGATCTTTGACGAAGCGATCGGCCAGTTGACTGATGTGCACGAGCCCGTCCTGGTGAACACCGATGTCCACGAAAGCGCCGAAGCGGGTTACGTTGGTCACGATACCCGGCAGCTGCATACCGGTTCGCAGGTGCTTGATTTCTTCGATCCCGTCGGCAAAGGCAAAAGTCTCGAAAGGATCGCGGGGGTCGCGGCCGGGCTTGGACAACTCTTCCATGATATCTTTCAGGGTCGGCAGGCCGATGGCGTCCGTTACATAGCGGGAAAGGTCGATCCGGCGCCGCAAGGCCGCGTCTTTCATCAGGTCTTCCACCGTGCCGTCCAGATCGGCTGCCATGGCGTCTACGACCGGATAGCTTTCCGGATGGACCGCGCTGGCATCCAGGGGCTGCGGTCCGCCATTGATGCGGAGAAAACCGGCACACTGTTCAAAGGCCTTGGGACCCAAGCGGGGGACCTCGCGCAGTTGTTTGCGCGTCTTGAAAGAGCCGTTGGCATCACGGAATTGAACGATGTTCTGGGCCAGGGCCGGCCCCAATCCGGAAACATAAGTCAACAGCTCCCGACTGGCCCGATTGAGATCGACACCGACACCGTTGACGCAACTGACGACCGTATCGTCCAGGGTTTTTTTCAATGCGGTCTGGTCGACATCGTGCTGGTACTGGCCGACCCCGATGGATTTGGGGTCGATTTTGACCAGCTCCGACAACGGATCCATCAGGCGCCGCCCGATGGAAACCGCGCCGCGCACGGTAATGTCATGGTCGGGGAATTCTTCCCGGGCCACATCGGATGCGGAGTAAATGGAAGCCCCGCTTTCGTTGACCATCACGATGGGGATCTCGGATGGCAATCCGATATTTTTCAGGAAATTCTCTGTTTCCCGGCTGGCCGTGCCGTTGCCCACGGCAATGGCCTCGATGCGGTACTGTTTGACCGCCGCGTGAATGGTTTCGGAAGCCTGTTTGGCACGGGCTTCGGAGCCGATGATGAATACGGTGTCGTTGTGAAGGAGCTTGCCCTGACGATCCAGACAAACCAGTTTGCCGCCGGTGCGATACCCCGGGTCGATGGCCAGGGTGCGTTTGGATCCCAAGGGGGAGGCCATCAGCAGTTCGCGCAGGTTGTCGGTAAAGACCCGGATGGCTTCGGCGTCGGCACGCTCTTTCAGGGCCAGCCGGAGTTCGGATTCCATGGCCCGGGCCAGCAGCCGACGATAGCTGTCGTGAACCGCAACCCGCACCGGTTCCGCTCCGACGCCCTCCGGT
>Ga0180430_10002314_pt1 | contig 17378 bp, 17 predicted proteins | sample SS_ome_9_FD_132999 | JGI IMG/M metagenome (GOLD analysis project Ga0180430, IMG submission 132999) | Hypersaline lake sediment archaeal communities from the Salton Sea, California, USA - SS_1_S_2 metaG | ecosystem: Environmental > Aquatic > Non-marine Saline and Alkaline > Hypersaline >... | reverse complement strand
TAACGGTGATAAATGACTTCCTCCAGTTTGCCATGATCTCGCCCCTGAAGGAAAGCAGGAACATACCAATCATGAACAGGATCACGCCCCCCACCATGACAAATGCGATGGTCGTACTGTGCATGATGCCCGTTACAGGAAAGACCAGCACAGCAACAGCTGCACAAAAAATCCAGACAAAGCTGAGGTTGCGCAGCCGGGATGGAGAGAAGATGTCGGTAATTACCGGAAGTCCTGCAGATCTGAATTCATCGCCAATCCTGATCAGCAACAGCCAGTAGTGGGGCATCTGTCCGATGAACAGGAAAAAACTGATCAGCAGGATCTCCGGATCAGCAAGGTTGCCGCCTGCCGCGGCCCAGCCGATCATAGGGGGAAGAGCCCCGATAACAGCACCGGGAAGTACAGCAAAAGGTGTCACTTTTTTAAGGGGTGTATACACCAGGTTGTACCAGGCCAGAGTGAAAACCCCGATGAATGCAGCCACCAGGGATCCGGTCAGCAGCAATAATCCCAGTCCGGCGAGCGCAAACAGAATCCCTGCAATCACCGCACCGGGTACCGATATCTTTCCTGCAGGTATCGGTCGGCCGGAAGTGCGTTGCATCAAACGGTCGGTATTCCTTTCCTGGATATGGTTGAATGTGCTGGATCCCATTGACATAAAGAGGATTCCGAAGAATACAAAGAGAAAGTCCTCATTGAGTTGACCGGAGGCACGGAAATACCCCAGGAACCCGGTGAGGGCAACCGGGATGGATATTCTGATCTTGCCAAGCTGTAAAAATATGAACAGTTTGTCCCTGCTGCTTTTATTCATTCCGGGTACATATGCATCATGATGCAGGATCCGGCTGGTGTTCGCCAACCCTTGCGGTTATTCATGTAGACTCCTGATATAGGCAATGATCAGGTCGATCTCCTCTTCCGTAACAAGTCCTTCATAGGAGAGCATCAGACCTTTGTTATATCCTTCAACGATGGCAGCATTGGGATCATAGATCGAGGTCCTGATGTATTCCTCATCCACCAGCACCTCGGTTTTCTCTCCCTCAACCGTTACCTCGACCATCTCTCCCCAGTGCCCAAGGTAGGAGGGACCCACAAGCTTCGAACCATCGGAGGAATGACACGCGTTGCACCCGTTTTTCACCAGCACCTGGAACCCCTGTTCTGCCGGAGTCAGGGTCTCATCCACTATAGTTTCGACGGCCGTGGTGTCCTGCAGCCAGGCTTCGAACTCATCTTCTGGCATGACCCTTACACCGGTATACATGTAGGAGTGTTCCAGTCCGCAGTATTCGGTGCAGAACAGGTCGTAAGACCCCACCTGTCCGGGAATGAACCACATCACCTTGTCCCTCCCCGGCACCATGTCTTCCTTTACCCTGAAGGCAGGTATATAAAGACTGTGCAACACATCCAGAGCCACGAGGTCCAGCACCACTGGCTGGTTCACCGGGACATACAGACTGTCTGTTCTTTTGCCGTTTTCGTATTCAAACTGGAAATTCCACATCCGTGCGATGGCAGTCACACGCCTGGCGTCCTCCGGCGGTTTTGTCATCGGCTTCCAGCCCATCCATCCAAAATAAAACATCACCAGTACAAGCAGGATAGGGATCACGGTCCAGATGATCTCCAGCTTAACGCTGCCTTCGTCCTGTATCGCCTTCGGATGCCTGTCTCTGCGGTATTTACGGATGAACACCAGCATCACGATGGTGATCGCAAGCATGACAAAGATCGAAACGCCGAGGATGATCATGAATGCCAGGTCGACACCGGCAACAAAATTCGAAGCATTCTGAGGATCTATATCGTACATAATCAGTAGTTTATCGTATTATCTGAAAAAATAATCGAGCATTGTCACAACCATCACGACCACGACCAGGGCAATGATCAGTCCCACCATCACCTTGAAGATCCGCATGTCGTATTTCAGGTGCATGAAGATCAGCAGTACCAGGGTCGATTTGATACCTGCCAGCAGCAGTGCAGCAGCACCACTCCATCGTGCGAGCTCGATCTGCGTGATTGCCACGGACAACAGGGTGAGTACGATGAGCACTCCTAAAACCATCAGTAGGGTTTTGTGCGGGATGATATGATGTTTTTCGTCTGCCATAATTCAACGGATTAAGCGATGAGGTAAAACAATGGAAACAGGAAGATCCAGATCAGGTCGACCAGGTGCCAGTACAGGCCCCCGTTTTCCAGCAGCTGGAAATTATCGGGTTTCAGACGGTCGGTCTTCACATAGTAGAAAATGAATCCCAGCAGCACCATCCCGATCACAATATGAAATGCATGCAGACCTGTCATAAAGAAATAGAGACCGAAAAACAGAACATCGCCGTATCCCAGCTGATCGAGATATGCTGAGCCGGGGAAAATGCCATGCTCGATCTTTGCACCCCACTCGAAATATTTATTCACCAGGAAAACGGCTGCCAGGAGGATCGTTGCAGCAATAAGGACCAGCGTAAGCTTCTTCTTGTGCTGCTGGATGGCTGTGATCGACATGGCGATCGTTGCACTGCTGATCAGCAGGATGATCGTATTGATGGTACCAATGGGTACATCGAGTTCCTGGCTGGCCAGGTGAAAAGCTTCGGGGTGCATGTACCTGTATACGGCATAGGTGATAAACAGTCCGCCAAACAGGAGCAGCTCAGTAAAAATAAAGAGCCACATACCGAGCTTTGATCCGATGTCGTCTCTGTGCGCATGTGCTGACATAAGCCTTCTTTTTAGTCGAATTTATAGGTTGCTTTATCGATGGTGGGAATCTCGTCGAAATTCTCCAGCGGGGGTGGCGATGGTACATGCCACTCCAGGGTGGTGCCTCCCCATGGGTTGGCAGTTGTTTTCTTACCCGACCGGGCCGATTTGATGAGGTTGATCGCGATGATGGCGAAACCGGCGACCATCACCAGGGCACCGAGCGAAGAGATGATATTCGGACCGTGGTAATTGGGCAGATAGTCGAAGTACCTGCGCGGCATCCCCGTGATACCAAGGTAAAACATCGGTCCGTACAGGGTTACAAATCCGATGAAGAATATAAGCCAGCCGGTTTTGGCCCACGACTTGTCGTACATTCGTCCGTACATTTTCGGGAACCAGTAATGGAGTGCTCCGAAAAATGCAAATCCCGTTCCGCCGAACACGATGAAATGGAAATGTGCCACCACGAATGCGGTGTCGTGCAGGTGGACATTGGTTGCCAGTGCTCCCAGCACCAGGCCGCTGAAACCACCGATCATGAAAACAAAGATAAATGAAGCGGCCCAGAGGAATGGTACATCGGTTGAGATGGATCCCTGGTACATGGTGGAGACCCAGTTGAATACCTTGATGGCACTTGGGATGGCTACCAGGAATGTGAGGATGGAAAAGGTAAAAAGCGCTGTTCCGCTCATGCCGGAGGTGAACATATGGTGGCCCCAGACAAAATAACCAACAAAGGCAATGGCCATCGTGGAGATAATCATCGCCCGGTAGCCGTAGATCGTTTTCCTGGCAAAGGTGGGGATGATCTCGGAGATCGCGCCCATGGCCGGCAGGATCATGATATACACTGCCGGGTGTGAGTAGATCCAGAAAAGGTGCTGGTAGAGGATCGGGTCGCCGCCTTTGGCCGGATCGAAGAAGCCGATATTGAATACCCTTTCGCCGATCACCATCAAAAGTGTAATCCCCACGATGGGGGTGGCCAGTAACTGGATCCAGGCGGTACCGTAGAGGGTCCACGGGAAAATCGGCATTTTCAGCCAGGACATCCCCGGGGCACGTAACCTGTGGATGGTTACCAGGAAATTCAGACCCGTCAGAATCGAACTGAAACCCAGGACAAATGCACCCAGTACCGCGGGCAGCATGTTCGTCCCGGTTTTAAAACTATACGGCGCATAGAAAGTCCAGCCGGTATCGGGCGCACCGCCGCCTGCAAACAGGGAGGAAACCACCAGGATGGAACCGGCCACATAGATGTACCACGAAAGGAGGTTCAGCTTCGGAAAGGCCACATCCTTCGCGCCGATCTGTATCGGTAGCAGGAAGTTGCCAAATACGGCCGGAAGGCCCGGTACCACGATCAGGAAGATCATGATCACACCGTGCACGGTGAATGTGGCATTGTAAGCCTGTGCACCCATCATGGTCTTCCCGGGTGCGATCAGTTCAAGCTTCATCAATAGCCCCAGGGTCACGCCAATAAAAAACCACCCCATGATCGAGTAGAGATACAGTAACCCGATCCGCTTGTGATCCGTGGACAGGATCCACTTGAAAATCCCCTTCCTGCCACCCGTTTCCTCCAGGTAGCTTTTTGGCGTGTCATGCTGTTTTTTTTCTGACATGTTATTGTGATTATGTAGTTTTCTTGCGTTTCTTCAGGACCAGTACAAGGAAAACGATCAGGGCAATAAAAATCATCAGCGTACCGGTGATCTTCGTAATATTCAGAACATATTCCTGTCCTTCCGGATCAAATGAATAGCAATACTGCAATACCTTGTTAATGGTCGGGCCGACTTTTCCTTCACTGGCATCGATCACAGACATTTTCAGTTCGAAGGGAAGGAAATAGATGCCGTTCATATACCGGGTGATCTTTCCTTCCGGAGAAGTAACCACCAACGTGGCCGAATGGATGAAATCGTTGCCTACTGCCTTGTACCTGAACCCGACAGCATCGGTGAGCTTCGCGATGTTGGCACTGTCAGCCGTATAGAAAGTCCACCCCTTTTCCGCCTGCTCCTTCTTCTCCATCAGGTTCTGGTAATTGTTCTTTTTTCGCTCGGCAAGAAAGTTTGCTTCGCGCGGATCAAAGCTGATTGTGATCGCCTGGTAATCCTCCCCGATCACCATATCGGACTTATCAATCACCTCCGCCAGTCCGTCCATGAGCGGGGAACAGATTCCCGGGCAACGGTAATACACAAAGTTGAGAATCGTGGGCTTGTCGTAAATGTCGCGGAGGTAGACGGTATCACCTTCAGTATTGAAGAGAAATGCATCGAGGGGAACATAATTGTTGAGCTTTTCCTCAACTCCGATTTCGAGAGATTGCTGGGCCAGGTCCTGAGCCTGCAGACTTATGAAAGCAGGCATGAATACAAGCAGAAAAAGGGTTTTTCTCATAGGATTTAAATGGTTGTTGGAAATTTACATATATAAAATGGTATTTTCGTAAAGGATATATGGGTTTTTTAGATTACCAAAATTACAAAAAACTCCCATTTTGTGCGGAAGGCGCAGGATTGGAAAGAGATCAGGGCAGTTATTTAGAAATATTAAAAATAGCAATTTCATTTCTTATTTTTACTCATACTATATAAATCACTTGTTATTTTTGTCTGAACCATTCGCCACCTTAACGATAATTGCAACATGTTGAAAAGAATCTTCCTCTTCTACTACAATGGTTTCAGGACCATGACATGGGGGCGTTCCCTCTGGGCGATTATTCTCATCAAACTGTTCATCATGTTCGTCATCCTGAAGGTTTTTTTCTTTCCGGACATTCTCAAGCGTGATTTCAGTTCGGACGAGGAGCGTGGCGATCATGTGCTGGAACAATTAACAAATCCCTTAAATAATGATTGAGTCATTTGACACCTCCCTGGTGGACTGGTCGCGGGGCCAATTTGCGCTGACCGCTATGTTCCACTGGCTGTTTGTTCCGTTGACCCTGGGATTGTCATTTATCGTTGCTTTCATGGAAACGATCTATGTCAGGACAGGGGACCTGGAATGGAAACGCATCACCAGGTTCTGGATGAAAGTATTCGGAATCAATTTTGCCATTGGGGTATCCACCGGTATTATTCTTGAATTTGAGTTTGGAACCAACTGGTCCAACTATTCATGGTTCGTAGGTGATATCTTCGGGGCACCCCTGGCCATTGAAGGCATCATGGCTTTTTTTATGGAGTCGACCTTCATTGCGATCATGTTCTTTGGCTGGAACAAGGTCAGCAAACGCTTCCACCTCACGGCCACCTGGCTGACCGCTGTGGGCGCCAACCTCTCAGCTGTATGGATCCTGGTGGCAAATGCCTGGATGCAGGATCCGGTAGGAACAAGATTCAACCCGGAGATGGCGCGGAACGAAATGACCAGTTTCTGGGATGTGTTCCTCTCCGAAACCGCGGTGAATAAATTCATGCACACCATTACTTCCAGTTTCCTGCTTGCTTCGGTATTCGTGATCGCCATTAGTGCCTGGTTCCTGCTGCGCAACCGCCATGTGCTGTTTGCAAAAAGAAGTACCGTGATCGCTTCCGTATTTGGTGTGATTGCCGCCATCGCAACCATTTTCACAGGCGATACGTCCGCGCGGATCATTGCCAGGGAACAACCGATGAAGTTCGCTGCCATGGAAGCACTGTATGAAGGGCAGACCCATGCTCCGCTGGTGGCCATCGGGGCCATGCGGACCGATACCACCATGGTGCCGAACCCCCGGGAGGAGTTTATCTTCAAGATTGAAATTCCCAATGCCTTGTCGTACATGGTCTTTCTCACACCCAGTGGTTTTGTATCCGGTATCAACGACCTGGTTTACGGGAACGAGGAACAGGGCATTCTGCCCTACCAGGAACGGATCGACCGGGGTGCCGTGGCAATCAATACACTCAAAGAAATGAAAAGGGCCAAAGACAGGGGAGACGAGGCTCAGTTTACAGCCATGAAGGCCAAATTTGAAGATCCCCAATGGCTGGAGGAGTATTACAAATACTTCGGTTACGGGTATTACAAAGACCAGCCCGTTGAATCCCTGATCCCCAATGTGAAATTGAATTTTTACGCTTTCCATATCATGGTGATTCTCGGCGGACATTTCCTGATCCTTTCCATTGTTGCACTCGTGCTGAGCATGAAGAACAGGTGGGGAGACAAGAAATGGCTCCTCTGGGTGGCACTGCTCACATTGCCGCTCCCCTGGATCGCATCACAGGCAGGATGGGTCGTTGCTGAAGTGGGACGCCAGCCCTGGGTGGTGTATGAGCTGATGCCCACCGTGGCGGCAGTTACGAAGATCAGCCCGGGAGCGGTTCAGCTCACGTTCTGGATCTTCCTGGTCACCTTCATGGCCCTGTTCATTGCAGAGATAAAAATACTAACAGCACAAATTAAAAAAGGTCCGGAGGAAAAATAATATGTTTGGAAATCTTTCACATCTGGCTTTGCAGCAATACTGGTATGTCATTGTCTCCCTGCTGGGAGCCATACTGGTATTCCTGATGTTCGTTCAGGGGGGTCAAACCTTCATTTACAGGATCGGTAAAACAAAAAACGAACGTACGATCATTATCAATACCCTGGGCCGCAAGTGGGAATTTACCTTCACCACGCTTGTCACCTTCGGAGGTGCATTTTTTGCCTCCTTCCCCCTGTTTTATGCCACAAGTTTTGGCGGCGCATACTGGGTATGGATGCTTATTCTCTTTGCCTTTGTCATCCAGGCGGTCTCCTATGAATTTCGCGGACGTGCATCCAATTTCCTGGGCCGCAGAACGTTTGAGGCATTTCTGTTTACGAACGGACTCGTCGGCACAATACTGATCGGAACGGCGGTGGCGACGTTCTTTTCAGGTTCGCAATTTTCACTGGACGAGATGAACAGTGTCACATGGGCAGTGTCTACCCGCGGGCTTGAGGCGGCATTGAACCCGTTCAACCTGTCGCTTGGACTGACCGTGTTCTTCCTGGCCAGGGTGCTCGGACTCCTTTATTTCATGAACACCATCGATCATGCAGTGATCCTGGAGCGTACAAAGAAGGCCCTGCTCATCAATGCCATCCCGTTTGTTGTGTTCTTCCTCACATTTGCCGTGTGGCTGATGCTGCGGGACGGGTATGCAGTCGATCCGGCAACAGGCACGGTATCCCTTGAAGCTTTCAAATACTGGCACAACCTGGTGCAGATGCCCCTGGTGATGATCCTTCTGCTGCTGGGTGTTGTGGCCGTGCTGGGAGGGATTGCCTGGTCGCTGCTGCGGACCACATCGAATGGGATCTGGTTCTCCGGAGCAGGGACCGTACTCGTGGTGCTGAGCATCTTCTTACTGGCAGGTTTCAACAACACCGCATTTTATCCGTCCAGCTTCGACCTGCAGAGTTCGCTGACCATACAGAACAGCTCCTCCAGTAAGTTCACGCTGGTGGTCATGAGCTATGTTTCACTCGCTGTGCCATTTGTTTTGGGATATATTGTCTTCGCATGGCGGGCGATCAACAACAAGAAGATCGACGAGGCGGAGATTACGGCAGGGGATGATACACATATTTATTAAAAACAACGCACCATGTATATAGAAAGCATCATAGGGTACCTCATGTGGCCGGTCATCATCCTTATCAGCTACCGGATGGTGCGGATTGCACTGAAACGGTTCGAGCGCAGGTATGCCGAAGACCAGGGAAAGACAGGCGACTGATCTATAACGCCCAGGCTTTAGCTTTTCGCAGGCTGGCACTGTTGCGCTGCTGATTTTTATGCCGGATCCGGGTTGGTTCAGTCATTCTTCATACCTTTGAAGGGCAGAAAAGAATTGCATGCCCCATGAAAAAACACATTCCCAATTTCCTGACGCTCCTGAACCTGGCTTCCGGATCACTGGCACTACTTATGGTCCTGAACAACCAGCCGGTGGAGGCTTTCTGGTTTTTCATTGCATCGATCTTCTTCGATTTTGCCGACGGGTTGGCCGCGAGACTGCTGAAGGCTACTTCAGCGATTGGCAAGCAGCTGGATTCCCTGGCCGACCTGGTGAGTTTCGGACTGGTGCCCGCAGCCATGATCTTTATGATTATCCGGCAAATCGTTGCCCCGGGATCCGATGCCATGGTCGGTGATATCAGCAATGCCCACAAGGCGATACTGTTTACTGTACTTTTTGTCCCGGCCTTCGCTGCATTGCGCCTGGCGCGGTTCAATACCCTTCCTTCAACGGACCACTTCATCGGCCTGCCCACCCCGGCGTTCGCGCTTTTCTGGACCGGCATCTACTACGATTTCAGTCTGCACCAGTCATTTTTCGGGCAATCGATCAACGCATGGTTTGTCTGGGGCGTAATGGTGCTGATGTCGCTGTTGATGATTGTTCCCCTTCCCATGCTGGCACTGAAATTCAAAACCTTTAAATTGTTTCCGAATTTTGCAAAATACATGCTGTTGGTATTGTCTGCCCTGATCCTCATCTTCACAGGCATACCGGGACTTCCGCTGGTTGTTTTGACATATATTTTGCTTTCCCTGGTAAGGATACTGTTAACATAACGACCACTTATTCGTTAACACTTATGTATTTATCATGTGACTCCCGCATCACTGGTAATTATTTTTTCAGCGATACCAGGGTAAGCGGGGCATAAATAAGAAATTTTACAGACTAAAAACAAAATCACATGAGTGATCTGAAGAAATTTGCGAAACACCTGAGCTCCATGAACAAGGGATACTGCATGGAGGCTCCTTCGATGGTAAAAACGCACGCATTTGTGGAAACACTGGTGCACCTGCTGTTCCCTATTAAACTTGATTGTAAGATTGAGGAGAACGAAGTGCATATGGAGCTGCAGCGATGCGAACTCGAGCTGAAGGATTTGTTGTTTTCCATCCGGAATTCCATTCCTGATTCTCCTGAACTGATCGCGGCAAAATTCATGGCGGAACTGCCAAAGGCCTATGATGCCATGATGGAGGATGCCGTTTCCATTGCCAGGTTCGATCCGGCCTCCAGTTGTGTTGAAGAGGTGATCCTGGCTTATCCCGGATTCTATTGTATCTCGGTGTACCGGATGGCAAACATTCTCTATAAACTGAAGATACCTTTGCTGCCCAGGGTAATGATGGAATATGTGCACGGACAGACAGGCATCGATATTCATCCCGGGGCAAGGATCGATACCCCCTTCTTTATCGACCACGGCACCGGGATCGTCATTGGTGAGACCGCGGAGATAGGAAAGAATGTGAAGATCTACCAGGGCGTCACCCTGGGGGCGCTCACTGTAGAGAAGGATATGGCGCGGACCAAAAGGCATCCTACCATCGAAGACAACGTGGTGATCTATGCTGGAAGCACGATCCTCGGAGGCAAAACCACCATCGGTCATGATACCGTGGTCGGTGGCAATACCTGGATCACCGAAAGTGTGCTGCCCCATTCCGTGGTGTACCGTCAGCACCGCGTAATAGTGAAGGACCACAAGGATTTTACCACCCCAATTGATTACGTAATATAGAAGCAGCAGTTAATTTTACAACCATGAAATACAACAACATACTTGAAACCATAGGAAATACGCCACATGTACGATTGGGCAAACTCTTTCCCGACCACGAAGTGTGGGTGAAACTCGAACGCGCCAATCCAGGGGGCAGCATCAAGGACCGGATCGCGCATGCCATGATCGAAGATGCCGAGTCAAAGGGAATCTTGAAGCAGGGCAGTGTAATCATTGAGCCCACTTCAGGAAATACAGGAATTGGCATTGCCATGGTGGGTGCGGTGAAAGGGTACCGGGTGATCCTGGTGATGCCAGAATCGATGTCGGTGGAGCGCAGGAGCATCCTGCGGGCCTATGGTGCCGAGATCGAACTGACCGACCGGGCAGAGGGAATGAAAGGTTCCATCGCGCGGGCCGAAGCGCTCAGGGATGAGATCGACAATGCCTGGATCCTGTCGCAGTTTGAGAATCCTGCCAATCCGGGCATCCATGAGCGCACCACCGCACGCGAAATACTGGAGGATTTCCCGGAAGGACTGGATTATATGATCACGGGTGTGGGAACCGGCGGGCATATCAGCGGCGTGGCGAAAGTGCTGAAAAAGGAGATCAAGGGAATCAGGGTATATGCGGTGGAACCTGCCGAGTCACAGGTGATCAAAGGGGAAGAGCCCGCACCGCACAAGATCATGGGCATCGGGCCGGGATTTATTCCCGGAACGCTCGACCGGTCAGTACTTGACGGTACCATTGCAGTGGAACAACAGGAAGCGTATCTCTTTGCCCGCAGGGCAGCACAGGAAGAAGGAATCTTTATCGGGATCTCCAGTGGGGCATCGCTGGCAGCCGTGAGTAAGAAACTTCCTGAACTACCCGCCGGATCCCGGATACTGACCTTCAATTATGATACCGGCGAAAGATATTTGTCGGTAAATGACCTCTTTTAGCCGCTTTTTAATATTTTTGACACTGAATGAAAATAGCAGTCGATTTTGACGGTACCATCGTGGAGCACAAGTTTCCTGCCATCGGGAAACCGCGCCTGTTTGCCTTTGAAACCCTGAAGAAGTTGCAGGAACAACGGCATCAGCTGATTCTCTGGACTTACAGGAGTGGGAAGGAGCTGGATGCGGCGGTGGAGTTCTGCCGGAAGAACGGCGTGGAATTCTACGCAGTCAATAAGAATTATCCTGAAGAAGTGTTCGAAGAAGGGAAGGTCAGCCGCAAGATCCAGGCCGATTTTTACATCGATGACCGGAACATTTGCGGACTGCCCGGCTGGGGAGAGATCTTCCACATCATACACCCCGAGATGAATCCCACCTGGGAGAATCCCAATCAACCGCTTCTGGAGAAAAGGTCTTTTTTTAAACGTCTCTTTGGATAACAGAACCTCTTGTTTAATAGTCCGGTCTGCATGGAACCCATATTACAAATTCAGGAAATTCAAAACAGCAACGCCTCCAGGTGGCTATCAACCTGGGGGGGGCTAACTACCTACAGTGGTCTAACACTCTCCAGGTGTATAAAAAATCTCCCGGTTCGCATCAATCCGCCCCGGGAATTCGTCAAATTAAAAATCTGCATAGATGAAGATCTATAGTTTTGCCATTCTGTTCATCATCGGCACCCTCACCTGGGGAGGATGTGGCAGCAAGAGCAGTGAAAAACGAACTGCCCGTCGCACTGCCCCAAAGGTGAGTAAGGTTACCGAACTGGAATTGCCCCTGCGCAATGCCTCGTTTACCATCGGGGATGAGATCCCGGTGTTTGTTTCTGCCCCGGACACCCTGGAAATTGATTCCCTGCAGCTGTTTTTCAGGGGGCAGGCTGTCGGTACGTTTATGGACCAGGATACGCTGATTGTTTCTACCGCGGAAATGCTTCCCGGCATGGGAGGTGTCAGGGTAAAAGTATTTTTTGCCGGTGGCAAAGACGAGACGCACAGCAGGCAGGTGGAGCTGTTTTCGGACATTGTCCCGGTCCGCTACCGCTACAAGGTAATCAATACCTATCCGCACGATGTGGGGGCCTATACCCAGGGACTGATTTATTACGACGGTTGGCTCTACGAGGGGACCGGCAACTACAACCAGTCGACCGTTCGGAAGGTGCGTCTGAACAACGGGGAGGTGATCCAGGCGCGGAACAATGCATCGGACATCTTCGGGGAAGGGATCACCATCTACAACGGGCGTATCTACCAGCTCACCTACAAGGCACAGATCTGCTTTGTGTATGACCTGAATACACTGGAGGAAGTGCAGAAGTACTATTACCAGAACAAGGAAGGGTGGGGCCTGACAAACAATGCGGATGAACTGATTATGAGTGACGGCACGAACATCCTGTATTTCCTGGACCCGGAAATGTTTACGGTAAACAGGCAGATCGAGGTCTATAACAACGAAGGTCCCGTAAAGGACCTGAACGAACTGGAATACATCGACGGAAAGATCTATGCCAACCGCTATTATACCGATGAGATCGTGATCATCGATCCGGCCACCGGCAAGGAAGAAGGACGTGTGGACATGAAGGGGATCCTTTCGATAAAAGACCGCAAACCCAGCACCAATGTGCTGAATGGCATTGCCTGGGATGCAGAGAACGAGCGGCTGTTCATCACCGGTAAATACTGGCCGAAACTGTTCGAGATTGAATTGGTGCCGGTGGGTGATTGATGCAGGAGACCATCTCAGTGTTGAACATTATTCCTCCGCATTTCTTTCTTCGATGCTGCGGGTACACCCCTCCTTTTCTTTCCGCTCCTTTGCGGCTAGCTAATCATCAATGTGGTTTTACCCTCTTTATAGCCTGGTGTTGGATTTATGCTGATATCCCGTTGGCGATCACCTTCACACTCCGTGGAATGATCTCAAAGGCCATGGGGGAGTGTCCCAGTGTTTCACCGTCGGTTTCGAGTTGGAGCAGGGAAGGGGAGTCGACATTGATGATTTTCCCTGTATACGCCTCTACTTTCCGGTGGCTGGTGATCTTACCGTTATACAATTTCCCGAGGTTGGCGATCACGCGGAGTTTGCCCATGCGTTTTATTACTGTGATGCTGTAAAGTCCGTCATCTGCGATTGCATGCGGTACCTGGATCATTCCGCCCCCGTTATATTTTCCGATACCCACATTCATGCTGAACACCTTGCGTTTAAAAGTGTTCCCGTCGATCTCGAAACGGACCCTGATGGAGCGGTAGCTGAGCAGGCTTGTAAACAGGGTGGCAAAGTAGAGTCCCGGACTGCTTTTTCCTTTGTCCTTGAGCTTGTTGGAGCGTGCCACCACCCTGGCCCCGAATCCCATCCCCGCGATATTGATGAAATAGCGTTGCCAGGTTTTGTCGTTCCGGTTGTAGGTCACCACGCCGGCATCCTGGATGAATGTTTTCTGGTTTTTGATGGTCTCGATGGCGGCTTCGTATTCCGATGGGATATTGAACATTTTACCCCAGTCGTTCCCGGTACCCACTGAGATCATTCCCAGCATGACCTCGGTGGTGGGGATCCTTTTTTGTGCGAACACCCCGTTGATCACCTCGTTCATGGTGCCGTCACCACCCACAACGATGATCCGGCTGTAACCGGCCTCGATCTTCTGCTTTGCATATACCATGGCATGCAGCCTGCGTCCTGTGAAAACCGCATCGAAGCGGAGTCCGTGCTTTACAAGCAGTGCCTCTAACTGTGGCCAGTCCTTCCCCGCTTTTCCGCCACCGGCAGCAGGATTCACGACCACCAGCCATTTGTTTGTCATCATGGGTTTTTTATGAGTGTACAAAGATAAGGTATTTTTCATGAATGGATTCTGATCGTCACCATCCAAAAAAGATCCCGCCATCCAGCTCAAAACGGGTGTAGGTGTGTTTCGGGGGCTGAATGGATGCTTCTACCTGGTTTTCAGCTGTCCAGATCCGGGTTGTGCGGTCATAATTCATGCGTTTTTTGCTGAAGAAGAAGTTTGAATTACACAGTATCCCGACGGATACATTTCCCAGTGTTATGATTTTTAGTTTTATATTCAGTTTTGGATTGACATACGGCTGAAAATGCTTTACCGTTGCATACTCAACCAGGCGCATTTCATTGGAGAATTCCCGTTTCAGGTAAAAAGAGGTGTGCTCCTCCATGAACGATGAAAAGCCCGCATCACATCGCAATGCAATTTTCAGCCTGTCTGTGTAAACGGGTCTGAAAGTGGGGGAAATATAAACACCAAAATCATACGCTTCAAACTGTCGCAGGTTCTGGTCCAGTATGAAATATTCAGGATCAGTTTCCTTGTGATAGTCTTCAAAAGCGGTTATATAATTGGAATAGTACAGCGATCCCAGGCCCAGGCCAAAAGTCCGGTTGAAAAAGCGATGTACGGAAATATCATAGTTGTCGGGAACCAGGTCACTCATCACGATGATGTTGATATCTGCAAACACCCGCTCAGAAAAGTCGAAGCTCCAGCCAAGTTTGATGGCACTTAGTTCAATGTAGTCCAGGTCGGAATTCATGTAGTTGAGAAAGTCCATGTTTTCACCCGCATTGAATTTTTCGAGCGAAATGTCAGCCGTGCCCAGGGTGACAGAAAAATCTATATTTCGAATGAGAGGGTCCTGGGCTCCCAGGCTGAGTCCCCATCCAACCAGAAATGCTGCAATATATATTGATCTCATAGATTTGAAGGAATTACAGGATATTCATCTGTTGTTCCATTAAGAATGGTACCGTCATCGAGAATCACTTCCACGCGCAGCCGGACGCTCGTGATGTGAACAGAGGACTTTAAAAACAGCTTTAATGAACAGGAAGGTTCGGGCTGCAGCCCGTTGGCATACTTTATTGCTTCTTCCTTTGGTTGGTAGAGACCGAACCCGTAATCATATGCATACAAGATACTTTCCGAGATGTCATCCCCGGCCCTGTATGTATCGTCCAGATCAAACAAAGTGAATACACGGATATCCTGGATTAACTGAACCGGCCGGTAGGAGATGTTCGGGCTGAAACCATAGACAGGTTCAAAAGAAAACAAGCCGGCAGCCTTTATCGTGTTTGATCCGTAATAGTTCATAGATGAATCGGACAGCTCAATCTGTATCGCCACAGCATCAGAAAAAAGGGTATCGGAAGGGATCCTGTAAAACGGATGTCCGCTGTTATCAAACAGCTCGAGTTCCATCTTGCTGTATAGCATATCTAAAGGTTCGGGCTCCCTGCAACTGAAAAGCACTTTCGTAAAAAAGCAGAAGAGCAGGATCACAGTTGCCTTGGTGCAGACGGAGCTTTTGAAAATGACCCGGTTTCCCGGCACACTTCGATCTGGTATATTCTGCAGTGTCGATTTGTACATCGTTTTTTATTTGCAGCGTCAATAATCAATATTCCGCCAACTGGAAACTGCGGATTTTTTCCGGAAGATAAAACGCCAGGTTGATTCCTAAGGTAAAATTATCCTTTTTCTTTTTACCTTCCTAATCTGATTAGGAACCATGCGACCCATTTTATTACCTTTCTTTAATGAACACTTGTATAGCATTTCTCAGAGTTGGTCATCATTCTGAAAGTTACCCCCCGTAGGTTAAATTTCAAACCTGCTTGTGAATCTCCACCAGTATCCGGCGCATTCCGAATACCAATTTGAACTATGCAGAAACCTTATTTAAGAAAAATCAGGCTAGTTTTGAAAGGGTAAATTTCCCGGAATAACTTGAAATACCAACAAAATATCAAAACGATGCTTCAAAAGATTCGTCCTGTTCTGCTCCTGGTTTTAATTCTTGTATCTGTTCCTGCCATTCCTGCCTCAGCGCAGGAGTATTATTTCCAGGAAGATTTTGAAAACGGGGCAAGCGACGATTTCCCGGGCTGGATCACAGGCGGTGAAGGAGTGGCATCCACCTCCGGAGGAGTGGAAGGACGCGGCGCCAAGTTCAGGGATGCCGTCTCCACGCTGACCACCCTGAATGCATACAGCTGGGCCGGGGAACTGCGGTTCTCACTGATGGCATCGGCGGCGACCAACGGTGCCGATTTCAATATATATACGAGCATGGACGGGGGCTCCACCTGGACACAGATCTGGACCAGATCCTATTCAGAACTTGAGACGCTTCCGGACAAGACGGTGACGGAGACGCTTTCCATAGATGTGGAGCAGACTGCAGTCCTGATCATGTTCGAAAGTGTCAACGGGGGAGGTGAGAACGGGGACTACCCATTTATACTCGACAATGTCTCGTTAAGCAAGAAGTCCATACCGCAGGACAATACCGGTTTTTTGTCCATCACGGCTTCCTGCAACACCGTCTCCCGGGAACCGCTCATTTTCTCGGAAACTGCACCCGGATCCAACCTCTATATCGCGCAGGATTCAGTCGCACTGGAAGATCCCGTCAGCATCACCGTGGAACCCCTGCACCCGGATGCTTCCGTGGTGGTTGCCTCCCAACCCGATCCGGCTCCGGGTACTGCTGATACCATTCAGTTTACCGTTACTTCTGCAGACGGCAGCACATCTTCTGTATACAATGTGGTGGTGGCAAGATCCACCTATTTCTGTAAAATCGGGTTCCTCAGCAGCGGAACCACGCGGCCGGATGGCTGGAGTGCCGGGGGAGGATTCTATGCATCCAGCTCGCGAGGCGATTATGGTCTGTACCCGGGAATCAATGGATTCAGGATCTACAACAGCGCCAACCAGGGAACCGGTCGTCTCGAAAGCCCTTTGTTTTCATCAGCTGGCACACTGACATTTGCAGCAAAATTTTCCAATACGGCGGATGAGTCATTGCATGTATCCATCAGCAAAGACGGTGGTGCCAGCTGGACCGTGCTGGAAACGTACATCCCTGCCGACGGACGTATTCCCTCCTACAGCGGGGAGGACGCTGCAGATACCCTTGCGCTGCAAACGCTGGTGATCGACATTGCTGAGCCGGTGATGATCCGGTTCAGCTATGAAGGGAGCTCCACAGCACCGCGGACCATGATCGACGATATCGCACTTTCTCCTGCTGCAGGCGTTGCTTCCGGTGACGATATTATATTGCCCCGATTCATTACCTCGAATATGTTGGTGCAGAGAGGTACCCCCAGCAGGCCCTGGGGTTGGGCAGAGCAAGGAGCAAG
>Ga0180430_10002313_pt1 | contig 17402 bp, 29 predicted proteins | sample SS_ome_9_FD_132999 | JGI IMG/M metagenome (GOLD analysis project Ga0180430, IMG submission 132999) | Hypersaline lake sediment archaeal communities from the Salton Sea, California, USA - SS_1_S_2 metaG | ecosystem: Environmental > Aquatic > Non-marine Saline and Alkaline > Hypersaline >... | reverse complement strand
ATGCACTGATGTCCGGCCGCAACCGCTGTATGGTCGGCTTTTCATTCAGCCGCACAAGAATAAACGGAAAAAAACTATGGCTGTCGTAGACGTACTCAATCAAACTGGAGAAAAGATAGCTCAGACCGAGCTGTCGGATAGCTGCTTTAACGTAGACGTGAAGCCGAGTGTATTGCATACGGTGGTTAAGATGCAGCTGGCCAATCGCCGTGCGGGTACGGCTTCTGTCAAAAATCGCAGTGATGTCAAGGGCAGTACCCGTAAGCTGTTCCGCCAAAAGGGGACCGGCCGTGCGCGGCGAGGTGATGCCAAGTCGCCCCTGTTGCGCGGTGGCGGGGTTGCCTTCGGACCCCATCCCAAATCATGGGCGATAAAAGTGCCCAAAAAGGTTCGTCGCCTGGCGTTGAAGATGGCGTTGAGCAGCAAATTGCAAAATGAAAGTCTGACGGTATTGAATGGCATTTCACTCGAGGCCATCAAAACCAAGGCTTTTTCATCCATTTTGACGGATCTCAAATTGGAAAACGTGCTGTTCATTACGCCTGAAAAGGATATCAACGTGGAGTTGTCGTCCCGGAACATCCCCGGGGTGAAAGTGCTTCGATGCGACGGTTTGAATGTATATGATATTTTAAAATACCGACATTTGGTATTGCTCCAACCTTCAATCGAGCAAATTGAAGGGAGACTTTCATGAATGCCCACAACGTGATTAAAAGGCCGGTCGTTACGGAGAAAACAAGCATCCAGAAGGAAAAGGACAATCAGGTCACCTTTGAGGTCGACCGGAGTGCCAATCGGGTGCAGATTCGCAAGGCCGTAGAAGAAATTTTCAACGTTCATGTCGCCGGTGTGCGCACGCTTCACGTGCGCGGCAAATTCAAGCAGCGGGGACGCATCATTGGTAAGCGGCGGGATTGGAAAAAGGCCGTCGTAACCTTGCTGCCGGGTGAACGGATCGACTTTTTTGAAGGTGTTTAAATTAGGGAGTCAACAATGGCTGTTAGAAAAGTAAAACCGACATCCCCCGGCCGACGGTTTCAGGCCTATTCAACGTTTGAGGAAATTACGCGTAGCCATCCTGAGAAAAGCTTGCTGCGTGTCATAAAAAAGACCGGCGGCCGCAATGTCAATGGGCGCATCACGGCCCGTCACCGCGGAGGGGGGCACAAACGCCATTATCGCGTCATCGATTTCAAACGTGACAAGATCGGAATTCCGGCTCGTGTGGCGGAGATTGAATACGATCCCAATCGATCGGCGCGTATTGCCTTGCTGAACTATGCGGATGGCGAAAAACGGTACATTCTTGCCCCACGAAAACTCCAGGTCAATGACGAGGTCATATCCAGCGAGAATGCCGACATCAAACCCGGCAATACGCTCCCTTTACGGAATATTCCGCTGGGAACTCAGATTCATAACATTGAATTGCGTATTGGCAAAGGTGGGCAGATCGTTCGCAGTGCTGGAACGTATGCGCAACTCATGGCCAAGGAAGAACCGTATGCCCTGGTCAAACTTCCTTCCGGCGAAGTTCGCATGGTGCTGATGAATTGCAAGGCGACCATCGGACAGTTGGGCAATGTGACACACGAAAACACGGCGCTTGGAAAAGCCGGCCGCACACGTTGGAAGGGACGACGTCCCAGTGTAAGGGGTGTCGCTATGAACCCGATTGACCACCCCATGGGCGGTGGTGAAGGACGCTCCTCCGGTGGACGCCATCCCTGCAGTCCCTGGGGCATGCCAACCAAGGGTTACAAGACGCGCAAAAACAAACGTACGGATCGCTATATCGTAAAGCGGCGATCGAAAAAATAATCTGAAAGACGGACCCGCTGGGGGAAGCGCGAAGAGTTAGCGCTCATCGCAACCGAAGTATCAGGAGAAATTATGCCACGTTCGCTAAAAAAAGGTCCATTCATTGAAGATAGTTTGATGAAGAAAGTGCTAATGGCACAGGAAACCCGCAATGCGAGGGTTATTAAAACTTGGTCCCGCCGGTCCACGATTATTCCCGAAATGGTTGGACTCACTTTAGCCGTGCACAATGGGCGTAAATTCATACCCGTTTTCGTTTCGGAAAATATGGTCGGGCACAAATTGGGTGAGTTTTCTCCTACCCGTACTTTTTACGGCCACGCCGGCGATAAAAAATCAAAACTTAAGAAGTAATTTTAGAAAAGGGATGGCTGCAATGGAGGTTAGAGCGGTTGGTAAATATATGCGTATCTCGCCCAGCAAGGTTCGCAAGCTCGCCGGGGCGGTAAAAGGCAAACCGGTGGAGAATGGTGTCGAAGTACTCAAATTCATGCCGCAAAAGGCCGCTGGAATGCTTGAAAAGCTGGTTCGTTCAGCGGTGGCCAACGCAGATCAGAATCCGGAGATTGATGTCGATACGCTGGTCATTCGCAATGTAATCGTCGATGGTGGTCCGACGTTGAAGCGGTTCCGAGCCCGCGCCCGCGGCCGTGGCACGCGAATTCTTAAAAGAACCAGTCATATTACAGTGATCTTGGCCGACCAATCGGCCTAAAAAGAGGAGGTACGGCCTTGGGTCAGAAAGTCAATCCCATCGGATTAAGATTGGGCATCGTTAAAACCTGGGAATCGCGCTGGTACGCCGGTAAGCAATACGCCGATTATATATTGGAAGACCATAAGATTCGTCGGTTTGTTAAAAAGAAGCTCTATCATGCAGGCGTTTCCAGAATCGAGATCGAGCGGTCCTCTAAAAGAATTCGGCTACGCATCTATACGTCGCGGCCAGGCATCGTCATCGGTAAAAAAGGGTCTGAAATTTCTCAACTCAAAAATGCGGTTGAAAAACTGACCTCCCATGAAATTATGATTGATATCCAGGAAGTCCGCAAACCTGAGACTGACGCCCAGTTGGTAGCCGAGAATGTCGCCATGCAGATCGAAAGACGCGTCGCCTTTCGACGGGCAATGAAACGGGCTGTGACTTCTGCCATGCGGTTTGGTGCCCAGGGGATCAAGATTGCGGCGGGCGGACGATTGGGCGGGGCAGAGATGGCGCGCTCGGAATGGTATCGTGAGGGACGGGTCCCGTTGCATACGCTTCGCGCCGATATCGATTACGGCTTTGCCGAGGCGAATACCACCTATGGTATCATTGGCATCAAGGTTTTTATCTTCAAGGGTGAGATTCTAAAGAAAGACGCGGCTGCCCAGAGCAGCCACTAAGCAATAGGAGAGGCGGACATGCTGAGTCCTAAAAAGGTTAAATTCCGAAAGCAGCAGACAGGTCGAATGCGGGGTGTCGCTCGTCGCGGATCCGATCTGGCGTTCGGGGAATATGGTTTGCAAGCCGTTGAATGCGGTAAGATCAGTTCCAAACAAATCGAAGCGGCCCGTATTGCCATGACACGGCATGTCAAAAGAGGCGGTAAAATGTGGATTCGGATTTTTCCGGACAAACCGTTTACCAAGAAACCTGCTGAAGTTCGGATGGGTAAAGGCAAGGGCTCGCCTGAAGGGTGGGTGGCCGTTATCAAGCCTGGGCGTATGCTCTATGAAATGCAGGGCGTTACCCGTGAGATGGCCAAAGAAGCCCTGCGCCTCGCTTCTCACAAGCTCAGCGTAAAAACGCGTTTTGTTGAGAGGAGTGACTTTTCATGAAGGCAAACGATATAAGGGAAATGAGTCCGGAAGAACGGGGGCAAAAACTTGTTGAAATACAGGAAGCTTTTTTCAACTTGCGCTTTCAGCACGAAACAGGGCAGTTGGAAAACCCTCAAAAGATGAAGCAGGCCAGGCGTGATATAGCACGCATTCAGACCATCATTCGTGAAATGGAAGTAAACTCAAACCCTACAAGTGAATCATAATAGCGATGATGAAAAATCGAAGTATAAAAAAAGAAGTGGTTGGGACGGTTGTCAGTGATAAAATGAACAAAACCGTGGTGGTGATGGTTGAGCGGTTGGTGAAACACCGTCTCTATCACAAGTTTATTCGTAGAAGAGCCAAGTTTTCGGCCCACGACGAATCCAACAGTTGCCAGATCGGCGACAAGGTGATGATTACCGAATCTCGCCCTCTCAGTAAAACCAAAAAATGGCGGGTCAGCAAAATCATTGAGAAGGCGGTTTGATTTTATAAGGATAATCGATAATGATTCAGGTAGAAACAAATCTAACAGTGGCAGACAATTCCGGGGCGAAAAAACTCTACTGCATCAAGGTCCTTGGTGGGTCTAGACGCCGATATGCCAGCATTGGCGATATCATCGTCGTTTCCGTTAAGGAGGCGATCCCGAATGCCAAAGTCAAAAAAGGCGATGTGCTCAAGGCCGTTGTCGTGCGAACGAAAAAAGAAATTCGCCGGATTGACGGATCCTATATTCGCTTTGACGATAATTCAGCGGTATTGGTGAGCGCAAATCGTGAACCTGTCGGAACGCGTATTTTCGGGCCGGTGGCCCGAGAGTTGCGCTCGAAAGGGTTCATGAAAATCGTTTCCTTGGCGCCTGAAGTTTTATAAAAAAAATTCTGTCCCCTGTGGAGAGCAATACCCATGGTCAAGACTAAATGTAATTTGAAGAAGGACGACAAGGTTAAAGTCGTTGCCGGAAAAGATAACGGTAAAATCGGCAAGGTTCTTAAGGTTAACCGGAAGAAAGCGCGCGTTCTTGTTGAGAACATCAACATCGTTAAGCGGCATCAGCGACCCTCCGCTGTCAATCGGCAAGGTGGGATCATTGAAAGTGAAGCGCCGATACATTGGTCCAATGTCATGTTGCTGTGCAACAAATGCATGAAGCCGGTGCGCATTTCCATGAAGCGCCTTGAGGATGGGAAAATGGTGCGCTTCTGCAATAAATGTGAGGAACTCATCGATAATTAGGGGTGGGTTGCCGGAGGATTGAGATGTCACAACTGAAACAGTTTTATCAAGAAGAGGTCGCTCCCAAGCTGACGGAAACGTTTGGATACAAAAACGTGATGCAGGTACCGGCCCTTGAAAAGATCGTTTTGAATATGGGGCTGGGCGAGGCCATTCAAAATATCAAGTTGCTGGATTCTGCAGTCGAAGAGCTGAAAGTGATATCCGGACAAAAACCCGTCATCACCCGGGCGAAGCGGTCTATCGCAGCCTTTAAGCTCCGCGAAGGCATGCCGATTGGATGCATGGTGACGGTTCGGCGGGAAAAGATGTACGATTTCTTTTCAAAATTGGTCAACATCGCCTTGCCACGCGTACGCGATTTCCGCGGTATCTCCGGGAAAGCATTTGATGGCCGTGGGAACTATTCTCTTGGTATCAAAGAGCAGCTCATTTTCCCGGAGATCGATTATGATAAAATTGATAAGATCAAGGGATTGAATATTACGATTGTCACATCCGCCAAAACGGACGAGGAAGGCAAACTCCTTCTGAAGCTGATGGGAATGCCATTCCGCAACTAGTCGGCGGTGAAGCGATTGACGATCATGATACGGTCCATAAGGAGGAAAAGTTGGCTAAGACATCGCTCAGAATGAAGGCCATGCGAAAACCTAAATTTGGTGTGCGTGCATACAATCGCTGCCCCGTGTGCGGTCGACCAAGAGCTTTCATGAGAAAGTTTGGGATTTGTCGGATCTGTTTTCGTGATATGGCTTCCCAGGGCAAACTCCCGGGCGTCACAAAATCCAGCTGGTAGAATAGCGGATTGTTGGATTCAGCGGATCTATTAGGATTACAGGCAGAGATAAACGGAGAACGAAAATGGCGATAAGCGATCCCATTGCGGATATGTTAACCCGAATCAGAAATGCCGTTAAGGCCAAATTCAACAGTGCTGACATTCCTGCGTCAAAGCTGAAAACGGAGCTGGCCCGTGTCTTGAAGGATGAAGGGTATATTAAAAACTATAAATTCATCCAGGACGGCAACCAGGGCATCCTGAGGATTTATCTCAAGTATGGCCAAGGCCAGAAAGCAACGATTTACAAGATCGAGCGCGTGAGCAAACCCAGCCGCCGTGTTTATACCAAAAGCAAGGATTTAAAGCCGGTGTACAATGGTATGGGGATCTCCATTCTGTCGACGTCGAGGGGTATTATGACAGATAAGAGGGCTCGACAGGAAAATGTCGGAGGCGAAATCCTCTGCAATATTTGGTAACAAGAGGAGCGACGATGTCTCGAGTTGGTAAAAAACCGATTCCGATCCCCGAGAAGGTCACTGTGTCCCTTAAGGACCGCTTTGTCACTGTCAAAGGAAGCAAGGGAACCCTCTCGCGGACGATCCATGATGCAGTGGACCTCAAGATTGCAGACAATCTCATCGAGGTCTTGACAAAAACGGACACCAAAAAGCACCTGGCGTTGCAAGGGCTTACACGCAGCCTCGTTGACAACATGGTGACAGGTGTCGACAAAGGCTTCGAACGGGTGCTTGAAATCAACGGGATTGGGTATCGCGCAGAAGTAAACGGCAATACGCTCGTGCTCAATCTGGGATTTTCGAACCCTGTGAATTTTGAACTTCCTAAGGATGTTTCGGCCAGTGTCGACAAGAACACCATTATCAAGCTTTCCTGCATCGACAAGGAAGTCCTTGGTCAGACGGCCGCCTCCATCAGAAAGCTGAGGCCACCCGAGCCTTACAAAGGCAAGGGGATCAAGTATGCCGAGGAGCGTATCATCCGGAAGGCAGGCAAGACAGGAACAAAGTAGGCGGACGTTAATGCGGCAGCATTGATAATCGCGACGGCTGCGAAAAATCCGCTTTAATCGATAAGGATAGAACACATGGGTGCGACAGAAAAAAAACAAATGGCACGAATAAAACGTCAGCGGCGTATCCGTAAACACATCCAGGGTACTTCGGGGCGGCCGCGACTCTGCGTTTTTCGCAGTGCTCGGCATATTTATGCGCAAATCATCGATGACAGCCGTGGCCTTACGTTGGTTTCCGCTTCCAGTACCGAAGCCGAAATCCGACAGCGCGAGGCCTTTGAAAGCAAGGTTGCACTTGCCACCTTCATTGGGAAACAGGTCGGCGAACGGGCCCAGGAAAAGGGAATCAAGCAGGTCGTATTCGACCGTAACGGATTTCTGTATCACGGGCGCGTGAAAGCTGTTTCGGAGGGTGCTCGAGAATCCGGGCTTGAGTTCTAGCCTTTAAACCGCTGTGAAGGAGGCAGTCCCTTGTTCAAACAAGATCCAGCTGATAACCAATTTATAGACAAAGTCGTCCATATCAATCGTGTCGCCAAGGTTGTCAAAGGTGGCCGGCGCTTTAGCTTCAGTGCCATTGTCGTGGTGGGAGACGGCCAAGGGGCCGTTGGGTTCGGTCTCGGCAAAGCCGGTGAAGTGCCGGAGGCGATTCGCAAGGGCGTTGAAAAAGCCAAAAAGAACATGATCAACGTTCCGCTCGTCGAGGGTACCATCCCTTACGAAGTGATCGGTCGGTTCGGCGCTGGCCGTGTGCTTTTAAAGCCCGCTTCCCAAGGTACGGGTGTGATTGCCGGTGGTGCCGTACGGGCCGTTTTGGAAGCGGTTGGAATTCAAAATATCCTGACCAAGTGTATGGGGTCGCACAACCCGCACAATGTCGTCAAAGCGACGCTTGCCGGACTCGAGATGCTCGAGAGCCGGAAAGAGGTTGCCGCGCGCCGTGGCAAGAGTGTGGACGAACTGTAGTAAGGAAACAAGCCATGACAGAAAAACTCAAAATTACACTCGTGAAAAGCATGGTCGGCAGACCCGAAAAGCATCGGAAAGTGCTGCGCGGCATGGGACTCACCAAAATGAACAAAACGGTCGAACTGACAGATACGCCCGAAATTCGGGGCATGGTCCATAAAGTATCCCACCTGGTTCGAACAGAGGGGAGCAACTCATGAAACTCAACGAACTTTCACCGGCAGACGGGTCGAAAAAGTCGCGCCAGAGAGTTGGACGAGGCGTTGGCTCCGGTTGGGGAAAAACGGCGGGTCGTGGCAGCAAGGGACAAGGCGCCCGTTCCGGCGGTGGTGTAAGACCTGGTTATGAAGGCGGCCAGATGCCGATTCATCGACGGCTGCCAAAGCGCGGTTTTACCAATATATTCAAGAAAAATTTTGCCATCATCAATATTCGCGACCTGTCCCGGTTTGACAGCGGCAGCACGGTTGATGAGGTGGAATTGGTTAAATGCGGCCTGATTAAGGGAACTTACGACGGAATTAAATTGCTGGGGCAGGGCGAAATCGATTATCCGCTGCAAATCAAGGTCAATGCGGTAAGCGAAAGCGCCCGGAAAAAGATTTCATCCGCCGGCGGAACAGTCGAGGTTGTGTAAATGGTTGGCAGCGGGTTCCAGAATATATTCAAAATCCCTGAATTAAAGAAGCGCATCTTTTACACGCTGGCGCTTTTGGTTGTTTACCGCATTGGTGTCAATGTTCCGGTCCCCGGGATCGACAGCGCCGCGCTGGCGGAGATCTTCAACCGGTTTAAGGGCGTTCTTGGAATTGTGGATTTATTCTCCGGCGGTGCCTTGGAACGGTTTTCGATATTTGCACTCGGCATTATGCCCTATATCAGTTCCTCGATTATCCTCCAGCTGCTGACCGTTGTCGTTCCTCATCTTGAGCGGCTGTCCAAGGAGGGTGAGCAAGGACGAAAAAAAATCACCCAGTACACCCGCTATGGAACCGTTTTTCTGAGTATCATCCAAGGCTTTGGCATCAGCTATGGTCTGGTCCAGGGCAATGCCAACGCCATTCCCGCCGCCATGTTCATTCCGCTGACCGTCATCACGCTGACCGCCGGGACCGCGTTTATCATGTGGCTGGGGGAACAGATCACCGAGCGCGGCATCGGCAATGGTATCTCGTTGATCATCTTTGCCGGCATTGTGGCCCGGGCACCAGCGGCTGTGGGGGCTACCTTGGAATTGCTGCGCTCCGGCACCATGAACATTTTCCTGGTTCTGATTCTGCTGGTTTTCATGGCCTTGGTGGTTGCCTTCATCATCTTTGTCGAACAAGGGCAGCGGCGTATCCCGGTACAGTATGCCAAACGTGTTGTCGGCCGGCGTCTTTACGGCGGTCAGAGTACGCATTTGCCGCTGAAGATCAATCAGTCCGGCGTTATCCCGCCGATCTTTGCATCCTCTATCATCATGTTCCCGGCGACCGTGGCCAGCTTTATCGATGTGCCGATCATGCAGACGATTGCAGAGGCACTGCAGCCCGGGAATGTCTGGTATGAATTACTTTTTATCGGGTTTATCTTCTTCTTCTGCTATTTTTATACGGCGGTAACATTCAATGTGGTCGATGTTGCCGACAACATGAAAAAGCAGGGTGGTTTTATCCCAGGGATCAGGCCCGGTAAACGCACAGCCGATTACATCGATAAAGTGCTGACCCGTATTACACTGGGTGGGGCGATATACGTTTCTACGGTGTGCGTGTTGCCGTCGATCATGATAACCCAGTTCGATGTTCCATTTTATTTCGGTGGCACCGCTTTGTTGATCGTGGTTGGGGTTTCGATCGACACGATTGCTCAGATTGAATCGCATATGTTGACCCGTCATTACGAGGGGTTTTTGAAAAAGGCCGGACCGAGTGTCCGGAGCCGCTGATCATCATTGATACCCATCAGCGAGGGCAACGTCAGGTACGGATGTCAAACAGCACGATTCTAAGCGGCAACGGATAGCGGGGGCAAGCATGGCAAAAGAGGAAGCGATTAAAGTCGAGGGCACGGTTCTGGAAACCCTGCCGAATGCAATGTTCAAAGTTGAACTCGAGAACGGACACAAGGTCTTGGCCCATATTTCCGGGAAAATGCGCATGCATTTTATCAAGATTTTACCCGGTGACACGGTGACCGTCGAGTTGTCACCTTACGATTTGAGCAGAGGACGGATTACGTATCGATCCAAATAAACCGGATGAAGGGGAGCGGTCTAAAGCGGCTGTCGAAAAAAGACCGGTTACGGATAAGGAGCAGGAACAATGAAAGTCAGGGCATCCGTTAAAAAAATTTGCAGTAAATGCAAAATCATTCGTCGTAAAGGCGTGGTGCGGGTGATTTGCGAAAACAAACGGCATAAACAACGTCAGGGATAGAGGAGGAGCAGCTTTGGCACGAATTGCGGGCGTAGATTTACCTAAAAATAAGCGGGTGGAAATCGGCCTGACGTATATTTACGGCATTGGACGCACAGCCTCGCAGGAAATCCTTGCAAAGCTTGATATTGACCCGAATACGAAGACAGATACGCTTACCGAATCCGAGGTCAATAATATTCGTAAAATTATTGACGAAAACTATCGGGTCGAAGGTGAACTTCGGTCCGAGGTCGCCATGAATATAAAGCGGTTGATGGACCTTGGAAGCTATCGTGGGCTTCGCCATCGTAAGGGCCTGCCTGCCCATGGGCAGCGCACCAGCACGAACGCCAGAACGCGCAAAGGGCCGAAACGTGCTGCGGTTAAGAAGAAGGGTGGAGCCAAGAAGAAGTAATTTATCAGTTTACAGGGATTAAAATAAATGCCTAGAAAAACCCGTACCAAGAAAGTTGTAAAAAAGAATATATCGACAGGCGTCGTCCATATTCAGTCCACTTTCAACAATACCATCATTACGATTACCGACGCTATGGGAAATGCGGTTTCCTGGTCCAGTGCCGGTTTGCAGGGATTCAAAGGATCCCGCAAAAGCACTCCGTTTGCAGCACAGCTTGCCGCTCAGGATGCGGCCAAAAAAGCCCAGGATCACGGTATGAAAACGGTGGAAGTGTATGTTAAAGGCCCCGGACCCGGGCGCGAATCGGCGCTGCGGGCACTGCAAGCCTCCGGCTTTAACGTGACGATGATCAAAGATGTTACACCGATTCCGCACAACGGATGTCGCCCACCGAAAAGACGCAGAGTTTAGCGTTCGAAGCAACGTAAAGTTACCGTCCTTGCGGACGTAAAGGAGGATATCTTGGCACGATACACCGGTTCCGTTTGTCGGCTGTGCCGGCGAGAGAACATGAAGCTCTTCCTTAAGGGAGATCGATGCTTTTCCGATAAGTGTGCGTTTGACCGCCGCGGTTACCCCCCGGGACAGCACGGGGAACGCCGCGGCCGAAAGATTTCAGACTACGGTATTCAGCTGCGCGAGAAACAGAAAGTCAAACGCATGTATGGCCTGACGGAAAAGCAGTTTCGGCTATTTTTCCAGCGGGCACATCGCCAAAAGGGAATCACGGGCACGAACTTGCTGGTGTTGCTGGAGCGGCGGCTGGACAATTCGGTTTATCGGATGGGGTTTGTCAATTCCCGTATTCAGGGGCGTCATTTTGTGCGCCATAATCACTTCACCGTGAACGGTAAGAAGGTCAACATTCCTTCCTACCTCATTAAAGCGGGTGATGTTGTCGAGGTCCGCGAAAAAAGCCGCAAAATTCAGTCCATTGGCGATGCGCTTGACGCTGTCGTTCGTCGAGGGGTTCCTCAGTGGATCGATTTGGAAAAGGATGCCTTCAAAGGCGTCGTTAAAGGGCTGCCGGTTCGCGAAGATCTGACGATGCCGATACAGGAGCAACTCATCGTCGAGCTTTATACCAAATAGCGAACTTCCCCCTGATGATGCACCAAGGACGTTGCGCGCAGCCGCTATTATCGGACGCAATGGTCCATGGGGAATAACGTCAGCTATCCTTCCAACTATCTGGAGAAATCAACATGTCGTCAAAAGACCTAATGTACATGAACTGGCAGCAAATGATAACGCCGGAGAAAGTCCAGGTAACCAGCGACGGAACATACGGGAAATTCGTCTGCGAGCCGCTTGAGCGTGGCTTCGGGATTACGATTGGGAATTCACTGCGTCGTATCATTCTGTCTTCGCTGTATGGTGCGGCGATTACATCGGTCAAGTTCGACTCGGTGATGCATGAATTCAGCGTCATTCCTGGTGTTTTTGAAGATGTATCTGAGATTATTCTCAACTTGAAAGCCATTCGGTTTAAGACCAAAAATGCGTCGCCCCGGATGATCCACATTTCCAAGGAAACCGAAGGTCCTGTGACGGCCGCCGATATTGTCAGCGATGATGGTGGTTGCGAGGTGTTGAATCCCGAGCAGCATATTGCGACATTATCGTCCGAAGGCCAGCTGAATATGGAAATGACGGTCAAGGTCGGGAAGGGCTATGCACTTTCAGAACAAAACAAGGACGAGGAAGCCCCGGTAGGGAGCATTCCAATTGATGCTGTTTTTTCACCGATTAAACGGGTCAATTATGTCGTGTCGAATGCGCGTGTCGGTCAGCGCACGGACTATGATAAATTGACCATGGATATCTGGACGGATGGCAGCATCAGGCCGGAAGATGCCGTAGCGTATGCCGCTAAAATCATCAAGGAGCAGATGACCATCTTTATCACCTTTGATGAGGCGGTCGAGCCCTCGCATGAGAAGCATGTGAGTGATGGCGACGATTCCGACTTTAACGAAAATCTGTATCGCAGTGTCGAGGAACTCGAGCTTTCTGTACGCAGTGCCAATTGCCTCAAAAATGCTGATATTCACAAGATTTTTCAACTTGTCAGCAAGACGGAAGCTGAAATGTTGAAAACGAAAAATTTCGGCCGCAAGTCACTGAACGAAATCAAGGAGGTCTTGTCGGAGATGGGCCTCTCATTGGGAATGAAACTGGAAGGTTTTGCACCGCCTGAAGAAGAGGTCGCAGAAGGGGAGTAATCGATTCTATGAGACATCGAAGAGCTGGAATAAAACTAAATCGAACGGTAAGCCACAGGAAGGCCATGTTTCGCAACATGGTCACCTCCTTATTCAAGCATGACCGGATTCGTACGACGGATGCCAAGGCCAAGGAAATTTGTCGCTGGGCCGATCAGTTGGTGACGCTTGCCAAACGTGGGGATTTGCATGCCCGCCGACAGGCCATGTCCATCATTCGGGAAAAAGAGGTTGTCCATAAGCTGTTTGAGGACGCCCCCAAACGCTTTGCGGATGTCAATGGCGGTTACACGCGGGTGGTTAAAATTGGCTTCAGGCCCGGGGATGCGGCGTCGGTTTCACTGGTGGAACTCGTGACACCGGAACCTAAAAAGAAGAAAAAACCGCGTCGTAAAAAGAAAGCCACTCCTGTTGCTGAAACACAATCGGCCGCCGTGACGGAGACCGTCGAGACCGAAGCACCTGATGCCGACGCCTCGGTTGAGGCCGCGGCTGTCGATGAGGCGGTGGCGGATACGGCCGAAGTTCAGGCCTCATCCGAGGCTTCACCGGAAGACGCGCCCGTTGCCGCAGCGGAAGCACCTGAAGACGCAGAGAAAAAAGAAGATAAATAGCGTTTTCCGTCTGACGATTTGCCGTTAAGCCCTGCCGTTGTGACGGCAGGGCTTTTGTGCTTGGAAGGGTAGCGAAAAATGACCGTCCGTCTCTATAATACCTTGTCGCGTGCGAAGGAAGCGTTCCAATCGATTCGCCCCAATGAAGTCGGTTTATATACCTGTGGTCCCACGGTATATAATTATGCCCATATCGGGAATCTTCGAACCTATCTATTTGAAGATATCCTGAAGCGCACGCTGACCTATAGCGGCTATGCGGTTAAGCACGTGATGAACATCACGGACGTCGGGCACCTTACCGGTGATCGCGATATGGGAGAAGATAAACTGGAAAAAGGGGCCCGCCGCGAAGGAAAGTCAGCGTGGGACATTGCCGCGGCCTATACACTGGCCTTCCAGAAAGATCTTGAAAGGCTCAATATTCTGGCCCCTTCCATCTGGTGCAAAGCGACGGACACCATTCCGGAGCAGATTGCCCTCATCCGGATTCTGGAAGAAAAAGGATTCACGTATCGCACCAACGACGGCATTTATTTCGATACAGCCCGTTTTCCTAAATACACGCAGCTTTCCCACCAGAATCTGGATGCCTTGCAGGAGGGCGCGCGGGTCGAAAAAAACCCGGAAAAGCGCAATGCGACGGATTTCGCCTTATGGAAATTTTCGCCGGCCGGGGTCCAACGCCAAATGGAGTGGGATTCTCCTTGGGGGATCGGGTTTCCCGGGTGGCACATCGAATGCTCCGCCATGAGTATGAAATACTTGGGCGATCAACTGGATATCCATTGTGGCGGGACAGACCACATCGATGTGCATCATACCAATGAAATGGCCCAATCCGAAGCGGCCACGGGCAAACCATTTTTTAACGTTTGGATGCATGGCGCCTTCCTGATTATTTCGGGCGGGAAAAAAATGGCCAAAAGTGATGGCAACTTCCTTACCCTGGAAAACGCTTTTCTCAGGAGAGATATCGACCCCCTGGCCTATCGCTACGCAGCGTTTCTGACCCATTATCGCAAGCCCATGGAATACAGTGAAGACGCCATAACCGCCGCCCAGAACGGTTTGCAGCATCTGCGCAATCAAGTGCGGACACTCAATGAGGAAGTTGCGCCTGCCGAACGTGAAACGGGAACGATCGATGCTATATTTCGTGAAAAATTTCGCCGCGAGATCAACGATGATTTGAACATGCCGCGGGCCATGGCCGTGGTCCAAGAGCTCTTGAAATCGGAGTTGGCGGCAGTGGATAAACTGGCAACCCTCTATGATTTCGACCGGGTATTGGGGTTCGGTTTGGCGCAGGTCGATCAGGAAGAATCGCTGCCGGAGGATATCCTCAAAATGGCGGACAAACGACTGAAAGCACGGGCTGACAAGAACTGGGCACTTTCGGATGAATTGCGTGATGCCATCCAGGACCGGGGCTATCTTGTTCAGGATACGTCCCAGGGAACCAAGGTATTCAAACCCTGAGATTGTAATTAAACCATTGGGGCATCAAAACAAACGCATAACATAAATCTGATGATAGGAGGCAGGCACCATGGGACGGATCTATCGCAAGCTATCCATTACCGTACTCCTGGCAGTCACCACATGTTTTCTATCCGGTTGCGGCTACAATACCATGCAGCAATTGGAGGAGGCCGTTTTTAAAAGCTGGGGCGACGTTGAATCCAACCTGCAGCGCCGCGGCGACTTGATCCCCAATCTGGTCGAGGTGGTCAAGGGGTATGCGGCCCACGAAAGAGAAACCCTGGAGGCGGTCGTCGAAGCCAGATCCAAAGCCACGTCAGTGCAGTTGTCTGCCGAGGATCTTGGCAATCCCCAGGCCATGCAGCAGTTGCAGGCGGCCCAGGGAGCGCTTTCATCAGCCTTGTCGCGCCTCATGGTCGTGGTGGAACGCTATCCCGATCTCAAGGCCAATCAGAATTTTCTGGACCTCCAGAATCAGCTGGAGGGCACCGAAAACCGCATCAATGTGGCCCGCCAACGCTACAACCAGGCTGTAGAGGCGTTCAACTTTGCCATTCGCAAATTTCCCAACAGTTTGACGAACTCCCTCATGCTGCACCTGGAGCGTAAGGAATACTTCAAAGCCGACGCCGCGGCCCAGCAGGTGCCGACCGTCACATTTTCGGATTAGCGCCTCATGCGGTTGTCGCTATCTTGCAGCCCATATGTCGCCGGATTGCTGCTACTCGTCATGCTGCTCGTGCCCCTGGGGGCCAAAGCCCTAACGGTGCCGCCTCTCCAAGGGCGTGTCAATGACTATGCCCAAATGCTTTCCCCAGCCGCTGTGCAGCATCTCGATCGCGTGTTGCAGGATCTGGAGACATCCGACAGCACCCAGATCGTCGTCCTGACAATTCCGTCGCTGGAGGGTGACAGCCTGGAAGATTTTTCCATTCGTGTGGCGGAGCAGTGGCGGATCGGACAGAAAAATATGGACAATGGCGCCATTCTTCTGATTGCCAAGGCCGAGCGGAAGTTGCGCATCGAGGTGGGCTATGGTCTGGAAGGCCGTCTGACCGACCTCATGGCCGGACGGATTATCACGAACGTGATCGTGCCGCGCTTCAAAAACGGTCAGATCGACCAGGGTGTCCTCGACGGGGTGCAGGCCATGATCGGGGTCGTCCAGGGTGAGTTCGCAGCCAGTGAGGCACCGTCCGGCAATCGCGGTCAGGGGCCTCGATCCGGCAATGGGGTGTTCGGCCTGATCCTTGCGTTGTTTATCCTGAACGTGCTCGGCCGGCTGCGCCGTTCCCTGGGGGCTGTGGCCGGCGCGGTGATCGTGCCCATTATCGGAACGGCAATTTTCGGTTTCAGCATCATCTTGCTGGCCGTATTGATTCCAATCGGCATCGTTGTCGGCCTGCTGGCCGGTTTTATGGGGGCCCCCCTGGTGTTCGGGCCTTCTGGGCATCGGGCGGGCCGCGGCGGCTTTTGGATGGGTGGGGGCGGCGGTTTGGGAGGCGGGTTTGGCGGGTTTAGCGGCGGTGGTGGTGGCTTCGGTGGTGGCGGGGCTTCCGGCGGTTGGTAACGGCTGCACCGGTGCCAGGAAAGAGGACGTGTCCATGAGGGATCTGACCAGACGGCTTTTGAGTGATGCGGATCGGGCCGCCATTACCGCGGCGGTTGAAGCCGCCGAGAAAAAAACCACCGGCGAAATAGTTCCCATGGTGGTCTCGTCCAGCTATCATTATCCCATGGCCGATGTCATCGGCGGCGCCACCCTATCGCTCCCGACAGCGCTCCTGCTGACCCCGCTGGTCGGTGGCTGGTTTTGGATCGGCACCTGGAACCTGTGGGTTTTTCTGGGGCTGTTTAGCGCGCTCTTTATGGCCGGTCTGACAATTGTCCGCCATTTTTTAAGCCTCAAGCGGTTATTTATTTCCAACCGCGAAATCGATGAAGAAGTCCAGGAAGCGGCCGTTACCAGTTTCTTCAAAAAAGGGATCCATCGCACCCGGGAAGAAACCGGCGTGCTCATTTTTATTTCCCTGTTCGAACATCGCGTGTGGGTGCTGGCCGACCGGGGCATCAACCGCAAAGTGGCCCGGGATCAGTGGGACAAGATCGTTGCGGCCATTGTCGAGGGTATCAGACAAAAGCGCGCGGGGGATGCGATCTGCAAGGCCGTGGCCGATGTCGGCAACCTGCTGGCAACATATTTCCCGATCCGTGAAGATGACCGGGATGAGTTGACCAATTTCATCGTTGAAGAATAGAAAGCACCTGCAAAACGCTTTTTATCCCATACCTATCCTTTGCGAATATCGACATCTGTCCCTCATGTCGTCGCCCGGCAACCCTCCAAAATCTAAAAAGATTGGCAATGGAATCCCATAATGACCAGTGATGCGGACAGCCTCGGGGAAAAATCCTATTACGCCGAGAAGCTGTCCGCTACACATTTAAAACAGGTATACGATCTGGCCTCTGAATCGGTCAGGCGCTATCTGGCGGCGGAGATCGCCCACGTGAAGGCCTGTATACCACCCAGCGGGCGTGTGCTTTTTTCGCGCTATGCGGAGGCTTTCTGGGACCACCGTCTGGCATGGTTCCGT
>Ga0180430_10002311_pt1 | contig 17414 bp, 12 predicted proteins | sample SS_ome_9_FD_132999 | JGI IMG/M metagenome (GOLD analysis project Ga0180430, IMG submission 132999) | Hypersaline lake sediment archaeal communities from the Salton Sea, California, USA - SS_1_S_2 metaG | ecosystem: Environmental > Aquatic > Non-marine Saline and Alkaline > Hypersaline >... | reverse complement strand
TTTTTAGCTTTTCAATGATGATCGAAGAGATCACCAGGTTGCGGTACCATTTTCGGTTTGCCGGGATCACATACCAGGGAGCGAACTCAGTGCTGGTCCTTTCCATAGCCACCTCAAATGCTTCCGTATACTGATCCCACAATTTGCGTTCTTCCAGGTCGCCAAGGCTGAATTTCCAATTCTTGTGCGGCTCATCCAACCGGGCTTGCAATCTCTCTTTTTGCTCATCTTTATCAATGTGCAAATAGAACTTCAGGATCGTAGTTCCTTCATCCGCTAAAGTTTTCTCAAAAGCCTTGATGTGTTCATAGCGTTTGGACCAAACCTCTTCCGAAACCAGGTTGTGAACCCGGACCACAAGCACGTCCTCATAATGGCTGCGGTTGAAAATGGTGATTTCGCCTTTACCGGGTGTGTGTTTATGGATCCTCCACAAATAATCATGGGCCAGTTCTTGTTTTGTGGGTGTTTTGAAGCTGGCGACTTTAACTCCCTGGGGGTTTACGCCCTCAAAGACATGACGAATGGTGCCGTCCTTGCCGCCCGTATCCATAGCCTGGAGCACGATCAGAACCTTGTGTTTCCCTTCGGCATATAGCAGTTCCTGCAGTGTTTCCAGCTCGCTGTTCAACTGTTTCAGGTGTTCCTTGCCGACCTTCTTCCCCATTGGGAAAACACTTTTTTCATTTGGGTCCCATTGGCTGAAAGCCACCTTTTTTCCGGGTATTACACGATATCGCTCCATACGATCTCCTGATTGAGGATCACACAATTTCCATGTGAGATGATCCTGTTATTAACTGCTTACGTGCAGTACAAAAACATACCCCTCTCCCGAGATTGTGGCACCTTCCTCGACAGGGAATTCCAATTCTACTGTATGAGTACCTTCCCAGGGATACTCTCCATAAAATCCTTCAGAAGTTACCACTACCAATTGGGATCCGGACATTTCTACTGTCAAGAATAGCTGTCCGGTGGCGCCATCGTCAGCACACTCACCGTCTACTATAAAGTCCAGGTTCATTGTGACTTCATAAGTTCCCCATTCTTCTGTTAATATTTCACTGTAATCAGCTCTTCCGCTGCCTTGAATGAAATAAGGCGCTTCAGCGCTAGTAACGCCGATTGAGATATTTCCTACGGTAAATGGTTCCAGGCCTACGGCCTCCGCTGGACCGACCAAAACCTGAACCTCGAGTTCGCCTGCAAACCCCGCACATTTCGATGGCGTTTCTGTTTGCGTGGGAGGTACAACCTGTACTACTTTTGTTGGTGTGGGCGTTGCAGTGGGATCTTCGGCGACTGCAATTTCGCCATTGCATGATGCTAATAATATCGATGTTATGAGGAGTATTATTGCACTGACTGATGTAATGGTCTTCTTGCTCGTCATTTTTCCCTCTCCTTTCTGGATGTCTCTCGCATAGGTTTATTATAATGATTATTCTTCAGTTTTTTCTTATAAATAATTCATAGAATGACCGGCGGGTCTACTTCCACGATCCACTCCGGGGAAGGAAGGTGATCCCGCACCAACTTTAGGGGATTGGGTCCCTTGATGAGGATCTGCCAGCGCCATTCGCCCCGGATCTTGCTGAAATAGGCCGGGGTTGGTCCGACCAGCCTTGTGGATCGATAACCTTCTTGTTCGATCCAGCCCTTCAGGGAAGCTGCATACACGCTTGCTTTCTTCTCTGCGGTTTTGGGATTCCTGTCCCGGATCTCAAGGCGGATGATCTTCAGGAATGGAGGGTAGCCCAATTCCCTGCGGTTCTCCAGTTCTTGCCTGTAAAAATCCTCATAATCATGGCCTGAAGCGGCCTGTATAATGTAGTGTTCTGGGTCGAACGTCTGTAAAATGACTTCTCCGCCCAGAGGACTGCGCCCGGCTCTTCCCGCCACCTGGGTCAAAACCTGGAAGGTCCTTTCTGCTGCCCGGAAATCAGGCAGATTCAATCCGCTGTCCGCAAGCACGACTCCCACCAGGGTCACCAGGGGAAGATCGAGGCCTTTGGCCAGCATTTGCGTTCCGATGATGACATCGGCCTGATGAGAGGAGAATTTTTCCATGATTTCCCAATGGGCGCCCTTTTTACGGGTTGTATCCCTGTCCCATCGCAGGGTGCGAACATTTGGAAGGAGTTCTTTGAGAGCCGACTCTACTTGCTGGGTGCCTGTTCCTAAATGGCGGATGCGCTGGGATCCACATTTGGGACAGGTATGGGGGATGTTCCGGCGATATCCGCATAAGTGGCAGCGAAGTTCTTTTTCTGCGAAATGGGCAGTGAGTGAAGTCTCACAGCGAGGACATCGCAGGGCATATCCGCAGTCGCGGCAGAAAATATAGGTTGAGCTGCCGCGCCGGTTCAGGAAGAGAATGGCCTGCTGTTTCTTATCCAGTGTGGAAGCTAACTTTTCCTGTAATTCGCGGCTGAAAATGGACCGGTTTCCAGCTTTCAACTCAGTTCTCATGTCAATAATGTTCGCTGATGGCAGATCCGCCACCAGTAAGTTATCGTCAAGATCTTGATAGCGGGAACTTGAAGGGCCGGATCCGGCCTGGTTCAATTGCACCTGGATGGATTCTCTGTGTGCCAGAATGCGCTCGGGCAGAGCCAGATAATTCCACTTTCCGCGCTCAGCCTGGTAGCGGCTGGTAACGTCTGGTGTTGCAGATCCCAATATGCAAACAGACCCAGAGATTGCAGAAAGGGTGATGGCGGTGCGCAGTGCGTGATAATGGGGAGACATATCTCCCTGATAATAAGAATCGTCATGACACTCGTCCACGACGATTAAACCCAGGTCTGGAAAAGGAGTGAAGATTGCGCTGCGAGGACCTATAACGATATCCAGGGCGCCATGCCTGGCCAGGCGCCAGGTGTCGTAGCGCTCCCCTGGAGAGAGTTCTGAGTGCAGAACACCAATCCGGTCAGGGAAACGGCTCATAAAGCGGGTCACCGTCTGGGGAGTTAAAGCGATCTCGGGCACCATGACAATGGCTTTTTTGCCAGCTGCGATAGTTTCCTCGACAGCCCGTAGATAGATCTCTGTTTTTCCGGAACCGGTGACACCGTGAAGAAGAAAAGGTTTGGCGCTTCCGTTTTGAAAACCTTCAAGGATCGAATCCCAAACACCCTGCTGGGCTGGTGTCAGATCAGGAGCCTCTTGAGGTGTGATATCCAATCCTGACAATGGATCTCTTAACACAGGAACCTCGATGATCTTGGCCAGTTCCTTTTTTATCAGGACCTTGAGATCATTCAGATTAGCACCGGCTTGTTCATATATGACCGAAAGAGGAACGGGATCGGGCTCTTTCATGATCAGCTCTAAAGCAGCTTGCCTGCGCGCTAATGCTTCCGGATAACCTTTCTTGGCCAGGGTATCCATTTGCTCCCGGGCCGATTCTTGATCGGTGATGAATTCAAGCTGGCGTTCGTATTTTGGTCTAACGCTGGGATCCGCCAGTGTAGAATGGCTCTTGATGATACCCCTGCGAGTCAACCCCCCGGCAGTTCTTCTCCAGTTCTTATGAGGAAGGGCCCGGTCAATCTGGCGGCCGCGAAGAGATCCGCGCTTAATAAGTAAATCTAATAGTCGGGTTTGGGAAGGAGTAGGTTCCGACAGCAGAGCTTGCCCCTCCTTGATCAGTCCTTCACTGGTTGGTGAAAGGCAGTATTGGGTGTCCGCCTGGACACTCAGTCCTGCTGGAACCATGGCCAGGAGGGTGAGGCCTAGAGGGGAAAGGGTTTCCCTGGATATGTGATGTGCCAGTTCGATCTGGTTCGACGTTACAACGGGGGTAAGATCGAGTATCTTCTGGATGGCTTTGGTTTGGGTTACTTCGGGTTTTTCAGGAAAATCAACAATAACTCCCTGGACCGACTGTCTCCCAAAAGGCACTTCCACGAGCTGGCCTAACCTGAAATCGTCTTTTGTGGTCTCCGGAAGATGGTAATCGAAGATGCCCTGTACATGGGGAACATTAACTGCGATACGGGCATAATTCAGGGTTGTCTGGGTTTTAGATGGCATGGTTGAGTGTTTTTCTATTTGCGAGTTATAACAGCAGAAGTGTAACCGACAACACTGGAATTGTCGCCAGTGATATCACCTGAATGGGCATAATTCAAGATTTGAACTTCAGCGCTGCCTCCTGCTTTGACTGCCCAGATCACTGCTGCCAGAGCACCTAATCCGCAGGCGGATCCGGTTTTTTTCTGATGGGCCCGGTAAAGTTGTTCTGGGTCCAGCGCCTGGATCCCATCGATAATGGTCTGGTCTAGCTTCTGGGCCTCTTCGGCGGTTTGAAAATGAGATAGGTCTGTGCTGGCTACCAATAATGTGCTGTGGGAGGAAATCAGCCCGGACAGGATCTCACCCAGGGCTCGCATCAGCTGAGGATCCTGGCGGCGGAGCATAAGGGGAAGCAATCTGAATTCGCTCTGAAGTGCACGTTGTAAGAAGGGTAATATGATTTCAATCGCGTGTTCACTATCGTTGCGGATCTCACTTAACTCAAATCCTGTTTTCTCGTGGAGAGACCTGTTTACAAGTTCTACGCTTTCCCGGTCAATTGAAATTTCTCCCAGAGGTGTCTCGTAGGCCTGGTGACCACTGGTGAGGATAGCGTCTGGATGATACTGGTGTAAGGGTGACAGGATCACAACCAGTTCGGGATTCAGGTTCGAGATAGATCTAAATGCATACCCCGCGACTGGTCCGGAGTAAATATGGCCCGCATGCGGAGATACTAGAGCAAGGATCTTTCCCTGGATCTCTGGGATCTGGGCTGCCTGGATGTAGCTATCGACAGAATCCGCAAGCTCTTTGGGATGGGCGGGATACCATCGGCCAACCAGGGGTGATGGCCTGCAATTGATCATGTTCTTCATAACTTGATTTTGATTGTAGCATACACAAATTGGAAAGAACTATTTTACTGATTTCCGGGATTGTATGCTGGATACATAAAAAACAAGATATTTCACTAATTATCTTACATAACTGTAATTTCTTGGGGCATTTTTATTGATTTACAGCATTTATACTATTTCTCATGCATCAGAGCTTCTTGATGGATCATGAAATTTTGCATTGAAAAAATATACTGGACTAGAACAGGATAATATGGAAAAGACCTATAACATTCTATATTTTTATAAGGAAAGCGCTGAGCAAATACGGTTGCTTGACTATATCAAAAGTGATGATCTGCCCTGGAGTTTAATGGGTGCAGGATCCTTGAGTGAAGCTCAGAAGGTCCTCGAATCGAACCTGGTAGATCTGGTCCTTATCAATTCGGATGTTGGAGATCCCACCTCGGCAGAGTTAGTGAAAAGCATTGAAAACAATCCCTGGATCGTTTTATCCCGGAAGGATGATGATAAGGGAGCGGTCCAGGCGTTTAAATCCGGTGCGTCAGATTGTATAACGATGAATTCGTCATCTGATTATCTCAATGAATTATCAGCTTCAATAACCAGGTCGTTAACCCAAAAGGAAAGAGAAAAAGAATCCAGGGAATATCAGAAAAACCTGGAAAAGATCGTGGCTGAGAGAACCCATGTTTTGCTTGAGTCCAATCAGCGCTTGACAGAAGAAACCCTCCAAAGAGCTCAAGCATTAAGGGAATTGAAAGAAAGTCGGGAAATCTATCGAAAATTCTTCCACACTTCCCGGGATGCAGTTTTCATCATTAAGGAGGACGGCCGCTGGATAGATATGAATCAATCCACGCTTGCCCTTTTCGGCTATCAAGATCAGGATCAAATTTGGAATGATAGCTTTTTGGATCTGTATTGGTCTGCAGAAGACCAGGCCAGTTTTAACGAAAAGGTAAAAAAGGAAGGATCATTAAAGAATTTCCCCATGAAATTCAGGAAAAAGGATGGCAGCAAGATCGATTCCCTGGTTTCTGCAACGCCTTATGAGATTGATGGCAAAGTGGTTGGATTTCAAGGTCTCATTCAAGATATATCAGAGCTTGTCAGGGCTGAAGATGAAAAGAAAGAAACCCTGAGGCAGCAGCAGATCATTGACGATCTGGCTGTAATGATAGGAACAAGCCTTGATGTTGAGCAAATTTACCAAAATATCGCTGAGCATGTCAGTCAATTATTCAATCTTGATTGCCTGAATATATTTAAATTGGAGGCCGGGTCAAACCACGTTACCATGGAATATATGCTGGCTGGAAAGAATGGGCGATCCAGGTGCGAGAATAACCAATCCAGGTTGGACTTGCTTCCCTCCGCCGTGACAGAAGAATTGCTGAACAGCAAGACCTCCCTTAAAGTAGATGATATCAGTGATTTTTTGGGAGGAACCCAACAAGAGCAGGGCGAATGTTCCAGCTTGATCGCTCCCATAGTCGTAGAAGACCGTGTTATTGGTATTATTCAGGTTCTAAACTACCAATCAGGTTTCTTCTCTGAAGCCGATCTGGCTTTGCTGACAAGGGTTACTAATGTGGTCGCCATCGGCCTGAAGAAAACCTATCTGTTCCAGGAATCACAGTCTCTGGTGAATAAATTGTCCAGCCTGCAGCGGATGGAGCAAGCCGTATTAGAGAATCTGTCAATCGGCACAACGCTGGATGCATTAATGGATGACCTGGTAAAGGAACTTAATGTCGATGCAGCGGACATTCTTTATTATCATCCAAAACTAAAAACACTGAAATTTATCACCCAGACAGGCTTTAAGCAAAATATTCTACAGCACACAGATCTTGAAATCGGAGAGGGATTGGCTGGTTTGGCATGTGAATCACAGAAAATGGTCAAGGTTCTTGACCTCGATCATACGGAGCACAACATCATCCGATCCCTGGAATTTTCAACCGAAAAATTCACGTCATATTTCAGCGTTCCATTACTTGCAAAATCCCGTTTGGTTGGCGTTCTGGAAATTTTCCAGCGGGAGAAATTTGAGCCGGACCAGGAATGGATGGATCTTCTGGAAATGATCGGAGGGCTGGCCGCTCTGGCGATTGATCATCAGAATTTGTATAAGGATTTGACCCGCTCCAGGGCAAATATCAGCAGCGCATTTGATGCCATCATTGAAGGCTGGGCCCAGGCACTTGAACTTCGCGGTATAGAGGCCAGGGGACATTGGCGGCGGGTTGAGGAGCTATCACTTCGCCTGGCTGAAAGAGTGGGTTTAAAAGGAACCGACCTGACTGATCTCAGGCGAGGTGCACTGCTTCATGATATTGGCAAAATGGGGATCCCGGATGAGATCTTGTTAAAGGGAGGCAAGTTGACTAAAGAGGAAAGAAAAGTGATTGGTAGGCATCCACTGGATGCATTCGAGCTGCTCAAAACTGTCGAAAGCCTCCAATCAGCAATCGATATTCCTCTTTACCACCATGAGCGTTGGGATGGAAAAGGTTATCCGTATGGGATCGCTGGCGAAGAGATTCCCCTCCCGGCCAGGATCTTTGCCATAGTGGATGTCTGGGATGCGCTCCAAACTGATCGCCCATATCGGAAAGCTTTCACTATGGATGAAGCCTTGCTTCATATGCGGAAACAGAGTGGAAAACATTTTGATCCGGCTATACTGAAAATCTTTTTAGACATTCAAGAAGAAAACCTGAGGAAAAAGCAGGAAAATGACCTGTTGAAAGAACAGGAATTACCAGCTGAGCTGCTGGTAAACGAGGCTGTCCAGGAAAAACCTGCTGCTCATCCCAATTGATCTTCCTGGGGAGGTGTTGTATCTGATTCACTTAATTATTGATGGGCCCAGGTGAATTGGGTCCCATTATTGCCGTATATCAGCCTACAGAGCAGGTAAAGATCGTCTTTAGATAGAAAAAACGCTCTAAATTGTCCTTTCTAGAGGACAAATAGTGGTGTTTGTTGTATAATTCAAAAATTGAAATATATTATTAATCGAGAGGGAAGTAATGTCAATATCATTCTGTCGCGGAAATTTAAAAAAAATCATTAAGGTAGCAGTGCTTTTAACATTGGTCTTGTCTTTTCTGCCACCGGGAATTGCTTTAGCGGAACCAGATTATGATATCTCTCCTGCACCTCAAGCAGCCCCGCCCACAAATATTCGCTGGGGTGTGCCTATTCCCGGTTGGATTGAAAGCGGCCACAGCATTGTCACACCGCTGGGGAGTACTGTATCTGGGGTTACGAATTGTGATGATTGTTCCGTAGCGGTTACTATCGATGATACGATCGAGGGCGGCCTTAAATTTGGATCAACCACATACGATCAGATTTATGTGGGATCAAATGGATACATCACATTTGGACACTCATTTACTTCCTTTGATCCAGTGGGTATTCCTGGTTATACAAATGGGCCCATGATTGCAGGAATGTTTGATGATCTTCATCCTGGCAATGGGGGTGATGTTTATATCTATGAAGATGATTTGAATGATCGGGTTACTATCACCTGGTATCAGGTTCAGCCATATGAACCACCCACAGATGGTTCTGGTGTGAACACCTTTCAAGTCCGATTGCACGGCCTGTGGAATCTTGAGGGAGACACGGGGGATTTTGGGATTGAAATTCGATATGATTCCATCAATTGGACCCGCGGCATGCCGGCAGATCCTGGTGACTATCCCACGGCTGGATGGACGGTGGGAGATGGAGCCACTTATGGAGAGGTAGAGGATTCTGGAACGGCAGATTTCATTACCATTGAGGATGAGAGTAATGTTGATCATCCTGGTGTTTTTGCCTGGGGAGTATACAATGGTGGTGTAAGTGATGTTGATGAGACGATAAACGAAAACTCTTCTCCGGGAACTATAGTAGCACCATTAACGGCTGATGATGATTTTACTCCCGAAGATAATTTGATTTTTTCTTTGCTGGATAACGATGGCGGTAATTTTGAAATCTTTGTGGACGCTGGTGTATACAAAGTGCGGGTCGCTTCCGGAGCTACCTTGGATTACGAGACCAGCCCTGGAAATAAACGACAAATCCAAGTCCAGGCGACAGATACGAATGGGGAATCGAGTTCTGCTTGGCTGGATATTCCCTTAAGAGATGTTAATGAAGCTCCTGTAATAACTGAGGGCGCTAGTATATCTAGAACTATGAGCGAAGATGGCTCTCCAACACCATTCAGCTTGACATTAAATGCTGCTGATGTAGATGCAGGAGATTCCCTAACCTGGAGCATTTCCTCGCCGGCCAGCCATGGAACCGCGACTGCATCCGGAACAGGTATCAGCAAAGCTATCAGCTACACTCCAACTGCGAATTATTTTGGCCTGGATTCTTTTGAGGTTGAGGTCACGGACAGTGGAGGATTGAGCGATCAAATCACTGTCAATGTGACTATTGAATCAGTGGAGGATGCACCTGTCGCCGTCAACGATTCTGGATCTACGAATGAGGACACATCTTTCACAACAGTGAATGTGGCTGCGAATGACAGTGATCCTGATCCGGGAGACACCCTGAGTTTGCTCGGTTTTGATGTCAGCGCAACAATTGGGAATGTTTCCGATAACGGAAATGAGACTTTTGATTATGATCCTAATGGACAGTTTGAGTATCTTGCTGTAGGTGAGTCGACTACGGACTCTTTTGAATACACAATTCAAGATACAACGGGGCGTACTGATTCGGCTACTCTGACGGTAACAATCACAGGTGTCAACGACAGCCCTACAGCCAATGATGATGGGGTGTCTACAGGCGCGGATACTCCATTTACCACAGCGGATCTTGTTGCGGCGAATGACACTGATCCGGACACATCCGATGTCCTTTCTGTTACTGGGCTAACTACTGCAGGGACAACTGGTCTGGTTTCAAATAACGGTGACGGGACCTTTGACTACGATCCAAATGGTCAATTTGAATCTCTGCCTGCGGGAGACAGCACAACGGATACTTTCGGATACACAATCAGCGACGGGAACGGTGGGTCAGCTTCCGCAATTGTCACCGTGACCATCAACGGCGCCAACGATCCGCCGGAATCGCAGGATGACAGCGGCAGTACGCAGGAGGACACACCAGTCACCGTGGATGTGATGGCCAATGATACAGATCCTGACAGCGGAGATACTTTAGAGATCATCTCGGTCACCCAGGGTACAAATGGCACTGTCTCCTTTACTTCGGGGACAACAGGGAATGTTACATATACCCCGAATCCTAATACTAATGGGTTGGACAGCTTTATGTACACAATCAGTGACGGGAATGGGGGCACTGATTCGGCGACAGTGACAATTTCTGTCACGGAAAGCTTGGACTTTGATGTACGCGGCGGTGGTATCTCGATTATGAATGGAGACAGCAGCCCCAGCACGGCAGACGATACTGACTTTGGGAGCACGTCGCTCTTCCCGGGGACAGTAGAACATATTTTCACCATTGAAAATCTTGGCAGCGAAGATTTAGTTTTGACAGGAACCCCCCGAGTTGAAATCACGGGTTCACACTCAGGAGATTTCACAGTTTCATCTATGCCTGCTTCACCACTAACGAGCGGCGCTGCGACTACTTTTGCGGTCGAGTTTGATCCCAGCGCGGCCGGACTCAGAGAAGCAACAGTTAATATTGAAACAGATGACTTGAGCGCGCCCTATACCTTCGATATTGAAGGCACCGCAACAACGAATGACTCTGATGGTGATGGCATGATGGACAACGATGAACAAGGTGGAGACCGGGATGGAGATGGAGTGGCCAATTACCTGGATTATGACCCCACCGGCTATTTCTATGATGAAGTGAATGGCGAGATCATATCTGGCGGCCTGGTGGCTGCCAGCGGTCCAGGCGCTATCACCACCTTTGAGACCGGCGCATCAGGATATTATCAATTTAGCACAGATGGTACGGCAGGAACCTACACACTGACTGTTACTCTTCCACCAGGGTATGCTTGGAGCGATGTTTGCCTGCAAGGGGATCCGCCTCCCTATGATCCTACAGGGAACCCGGACCCGGATGTGCTGGGTGCAGGAGAAGACGGCAGCACGGGTTTTCTGACCTCAAATGCCTGTACAGCGTTTTATCAGACTTTTGATCTCGAGGCCGGTGATCCCTTTATCTTTAACAACAACTTGGCCCTCCGCAGACTTCCTTTGCCAGATACTGGTTTTGCCCCCGGACAGATAACCGAGCTGAGCGAACAGCCTGCAGAGTTGACTTATCAGATTCGAAACGGTTTCTGGCTGGAAGTGCCTGACCTAAACCTGCATGCTCCTTTAGTAGGTGTTCCTTCAGATAGTGGAGAATGGGATATCACCTGGCTTGGTAATAACGCAGGATATCTTATAGGATCCGCTTTCCCAACCAGGGAAGGTAACACGGTGATAACGGGACACGTTTGGAATGCAGACAATCAACCAGGCATCTTTGTAGATCTTAGAACCCTCTCCTACGGAGATAAAGTCCGGATTCACGCCTGGGGCGAAATTTATACCTATGAAGTAACCATAAACCGACGGGTTTCGCCCAGCACCCCGAATGTGGTTTTTGAGCATAAAGAAGGTGATTGGATCACTCTCTTCACCTGCGAAGACTATGGTGAGTATTGGGGTGATTATGGATACCGGAGAATGGTCCAGGCTGTTCTGGTCGATGTGAGCCCAGCCAGGTAAACTTCTTAGGCTAAAAACGAGAAGCCCTGCTGGGAAACAGCAGGGCTTTTTATGTTAAATTTTCCGATAACATACTCTGATCTGGCCGTATGTTATACTAATTTTCGATAAATTATTCACAGGAGTGCCAATGCATAAGATATCCATCGAATTTTGTGTGCCTTGAAATTACTTTCCAAGAGCTTCCAGTTTGGAAGCCGCTTTTAAAAATCAGTATCAGGATATCATCGCTGATATCGAACTTATCGAGTCAGCCGGGGGAGCCTTTGAGATCAAGGTCGATGGAAATTTGATCTATTCAAAACTGGAAACTGGCCGACACGCGGATCCGCCGGAAATCCTGGGGTTATTTAAAGAATATATTGAGGAGTAAGTTGAATGACAGGAAAAAAAGGCAGGGTTTTCTCGGGCGCCAGGCCAACCGGCCGCCAGCATTTGGGGAATTACCTGGGAGCGATCAAGAATTATGTGGCCATGCAGGAAGATTACCGCTGTGTATATTGCGTTGTGGATATTCACGCTCTTACCACAGTAGAAACTACAAAAGATCTGGCGTTAAATACACAGGAAATGGCTCTAGATTGGTTAGCGGCAGGTATGGATCCCGAGCAAAGTATTATCTTTATCCAGTCCCAGGTTCCGGAGGTGATGGAACTGCATACGATCCTGTCCATGGTGACACCTCTGGGTAAATTGACTGCGCTGCCCACCTTCAAGGAAAAAGTGCGCGATAACCCTGATAACGTAAACTATGGATTGGTTGGTTATCCTGTGCTGATGTCAGCGGATATTCTCCTTTATAAGGCAGACGCGGTGCCGGTAGGTACTGACCAGATCCCCCACCTTGAATTTGCCAGGGAAGTGGTCCGCTCATTTAACTTTCGCTATGGCACTGATGTTCTGGTTGAGCCCCAGGCAGTTGTGACCAAGATACCAAAAGTGCTGGGTATTGATGGCGAACGCAAGATGAGCAAAAGCCTTGACAATCATATTGAATTGGCAGCTGCGCCTGAGGATACTGAAAAACGAGTGTTGAGCATGGTGACCGATCCCCAGCGGCAGCGTCTGAGCGATCCCGGAAATCCGGATATTTGCAACGTCTTCACCTTGCACAATATCTTTTCTGCCGAGGGCGAAGTGAATCAGATAAATGAAGACTGCCGCAGCGCAGCTATCGGCTGTGTTGACTGCAAACGCAAGCTTGCAACGAATTTGAACAAGAATCTGGAACCGTTCCGGGCCAAAAGGAAAGAGCTGGAAGGAGATCCGGATTATGTCCGTGATGTCCTTTTGGATGGGGCGAAGAGGGCTAAAGTGATCGCTGCTGCAACCATGGATGAGGTTCGTGAGGCGATCGGGTTCTACGGGCTCAAGGGATAAGCTGTGAAAGCGATCATTCAGCGGGTTCAATCAGGCAGTGTCTCTGTAGGCGGGAAAATGATTGCCGAGATCGAATCTGGCCTGGTGATCTTGTTGGGCGTTGGCCCGGATGACACTGAGATCGAAGCGGATAAGCTGGCCCTGAAACTGGCCCAGATGCGGATATTCCCTGATGATAACGGAAAAATGAATCTTTCTCTGCTGGATGTGGATGGAGAAGCCCTGGTAGTGCCCCAGTTTACCCTTTTTGCGGACACCAGGAAAGGACATCGGCCGTCATTTGTGCATGCCGGTCCTCCAGAAATTGCCAGACCCCTGACAGATTATTTTGCTTCAGCACTTAGAAATTTGGGCGTTTCCACCGGGCAGGGGGAGTTTGGAGCCCATATGCTGGTCGAGATCCAAAATGACGGACCAGTCACGATCGAGGTCGAGGTTTAGACGGGCAGGAATGCCCGATCGGAAAAATTGGACGGGGGATATAAGACAGGGAAAAGAAGACGGGGGAAATGAGACCGGGAAAAAAAGACTGGAGAAAGAGAAAATCCTACCGCATGGACAATTGAAATTTGATTTGTTTTAATCAATCTATAGGGGGAATTATGGGTGAGTATAAATTTCAGTCTTTATTTGTCTATCAGCTAGCTTTGGATTATATTGACCTTATATACGAGACAGTTGGTGATCTTCCGGATAGAGAAAGATATAATTTGAGTTCTCAAATAATCCGGGCAGCTACATCAATTGCCTTAAACATTGCAGAAGGATCAACGGGTCAATCAGATAAAGAGCAAATCCGATTTCTCAGCTTGGCATTGAGGTCGTTTTTGGAAACAGTCGCTTGTTTGGATTTGATTGAGAGAAGAGGATATTTATCGACTGATGATATAGTAGGGATTAGAAAATTAGGAAAGAACCTCTTCTTCAAGATCACAAGATTCCAAAAAGTATTGCGATAAATTTTTGCACGGTCCCCTTAGATTCTCATAGAAATTTTTGAGCATAATTCTCCGATCTCATGAACCGGTCTTTTCGTTCCCGTCTCTCTACCCCGGTCTCTTGATTCCGGTCTCTCCATCCCCGTCTCATCTCCCTCTCCCCGGTGGTAAAATCACTTTCATGGCTGTGAAAATTACCAACCACCCCGAGGCCCTTCCTATTCGAGATTTTGATGTGCGAACAGATTTGCTTTCAGTCTCTGATCTGGTTGAGCTCTGTTTTGCAGATCGTCTCTCTCCGGATGGGGAAGCTTTGCTGCGGAAGATGCGCTCCTCGGCTCATAATAAGCGATTCCAGGAATGGGCCTATTCTATGGCTGGCCGGGTTTCGATGCCATTCACTGGGTATGTCTGGGTCGAAGATGACGAGATCATTGGTAATCTCAGCTTGATTCCTTATCATGTGGGCGGTAGACAATACTATATGATCGCCAACGTGGCGGTGCATCCCGATTTCCAGCGTAAGGGTATTGCTCATTCTCTCGTTTGCCAGGCCCTTGAATTTCTGCTGCCCAAAGGGCTTGACGGTATCTGGTTGCAAGTGGATGAGGGTAACCAGAGAGCAGTGGATCTTTACCATCACCATGGATTTATTGAAGTGTCTCGCCGAACTACCTGGATGTTGCGGCCTTCTGATTTACCTGAGGAATTCCTTGATTGGCGTGTGCCCGGATTCACAGTGGAAGGGCACAGAGCCAGGCATTGGCCCCAGCAGCGCAGGTGGCTGGAGGATAACTATCCTCCAGAAGTGCGCTGGCATTTGCCCCTCAGGCCGGAATACCTGCGGGGAGGATTGGCTGGGGGCATTTCCCGTCTAATGCTGCTGGATCCTAAAATTTCTCAGTGGTCGGTGATGGCTGGAAATGAACTGATCGGAGTGGTTTCCTGGCAGTCTTCCAAGACCCAGGCCGACTGGCTCTGGCTTGCTTCTTCTCCGGAAACGGAAGGTGTCCTGCTGGATGCCTTTTTACCGCACTGGATGAATGGCACGGGATTCAAGCGATCTCTGCGGTTGAATTTTCCGGCCCGGAAAACCAATCACAGTCTCGAAACACATTGGTTCAAACCAACACGCACCTTGATCTGGATGAAGTATGATAAGTAGATAGCCCTGGAGGATTAATGAAACTTGACTGGAAGAAGACTTTCTTAATTGGTTTTGGTTTCCTCGGTATTTCTGCATTATGGCAGATCTATAACTCCTTTGTGCCTATCTTTCTGCAGACCGGACATCCCGGATTCGCCAGCTCGCGAGATATCCTGGGGTTTGGCCTGAATGCCTCCAGCACAGGCTTTATTATGGGGATTGATAACCTGGCAGCGATATTTATCCTTCCGATGATCGGCATCTGGAGTGACAGGATCAGAACCCCGATAGGCCGCCGCTATCCATTCATTCTCACTGCCGCTCCTCTGGCTGCCCTGGCATTTATTCTTATGCCAATCGCCGCAAGTATGATCAAACCTGAACTCAATGGCTCCATCGCTGGCAACACAGGCGCCTTTTCACTCTTCATGGTTGCAACAGCTGTTGTGCTTTTAGCCATGGCTATCTTGCGCACGCCAGTGATTTCTTTGATGCCAGATTTAATCCCCTCTCCCCTGCGCAGTAAAGCCAACGGAGTGATCAATTTCATGGGCGGGATAGGCTTCATTATCGGGACTTTTGGCCTGGCTCTCTTATTTGATATCAAGCCGTTATATCCCTTTATCGGAGGCGCTGGAATCTTGATCCTTGCTGTGGTGCTGCTGTTCGCTACGACCAAGGAACCAGATGTTGAAGATCTGCCCCATCCAGAAGAACACACCCAAAGTGAAGAAGAGCAAGCAGTAGGCGCATTGAAGGGTGTTTCTGTTGTGCCTAAAAAATATAGAAAATCCTTATTCGCGCTGCTGGGAACGATTTTCCTATTGTTCATTGCCTACGATGGAATCGGCACTTTCTTCACTTCTTATGCGGTCAATGAACTGGGCGTCAGCGAGGGTTTCGCGCCAACACTGTTCGGGTTGGCTGGAGTGACATTTATTCTATTTACCATCCCAGCAGGATTTATTGGAGAGAAATTCGGCCGCCGCAAGACAATCATGGCGGGCATTATTCTGTTTGGAAGCGTGATGGCGCTGGGGTATTTCCTGACCAGCACGGTCCAGGTCGGGATAGTCCTGGCGATCAGCGGGATCGGTTGGGCGTTGATCAATGTCAATACTCTACCAATGGTGATAGATACCTCTGAGGATGAACGCTTGCTGGGAACCTATACCGGGTTGTATTATCTGGCCTCTCAGGTCGGTTCAGCAATTGCTCCATTGATGATGGGAACGGTGATTGATTTGTTTGGTAGCAATTTCAAAACGATCTTCCTTACAGGCCCGGCATTTTTTGTTCTGGGCTTGATCGCTATGACCCTGGTAACGCGGGGCGAAGCTCGCACAACAGAGCTGGCTGCTTAAGGACTGGAAATATCGAAAAAGTGGGTGGGATTCAGCGCTGGAAGCAGCTGAATGTTGACTTTATTTTTAAAACGGCGTATACTGTTTTGGAACCAAAGGTGGCCCATTATGGAAGTATCAGGATCAAAAAGAATAACTGAAGGATAGTACTCAATGCACGCTTGCTCAGGCAGCGTGCTTTTTGTTTCAAGATTAGTGGAGGATTATTATGGACTCTGGAATGATCGGAAAAATTCAAAAATCAAAGCAATATGCCGCTGAGCCGGAACGCATTAAGATCAATTCCCTATCGGTGACTTTTCAAGGACAGAATAACGCCCACCAAGTCACTTTTCAGGAAGGTAAATGGCAGTGTGATTGCGAATTTTTCCAGACCAGAGAGCGCTGCAGTCACACAATGGCATTGGAACGAATTCTGGTCCAGGACGCTGATTTAGCGTTTGATTGATATTATTGATATCAGCAGTATTTTAAGATAAGATCCGCCCCTTGATGAGGTGCTGCCTTGGATGGGGGTGTTCTTGTTAAATTATTCCCAACTTGACGCATAATATTCAACCGATATAATGACTGCCATGAAATATCACATATGGACATCAGGGTGCCAGATGAATGTGGCGGATTCTCGCCGGGTGGCATCTGCATTAGAAAGCCTGGATTACCAGCCAACAAATCGCGCGGAAGATGCGGATGTGGTTGTGCTCAACACTTGCGTGGTTCGCCAGAGCGCTGAAGACAGCGCAGTAGGCAGGATCAGCTCGTTAAAAAACCTGAAAAAACTCCGTTCGAATGTGGTCATCAACGTGATGGGCTGCCTGGTTGGTGTTAAAGATACCAGGGATTTAGAAAAACAATTCCCTCATGTAGATGTGTTTTCAGCGCCATCGGACCCTGGGCCACTAATGGCGTACCTGACACAGGACGACAGCAAGGTATGGGAGCAGGATACTACTTCACGGCGTTTTGCT
>Ga0180430_10002309_pt1 | contig 17422 bp, 17 predicted proteins | sample SS_ome_9_FD_132999 | JGI IMG/M metagenome (GOLD analysis project Ga0180430, IMG submission 132999) | Hypersaline lake sediment archaeal communities from the Salton Sea, California, USA - SS_1_S_2 metaG | ecosystem: Environmental > Aquatic > Non-marine Saline and Alkaline > Hypersaline >... | reverse complement strand
TGAGATCATCCTGCCACAGCACCCGTACTGGTCGAAATGGGTAACTGGTGATCCCTTCGACATCTTGTGGTATTCAGCTGGGGCTTTGGTGGCTGCGGTCTGGTGGCGGGTTTACTACGGGCAAAAGACGCTTTAGACGAACAATGGGTAGCAGGGTCGGTAGCGAAGCGAATGGGGAAACAGCTTTTCGAGGAGTTGTGCTTGCCCCGTGCAAACTCAACTGAGACAATCCGCCTACACATGTCCCTACGATGGAGAATGCCATGCTGGAATTTGGAGCCGTTGCTTTGCTTTCATTGAGCCTGAGTGTTGTGAACGCATCGGCTCAAGAGGTTGCGCCAAGCATCTTACCGGGTCAACAATTCCCGAATGAGCCTTTGCAACCGATTCCCGCAGGACAAGTTGGGGACAAGGAAAAGGAGCCAAACAAACCGGACCAGGGCGAAGCTGTCGCTGAGCCCGAATGGCAACCACGGGTGCGGTTGGTGCTCAATGAACCACTCGGTTCTCAAGCAGTTGTTTCGAGCAAGAGAGTCTTGAAGGAACGCACTGTGCCAGTTCTCGAGCGAGATGGCGGACGCACGGTGCATAAAACTGTTCAAGAGAGGTTCGCTATCGATATCGAATCCGTCACAGAAGGGGCGACGATCATCGATTGCGATGACGTCTCGTTGAAGGTCTCCTCACTCGGCCAAGAAGGGAAAGACTTTGCTTTTGAGATCGAGGGCAAATTGATTCTGAGGAATGGCACGACGAGAATTGAAGCGGAGAATGCAAGGCTCGCGGATGGCAAGCTCATTCTCAGCAATGCCAACGTTAAGAGTCCCGGTCTGGACATGAACAGCAAGGAGTTGGTTTTGATTCTGGATGTGGCGCGACTGCGGATCGGGGATGTCACCGAGCCTGAAGAGCCGACACCAAACATCGCACCAACTCCTGCTCAACCATTTGACTCGAATCCGTTTCCACAACCAGCTGGAATGCGCCCAGGTCCGCAAGTTCTTCCAAATCCGCTGGGAACCTTTCCAACAAGCTGAGTATAAATCCAATGAAGTCAAAGGTTTTAGTTGCCGGAATTTTTCTTATTGCGGTCGGGCAAATTGGTTTTGCCCAACGCCGTCTCCCAGAAGGGACGCGGGTCGAGCGTGACATTGCCTACGTTGTGGACGGATCAGAGCGGCAGAAGTTGGACCTCTACATTCCTGCTGGTGATCAAACCGAGCGCCCGATTGTGGTGTGGATTCATGGAGGTGGCTGGGCACGGGGATCAAAGGACAACATCGGTGCCTGCAGCTGGGTGTTAGCACATGGTTACGCGGTGGCGAGTGTTGGTTATCGATTGACGGATGAGGCTGTCTTTCCCAATCAGATGATGGACTGTAAGAGAGCGATCACGTGGCTGCGCGAGAACGGTTGGAAGTACGGTCTTTCCAAGTCGAAGATCGTGGTCTGGGGTTCCTCAGCTGGCGGGCATCTGGCATCCATGGTCGGTCTGACTTCTGATCCGAACACCAAGCGTGATGACGTGTGCGGTGTGATCGACTGGTATGGCCCAGCAGAACTGCTGACGATGCAACTCCAGCGGAAGTTTCCCACACGTCTCGATGCGGATGCTCCCGATTCGTTTGAAAGCAAACTCATCGGTGGGGCTCTGCAAGAGAACCGCTGGCGAGCCAGTCAGGCCAGTCCTGTGTCGCATGTGACGGCTGATGATCCCCCATTCTTGATCATGCATGGTGACATGGATGCTCTGGTTTCGATTGAACAGAGCCGCACACTTGCAGGCAAACTGAAAATCGCTGGTGTGGATGTGCAACTCGTGGAGTTACCGGGGGCAGGCCATGGAGGAGGGGCCTTTCAGAGTGACGAGAATCGCCAGACCATTCTCAGATTCCTGAAAGAGTCATTCAATCGTGTGGCAAGACAGGATTAGTACCTGGAGTGTGGCTTTCATTACTACGGAGACACACCAGAACGCTTACGACGTCCAGCTACAATGTTGCCAATCCCGTTACACAAAGCTGTGATCTGTCGGTTTCACTTCCACAAAGTGATCAGAGCTCGGCTTTCGACACCACAACCTCTTACGGCTTCGCCGCCCCGAAAGAATCTTTCGGGGCCACGGTGCGTTTATGATATCACGACGTTCAACAACCACGCCCATCTCGTTGATCTGAGCGTGCCCCCCGATCCGCTTCTAGTACGAGACCACGCTGAGAGTGACTCCCTGATCTTTGTACCGATTTTTTAATTCGTCAGAGACCACCACCGTGTCCGAGATTGTCACCTTTTTCAGTGACTTCAGTTTTAACAGGTTGGCAACTCCAGCTTCCGAGACTTCGGTCTTTCTCAACGAAAGTTCCTTGAGAGGAAGGTCGACACGGTCCGCCAGGGCCTTCAGTCCAGCATCGGTGACTTTTGTGCTATCGAGCCAAAGCGTTCGTAGTTTGGGCAGCTGACTCAGTTGTTCGCAGGTTTGATCGCCTACGGTGGTGTCGCTCAAGATGACCCACTCGAGCTGCGAAAGTTGTTCAGCAGGAATGACGAAATTGTCATCAATTGGGTTATCACGAAGATTCAAACGCTTGAGCGACACACAAGGTTCAAGATGCGAACCGATGCGACTGTCGACTGACGACGAAGTCACCTCTAATTGCTCAAGATTCTGAAACGATGAGAAGCCCACTCCGACTTTCCCGGTGACGGATGTTCCATCGAGTTCAAGGATGCGCAACGAATTGAGTTCTTTCAGCCCTTCACCCAGCTCATCCGTAACAGATTCCCCCGAAAGCGAAGCAAACCAGAAGTTTTTGGAATCCGAAAGATATTTCAAGCTCGATCCATTGAGGCTGCACCCATTGATCTCGAGTCGTCGCAAATGCTTTAGCTTGGCAAGTTCCGAGAGCTCTGTATCTGTGCCGCCGATTCTAATCAATTCGAGATAGCGCAACTCCGGTACGTAGCGAAGAGCTTGCAGAGCTTCTTCTGCCGAACTTTGAAAGGACTCATCTGGATCTTCCCCAAACAGAGCGAGCGTCCAGATCCCGGGGACTTTCTGCAACGTATTCAGTGCTGAAGCGTCGAGTCCATCAGTCGAAAAAAGTCGCAGCTCTTGTATCCCGGGGATACTGAGAAGTTCATTCAGCCCATCAGTTGTCAAATTTTCACAGTGAATGAACAGTTCTTCGCAGTAAGGGAGTTTTGCCAATTGTTTCGCGGCATCGTCTGCAACGGCATACAAGACCAATCTCGACAGGATCGGCAGTTTGGCGAGAGCGTCAAATTCCTGTTGAGAGATCTCTGCAATCTGTTCTTCATCGATAGTCACTTTGACTTCGAGAAATTCGTTGTCCCATGTTCCAGTGCGTGCGTCGATATTCAAATCGTCGTTCAATTGAGTCAAGGTTTTGGCAAGTTCAGAGTCCTCTTGGGCATAGTCCTCGATGAGTTGGCGAGTCAACTTGGGGATTGCAGCACGCAAACGTTCGCCCGCACTGACGATTTTGCAGTCCTCCAACATAAACAGCAGCGAACTACCAACCTCTCCCTCAATAACAACCGTCTGTCCAACTGCCAGGTCAAATAGTTGATCTGGAGAGTCAAAGGAACAGGATCCGAGTTCTTCTTGTTCGATTGAAGTTTCCGGGATGCCAGACTCAAGGTAGATCTCGCTGCTCTCAGATTCATCGATGTACGAATCATACAAGTCGATGCGTCCGATCACTCCACGCACTTTCGCCCGTTCGCCGTATTTAAACTGACGTTTTTCGATCCCCTCAAGCAACTCGGTCATCGTGTAAACGCGACCTTCAGTTTCATCGTCTTGGGTAGGCGGTTCCTCGCGCATCTCCGCGGCCGGTTCGCCTGGCTTTTGCATCGGAGCGACATCATTCTGAACTGGGCTTGTTGTTTCGGTAACAGAAACAGGTGTTTCCGAGTCACTTCGCGAGCAGGAAACCGGCAAGATCAACAACGCGAACAAACAAGCAAATCGCACGAGACGCTCTCCATCTAACAACACATCAAAGATTCAAGAGTCTAATCTGTGGTGTGCTCGATTACGAGTAGATGGCCAAGGTTGTTTGCAACCGGCTTTTCGATGTGAAGTTCCCCAAACCTCTTTCAGGGAGGGCACTCGATGTAAGTTATTGGTCAAGATCAAAGTTCAGAGTACGCACTTGAGTGGCTGGAAACTGAACGTGCATTTGTTCAGCCCACTCTTTTGTGAACCGATCATCACGCCTGACTTGGATCAATTTCAAGGAACTATGCTGCAGGAGATTCAAGTCGCCGGCAGGAGTGATCCGGGGGCAATAGACAAGATTCAGCTCCTCCAGAAGAGGTGTGCAGGTCATCAATTGTTCCAAGTCGTCATCTGTGATGGCCAGTTCGTGTAGGCTGGAGTCTCGACCCAGCAATCGTCAGCGTCACATGTCATGCTGGGTTACGCTTCGCTAACCCAGCTGACATCATAAGGCTACGCCCTTTCAAACATCCGTGCCATGCGCAACAACTTCTCTTCCTCAAACGCTGGTGCCAGCAACTGCAAGCCGATGGGCAGACCGCTGGCACTCTTGCCGCACGGAATCGAAATGCCGGGGATGCCGGCCAGGTTGGCGTTGATGGTGTAGATGTCGTTGAGGTACATCCGTAGCGGGTCGTCGGTCAGTTCGCCGATTTTGAAAGCTGGAGTCGGGGCGGTCGGTGAGAGGATCACGTCAACATCGGCGAAGGCTTTAGCGTAGTCGTTCGCGATCAGGCGGCGGACTTTGAGCGCCTTCACGTAATACGCTTCATAGTACCCTGACGACAACGCGTACGTGCCGAGCATGATGCGGCGTTTCACTTCCGGGCCGAAACCTTCCCCGCGCGAGGCTTCGTACATGTCGACCATGTTTTCGAATGTGGCTGCGCGATGCCCGTAGTGCACGCCGTCGTAGCGGGCGAGGTTACTCGATGCTTCCGACGGAGCAATGATGTAATAGGCAGCCACGCCAAAGCGGGCGTTCGGCAACTCAACCTCCTTGATCTCCGCGCCCAACTTGCGGTACGTATCCTGAGCAGCCACCACCGCCTGCTGGACTTCATCATCGAGACCTTCACCGTAGTGATCCGCGACGATGCCAACCTTGAGCCCTGCCAACGGCTGATCCAGGTTGGCTGTGTAGTCCGGAACGGGTTGGTCAACAGAGGTGGAATCTCGCGCGTCGTGGCCTGCCAGTGACTGCAGCAACAGTGCGGCATCGGTGACGTTGTTCGCGAAAGGACCGATCTGGTCGAGCGAACTCGCGAACGCAAACAGACCGTATCGCGAGACTCGGCCATACGTTGGCTTCAAACCGACCACGCCGCAGAACGCGGCGGGTTGTCGAATCGATCCACCGGTATCAGAGCCGATTGAAAGCGGAACCATCTTCCCAGCCACAGCCGCAGCGGAACCACCACTGGAACCACCGGGGGCGCACTCCAAATTGTGAGGGTTGCGCGTTGTCTGATAGGCAGAGTTTTCGCAGGATGAGCCCATGGCGAATTCATCGAGGTTCGTCCGGCCGAGGATGACAGCATCCGCCGCTTTGAGTTGCTCGACGATATGCGCGTCATAAATGGGTGAAAAATTCTCCAGGATGCGGCTGGCACACGTCGTGGTGGAACCGTTGACGCAGATATTGTCTTTCAGCGCAACAGGGATACCGGCCAGCGGACCCAGTGTTTCACCTGCTTCGCGCTTGCGATCCACCTCGGCAGCCTGAGCGAGCGCGGCATCTTTGTCGACACCAAGAAAGGCCTGGATCTCACCATCGCGGGTATCGATTTGGCTGATGCATTCTTCGGCGAGGGCAGTGGCTGTGATGCTGCCTGTGGCGAGGGATTCGAGAAGTTGGGATGCGGATTCGAGACCAATGCTCATCACTTCGCTCCTTCGATGATCTGCGGAACGAGGAAGTATTTGCCATCCGATTGCGGGGCATTCTTGAGAGCCTGCTCGCGTTCCACGGAAGGTTTCACTTCGTCTTCACGGAAGACATTGGTGATGTCGAAGGCATGGGCCATCGGCTCGACATCATCGGTGTCTGCTTCGTTAAGCAACTCGACGTAATCGAGGATTTTTCCGAGTTGTTGCTGAAACTGAGTCAGTTCTTCGGTGGTCAATTTCAGTCGTGAAAGCTTCGCCACTTTGGCGACATCTTTGGCATCAAGACTCATGGATAAGTCCGGTTCTTGGCAGTGATTTGATTTCAGGGCGACATTGTTTCGAGAAGCGTGCTTGAGAACAAGTGAGTGCAGTATGTCGGGCCGGAGGCCCTGTTTGCTTACGCCTGCATGGCAGGCCAGTTTACATTGGGATTCGCTCTGCGAATCCGAAGGCTATGCTGCGACTCCCATTCGCTTTGCGAATGCAGTGTATGCTGGGCTTACGAAGTAAGTCGTCAAAGTCTCGCTGGCGCCGCTACTGGATTTCGGGCCTGCGGCCCTGTTTGCTTCGCGGCTATGCTCCGACGTGGTTACGTCTCGCTGGCGCCGCTACGCCGTTAAATTTACTTGAGAGAGGAAGCTTGAATCAGCCGGAGCATGTAGTCGCGGACGCCTTCCAGAGTGACGTGGGTTGCGACGTCGATGGCGAATTCGGTGTCGACCACTCCGCGGCGGTCGATCACAGTCATGCCGCGAGTCAGTTCGCCGGCGAGTTCGATATCGAGTTCCAGCGATTCCATCTCGAACAGATTCGGATGAGCGACCGCGGCCAGCGCAGCCACTTCTCGCAGGTCGATTTCCTCGCGGCCAAGCTGGTTGCGGGTTTCTCGCAGCAGGTACGGCATCGTCTGATGGAGTAGGCGACCAAGACGCGAGAACTCGTCGATGGGGAGTTGGTCGAAATCGTCGAAGGTGAGAATGAGGCTGGCAGCAGTCTCCAGTGGAATGAGAGTCAGCGGTGCCTGTGCGCGAATCACCTTCTGAGCAGCTTCGGGATCCGCAAAGATGTTGAATTCGGAAACGGCTGTAGCATCGCCCAGCCCCAGCGAGCCAGCCAGGCAAATCACTTGCTGCAAGTGTTCTCTGAGATCGGGCCAGAGTTCGGAAGCGACCGCCAGATTGGTCAGGGGACCCAGCGTGAGTAACGTGACTTCGTGCTGATGTTGCTTGACGAGTTCCACGAGCAGCTTGGCTGAGTCGTGTGGTTGGTGGAGTTCTGCCCCGATCTTGGGACAGTCAGCCAGGCGATCATGTCCGTTGGGAAGCAGGCCCGATTTGCCGGGGTGATCGGGGGGAGTGCATTCCGGAAGTTGGCTGGCTCCGAGTCGCGGCCACCGCGGGGGATCGATGGTCGACAGAACAGTCTGAATGTGACGAAATGCTTGTGTGCCTGAAACATGGCCGCCGGTTGTGGTCAGGCCAATCACTTCCAGATCGGGATCACAGAGCGCGAGGGCAATTGCGATGGCGTCGCCGATTCCGGGATCCGCATCGATGATCAGCTTCTTAGCCGACATCCCATCTCCCGCTGTTGGAACTCCTGAGTTTCATCTTCCTGCATCCATTCAGACCACATCCATTCAGACTGCGAGCAACTCACATATTTTTGACCTGTCGAGTCTTTGGATCAATCTGCAATTCACGATTCTGCAAGAAAGACATGTTTCCCCAATGACACATCGCTGCGCTGAGGTGTCCTTCCATGATGTTCGCGTTCAGTTCAGTCAGACCTCGGACGGCATCGAGGAAGTTCTGCATGTGAGCCAGTTTCATCTCACTGGCGTCGGCATACAGTTGTTCATTGTGTCCGTAGACTTTCCAGCCGCTACGGTCGACGATGAGCGTGCCATCCGCTCCGTAGAACGCAGTGCCTGACATGCGACCTTCGATGCCGTGCTGGCTCCACTGGCGGTGTTCCCAGCAAACATCGATATTTCCAAAGCGATACAGCACCTGCAGCGTGTCTGGTGTTTCGCGGTCATCGTCGAAATGTCTCATGCCACCCAGAGCGAGAACGCGTTCCGGCGTATCAACACCCAGCCCCCAGCGAGCGACATCGAGCATGTGGACGCCCCAGATGCCGAGTTCGCCCGAACCGTAGTCCCAGAACCATGGCCAGTTGCGGTGAAAGCGATTCGACTGAAAGTCTCGCTTTGGGGCAGAGCCCAGCCAACGCATGTAATCGACACCTCTGGGGGATGATGTTGGCGTGCCGTGTCCAATGGACTTTCGGCGATGGACGGCCCACGCCTTCACATGATGAATTGGGCCGATGGTGCCAGCCCGCAGAACGTTTATCGCGGATTGATAATGTGCCGCGCTGCGCTGAGGCAAACCTGTTTGAACAAGGGTGCCCGACTCGCGAGCAGCAGAGCACATTTGCTCTCCTTCAATGATGGAGTGGCCCACTGGCTGTTCGAGGTAAACGTGTTTGCCCGCCTGGCAGGCATCGATGACCATCTGGGCATGCCAGTGGTCTGGAGTCGAGATGACCACGGCATCGACATCATTACGTTCCAGCAGTTTTTCATACTGCGTGATCGCAATCGGTCTGGTGCCCTGGTCCTCCACGATTTGGTGCTGAGCGAGTGCCAGGTTGCGACCATCCACATCACAGATGGCAGTGATGGTGGCGCTGTCAATTGCCTGGAGCGTTTGAACGTGCTTTTGGCCTTGATCACCCAGGCCAATCATCCCTAATCGCAGTTGTTCCCGGGATGAGGGGTGAGCACGGCTGGTACGTTCCATCGCCAGTACGCCTGCTGCAATTCCGGCAGCGTTGCGAACGCTGTTATCAAGGAATTCGCGGCGGTTGGGACTGGAGTCGGAAACTTGGGGATGGCGCATAATCAGATGGGAGATGGATTTTCGGACTGCATCCATCCTAATCCGGGTGGAGCTTCCATCCATGGAAGAATTGCGGATTTTGTGAAAGCAAACATCTTTTGAGATGATATTTCATTATCGACCATGACAGGTAATGGCGTCTCACCTTCAGGCGCATCAAGTTTACTTCATGACAACTCAATAATTCAATGATTGTTGATGCGATTCTCGTGTACAACCGTTTGGGGTGTCCTATTGGGAACGTGATGGTGTGTTTCACCAGGAAATTCTCGACCTTTCTTGTTTGCCTTGGGGTTCCAGAACGATGAGAATAGAAGTGTTCGACCACATTCCTGGTGATTTCATGCGACGTTTTGCAATAACCTTAATCCTCATCATGTCTTGCAGTGTTGTTGCAGAGGCTCAACAGCGTCAGACAGGAAACTCGGGTTTCGGAGGAGGTGGTGGAGCGACCGGAGGGTTTGGAGGCACAAATCAGACTGGTGGTCTCAGCACAGGTGGCCAACAGCTGGGGACAACGAACCTCAATAGTGCCGATGGCACACTGAGTGCGCAGGTTGGTCAAAATGCTTTTGTGGGTGGTAACAACCAAGGTTTTGTGGGTAACAGACTCGCAGGGCAGCAGAACGCAGGCACCCAGGGACCTCAATTCGGGAACCTTAGCCGCAGCACGCAACGTCCTACGCAGCAACAACAAACGAACACACAACGTAAAACCATGCGGCCCCAGTATCGAGTGGGCTTCGCCGCGCCACCAATTCAAGTTGGTCCGCTTGAATCCAAGCTGCAGACAAGCTTGGCTGATTTGCCTATTTTGAAAAATCGCCCCGGTGTGCAAGTCAATGTTTCGCAGTCGGGCGTTGTAAGTCTTTCTGGAGTCGTTGCTTCTGACCACGAACGAAAGCTTCTGGCGGCGTTTGTGCGATTGGAGCCCGGTGTTCGAGAAGTCGACAATCAGTTGGCAGTCACCCCCTGACAGACTGGTCATGGTCCAGTTCGCATCCACATATACAGATGCCTCCATTTCGGTCAGGCCTGCAACCCAAACGGGCAGAAATTGTCTATCTGACCTGACAAACTTACATAAGAAGTTGTTGACGCGTTCCAGGGGTCGCGTAATAATGCCAGTGGATTTTTCTGGGGACGAAGTTCGTCTCTACCCCTTCTTTATCACATCTTTTTTGTGTCGTCTCGTCCATTCGGACGTTTCATCTGATCCTCCGGGATAAATGTACGTTGAATCTTTGTGAATGATGGTAACTGGGATAGATTTCCGTTTACTTTGGCACGAAGATCGCAACCTCGAAGAGGTCGACTTGAATTTTCACCACAATGGCGATGAGCCGGATGCTTCCACTCGCCAGAATTCTCCCTTAAATAAACAGGAACAAGAAGAGATGATCACTCAATTTGCAGAGCCGATCACAAGTGAAGAAACCCAGCCGGAAACTGGTTCAGCGGATGCTCGATTCCCCGAGCTGTCCAACAAGCTTGAGAAAGACCTCGTGCAAGTCTTCAAGCTTTTGGCCGATGAGACACGATTGAAGATTTTGTTCTACCTCGGACGCGAGAAAGAACTGCATGTTTCCGCACTGTGTGAACGGCTCAACCAGAGTCAACCAGCTGTCAGCCACCACCTCGCTCTCTTGCGTGTGGCTGGTCTGATCGAGCCACGCCGTGATGGCAAGCACAACTACTACTCGTTGCAACAGTCCCGTTTCCACGGCATCGTGGGCCAGCTGTTCAACAGCATCACCGAAGATTCGAACGCCTCAGAGTTCCGCTTCGATGACTTCATCTTTCGTCAAGAACGTTAGATCCGAGTTTTGAAAACTCGAAAGCAAACACTTAAGGACGCCCTTCATGGGGCGTCCTTTTTTGTTGATTCTCACCTGGACTACCTGCCGTTTTCATGGGGTGTTTGTCGGCGTAACGCAGCTCTCAAGACGGCTCCCTGAGATCTCGCGTTGGTGGGGCTTCGTCGTTCCTCCTCGAAACCACCCTACAATCAACTTTCTGCGGATCGCCTTTTTCTTTTTTCAATTCGCAGTTGGATCATCAGCCCCAGCACGAAGTCGTTCGGCAGTATCTTGCACCGCTTTCACGATCTTGTCGTACCCTGTACAGCGACAGAGATTACCTGCCAGTGCAAAGCGAATCTCGGAATCAGTGGGATTCGGGTTGGCTTTGAGCAGTGCTTTGGTGGACATGATGAACCCAGGGGTGCAGATGCCACATTGGAGAGCCGCGTTTTCCAGGAAAGCTTCCTGAACTGGGGCCAGGTGGTCGCGCTCAGCGACGCCTTCGATGGTCTCGATCTCAGCGCCATCGCATTCAACAGCCAGGACCAGGCAGCTCACCACGGGATCTCCATTCAGAAGCACTGTGCAGGCTCCACAGTTCCCGTTGCTGCAACCCTCTTTGGTGCCGGTCATGTTGAGTGCATCGCGCAGAACTTCTAACAAAGTCGGACGCGGCTGGCAGAGGAAGGTCTGCGGTTGACCATTGATGGTGGCTGACACAACGCGTTGATTTGACATAATGATTAGCCTTGCTGTTGTTCGGCGCGACGGACAGCCTCTGTCAAAACGCGTTTGACAAGCACACCTGTGACGTGGGTGCGAAACTCAGCGGTTCCGCGATGATCATCGATGGGATGAATCAGTTGCCGAGCTCGCTCGCCAGTTTCCTCGAAGAGTTCATTGCTGGGAGTTTTCCCTTTGAGAAACTCACCCAACTCCGCGGCCAGAAACGGACTCGGAGCGACAGCTCCTAAGCCGATTCGAGCCTCAGAAATCTGTCCGCTCTCGTCGAGCATGACCTTTGCTCCTACTCCGACGACCGCGATATCCATTTCGTAGCGGGGAATGAATCGCTGGTAGTGGCTGCCCGTTTGAGGGGCAGGTTTCGGGATACGAAAGCCTATCAGCAATTCGCCTGGTTCCAAGACGTTTGTGTTAGGACCAGTGCAGAAGTCTTCAGCTGCTACAGAGCGACTTCCGCTGGGGCCTGCAATTTCACAAGAGGCGTTTAATGCGATCAGAGCTGGTGTCGAGTCTGCGGCTGCCCCAGACGAGCAAACGTTCCCACCAATGCTGGCTCGGCTTTGGATCTGCACACCACCGATCAAACAGCAGACATCATGGATCGCCTGCGCCTGCTCGCGGATCATGCTGCTTCGCTGGATGGCTCGACAGGGCGTGGCTGCTCCCAAATGAATCGTTCCGTCACCTTCTTCGACCGCATTCAGCTCGGGAATGTGTTTGACATCAACCACGCAATCTGCAACGACGCGTTCGGTACGCAAATGATCGATGAGATCTGTTCCACCCGCCAGTGGTCGCGCCCCCGGTTGCTGGAGCAGTTGCAGTGCATCAGCCAGAGTTTTGGGAGATTCGTATTCGAAATCGCGCATCGCGTTCCCGTGTTGAATGGATTTCAAACCTGTGACGGGGGCAGCCTTAAAGATCGAGTCGTTTCGGTGATCTTCGGCTTCGCCGTTTTCACGAGATCAGAATAGTTGTGTCAAGTGTCACCTGCAATCAAGCCGGTTGGTCTGTTTGTGCTGAAATCCAGTCGCTGAAAGTCCAGACTCGGTGTGGCAAGGCATCAATGCAACGTGATATGATCGTTTGATTGACTGAATGTGAATCCATGCGTGAACAGAATGCCTTCAATCGAATCTTTCAATGCTGGTTACTCGCGTCGCGAAGTTCTTCGCATCGGTGGATTTGGTGCCATGGGATTGTCGCTGGCGCGGTTGTTCGAGTTGGAGGCGGCTGCAGGCATTACATCGTCGCGTAAAGCGATTATTAATGTTCATCTCGATGGTGGACCACCACAGCATGAGACGATTGATCCCAAACCGCATGCCGCTGCGGAAATTCGCGGCGAGTTCGGCGCGATCTCTTCCGCATTGCCTGGAGTGCACATTGGCGAATTGATGCCGAAACTGGCTATGGAGGCAGATCGTTGGGCGTTAATCCGATCTTTAACTGGCTCCGTTGGTCGTCATGACGCCTTCCAATGTCAGTCGGGCTATAGCGCTAAGGATCTGTCATCGTTTGGCGGTCGTCCTGCCATGGGGTGTGTGGTCGCCAAGCTGTTTGGGCAAGCTGATGACCCTGCACCGGCCTTCATCGACATCATGCAGGGGAGGCCGCTGGCTCGCAACAGTGCGCGACCTGGGTTTCTGGGGCCTGCCTATCAACCCTTTCGTCCCGATATCTCGCACATGTTCCATCGAGAATTGGAACAGGGGATGAAGTCAGAGTTGGCACGACTTGGTGAGCACCATGCGTTAAGTCTGGAACTGGATGGAAGCCTCACGTTGGCGCGACTGGATCGTCGTTCTCAGTTACTCAATGGTTTTGATCGCCTGCGCGAGGAGATCGATGCCAGCGGCATGATGGATGCAATGAACTCTTTCCATCAGCAGGCAACCGGAATTCTGACCTCAGGAAAACTTGCGGCGGCTCTCGATCTCTCTCGCGAAGATCCACGAATTGTGCAGCGTTACACAGCCCCCAGCCACTCGGAGGAACTCGCGTCGTATACGAGTGATGGTCCTACATCACCGCAGAAGTTCCTGCTGGCTCGACGACTGATCGAAGCTGGTGCGCGCGTAGTGAGCGTCTCCATCAGTGATTTCGATACGCACTCCAACAATTTCGGTCGCATGAAGACGTTGTTGCCGATTGTTGATTACGGCTTGAGTGTGCTTGTCAGCGATCTCGAAGAGCGGGGCATGCTCGACGATGTCACGATTGTGGCTTGGGGTGAATTCGGACGTACCCCCAAGATTAACGCGAAAGGTGGTCGCGATCACTGGCCTTCGGTTGGTCCATGCCTGATTACAGGCGGTGGTCTCAAAACCGGGCAAGTGATCGGTGAAACTGATCGGCATGCTGCGAAAGCAGTCAATCGTCCAGTCACATATAAAGATGTGTTCGCGACGCTGTATCGCACTCTGGGAATCGAAGCACGAGACATCACACTTACCGATCCTCAGGGCCGTCCACAGTATGTTCTGGATGAGGGTGAAGTGATTTCGGAGCTTGTGTAGTCACAGCGCTGTTGCACTAATCGTCGAGGATATCACTCTCATCGAGTTCGATGACTTCGTCAGCCGGAATCGCTTTTTGCGGCATCGACTCTTCCACTCTGAAATCGAGTTTTTCGTCTGGCAGTGCGACTGGAATGTCCGTACTGACCATGAGCTCGGGGTTGGGCTGCGGGACGACTTTGTTGCGGGCTCCATTCGGTTTCAGCATTTGGAACACAAAGCCAACATCTCCGACCCAGAGTTCATCGCCGGGTCTGAGAGGAGCCTCCGAGTCCACTGGCTGGTCGTTGACGCGGACCCCATTCATGCTGTCGAGGTCTCGCACCAGAAAGTGGTTGTCGATCTGGGCCACGCAACAGTGCTTTCGCGAGACCTTGCGGCTGTTGGTGAGTACAACATCACAATCGGCCCCTCGTCCGAAAAAGACAATTGCTTTATCGATCGGTACAGGTCGTCCGCCGTTCAGTGGAACCAGTGCCATCGTCATGACAGATCTTGGTTTAAAGAAGAAAATACCCCATGCAAGTTTAACTGCTCGCCAGACCTCTGAGCACACTTTTGCGAAAGAAAACGGCGAAAATGGGAGAAGTTGCCCACTTTACTGGGATACCTCCCCCTGCTTGTCACGTTCTCATCGATGTCTCACGTTGAGAACCTACCACCGAATCCTATAATCCCTGATTCGCAACGAATTTTTCGAAACATCCAACTTAATTTTGTCATGCCCAATCGAACTGCCAGTGAACGTGAATTTGCCCGTGCTCAGAAAGTGATTCCGGGAGGCGTCAACAGCCCGGCCCGTGCTTTCGGTGGAGTTGGAGGGACGCCTGTTTTCATTGACCGTGGCGAGAAGCAGTATTTGTATGACATTGATGGCAATCGCTATCTCGATTATGTCGGTTCCTGGGGACCGCACATTTTGGGACATCGTCATCCCAAAGTGATTGGAGCGATCGAGGCTGCGCTGCAGCGTGGAACCAGTTTTGGAGCGCCGACGGAGCAGGAATCTCAGCTGGCGGAAATGATTGTCGATGCTGTTCCATCGATTGAAAAGGTACGGCTCGTGAACTCTGGAACTGAAGCTACGATGAGCGCCATTCGCGTTGCACGTGGGTTCACAAAACGCAACATCGTGATCAAGTTTGCAGGCTGCTATCACGGGCACGTCGATGCGTTGCTCGTTCAGGCTGGGAGCGGAGCACTCACGTTGGGAACACCTTCCAGCCCCGGAGTCCCAGAGGGATGCACGCGCGACACACTGGTTCTGGAATACAACAACTGCGAGCAAATCGAAAATGCGTTCAAGGAACACGGCGATCAAATCGCTTGCGTGATCCTCGAACCGGTGGTGGGCAACATGGGAGTTGTTGTCCCAACGACGGAGTTCCTCAACACCTTGCGGAGCACCTGCACAAATCATGGAGCGGTGCTGATCTTTGATGAAGTCATGACAGGCTTCCGTGTGGCATTCGGTGGTGCACAAGAACGGTTTGGTGTCACGCCAGACATGACAACGCTGGGCAAGATCGTGGGGGGGGGATTGCCGATGGGAGCCTACGGTGGGCGGGCAGACATTATGGATTGTGTGTCGCCAGTCGGTCCCGTTTATCAGGCGGGAACGCTGTCCGGAAATCCCCTCGCCACAGCCAGTGGCCTCGCCACATTGAGTGTGCTGAAAGAAGAGAATCCTTATCCGCAACTGGAAACACGCACCCAAGGGTTGTGCGAGTCACTCAAGGCGGCCGCTCAAGAGCATGATATTCCGGTCCATGTGGGCCAGGTTGGCAGCATGTTCACGCTGTTCTTCAATCCTGAAGAAGTGACCAGTTACACGGTTTCGGCTAAGAACGATACGAAACGATTCTCCAAGTACTTCCACGGCATGCTGGACCGCGGTGTCTACCTCCCCTGCAGCCAGTTCGAAGCGAACTTCATGAGTGCTGAGCATACTGATGAGGATCTGCAGATGACAGTTGATGCGGCTAAGGAAGTGATGGCGACTTTGTTAGATGGTTGAGAATTCGAATATTAGCACGCCGCGCAAGCAAGTGCCCCGGCAAAACGTTTGTCATCAACGGCACTCGCTTGCGCTTCGTGCTAGTAGTTGTCGGCGGCCAGTTTAGCACCATCGACGTGAGTTCCTCGCAAGAAATCTTCAGCGGACATGGCTCGTTTGCCAGCTGGTTGAAGTGTGTTGACGCGAACAAATCCGTCACCCGTTCGCACCAGGAACTGACAATCACGGACAACACAGTCACCTGGGGCGAGACCATTTCCTCCATCGCCAGCGGGATCGATGTCGAGAATCAGCAGGCGTTGAGGCTTCTTTTCTGGCAGATGTAGGAACGTGAATGGCATTGGCCATGGCTGCATTCCGTAGATGTGCCAGGGAATTTCTTTCGTAGGCTTCGACCAGTCGATGAGGCCTGCCTGCTTGGTGATCTTTGGAGCGCGCGTGACCAGACTGGCATCCTGCAATTGTCGTGTTTCAGTGCCAGCTTCCAACTGCTGGAGCATGTCGAGTGTCAGCGGGGCGGAAAGTTCTGCAAGTCGATCGTGCAGTTGACCGCTTGTTTCCTTCGGACCAATTTCTGTTGTAACCATGCCGAGAATTTCCCCTGCGTCGAGCTTCGGTTCGATCTGAAAGATCGTGACACCAGACTCTTTTTCGCCATTGAGCACTGCAAATTGTACGGGAGCAGCTCCCCGATATTTCGGCAGCAGGGAACCGTGTAAGTTGATGGCCCCCAATCGAGGGATCTCCAACAGTTCTTTCGAGAGGATCTGCCCGTAGGCAGCCACAACAAAGATGTCCGCCTGGAATTCCCGCAAGCGCTGCAACGCTTCCGAGGTATTGACCTTCTCCGGTTGAAAGACGTCCACACCAGCTTCGAGGGCAGCCTCTTTCATTTCATTGACATGATGGTGATGTCCCCTGCCCGTCCGATCAGGCTGAGTGACAAGACCGACGACATCGTGGTCGGACTCGATCAGTTTTTGGAAAGTGGGGAGGGCAAAAGTCCCGGTTCCCATCATCACAATGCGCAACGCCACGTAAAACCTCTTTCACAAACGAATACAACCGATCTTCGCAGATTAGTCAGTCACGTCTCTTCTCACCATGCCACAGCCGGTTTGCGGCCAACGACGAGCAATGAGGTTCCCACAAATTCGGTTTTGTGCCATAACACGTTACTTCACCACGGTTTTCACGTTTCCGAGAGAGAATGGACGCTCCCTCACCCGAACTCGTTCGTCGACTTCGCGAGCACACCCAGGTCACTGCCAGTGACCTGGGGCGGTGTCGGGCGCGCGTGAAACGGTTTGCACAGGGATTGCCTGCGTTTGACGCGGTCTGGGTCGATGCACTTGTCGCGGAAGGAAAACTGACGCGTCTGCAGGCTCAGTGGTTGGAGCAGGGAAAATCTGATCAGCTGCGAGTGGGGCAGCGATTCCTCATCGAATCTCAACGTCAAATTGATCTCTGCCTCCCCACATTCGATGCGCTGGAAGTAGATAGCCAGCGGTCGTGGCTGG
>Ga0180430_10002308_pt1 | contig 17427 bp, 6 predicted proteins | sample SS_ome_9_FD_132999 | JGI IMG/M metagenome (GOLD analysis project Ga0180430, IMG submission 132999) | Hypersaline lake sediment archaeal communities from the Salton Sea, California, USA - SS_1_S_2 metaG | ecosystem: Environmental > Aquatic > Non-marine Saline and Alkaline > Hypersaline > Sediment... | reverse complement strand
TGTCTCGACATTTCTCGCAGTATGCTCGCGCAGGATATTTCGCCGAACCGTCTCAAACGCGCGAAGGTAGATATCCGCGACATTATTAAAGACCTCGCCGGTGAACGAGTCGCACTCGTCGCCTTCGCAGGAGAACCGCAAAAGATCGTACCGTTGACCTCCGACTTTGCAGGATTCAACGAGAAGCTAGACGAAGTGACGCCCGACGATGCCCGACTCGGCGGCACGGACCTCGGACTCGCAATGACAGAAGCACTCCACTGTCTGCCAAAAAATAGTAACCGCGGTCAGGCGATTGTCCTCTTCACCGATGGCGAAGACCACGCCGACAAAGCTGCGGAAGTTGCTGCGGAAGCAAAAAAACGGGGCATCAAGGTTTACACCGTCGGACGCGGTGACACCGAGAACGGTAGCCTCATTCCGATCGTCGGCGCAGATGGTGTCCCAACGCACGTCACGCAAGATGGCGAGCCGGTCCGCAGTAAACCGAACCCAGAAATTATGAAGAACATCGCTAAAGCTGGCGGCGGCAAGAGCTTCTTCCCGCATCCGGAAATGTCCCTCGATACCTTTTTTGAAAAAGAGATGCTCAATATCAAACGAGGTGATCTGCAGGATATTGAGATCAAGAAACTGGCCGACCGATTTCAAATTTTTCTCGCCTTGGGAATTGTCCTCCTCTTTGTTGGGCTGACCCTCGACGAGACCTCGAAGCGTCGGAAAAAGTTCTTTTTGTCGCAACCGCTCGCCGTAGTGATCGCGTTGCTTCTCGCTTTCTTGGTCATCAGTTCCAGCACAGCCACCGCTGCAGAAAGTGATCTACTCATCCGCGATGGCTGCCTGCAATATGACGCCCGGGAGTTCAGCGACGCGCGTAAGTCGTTTGAGGCCGCGCGGAAGGTGGACAAAAAAACACCGCCCGACCCTCGCATTGCACTGAACCTTGGCTGCGTTTCGCTGGTAGAGCAGAAGTTCGCCGAAGCTCGCAAAGAATTCAAAAAAGCTGTCGGCACCGAGAACTTCGCAGCCTCACGCAAAGCCGCGTACTACCTCGCTCTGACCGACGTCGCCCAAGCCAAGCAAGTGCTGGCCAGCGTCACGGCAGTGCCCGAAGAAAAAAAGGAAGAGAAAAAAGAGGAGAAAGAAGAGGCAAAAACGAAGCCTGAAAAGAGTCCCGAGGAAACTCTACCCGAAGCTCCCTCGCCGGCAGTTCGTGAGCAAATAATGGGGCTGCTCGACAGTGCCGTCGCGAACCTCTTTCCCGTCGTACAGGAAAAGAAGGACGCGCTGAGCGAAGAGGAACTCGCTCGCCAAAAAAAGGCCGCCGAGATGATCGAAACGCTCAAAACCTACCGCAATAACCTCCTAGAAGAGTGGCGAGAAAAAGACCTCGCGAAGTTGACGAAGCAACTGGAAATAGCCAAGTTCTTCGCAGAGTTGAACACTAAACAACGTCAAATGCGAAAAGACACACTCGCAACCACGCACGGAAAACCTTCGCTGATGCTCCGCCAACGGCTCTTTGAGTCGGGACAATTGCAACGCGAATTAGCAGCACAGCTCGGTCCGCTCTACGAAAAATTGACCGCCCAAGTTACTGAAGCGAAACAGGCAATGCAGCAACCTCAGCAACCACAACCCGCGGGTCCAATGCAACCTGGAACTCCTGCGCAACCCGGGGCTCCTACACAACCTGCAGTCTCGAAAGAAGAGGCAGAAAAAATGGCCGACGCCCTGCAAAAATCAATCACCACGGCCATTGAAAAAACGGGTGAAAAAATGCGTCAAGCAGCAGGTGCGCTTGAACGCGGCGACGCAACCAAAGCGGGACAGTGTCAACTCGAGGCCGTCGGACAACTCGACTCGCTGCAAACAACTCTCTTTGCAACGATGGCGAAGTACGTCGAACTCGTCCAACACGGGGTAAATATGCAACAAGGAATCATTGGGCATACCGAGGAAGCACTCGGCACCATTGATGTCGCGCCCGAAAAGATTGACTACGCTGAATTGGTCGCTGACCAGCAAAGGATCACGGGTTACGCAACCCTAATTGGAATGCTCGCGCCGAAACTACTCGAACAACTCCCCCCTGCACCAGCCCCGCAAGCGGGTCAGGAGAAAACAACGGATCCGAAATTGCCTCCGATCTCCACGGCACCGCTGCAAACCAAGCTGCCCGCCGACCCGAACGCGCCAGTAACCAGCAAGCTACCTGTCGCTGGCCCTACGATGCCAACGGAAGCCGTGCCTAGTTCGCAGCCACCTCAGAACGCCGACCCCAACGCACCAATGCGTGAAGCGTTGACGTTCGCTGTGGAACATCACCAAGAACTCGCGAGTGTCAGTGAGCAAATTACGCAATCGCTCGCAGCGAAATCCCTCGACACCGTCGTGCCACACCAAAAACACGCGCTGGAACTGTTGAAAAAAATGTTGCCCAAGGACAAAAACAAGGACGACCAGAAAAAGCAAGACCAACAAAAGAACAAGGACGAGCAAAAAAAGCAAGAAGACCAAAAGAAGAATGAAGGCAAGGACGACGAAGAAAAGAAAAAGGACGAAGAGAAATCAGGTCAAGGTAACGAAAAAGACGACAAAAAGAAAGAGGAAGGCAAGGACGACGAAGAAAAGAAAAAGGACGAAGAGAAATCAGGTCAAGGTAACGAAAAAGACGACAAAAAAGAAGAGAAAGGCAAAGAAGACAAGCAAAAGAAAGAAGACGAAAAGAAGGAAGGACAAGGTCAAGAGGAAAAAAAGGAAGAGGAGCAAAAGCAAGGTCAGCAACCACCTCAGAGTGCCCAAGAGCGTGCCGCAGCGCAGCGAGAAGCGGACATTCAGATTGGTAAAGTCAAAGAACGAATGGAAGAACGTAAAGAAAAAGAAAAGGCCATCCAAGCCGAACTGCTCCGTCGTGCAAAACTCCGAATGATCAAAAAAGAAGTCGAAAAAGACTGGTAAAAATCTTATCCCCATTTTCAGATTACGAAAAACGTCGAAATAATCAGATCAAAAATGAAAAAACTATCCACATACGCCTGCTATTTTTTCACTCTACTGCTACTGAGCAGCACGGTCTCTTTTGCGCAAGCCCCTGCACCTGCTCCCGCTATTGAAGTTGAGGCGGTTGCTAAGTTGGGGGAAGGAAGAGAGAACACAACAACGGCATTCCTTGGAAATTCCTACCCCTTTGCCGTGCAAGTCATCTCAACCAGCCGCGATGTATGGCAACTTCGCAGCCTCGATCTCGTTTGGGATAAAAAGCAAGCTACTCTCACTGGGATCGGCACCAACAGGCAAAGTGGCACGTATGGAACGAAAACCATCTTCGCCAAAACTTTTAACTACACAATCACACCGCTAAAAGCAGGAAAACTACAAACCCCTAAGGCAACCTTTGAAATTAGCGGGCAAGAGTACTCCGTTGAACCGCTAAACTTCACTTGCGAAAAGCAAAACTTTTTTGAGTTGGAAATTACCCCCTCCTCGCCCACCGTGGCGGTCTCGCAACCTTTTTCCGTTGCTGTAACGCTCTACGCACGAGCCCTGCCAGAGGGAACGCGAGGTAGCACCGAGCCGACTATCCTCGCGAACGTCATCGGTACCCTCGAAGCTCCTTGGCTGAGTTGGCAAAAGCAACAACTCCCAGATGGATTGGAGGCCGTAGAAACATTTCAAGATTGGGCCGTGGCCAACCAGAGTCGCGAGCGACGTGGATTCCGCCTGAACAATATCACAATTGGCAGTGATGTTGATGAAATCTTCAATTCGATGCGAAGGCAAATGCGATCTTTTGGCGGAATGGGTGGAATGGGCGGCTTCGATGACTTTGGAGGATTCGGTTCAATGGGAAGTCAGCATTACCGCGTCAATCCACAGCCACAAAAGGAGCTTGTCAAACGTACCGACCAGGATGGCGTCACCCACAACTATTGGAAGTACACCATTTCCCGTTCCTTCCGTGCCAAGAAACCGGGCAAGTTCACGTTTGGGCCTGCGCGTGGCGCTGCTGCGGTTTACATTGCAAAAGAGGGTAAAACCAATCCCCAACCCGTTGAGCTACAAAACCTCGCGAAAGCGATCGCCGTTGAGGTCATCACGCCCGCGAGTGATCCCAACGCTCCGGCCTCTTATTCGGGTGCCATTGGCGACTTTTCCATTACAGCAAACCTTCGCTCGTCGAAAATTGTTCGAGTAGAAGAACCAATGGAGCTTGAGATTGAAGTCCAAGGCACAGGCCTCCTAGAAAGAATGACCAAGTTCGACATCACGCAAAACGCAACGCTTCGCGAAAACTTCAAGGTTGTCCCCAACACGAAGGTCAAACGAACACGCAAAGAGGTAGGAGGTCAACTGATTGAGACAGCGCGATTCTTCTACACACTCCGACCCATCAAGGAAAAGATCAAGGAGATTCCACCACTCAACTTCACCTACTACCTGCCAGAATCACGTAAGTTCAAGACGACGCAGACCAAAGCGATCCCAATTACGGTGCAAGAGGCATCCGCTGAGGCCAAAAAGGCTCGTCGCAATGCCAAAGCTACCGAGAAAAAGGAGGATGAAAACCTCACCGAAGTTTGGCCGAACAAAATCAATGCCTCCAAGCTGACCAACGAGCGACTCGATATTCCGCCTCGAACTTGGGCGACAGGGTTCGGAGCTGCTGTCGGCTCCTACCTCATTGCGCTCTTCATCGTCTGCTTGGTACGTCGTCGCAACGCAAACCCACAGGCGATCCGCTCTCGCAATGCTGTCAGTGCCGCCAAGGAGCGACTCGCCGGTGCTGCCTCGCTCGTGCAAAAACGGGAACCACGTCAAGCCGCCGAAGCTACTGCCGAAGCAATCACAGAGCTTGTCGCCGATGTCAAAAATCTGCCCGCAGGGGCGGTCACCGCCGCCGAAGTCGTTCGACACCTCGTCGCGAACAAAGCGGCACCGGAACTCGTCGAAGAAGTACGCTCCCTGCTCAACCTCTGTGACGCTGCACGCTACGGCGGTGCGGCAAGCGGTGATGTGAAACAAACTATCCGGCAAGCAGGTGGACTACTCGGAAAACTCAAAAAGGCTCTCGCGCTGCTCCTACTCGGAATGCTACCACTCCTTAACGGATGCGGACCGACCGCGAAGGACGAAGCGATCAACGAGTTCCAAGCGGCCAACACACTCTACCAACAAGCCAAGACACCCGACCAATACCGCAAAGCTGCGGAGGCGTTCGGGGCATTACTCCACGAAAGCAAAGAGCGACCGGGCTACTACTGCACCGCCGTTCTCTACAATCAAGGCAACGCCTACCAAAAGGCGGGAGACCTCGGCCGTTCCATTGCTGCCTACCGACGCGCCGAGGAACTCTCGCCCGGTGACAGTGACCTGCTCCACAATCTCTACCTCATTAAAGAGGGCGACCCGCCCGAGCCTGCGAGTTGGTTGCAGATGGTTGGCGAGATTATTTTCTGGAAGAACTGGTGTTCGACCGCGACGAAGTACCACCTTGCGGCGATCTTCGTCTTGCTGACACTTTCGCTGGCGATGGTCTCACTCTTCTCGCGTGGGAATAAAGTTTGTCGCATCGCCGCCCTAGTCGCATTCGTCTTTAGCACCTTACTGGTCATTTCCGCCGCCTACGACACCTACCGGTTCGACTTGGTTGAGCGTGGCGTGGTCGTCGCAGACGAAGCGACCGCCTTCTCACGCGCCGACGCAACGAGCGAGCCTGCCCTTCCCGAACCACTCGATGCCGGTACCGAGTTCCTCGTCCGCAAGACGACGCCGAAGTGGATTTTTGTCCAACTTCAAGATGGCACCATCGGCTGTCTAGCTCGCCAAGATGTAGAGTTATACTAAGGGCACCTGCCCTGTTCTGGCCCTGCGTACCGCGGGAATCGGTATATTCTACGCAGCCGGAATATCCCGCAATTCTATTATTTCCTGATTCTTTTTCTGTGCAAAGCCGATTTATACAGCACCTCTTTAACGAGACTTGTGTAATGGATTACAAACATAAATTATTTCTTACATAAGGAGACAAAGGAATGCACCTCAGAAAATCAATGCTCGCTACCCTCCTAGCTACACTTGCACTATTTTGCGTAACCAGCATATCTTACGGCGAAGTCGTCCTTCAAGGCGAGACGACCCCAGCGACCGTAGCTGAGTGGAGCGGCGGTAGTCCAGCGGCGACGATCGGTAACGCCACCGGCCCGGGATGGGTTACCGGGTATGGTGCCGGAACAACACTCGATGTCTCCACGCTCAGTATGGGCAACGGGACTAACGGCGGCACGCTTTCGCTCTGGAATGGTGCGCAGTTGAACACCACAGGCAACATCACTGCAACGAAGGCCGCCTTCAGACTCGACCTCTCTGCCACAACGGCGGGTACTGCTCCGATCCAGGTGGGCGGCACCTTCGACATCAACAATGCTTCATTATCCTTAATACAAAATGGCGTGACACCCACGGGCACCTATAATCTCGTCAACGGCGCGGCTGGTAGCACAGTCAGCGGCGTCTTCGGCAAATGGATCGGGCGAGCCGGCACCGGTCAAGAATACACCGACGGCAGCAAGATTCTCGTTGGCGATAGAGTCGGACAGATCAACTACGTTGGCAACGCTGTAACAGTCGGTTCATTTTCCCCAGCATTTACAGACATCACCGTTGACCCCGAAGGACGGAGTGGCCTCGATCAGATCTATTACGGCTCTTGGGATAGTGTTGACCAATACACTGGCGTGGAGAACGTGACCGGTTCTAATCTTTACGTCGGAAAAAATAGTGGCGTCCCCACTCCGGGCAACGCTTACGGTGAGCTACTGATCCCAAGCAATAAAACACTCACGTGCATAAATACCCTCTTAGGCTACGTTTCTGGAAGTGCGGGGAAGGTAACCGTTACCGGCACCGATGCGCTCTGGACGAACAGCGGCGAATTCTACGTCGGTTATGATGGCAGCGGTTCGCTAACAATCGCCGATGGCGGAGAAGTTAGCAATACCATTGGTCAGATTGGCAGCGGTATTAGCAGCGACGGTGAGGGGTTGGTCACCGGTAGCGGTTCAAAATGGACGTGTACCAGCGACCTCTACGTCGGTAGTTCAGGCAGCGGTTCGCTAACAATCGCCGATGGCGGAGAAGTTAGCAATATCATTGGTTACATTGGCAAGTGGGGAGACGGATCTGGTGAGGTGTTGGTCACCGGTAGCGGTTCAAAATGGACGTGTACCAGCATCCTCTACGTCGGCGATAGTGGCAGCGGTTCGCTGACGCTCGAAACTGGCGGGAAGGTGGTAGTCGGTGGAAAACTCAGCATCAACGACAACCCCGCGAGAGGCATCTTCAACTGGACTGGTGGGACGCTTGAAATTAATGGAGCAGTGGCCACCTACGAAGACCTCACCGTGCCCAGTGGCGGATTGCTCACTGGTATTGGTACTTTCGCACAAACATCCACGCAAACTGTCACGGCAGGTGGACAATCCCAATTCACCGGCGGACCGCTCTATACGAGTGGCGGAAATGGTTACACCATCAGCGACAGTGGTGGCGACTACACGCTGGCAAACGCTACTTACAACGTCCAGCCGGGCGGGGCACTCAAAAAAGGGAACCTCTGGGAGGTGACAGCAACCGGCAGTGTCGCTTCCTTTACAGTTGATGGCAGTTTTGCCTTCAGCACCAATGGTCTCTTTTCAACGTTGAGCGATTGCATCGGGGCTGACGAGCTCACCTTCGGTGCTTCGACAGGCGGAACGATTAACATCAACCATCAAGCAACGATTGCGGCGCTCAATGTGGCGAGTACGTCGGCGTTTGTGATTGGTACTGGCGGGAAAATTGGGAGTACGGCCGATCTCAATATGGCCAACGCGAGTAGCATCACGATTAACATTGCTGCGGGTGACTTCGTCGCAGGACGTGTCGTTGCCGACCTAGCTTCAAAATCTTGGATTGTTAATCCGACGAATGTTACGCTGAATGTTGCTCCGGCAACGGGCATTGGGAGCGTGATGCTCGCAACATCGACGAACGCGGCGGCGATGTCAACCGACGGTACGGCGGAGATTGCTCAGACGGATCTCGATGGTTGGATTGCCGGGCTCGGTGGTGCTTACTCGATCGGTTACGACGGATTTAACCTTCTGCTGAACTATGATGGTTACATTCCGCCCGAGCCGGGTGACTCGAACGAAGTCGTTATTGAGAAGCTGATTGCCAACGGTGCCATTGTCTTGCCGCCGGGGATGACGGTGAAAGATGTGGTCAACAATCTCACAACGACGACCGCCAGCACCCTCACCGGTTTCACTGCAGCGAACACGTTCGGCTCGACCCTCGCGTCGATGATTACGAATAGCTCGATGCTCGCAGGTTGGATCCAGTCGGGCAGAATGTCGGGCAACAATAACACCGACACCCTTCGCGGGCAGCAACTCCTCAGCGATTACCGTCGCGGAAAAACTTCACTCTGGGTGGAAAATGTCGGTTCTTGGACAACGCAAGATGCCATCGACGGATCCATCACAGGTTACGACGCGAGCCTTTATGGCATTCAAGTCGGTGCCGACCGAATGTTCGGACGCAATCTGATTGGTGGCGTTGCCTTCGGCGGAGCTTGGGCGACGACCCGCAGTGGCAGTCAGCAGATGGCGACAGATATTTTCGACTTCCAGATTTACGGAGCGTGGCGAGTGAGCCAAAATCTTCGCAGCATCGGCTCGATCGGTTACCAATATATGAACTACAACGGAATGTTCCTCGGCGAGAACTCGTCGCACATCGGAAATATGTTCAAGATGGCTGGCGTCGTGGAATACGACATTCGACTTGGTGGCACACTGCTCACGCCGTTTTACGGCTGGGAGTATTACACGACCTCGGAGGACGCTTACCAAACAGGCCAATTCGCTGTCGATGGAAACAGGACCGAAGCGGTTTACCAGCGATGCGGAGCACGTATTGCTCTATTGCGGCAACGGTACGTGAAGATGGACTTCCATTCCTCTTGGCTGCACAACTTCGGTAACGAGAATATCATTTTCTCCGCAGCCTCCGGTGGCACACCCCTTCAGTTGACTGGTGCGCCGGTACATCGTGACCTTGCCGAGCTTGGTCTCGACACAAACATCGCCTTGACACGCTCACTCGATTTAACGCTAGGCTACCTCGGCGTTTATGCTCCCGGTTTCAATACGCAAAGTGTGAACGGATTGTTGCGTTACAGTTTCTAACGACTTTTTGCGGCAAAGAAAAAATCCATTCCTGCTATGAACGGTCTCTTCATAGCAAGAATGGATTTTTGAAAATAGAAGCTAAAAGCCTTGCAGCAGAGAGCGTTACTCCCCAATGCAGTACAACGCACCGAGTGTGCGGAGGTACATCTTGTTGTCAAGGAAGACGGGCGAGGCGAAAACGCCGTCTTCAAGACGCAGGTCCTTCGCGACGATGTTCATCTCTTTGCTATGCTTGTAGATGCGGCAACCACCCTGACGGTCGAAGACGTAAATGTTACCGTTCGCCATAATCGGTGACGAGTAGTAAGTACGCTCGTCCTCGGTACGATCATCTTCCCAGAGGATCTTACCCGTCTCGGCATCGTGACAGCGGAAGAAGCCCTCATCGACAGTTTGATAAACGAGACCGTCACTGTAAAGTGGCGTGGGAACGTAGCCCATTCGTGGCTTCGGACGCTTCAGGTCCCATAAAACTCGCTCGGTGCCGGTGATGTCACCCTTGCCATCCGCAGCGAGCTTGAAGAAACGACGCTTGGGGTAACCGCCTGTCGCGTAAACATTTTTCTCATCGAAGCAAGGGGTCGCACCGTTGAAAGGTTGCGGCCCTTCGCATTCCCAAATGACATCGCCAGTGGCTGGGTCGAACGACCAAGTTTTGTCCGGACCAATGATGACAAGCTGCGGTTTACCGGCAACTTTGAAGGCAAGCGGTGAGGCGTAGGTTTCGTGCGTTTCATCTTCGGTCGGAATTTCTTTGTCCCAAACAATCTCGCCAGTGGTCGCGTTGAAAGCAACCATCCGTGGGTAGCAACCCTCTTCACGTCGGTCACCCGTGTTACCAACAAAGACGAGGTCTCCCCAAACGGTCGCACTGTTCGAGTAACCGTGGAAGTTGATGTGCAGGCCCGCAGTTTTGTCCCAAGCAATCTTGCCATCGAGATCGACTGCTGTCAGGCGGACATCCTTGGGTGTTTGGTAGGTGAAGTAAAGGTACTTCCCATTGTAAACGGTGGTTGCGGAACAGTAGGAGTTATCTTTGTGCATCGAAGGAAGGAGACCGGAGTAGATTTTTGTCGCCCAAAGTTCCTTGCCGTTGGTTTTGTCATAGCATCGCATTGTGACGGTTCCCGTGACATCTTCCTCGCGGGTGGCGGGTTTGTCGCAGGTGGTGAGGATCATTTTGTTACCGATAATGCAGGGAGTGCTATGTCCGTAGCCCGGCAACTTTGTTTTCCAGACGATATTTTTGCTCTCGCTCCAATCGGTGACCGGTTTCTGGTCGGCCGGGGCGATTCCGTTGAGGGTTGGGCCTCGCCAAAACTGCCAGTCGGTCATTTTGACGGGGATGTCGGCAGCAGCGGAGTTGTTCGCCTCACCAGCAGGCGTGCAAGCAGCGAGGGTAAATAATGCGAGAGTAGTAAAAAGTAAGAAAAAGCGTTGCATTTGACAGTTCCTCCTTAGAAAATAGGGTTAGCGCAAGAAAAACCCCGGCGAATTCGTCGGGGAAAAAGTGGGCAGAGGCGGGCTCGAACCGCCGACACCAGGATTTTCAGTCCTGTGCTCTACCAACTGAGCTACCTGCCCGGAGCAAATTGGTAGCGGGCATTCTCGCACAAAATACGCAGAGTGTCAAGAGGGTCTGCAGCGAAATTCGGAAAAGATTGTCAAAATGGTGAGAACCGCCTTGTCAAGACAGGGTAAATAGAAAGGCTGGGGCTTCTATATACTCTCGCATTCAAGCAGTAAAATATTTTACAATCACCCTTGCATTTTGTAAAATATTTTGGTAAACTGGGAAAAATTGCCGTACCCGTGACAAAAGGAGTTGAAAATGGGTCGTTTGACAAAATTTGTAGCATTCACGTTGGCGCTATTAGCTGCCGTGGCAGTCGGTACTTTATTGGTTCCCGCTGGCAATGCGGTTGGGCCAAATGCACGACTGGAAGTGCCACCAGCACAACACGCCCACAATGGCGTGGTGATGATACCCCTCGCAGGCAACGGCGGCGGCAGTCAACTCGCTGTACTCGACGTAACTAAGCAGACGCTAGCCATTTATTATGTTGAGAATCAAACGGGGAAGCTGACGTTGCAGAGTGTACGTGAGATACGTTGGGACCTGCAGATGAAAGATTTTAACGGAAGCCAACCCCTTCCGCGTGAGATACAGGCAATGCTGAAGTAGAAGTGTTGTCCGCATTCGTAGGCGATGCGGTATTGAACTTCTTCACTTTTCAACTTTCAACTTTCACCTTTTATTTTTTTCATAATGGCACAATATTACACCGTCCAAAAAACTGCTCAACGACTTGGCATCAGTGATGCTGAAGTGGAAGCTTTGCGAGAAGAGAATACATTGCGTGGTTTTCGTACCGGCGGTGAGTGGAAATTTAAAGAGGAAGATGTTGAGGCGTATGCCAGTGAAAATGAGGGTACACCAGACGACTCGTTTATGCTCGACGAAGGTAGCGGCCTCTCCTTTGATTTCGATGAAAGCGTTCCCGACGACAATACTAGCGACAGCGGATTCTTCGTGCCTGACGAGAAAAGAGAAGTTTCGCTCGACGGTGAAGACGGTGTCGATATCGATTTTGAAGACGATGAAGATACTGCATCAATCGACTTTGCCGTTGACGATGAAGAGTTAGTTCTTGAAGAAGACACCGAAGTCGGTCCACCCGAAGATTCCGGGTCCGTTCTGGAATTAGGAAGCAGTGATAATGCACTCGACGGCGTAACCGGCGTTGATCTAGATATTGACAACGACAGCGGCATCTCCTTGGCAACTGGCGAGAGTGGACTCTCACTCGAAGATGACGACGACTCCTTCGAAATCGAAGGGGACGACTTGGTACTCGAGGAAGACGATGATGACGATCTAAACTCACTCGACTCCTTCGAACTTAGTGGAGATGACGATTTTGAGCTTACGCCTATGGATGAGGGCGATAGTGATGACGATTCGGCAAGTGGATCACAAGTTATCACGCTCGCGCCCGACGAAGACCCAATGTTCGAGGACTTCAACGAAGAAGGCGTAAGTTCCGAGTTTGAAGAGGGAGAGTTTGCTGACGATGAGTTTGCCGATGCCAGCCCAGCCGCACCACTCCTTGACCCAAACCAAGAGATTGTTGACCGAGCCGAATTGAAGGCCTTGATGAATGAACTTGAAATTGCGCGTCTTCCTGCCAAGCCCTATTCAATCGGTGTAGTTATTCTTGAAGGCATCTCCCTAGCAGCTCTAATTTTTTGCGGGGTTGCCATCGCAGACCTGATGGTCTCTCTACAAACTACCGGCGAGCTTTACACCGGACAGAGCGCACTCTTTGATTGGCTTCTTGAGACTATTGGCGGAAAAAAATAGCGAGACGCTGCTTACTTAACAATCCGGATGGGAATCGCCGGACAGATGGTGCCGTCTTCTGCATCTTTGCCGACCTTCATCGAACCGAAGAGGATGATGTTATACTGACCTAGCGCAACGAAGCTGACGCTGACCCGAATTTCCGATTCGTTTTTATCTGCCAAAATCTGTGTTGCTCGAACATTAATACCCTTCGGTGGTGTCTGCGCCGTGATTTTGATCGGCATCGGCTTGTTGGCACTCGCGGCTGCTTTACTCTCTTTCGCCTTGTTAACATTGGCAGCCACTTTCTTTCGGGTGGCTTTGACTTTCATCGTGAATGATGTACCTCGCTTGACCTCAACAACACCATCCTCGCCGCGTAGTCCTTCGGGGTAGATCGGTTCCAACGTGAACATCCCACCTTCCACGACCGCCAGCGGCAGCTCCTTGGCTGGTACGAGGTGGTGGTAGATGAATGCCTGCATCTGCTCGGTTGCAGGTGCCGCGTGCCGCGTAATGCTGTACGGCTTAACCTCGGGAACATCAACTTTTTTGACGACCTTCTTGGGAGTGGCACCTTTATTCTTGGGTGCAACTGAGCTCGTTGGGACCGTCTCATTGTTAATTTTAGCGACTCCTTGGAATGTGGGATAAAAAACACCCGGCTTTGCATCCTTCGGTGCCGTGATGGTCATTCGCGTTCGGTCCTGTCGCTCGGAAATGGTCCCCCCCTCGAGCCGGAACCCTTCGGACAACCCCTCCATCTTAATCTCAATTGGGCCGTCATACCCGCGACGCACTGCCGTAGCTCCGACCTCGCAGGTTCCTCCCGGAGAGAGACGGAAGTCGTCGGAATGTACGAACAACTCGAAGTCGGGCTCACTCCTACGCACCACCAACAGATACTCATAGGAATCGCCACCTTGCCCCTGTCGGTCACTCAAGACGAGTGTTGCCTGCCCTGAATATTTGGGCACCGCCTCAACACGAGAGTCGGCTTGGTGCGTCAACAATCCGTGAGCGTTGTCTTTCCAGTCATCTTTTTCGCCAAGTTTTCTCCAAATACTTTTGGAGTCGGTGACAAGCAAGTGGGAGTCAAGCGACGAACCCACGCGACGTGCAAAGACCTCGGCCTCGAAGGGGACCCCGGTGGCAAAGTCAAACTGGAAAGCGTCAATGTCGCCCGGCTTATTGATTACACCTCGAATACTTGCTGGAAGCTCAATCTTTTGCGGTTGCTTAAACTTGTTGTTCGGTTCCACCTCAGTGGTTGACGCATTACGTGTCAGCAGCAGGCTCCGTTCGTTGCGATAGGCTACACTCTTTCCCTCGACGCTCGGTATTGGCAGATAGACTCGCTCGCCGAGCTCGGCGGGGTCGTAACCCAGCTTCTTAAGTGCTGCGTCGCTCAGATCCACCGTCCTCTCTTCAGCAGGTAGATTGATGCCTCGTAGCGTGAGTTTCTGCTTCTCACCAAACTTTGCCGCAAGCGGAAAAACATCCGTCAAGAAGGGAAGCTTCCCTGCGGCGATTCGGTAAACTAAGTCATCGCGACCTCGGTAGAGCATATCCCGAATATGCAACGTGTATTGCCCATCCGCCGGCGGAGTGAAAAAGAGAACGGCGTCTGGGTCGTAACGAAAGTCGTCATTAAACGCTACCTCCTCACCCTTCGCGTCGTAGATAAGAAGCGCATTTTGGAACCAGCCCGGTACTGCGTCAGCAATGTATGGTTTGAGGATACGAGCTTGCACCGCAAAGACCAACGTGTCACCTTTTTTTGCATTGAAGCGGAAGTAGTCTAGGTCGTAGGGTATCACCTGACCGTTAATGACTTTGGGTAATTCGCCAATGTCCTGAGCCATTTCCTTCGACCCATTGGGTTCAACCTCACTGATCTCAGGAAGCCCACCGATGGCAAAGCGGAAGGCGTTGGAGATGCCGGCCGGCGTAATCACGCGAACGTCACGAATTCCAAGCTCGGCATTCGGCGCGGCGGTTAGCGTGAGGATAAATTGCGGTTCGACCTTTTTGACTTTACTATTTTTTGGCTTGATGGGTTTACCGTTTTTGTCGAGTGCCGGCTTCTTCGGGACGAAAGGGGTAATTTTGCAGGTCACGTCACCGCCGGAAACATCAACCCGTGTCGCATCTTTAAGGTTGTCGCCAAAAACCTTCACCTTCAGCGTTGTGCCGCGTTGCATTCCGCCAGGGTAAAGACAGTTCACGTAGGGAGCAGGCGGAAGTGCCGTGGCCACCGGAAGCATCGAAAGAACTAAGGAAAAGAGAAACAACGAAGTTAAAACGGTAGCGTGACGTGGCATTAGGCGTGGCATTGTCAGAGGTCCTTTGAAAATTGTAACAGGAATATTCCGAAACTTCAGCACTATCGTTTATTCTACTGGACTAAAATTGAGTTGTCAAGCCGCTGTTATGTCGCATAATTTTCAAGTTTAGTTGCGTCTGCGACAACTAACCCTTCCCCAGAACACCCAGGTCTCCCATTTCCTAAATTTAAACAAGGCTTATCACTGTTAAACTCCAACAAATCGCATCTTTGATGGTTGACAATCAGTGGGTTCGTAGGTACAATACGCGCCTAATTCTACTCTTAGGGAAGTTCCTCAATGAAATTTTTTCACTCCATCTTATTCTTTTTACTTTTGCTGCAAGGAACGACCTTCTCTGCAGAACTGAAGCTTTCCCCTTTCTACGTCATCGGACCGTTCAAGGATGGTATTTTTGGCTCGGTTCAGGAGGCGTTCGAGAAAACGTACCCGCCCGAGGCCTACTATCTGCAGCATAACAAATCGGACGTAACTGGTGAGCAATACAACGTCGAACAACTTCCCGGGATGGTTGCCGACGAGACAACCCGCAAGTGGATTGCGAAGCCGGGCTACCAAGATGGTTACCGCAACCTCTTGCCGCGTGGTCCCGCACCCTCACGTAGTGAAGTGACGTACCTTTACCGTGAGTTAACGTCGCCCGAAGCGGGAGAGGTTCCAATGAAGCTCTACGCCGAGGACTACCTGCGTGTTTACCTCAATGGTGAAGAGATTGCTGCGGCCAACCGGCGTGGTGGTCCGAGCCGATTTCCAACGGCGATTGCTACGAACCTAAAACTAAAAAAGGGCGTCAACACACTCCTGCTAAAAATTGCGAGCATCCACGGCGCCCACGGTTTTGCGTTCTCACTGCCTGAGCTACACCCAGACAATCCCATTTTGCCTGGACGCTGGTCGCCGGAATTGCTCAAAGCAGGAACGGAGTTGAAGGGGACGGACGCCTATCTCAAAAACTTCCGTCTCGATTACACGCCTATTCCAATGTACGACCCCGCTGAGGCGGTGATGTACGAGCAACTCGAAAAGGTAGCGCGCGAGACACCCGCCGGGAAGGCGTTTAAGGTAGCCCGTGAGAAGCTGCGAGGAAACGCTACGCCGGAGAAAATTGAGGCCTTCTGGCGAGCGCAAGTTAAAGAGTTGCCGCCGATCCTCTTCCTCGAGCGGAAAGTTGAAAATATTAACGCGATTGCACCCTATTGGCACAGCGGTCTTTTGGGCGCGAGCATTAAATGCTTCGATCCGAAGAACACGGCAGAACCGATTCGTACTATTTTTCACGATCCCAAGATGGGCATACTCGATTTCTCACTCTCCTGGGACGCGAAGACCATCTTTTTCTCCGCTCATACGGGCGACTCGCAGTGGCAAATCTACGAGATCGGTGTTAACGGAAAAAATCTCAAGCAAATTACCCAAAACGACATCAACGCCTCCGATAACATCAGCCCCGAAGAGCTCCCCAACGGCGAGATTGTTTACGTCTCCACGCAAGCCAATACTTGGGTGCAGTGTCAGGGCAAAAAGGCGGGGATGCTTTACGTAATGAACCGTGACGGTAGTAACCCGCGAAAGATTTCTGCTAATATCGACTCCGACCATTCCCCTCACGTGATGGAGGACGGACGTATTCTTTTCTCGCGATGGGACTACGGCATCGAGAAGAACGTCTTCGCGCGACACGCCCTCTGGACCGTCAATCCCGACGGCACGGGAATGCAGCTCTTTTTTGGTAACACAATTGAAGACCCTGCAGGCTTTTGGAAGGCACGACAAATACCAGGTCGCCCCGAGGTCGTCTGCTCGTTCGGGCCCCACCACACCAACCAAGCCGGGATGCTCGGCGTCGTTTGGAACCGACTCGGTCCAGAAGCACCACGTGGCAGCGGCTACCGTTTCATCACCGACGAAATCCCCGCCTACTGCGACACCACACTGGCCGTGGGTTACACCGATGCCTTCCCACTGAGTGAGCGTCACTTCCTTGTGAGCTACGGAGGCGATGGCGGTTGGAAAAACCAGCTTTATTTAATCGACGAACTCGGTAATAAGTTTCCGCTCTTTGCCAACACCAGCAAACTTGGTTGCTTCTCGCCAATCCCTTTGCAAGCTCGAAAAAAACCGCCGATCGTTGTGCCGCAGAGCGACCCGGTAGCGTGGAAGTACCGTGAACCTGCCGAGATGAACCTCGTCAAGCCGGACGATTACTGGGGAACGTTGCTCGTACAGGATGTGTACGAGGGTGTGCAGCCGCAGATCCAGCGGGGTGAAGTCGCCAGCATTCAGGTCATTGAGCAGGTGCAGAAGTCCCGCTGTATGGCAGGAGGTGAGGCCTGGGGACATACACCAATTATCTCCAAGGGCACGGTTCACGTGCGTCGCGTCATCGGGCGTGTGCCCGTTGAAAAGGATGGCTCAGCCTATTTCCGCGTGCCTGCACTGCGGAGTATTTCGCTTAACCTCCTCGACGCCGAGGGAAAAACCTTGATGCGGATGGGCA
>Ga0180430_10002307_pt1 | contig 17427 bp, 17 predicted proteins | sample SS_ome_9_FD_132999 | JGI IMG/M metagenome (GOLD analysis project Ga0180430, IMG submission 132999) | Hypersaline lake sediment archaeal communities from the Salton Sea, California, USA - SS_1_S_2 metaG | ecosystem: Environmental > Aquatic > Non-marine Saline and Alkaline > Hypersaline >... | reverse complement strand
TAAGAGCCTGCCCTTTAATTTTTTTTACAGGTAAATTTTTACCTTCTTCAAAATCTTTTAAACGGTGACCTACACATAAAATAATTTTGTCATACCTATATAACTTCTGTGTATCAGTGATCTTTTTTTGTTCAAATTTCACCCCTTTTTCCAAGCAAGCTTTTACAAGCCCCTCAATATAAAGATCTGAATAAACTGTAACTCCTGAAGGCATAAACAAGCATGGAAATGGGATATCTGGATGATAACCTTTTTCAAACCATTTGTTTTCAGGGTGTTTTTTTATTACTCTCTTCGAAACAGATACTTGAAAAGGTTTATATGCAACCCTTAAAACCCCTGTTTTGTCATATACCTGTTGTCCCAAAGCCTCTTTAGATAGATCTAAAAGCTCTAAAGCTTCAACCATACACTGATCTGCCCATATGCTTTTTTTTATATATTTACCTACAAAGGGCTGTAAAAGCCCAGTGGATATACTTGAGCAGGATTTATCTAATGGTTCATCATGAAAAACTGTGACGTTAAGGCTTGAATCTAAGGATTTTAAACTAATTGCTGTTGCTAACCCTGCGTATCCAGCCCCTAAAATAGCTATCTCCATGGCAACAGTATAGCTTGTCCTAGGTTAAAAAAGTAATAATTATCTATATAGATATGTAATAATTTTTTAAAACATTGTGTTTTAATATTTTGTAATTGACATTTATTTAAATTTATAATATTATATTTATACAAATAATATAACAACATAAAATATAATGACTACTATAATTCCTGAAATAATAAAAGATGTTACAATCTTGGAAAAAGCTCTTGATAAAAGAGAAGATACAGCTGGATCTTTTTCTAGTTATATTTTTCCTCATGAGAGCATAAATCAATTAAAAAAGCCTATTAAAAGAGTTATAGCATTTTTATCCTCTGAAAAGAGTTTAGAAGATGAAGAGCTCGCCGAAAAATGTATAAAACTTCTAAGAAGGTTTTCACAACAAGATTTAGATAGTATTGAACCACCACATCAAGTAGCTTCAAACTCCTATGTAGCTAAAACAGTCACTAAAGCTCAAGTAGAAAAATATGGAAACACATTTAAAAGTGCTGTAGTAGGAAATCTATTAGGGAAGAGACCAAAAGGAAATAAAGGAACAACAGGTTCAAAAATCTTTAGGAATTACAAAGGAAAAGCTGTTGGGATTTTTAAACCTTCAGAAGGAACAATTCCTAGAGGAATTATTGAAAAAATTATCCAAATGTCTAAGGATTTTTTTCAGAACTCTGGTCAATCAAATTACCTTTCAGACCCTAAAAATAAAGCTCAAAGTCAAATGCTCGCCGAAAGGGCTTCATACTTATTTATTAAAGAATTAGCTCCACGTTTAAACTTTGTACCAGAAACAAGAATTGTAGAATTTAATCAAAAGAAAGGATCATTTCAAACATTTGCAGAAAACACTTATAAAGAAGCTGCAGAAATTACATTTCCTAAAAAACCCAATAAAAACGACCTCTATCAATTTCAGATGTTTTGTGTTTTAGACTACCTAATCGGAAACCTTGATAGACATGATGAAAACTACCTTGTAAAACTTAACAATCAAGGACACATAGAAGGAATTAAAATGATTGATAATGGGAATTCTTTTATCACAAAAAACCCTGCAGGAGGTATTTCTACCTACTTTGCAAGAAAATCACAATATAAATGGAAAAACCAAACAATCTCTGAAAATACGTTTCTACCAGAAGTTATTCAATATATTAAAAACCTTAACTCAACAAAAATTAAAAGATTAATTAAGGATCTTAACAAGAGCCTAAAAGAAGAATCAGCTCATACTAAGGACTTTTTTCATGAAAGTGTTATACAAGCTCTTTTAGAACGCCTAGACGCCCTAAAGACAATGACTGAACAAGATTCACCTAGTACATTAGGAAATATTGGTACATCAGAAGCTATATCACAAATTTACTCTAAGAAAGTTCATATCATAAGCAATCTTTAAATCACTTATTATTACTAACTTAGAAAAAAACCTGCTTTATGTTGTTCATCTTCAGTGATATACAAATTAAAGTATTTATTTAATAGAAAATATGTTATTATAGGTATATTAAAGAGAAATTATAATGCCAAATTTAATAGAATTAAACAGCTCGATTAGCTCAGCAGAGTACACTGAGGTAAATAGACCCTCTGTAGACCAGGTGTTATCCTTAAATAAACACTGGGATATGGTTGAAGGCATCTATAACTCTAAGCTTACAAGAACGTTTTTAAGAGCCTCTGTAGTAGCTGTATCTGTTTATTTCTTACTTAGTCCTCCTGGATGGTTAATATTAGCTTCAGGGATTACATTGTTAGCAATAGAAGCCTTACAAGAACTAACCCCTAATCGTAAAAGGATGGGACTTTCTCAAATACCGGAAATGAGAAAATATGAATTTATGATGAGACAAAGATCAAGTGGCACTTGGTATAATTATATAACTACTAACAAAACGATTTATTGGAAGAACAAAGAGATTAAGCTAAATGGTCATATCATATTAGGAGCATTACCTAACCGTGATAACAAGAATTTCAAAAGACTTTTACAAAATGCTTTTGCTTACGGTAAAGGAGCTATCCTTTCAATTAATGAAGAGTGGGAAAGAGGCACAGAAGAACACAGAGGAACTACACTACCAATAACTTCCAAACAATTTAATCAATTAGGTGTTAATTATAAGTCATATGATCAACTTGACCACTCACTAGTAGAATTTGATATATTAGAAAGTGCAGCAGATTACATTCATGAACAAATAAGTTCAGGAAAAAACATCTACGTACACTGTGTTGCAGGTAAAGGAAGATCTTCACAGTGTATCGCAGCCTACTTAATCAAATACCATGGCTTTAGCGCACAAGAGTCTGTAGATTTTATTAAGAGTAAAAGATCTGTTATTACAATCACATCGCCAAAAAAAATTGCTCACCTTACACAATTTGAAAATTGGCTTTAAGACCTATTTTCTTCAAGAATAAAAGAAAACTGAAAGAACCCCAATACAAAAACGGATCCTAAAAGTACTACTGGCAAAGATAAGAAAAATGATCTTACCGTTATGTATAAAGGATTTAGAAAAGTTGGACTTGGAACAAAGGTAAGGCTTAACCTTGTAAGTAATAAAAATCCAATAAATGGCAAAAGCCCTATAAATGGATAAAAAAGCGCCTGAACCGGAGTTTTTTTTATTTTATTTACAGTAGCCATCACCCACCCCCTTCTTTTTTCATCAATAGGAGTGACAAAATAAAATAAAAGCAATAGTTGATAAACAAGTAAAATCGAAGTGAAAAAAGCCAATAAGAAAGGCACAAAAGCTAAAAACACATCAAAGAAAAATCCCAGAACAGGGATTGCTTGTAAAAGGTAAAACACCCCCAAAACAATCCAAACTCCTAAAAAAAGAACAATAGGGACTAAAGGTAGATGCAAAGACTTGCTAAGCTTTTTTGAAGGTTTTATCCATATCCTTTTTCCATTATCATCTTTTTCTTTTGAAACATGTAAAAACACCCCTAAGGAATATAAAAGTGTATTTACAAGAAAAAGTGGTAAATAAAATAAAACCATCTTCATCCACAGGTTTTCAACAACAAGATTTTGAAAAAACAGGTAGATAAGTAAACAAAATAATAAAATGATATTCGTAACAAATAGGTTTAGCTTTTTAAAGCTAAAGCTTTTGTCTAAAGCTGATAAGACTTCTTTTAAACTCATCTTGGTCTATATATATACTTTGGCCGCATAATGGGAGTGCCTTTTCCCCCTCTTGCATACTTTCTTTCATACAAGACTTGTATTGCGATTCCAACTGCACGTGATAACCCAAATAATAGGGTGAAATACTGAGGGTAAGAAAATCCTGCAGCATGTAAAGCTGTGCCAGAAACTGCATCTACATTGGGATGAGGATCAGAGATTTTAGGATTTTCTGCAAGGATTTTAGAGCCAACTTCTCTTAAAACATGTGAGGTTTTTACTAAAGGCTCTTCTGGAAAATATTTTTTTGTATAATCATAAAATACTGTTGCTCTTGGATCTTCAACACGTAACACTGCATGCCCAAAACCAAAAATAAGCTTTCCTTCTTCAAGTCTTTTTCTTAAAAGTTTTTCAGCAGCATCTAATGAATACTCTCCATTCAGCTCATCAGAAACTTCTTGAACAAACTTTAGTCCATCTTGGTTTGCTCTACCATGTAAATAACCTGATAAAGCGTTCATAGATGCTGATATAGCGCCGTAAAGATGTCTTCCTCCTGAAGCTACTGTTTTACCAGTAAAACAAGAAAGATTCCCCCCTCCATGATCATAGTGAAGAACATTAAAAAGTTTAAAAATCTCTAAGAGTTTTTCTTCATTTTTATTTGGAACATTTACCATTTTGGTAAAGTTTTCCATATAACCAATATTAGAATCTGGTAAAGAGGTATCTCCCCAGCCAGCATGATAGTTAATAATAGTGGCTACGAGACAAGGAAGCTTTGCTATTAAATTCAGACAATCACCTTCCCAGTCTTCTGATTTTTCACTCATTCCTAAAATCATAAGCGCACAGCAAAAAAGCTCCATTGCTCCGCCTTTGATCGGAAGTTTTTTTATATCCTCAATAACTTCTGGATCGATGTTTTGTCTTTTTTTTAACTCTGATAAAAATGTCTTAAGTTCATCTGCTGTTGGATTTTTTCCATAGTAAAGCAGATAAATCACTTCTTCAGGTTCTTGGTGGTAAATTTGAGATAATGGAACACCAACATAGTGGAGCCCTTTTTGTGGGTCTACAAATGATGTAGGACAATAACCAACTGGAACACCTCTTAAACCTGTTTCTAAATTATCTTCAGTAAGTTCAAAAAGAACATCTGCCATAACGATCTCCTACAACATCTTTGATACAATATCTCTTTCTTCTATCAGTTCTTTCTGAGTAATTGCAATCTTTTCTTGTAAAAATTCATTCCACTCGATGCCTTCGATAATTTTAACAGTACCTTCATTAGTTGTTTGGCATGGGAATGAAAACACTAAATCTTCATCAACTTGATATGGATTATTTTTTGTGTATATACAAAGAGAGTGCCAGTTATCTTCTGCTGTTGTTTTTACAAGCGAATAAATAGAATCACATACAGCATTTGCTGCTGAAGCAGCAGAACTTTTTCCTCTAGCTTCAATAATTGCTCCTCCTCTATTTTGGACTTTTTCTAAAAATGTTGTTTCTAACCATTTTTTATCCAAAACTTCATAGGCTAACTGACCATTAACTGTTGCATGAAAAAAATCTGGAACTTGGGTTTTAGAATGATTACCCCAGATAGCCATTTTCTTCACACTTTCCACTTCTACTTTAGCTTGCTCTGCAATAAAAGCTTTTGCTCTATTTTCATCTAATCTTGTCATTGCATAAAACTGGCTAGGATGTATGTCTGGAGCATTTTTTAAACAGATTAAGCAATTTGTATTACAAGGATTCCCAACAACAAATACTTTTACATCCTTTGCTGCTTTGCTATTTAGAGCTTTTCCTTGATCTACAAAAATTTTAGCATTTTCAAGTAAGAGATCCTTTCTTTCCATTCCTTTAGATCTAGGCTTTGCTCCAACTAAAATGGCAAAATTCACCTCTTCAAATATTTCATTTGGATCTGACCCAATTTTCACTTCTTTTAAAAGGGGAAAACAGCAGTCTTGTAATTCCATTACAACACCTTTAAGCGCATCAAGAAATTGAGGAACTTCAAGTATATGTAAAGCAACAGGAACATCTTTTCCTAAAAGATCTCCGTTGGCAATACGAAAAAGCAAATTGTAATTTATTTGACCAGCTCCACCTGTAACCGCAACCCTTTTCATCTAAAATCCTTTTTTTTCTTATTCACTTATGAATATGCAAGGAAAAAAAATTTATGAAAAGGGTTATTCCGTAACAGGTTAAATTTTAATCTAAAGCTCCAGTTCCGACTTAAGACAATATACTTGAACTTCTAATAACTTTATCTCTTGGAAAAGTGCTGATTGATACTTTCTCAATGATTTAATTTGACCTGAAGATAGTTTACTTATCTTCAGGTCTAAAGTTTTCAATTGTTTCTTTTTTACATGAAGCTTTTGATTAAGCTTAATCAAGCTGTTTGTTGTTTGATCTCGATAAATCTTATGAACTGAATTTGTAAAATCACAACTCATGTTAAAAATTTATAATTTCAGTTAAAGGGCTAAGAAATAATCTCCTTGAAAAGGTTGATTCAGCTTTTGCTGCTGATAAAGAACACCTTCTTGTTCTATTAGTGTTACCTACTCTTCGTGAATGAACACTACGTTTAACAGGGCTTGAAACAGAATTTGAGTATGTAAGTTGAGACTCTTTTTTTATTGAAGAAATATTTCTATTTAAAGCTTCTAGAGAGTTTTGAAGCTTTATGAGTTCTTTTTCCGTACTCTCTAGTCTACGTACATAACTATCATATGTAATTCGATCTTCAACAAAATGTTTTGTAATTTTATTTGAAACAAACTTAAGTTCTTCTGCTAATTCTTTTCTTGGACAAAAAGGATCGATATGATCAAACACATTCGTATTTTCTTGGTTACTTAAGTATTGTTTTACTCCTTTAAGAAGTAGTCCTTTTCCTTGAGGATTTATAAAATAGCCCGGTATTGCTCTTAATGATTCTCCCTCAATCCTTACAAAGCTTCTACCAATTTGATTAAAATACTTAGGTATATGTTGTTTTAATTGGATGATTTTTGAATAAAGTTCAGGAATGATTTTTGTGTATAGATCTATTTTTGAAATGAGCTGTTTACGTTGAGATTGTAGTTTTGCTAGTTGTTGTACTTTTTTTGAAGGTTCAAATACAGGTAGTAAACATGAAGGTGTAATTGTAGACATAATCTCCTTAACTGATTTTTTTATTGATAGTTAGGCGATATGTTATACCAAATCCTGAAGTATTTTTTCACGATAATTTTTCATTAGCTCACACATAAAATGTAGATTATGTATGGAGGCTAAAGAAAGAGCTGTTAGCTCTTTTGCTTTGAATAAATGATGTAGATAAGATCTGCAATAGTGCTTGCAGGTATAACAAGAGCAATCTTTTTCAATAGGCTCTTGGCAATACTTATACTCAGCTTTTGTGATTTTTAGTTTTTGCGTTTTTGTTAAAAGCATAGCATGTCTAGCTGCCTTTGTAGGATAAGAACTATCAAATGTATCAATTCCCTCTGGTATTGATAGTTCCAACGATTCTAAGTCACCTATTCCTAATAAGTGTATAGGAAGCTCTTCTGGTAAAAATGTGACTGTATGAGCAAGCATTTCTTTCATTTCTTTTTTAGTCTTACCAACAGATCCACCAATTGCGTGTCCATTAAAAGGTAGTTTAGATAAAGTCTGGCAGCTTTGCTTTCTTAGCTCAGGGTCAATTCCTCCATGAATCACACTATAGATCGCTTGATTATTTGGATTTTTTAAGTGCTCATCTAAAGATCTTTTTTCCCATCGATGTGTTCTTTCTAAACTTTTTACAAGAGCATCTTTTCCAATATGGTAAGGAGGTAATTCATCAAAAGGAATAATAATATCAGCACCAAATGATTTTTGTGCCTGAATAGAGTTTTCGGGAGTAAGTAGTACTGGACTACCATCTCTATAAGAGCGAAACAACACTCCCTCTTCATTAATTTTTAAAACAGATGAGTTTTGTTCTTTTTGCGTTGATCCTTTTAGCTCATTTGCTACAGAACCATAAGCTAAAGAAAAGACCTGAAATCCTCCAGAATCTGTAATAATAGGCATTTTACGATTAATGAATTTATGTAGCCCTCCTGCTTTTTCTACAACCTTTGGACCTGGTTGTAAAAGCAGGTGATATGTATTACAAAACATTAACTGAAGACCAATTGAGTCTACTTTTTCATTATCTAGGCTTTTTAAAGTCCCATTTGTACCCACTGCAACAAACCCAGGGGTATCAATAATTCCATGTGGAGTATAGATCCGACCAACTCTTGCTCGTGATTTTTTAGATTTATGAAGAACTTCAAATCGAAAAGCCATACTTCCTCTTTAATAAAAGTTTAGAAAAAACAGAGTTAAAACTAACAATGCTAATTTTGATTAAATAACTTACTAAAATCACATGCCAAAGATGTGTCAAAACCCCAGAAAGAGCAAGATAGGTAAATAGCACAGTATCTATAAGCTGCGATACGCTCATAGATAAAAAAGACCTTTTAGCAAATGAAAGAGATGAAAACCTCTGTTTTAAAAATGAAAAGATTTTTAAGTCTATCCACTGGCTTAATAGAAACACAGAAAATGAAGCCATAAAGATTCTAGGCATTACCCCTAAAAGCTTTTGATAATGTATCTGTGTTGTATCTAGAGTACTTGGGAGATATAAAAGATGAACTTTGCTCATTAAAGCAAAAAAGAAAAGAAGAAAAAATGTAATCTTAATCGCTTTTCTCCCCTCTTTTTGCCCAAAAAACTCTTGTAAAAGATTAAAGGAAAACATTGCTCCTATAGAAAAAACATCTGTACATGTAATTGTTAGACCAAATAAATCAATCTGTTTTTGCACAAAAAGATTAGCTAATACTGCAAGTAAAGCCATAAAAGCAACTAATGCTTTTTTCCCAAGCTTCAGCGAAAAAAAGCAAAAAGCTAAAACTACTGATACATGTAAGACAAATATTAGTTCATTCATCGATCAACACACACTGAAAAGCTAGGATCAAAATGTGTAATTTGTCTTGAAATATACAAAGTTCCATAGTCTAAATTATTAACTAATAAAGTATATGCACCAGGAATCGATTGAGCTTTTTCAAGATGATAAACACCTTTTCTTTTTCCAATAGCCTGAGGAAAAAAACCATTATTTTTTTCTTTTACTTCTAAAAAAATAGTCCCAATTCTATCTTGCCTTGGTAAATCTATATGACACCTTTTGACTTCTAGTGGCCTTAAATCTCGACATTCTTTTTTTGTTACAAAATAAATATCTATTTCATTTTGTTTGTCACCTACTGACACATCAAATGTTGGCTTTAAACCATAAAGTGAAAACATTAAAAATAGTACGCTGTATAATTTCATCGTCTTATAAATTGTTAATTTCTATCTCTGGAATGGATTTATCAACATTAAACCCAAAAATTTTTGAATAAAAAAGCTCTTCTGCTTCTAATGCTCTAACCAAAGTCTCTTGGTTCCTAAACCCGTGCCCCTCATTTTCAAAAGGAACATAGGATACAGGAATCTTATTCTTTTTTAGAGCTTGATACATTGTTTCTGTTTGCTCTGGTAAGACAACTTGGTCTTTTAAGCCATGAAAAAACAGGACTGGACTTTGAATGTTATCAACAAAATGGATTGGAGATCGATCATAATAAAGCTTCTTTTCTTCAGGATAAGGGCCTATTAAAGAATCTGTATAATGAGCTTCAAATTTATGTGTATGCTCTACCATCTTCTCTTGATCACCAATTCCATAATAACTGCAGCCAATTGCAAAACTTGATGAGTTACAAAGCCCCATTAAAGCTGTATAGGCTCCTGCACTTTTTCCTCGTATGATTACTTTATTCCGGTCAATTTTATTAGATAAGCATTCAATCGATATCTTACAGTCATCAACATCTAACTGTCCCCAATTTCCATTCAGCCTTTCTCTGTATTCTCTTCCATAGCCACAACTGCCTGAATAATTGATATCAAAAATCGCATATCCTCTATTAGTCCAATACTGAGTTTCTAAACTATATTTAGGATAGGCTTTTGCGGTAGGCCCTCCATGACAACGTATAATCAAAGGAGGTAATTGCTTTAGAGTGTAATCTTTATTCTTTGGAGGGTAAAAATAACCGAAAACCTCATCTCCATTCTGATTTGAAAAAACAATGTTTTCAGGTTTGGAAATATCGCTTTTGTCAATCTCTAAAGAGTTTTTATCTAAAACTTTTATCTGTTTGGTTTTGCTATCTACAGAAATAAACTCTGAAGGCTTATCCCAAGATCCAGCAATACAATAAAGATCTTTTCCATCTGATACAATCTCATCAAATGTTGAATAAGAGCATTTTATCTCTTCAATTTTTCCATGAATAATATGACAAAGTTTATGCTCTTTTTTATCAACATAAGTTGCAAAAATTGAGCCATCGTCTAAAAGTGCGTAAGTTTTTATACCAAACACCCATGGTGGATATCCAAACTCAGCTTCCTTTTCTAAAACTTTTTCAACTGTTCCATTAAAAAAACAGTAAAGGTTCCAATAACCTGTCTGATCATTTAAAAAATATAACTTCCCTTCTTTTGAATACTGGGGTTCAATAACACTTTCCCCTTTATTTCCTGAAAGCTTTTTAACGTTTTCTATCTTTCCATCATCTAAAATATCCGCCACGTATAAAAAGCTACTATCCCAAGGCATATTTGGATCACTCCAGCTTATAAAACAAAGATTTTTGCCATCTGGGCTAATCCTAGGGTTAGAATAAAAATCAGCTCCTTGTTCTACAACTGTTTCCTCTTTGGTCTTTAAATTAACCATAACAATTGAGTTAGCAACAGTTCCATCTTCTAAATGCTCTTCACAGATTAAATAGATAACTTCTTTTGTGTTATGATAAACACCATCAGCATAGCGCTTGTTTTTAGAATCTGTGATTTTTTCTACTTTCCCACTAGATAGCAAATAAATATTTTGATCTTTAGAGTTTGAAAAAAAGACTTTATCTTCAAAAACAAAATAAGAACAACCTCCATATTCATGAACTCTTGTCTTAGCTGAATACTCTTGTGGTAAAAGTTCTTTTTGATTTTTTATGATGGTAGATCTACCATCCGCAAGCTTATCCTGGTAATAAATATTTTTCTTACCATCTATGTAAAAATACTGACGGGTATCCTTCTTGTCGTATACCTCTGTAGCTCTGATAGTTGAAATCCAAGATCCAGGAATGGTTTTATCCATATAGCTCCAAACGAAAAATGATAAAGAATAAAGTATAATCTCAGATCTAAAAAAAGGAAAGTCAATTGACTAATTAAGTTGTTTATTGATAAAATGTTTTGAAACAATAAAATTAAATTTTTTTTGATATGCTGCAAATTTTAAATGTTTTATTTATGTACGCTACATGGACTAGTGTATTTTCTATTGGAAAACTCACTTTAATATATGCTCCTCCTATTTTTTTAACTGCAGCAAGAATGCTCTTAGCTGGGGTACTGCTAACAGGTTTTTATGCTCTATTTAAGCGTACAGCGTTTAGATTAACCAAAATCCAGTGGCTTTCGCTTGGTATTCTTGGAATATTCAGCGTTTATTTAACAAATATTTTTGAATTTTGGGCTCTACAACATTTAACTGCAGCAAAGACAAGTTTTATTTATAGTTTATGTCCTTTCTTCTCAGCGTTATTTTCCTATATTCACTTTGGGGAAAAGATGACTAAGGTCAAGTGGCTGGGTATGGGAATAGGCTTTTTAGGGTTTATACCAGTTTTTTTAACTCAGACTGGATCTGAGAGTCTAACTGGTGGCTTTTTTATTTTCTCATTGCCAGAGCTAGCAATGATGGCAGCAACTGTATGCACAGTGTATGGCTGGATATTACTTAGAATCATAGTAAAAAGTCAAAACATCCCAACAGGTCTTGCCAATGGGATTAGTATGCTTTTTGGAGGAGGACTTGCTCTTGCTCACTCTTACATCTTAGATTCTACCCTTCTTCCAGTAGCTACTGAAAATCTTGTTCCTTTTGTTAAAGGAACACTTATCATGACATTGATATCAAATATTATTTGCTACAACTTATATGGATATTTATTAAAGCGGTTCACTGCCACTTTTCTATCTTTTATGGGTCTATTAAGTCCTATCTTTGCTTCTATATCGGGTTGGCTACTTTTAGGTGAAGCTCCTTCACCTACAATTATTTTTTCTACAGCAATTGTATCACTTGGTTTATGGATTGTTTACAAGCAAGAACTTAAGCAAGGTTACATAGTCAAAAAAGAAGCTTTGGCAAGTTAAGTTAAGATTTTTATCATTGCCATAAATTTTTTATTCTACTAAAAAGGTCTTCCAACTAAAGCGGAGATCTCTATGAGCATACAAAGCATAACGCCTCAAAACATCCCTCATGCACAGAAAACCTCATCTTGTTGCTGTAAATGCCCAAAGCTAGGCATTGTTTTAAAAGTAACTATTATTACTTTACCAATTTGTGCAACGTTAGGATTGATTTTCAATCCTGTAGTTGGAGTAATAAGTTTTTCCGCTGTGATTTTAACTACTATGCTGTGCATGTGTGTTCACTCAAGAAAAAAAAATCCTAAATATAAAGAGTTAGCAAAAGAGATCAATAAAGTTTTTAAACAAATTCATTCAACTAAAAATCAAAATGAGACTCATTACAAAAGCGATGATTTTTTAAAGATAGCAAAGAAACTTAACTTTAATCAGCCTTTCTACAAAATTCTTTTAGAATTAGAAGAAAAACTACAAAACACAAATGCTTCCGATCAATATACGAATAAAACCCTTACACATCTAAAAGAGTTTTATCTTAGAAAAGTTCTAATAGATAAAGGATATAGCAAGGAAAAAGCAGCTGAAATCACTGAGATTGCAGGAAAACAAGAAGATCCTTTTGAATGTACCGTAATAGGCACAAGATACTGTTCAGTATTAGAATTAATTGAAGCAGATATAGCTTTAATCGATCCAAATCATGGTCATATTTTTGATATTCATGAATTTACACTTTACTTTTTAAAAGATAAAAAAAACCTAGCTACAAACCAGCAAGAGATTGAGCAAGAGATTTTTGATCAAATTTTAAATTATTACAATCTTACTAACGACGACTGGTTAAATATCTCTTTTCCAAAAGTAAAGATTCAACCAAATGTAATTCAAAGATTTTTAAAAGTACTCAAAACAAAAGCCCAAGATAAGTATAAAGTGATTACTAAAGGCCAAGAAAAAGGCTTATATCCAAATTAATTTCGAAGGAGAAAAATTATGAACACACCTTCAATAAATGTAGAATCTATGAAAAGCAAAGCTAATGGCTTATATAAAGAGCTTTGTAAGATTAAAAATATACCTGAAAAATATAAAAAACTAGAACCTGAAAGAAAAGAGATAGCAAAGACGTTAGGTGTTACTTTAGGTATATTTGTAGCATTAGGGTTTATTTTTGGATTTAAAGCATTCTTATGTGCTGCATTTGGATATGCAATAAAGCATATTGTTGTACTTTTAAACCCAGCTCCTAAGCCAGAAGTAAAAATTGCATTTAAGCAAGTACAAGCCCCTAAAGATTCAAATGTACACATATGTGAAATAATAAAGCTATTTGATGAAAAGGAGTTTAATGACATTAAACGAGATCAAATCATGCAAATCATCGTAGAAAAAAAAGAAAACTACCTTTGCCCACTTTCTGCTGAAGAAGATAATTGGACGTTTTTAAAGCTATTTGCAAATGATTTAGCCCTAGTATTACCAAGCAGTAAAAACATTGTAAATGCAAACCTTTATATATATCAGTTAATTGAAAAGGGTGTTGATCCAATTACGAAGGCTAAAGTCAATGAAGATGACCTTAATTCTATATGTGAATTCTATGATATTTCAGATAAAAGTAAGCTTGTAAAAATCATCAATAGCAATAAAACAACCAATGAAAAAGTAACAGATTTTGAAATGCTTTCTAATAAAAATATCGAAAGATTTGAAGAGCACCATACAATAAGCACTATCTACTATACTCTAGGAGGAATAGCAACTGTTTTACTAGGGGGTGTTGGTTCTGTTTTAGCTTTTGGATTAGGTATTGCCCTTTCTAAAGAAGAAATTACATACAAAGACCTTCAGATATTAGTAGGCACAAAAAAACCACCAATTATATTTAAACCTGAACAGTTAAATGATGATTGCCCAATTAGCTTTAACTGCATCTCTGAGCTAGATCCTGTTAATGTTATAACTGTGCATGGTACTCGTTATGATATTAGAGCTTATACAAATGCTCTTTTAGGTCAAAAAAAGAAATGGTTTTGTCCAATAACTAAAACAATTTTATCAAATGAGCAGATTAAACAGATTCATAATAGATTTGGTCTAACAAAGATCGAATTTGAAGAGATTTATGTTCTAGCAACAACAAAAGTTTCAGATTTTGAATTAGCAATAGATGGTACAGGTAAAAAGTTTCATAAAAGATGTGATTGGAGAAGATCCTACCTTCTTAAAAAAATTGGTGAAAAAAATCCAGAGCTAAAAAAAGAACTTATAAAATTAGATTGGGTACAATTAAACGAATACACATTCCCAGGATCTCAATACTTTACAAATGCATATTCTTATTTATTTTCAAACTAAGTCAAAAAAAAAGGACCAACCATATGGTTGGTCCTAGCTATTACAAATAAGTATTATTTTATTAAAGACTATGTGGAAAAACCATATCATCTGAATTATCAGGTTTTCCCTCTTGTTGAATATCCATAGGTTGCATGACTGTATAACCTACTAGGCTTGTTTCATCAAACATTGAATAATTTGGTTTACTATCAATATTTATAGGAGGCGTTGTAGCATGATTACTAGATAGTAATTGAGGATTTGTAAGCCCTTGTTCATTAACGCTAATATTTTGAGGAATATTAAAGTCCCAATCATCAAAACTTTGTGCTTTTGGTGGACTATCATCTTCACTAGATTCAGCACTCATAAGTTGATTAGTTGGTTTTAAAAGATCTGTAAGGGAAAACTGTATTACCCTTTCTTTTTCATCAGGTTGAGGTCTTTGATGTACTGATCCATATGTTCGAACCCTTGTATGATTTACTACCCTTCTACTAAACTCTTTTATACTTGTAGTTTCCTATATAGTTCTTTCGTTTGTAGAAGAGAAAAGACCCAAGCAACAACTAACTACATTTTTGATGATATTTGATACAGATGAATCTTCTTGTCTAGCCAACTCTGTTTGGCTAGTTCTTTGATAATTATTAATATTAATACTCATCATTTTAAACTATTAAATTATTATTACAAAACTATTATAAATAATTTAATATTAATTGTAAAGATTTTATTAAGATTGAGACTTAAGTAGTTAATTATTTGTAACTTAAGCTATTTAGAAAAAAAAGGGGGAAATATGACTTATATTTAAAAGAGATTTCTAAACAGCAAAAATAGAGAAATTAGAATTTATAGCTAACTCCGGCTGCAGCAATTAAGCCATTTGCCTTTAGAGTATCATCTCCATTATATACTTTTCCTTCGAAAGAGTAGTCAATAAAGATATTGCCAGTAATAGATTCACTCCATATAACTCCCAAACACAATCATAAGTATAATCTATTAGGGGCTTTGCCCCTCTCCCCCAGTAAAGGGACTAGTCCCTTTACAATCCCTTTTGTTTTTTTACAACTTATCATTTCTAAATTCACAAAAATAAAAAATTAAGCCGATGGACTTATTAGTACTGGTTAGCTTAATGCATTACTGCACATACACACCCAGCCTATCAACTCGGCAATTTTCCGGGAGTTTCATAAGGATGCTATTTATTCTATTTTTTTATAATTAAAACAATATTTATATTGTTTTATATAAAATATTATGTTTTTTAAATAAAAATTGACTTTTAATAAATAATTATTATATAATAATTAGACAAGTCAATTGATTTAACTTAAAAAAGGTAATAAATGAGCGCTATTAAACCAACATCCTCTTCTAGGGGAATACCCCTAAGTGCAGCTACTGATACTACACCTATAGAAATACCTGCAATCGTAGGTAAAATTCTTGAATACAACTGTTCATATACTCATAGCAGAGTAAATAAGCTTTTTTACCAGGAGCAAAGTCGCATTTTAACCACAGCTTGGACACAGTTAAGGGCGCGAGCTCTAACACAAGAGTTTAGAGAAGAACACCCAACCCTTGCTGAGTTGATTAACTCTAACCAATTAACAAGTTTAAATAGCGTACTACAACAACTAACAGCCGAAGTAAAAACACATGGCCTTGAAGCTCATCCTATTTTCCAAGCTTTTAGAGCTACTTTTAGTTTAAAGGCGCTACTTACACTTGATTGTTTAATTGAAGAAACTAACTTCCAAAAAGCTGACAGAAAAGAAAACCTCTGGGGAAAGCTGGAAAATATCGATCTTCCAGCAGATATTGAACCTCCCAATGAACGAAATTATATTACTTTCTTCAAATATTCGAATATTTTAGGACAAAGAAACCTATTAAATGGGATTAGTCTTCTAGATTTAGGAAATACAGAACTCACTCGATTATTTAATGGTATTAATAATTTTCCTGCTTTACAACACCTTTACCTTAGAAACAACAGACTACAAACCCTTCCAAATAACTTTAATCCTCCTGCTTTACAATACCTTTACATTAGAAACAACAGACTACAAACCCTTCCTGATAACTTTAATCCTCCTGCTTTACAACTCCTTCACCTTGATAACAACAGACTACAAACCCTTCCTGATAACTTTAACCCTCCTGCTTTACAAAACCTTTCCCTTGATAACAACAGACTACAAACCCTTCCAAATAACTTTAATCCTCCTGCTTTACAATACCTTCGCCTTGATAACAACAAACTACAAACCCTTCCAAATAACTTTAATCCTCCTGCTTTACAATACCTTTACCTTGATAACAACAGTCTACAAACCCTTCCAAATAACTTTAATCCTCCTGCTTTACAATACCTTTTCCTTAGAAAGAACAGACTACAAACCCTTCCTGATAACTTTAACCCTCCTGCTTTACAAAACCTTTCCCTTGATAACAACGGACTACAAACCCTTCCAAATAACTTTAATCCTCCTGCTTTACGATACCTTTCCCTTAGAAACAACAGACTACAAACCCTTCCAAATAACTTTAATCCTCCTGCTTTACGATACCTTTCCCTTAGAAACAACAGACTACAAACCCTTCCAAATAACTTTAATCCTCCTGCTTTACAAATCCTTTCCCTTGATAATCCGTTATATTACAGATTATTTTTGATCAAAGCTTCTAAAACACTGGGTATTGCAATCACCGTCCTAGCTACAAGTTATGGAATATATAAAGGCTATAAAAGATTAACTAGAAAATAACAATTTGTTCATTTGGACATAAAAAAAGCCCAACAAGTTTCCTTGTTGGGCTGAAAAAAAAATTGGCAACGTCCTATTCTTCCATACTCTTGCGCATAGTACCATCGGCGATGAGGGGCTTGACTTCTGAGTTCGGTATGGGATCAGGTATGACCCCCTCTCTATGGCCACCAATATAATGATTTTTTAGTCTGTATGTT
>Ga0180430_10002305_pt1 | contig 17432 bp, 10 predicted proteins | sample SS_ome_9_FD_132999 | JGI IMG/M metagenome (GOLD analysis project Ga0180430, IMG submission 132999) | Hypersaline lake sediment archaeal communities from the Salton Sea, California, USA - SS_1_S_2 metaG | ecosystem: Environmental > Aquatic > Non-marine Saline and Alkaline > Hypersaline >... | reverse complement strand
TTGACTCAAAAGAAGAACTTGGATCCGAAATTAGAAAAATTATTCGAGATGTGTCTGAAGTTGTTATTCATGCAACAGAAACGTATACAAATGCTAATATTGGATCAGAAGAAATTCATCTTTATCATAACGAAAAGGGATTTGACGGCATTCAGTATCATTATGTGATTCGTAGAGATGGCAGATTGCAAAGAGGTAGACCACCAGATAAGATTTCTGATGCGAGTAGCGAAAAGGGACATTCTGATAGATGCCTTGACCTCGTCCTTGTAGGCGGACTTAACTGTCCTAGTGGAACTGAGAACCCACTCGATTTTCGTTCTGCTCAATCGTTTACGAGAGCACAGATGGCGACACTCGAGGCATTTCTAGAGGCATTCTATCGAAGATATCCCGGTGGACAAGTTTTTGGTCACAATGATATTTTAGAGAGTGTGGAAGATCCTTATTTTGACGTGCTTTCTTATGTTAAAACTCTCTTTCGAAAGAGCACTGTCTATACTGATTTGGCAAACGAAGAAGCATATAATTCTTCTGAATTGATTCAAAAGAGACCAAAATGACAACATCAAAAGATAGAAGAAGAATAGGACAAGATCCTTCTCGCGACGAGACCGAGGGTATACCTCTAGACGGATTTCAAGATCCAACCGGAGAGTATCCGAAGGCAGAATACTTTTATGGTTCCTCGATAAACCGTGCTGCTCGTGGTTTAAAGATTAACAACCTTTACCTGGGTGGTGGAGATTTTGGAATCTCTCTGAATATCGAACCACAAGAACCTTCAAGATTTCCATTTAATCAAGTCCATGAAACTTCTTCCGGACACGTTGTAGAGTATGACGACACGCCTGGAGGCGAACGTATTCTAATCAAGCATCGTAAAGGTGCTGGTGTTGAGATGCGCGCAGATGGTTCTGTTATCATTTCTGCAGTAAATAATAAAGTAGAAGTCACTGGTGGTGACAACACCATCATTGTAGAAGGTGAAGCAAACCTTGTTTACAAAGGCAACCTGAATTTGCAGGTTTCTGGTGACTTTAATATTGATGTTGGCGGAAACTATAACGTCAACGTTGCTGGAAACAAGAAGGAAGAAATCTCGCTGAATCATAGAACTACTGTGAGTGGTAATAGTGAATACATTACAAAGAAATCAAGATCTACTAAGACAGTAGAGAATAATCTAGATGTTGTTCTTGGTGAGAATAAGCAAATTACCAAAGGTAATCTCAATAAAGAAGTTGAAGGTAATATCAACATGTTCTCTGATGCAGATATTATGGTATCAGGGAAAAACGAATTCGTTGCTGTTGCAAAGACTGCTAATATGTCAGCAACACAAATCTCTATTCTTGGTATTACAGGAAGTATCGGTGGTTCAGCAGTAGACTTTACAGGTAAGGTATACCAAGGTCCGCTAGGTCCGGTTCCATTTACTTCTGGTGCAGCATTTTATGGATCTTTCCTAGGACAGTCATTAGAGTCTATTCTTTCGAGCATGTCGCATCAGTCATTTAAATCCGCGACTGCAGGTTCTCTAGGTTCACCAGGGATTGGTCCTCCTGCTCCACTTCCTGTCAAAGTAGTCGCGACTCAACCATCAGCACCACCACCAAACCCTGCGATTGTAGGGATTCACCTTGCGGGTGGAAGTTATGCAATTCGTAGAGTTACTGTTGATGCAGGAGATGCACTTAAAGACAGGATTCTACTGAAAGACGATTATGAAGGGTTGTTTGAAAAAATACCTACAATGCAAGAAATTAGGTCTACAATCAGAGATCTTGCAAATCGAGACAAAATTGCCAATAAACTAATACGCGAGAGAAGACTGAATCCAGAATACAAAAAAGTCTCTCCACCTAAAATCGGAAGAACTTCTGGTAAAGCACCCTCTTCTCGTTTTGGTTATGTTCCGATAGGAAACGCAATTGCAAACAGAGGAAAGAGATTTACGCCATGATTTTACTTGTCGATCCAGTTTATAATCCGAACTTTTTGAATCCTTCTGAAATCTCTTCAGCGACTAAACTTGCTCCTGGAATCACAATTGCTAAATTTCTTGGAGCATATGGAGATCGAACTCCATTTAATTTTATTAGTAGTGCAACAGAGAGACTACAAATTGCAAGACAACTATATCTTCACGCTGAGTTGATTCGAAGCATTAATGGCAATACCGATTTCTTTAATAACGTTCGATTAATTGTCTCGGAAGGAATCTACAGAGGTGGACCAGAAGAAACAGTTGCTGGAGAGAATTTAAAGAAAAGAACAGGAAGAACTGTAGTTTATCAGGTCGTGGATCAAAAAGGAAATATAGATCATGACGCAACGTTCGATGTTGCTGAATATTGGAAGGACTATGTTTTCTTTGAAAAGATTACTTTAGATTATGATACCTATAACCCGGACGGTTCATTGACTTCTCAAATTGTGGTAGAGATGCCGGTAGTAAATGAAACGTTTGACGTCTCATTTGGATTGAATATTGAAACCTCATTTAATGGCGAAGTAATTAGTAGAAATGAATTAGTAGAAGTTAAGTTGAACTAATATAAATAAATTCATAAGAACTTAAGAGATTCTCATGGCAACAAATCGTGCTCTTTCTATCGAAGATGGTGACCTTGGTCAAGTCACAATAGCAACAACTCGAAACCGAGAGTATGTTGATCTTGACCTTGCATTCGATAAAAAACCGACTAGCGGAGAACTCTATAAAAAGAGAGATGCTGCAGCAGTGAGGCAGGCAGTAAAAAATCTTCTGCTCACCAATCAAAATGAAAAACCATTTCAACCGTTCTATGGTGGAAACTTAAACAGTTTTCTTTTTGAATTAGCAGAAGTTGATTCAGCAGACGAAATTGAACAACAAATTCGAACTGCAATCGAGGTTTATGAACCCAGAGTTGATTCTAGATCTCTTGATATCAGAGTCAATATTGAGCCTGATAATAATGCTCTTACAATCACTGTCGTTTTTAGAGTCATCAATACTAACGAAGTTGTAGAATTTACAACGACACTGAACAGGTTACGATAATGGCAACAACCATAAATTCTAGTGCACTTGATTTTCAGAACATTAAGAATAATCTGAAAAAGTATCTTCAGCAACAAGAAGAATTTGCAGACTATAATTTTGAAGCATCTGCAATGTCGAATATTCTTGATGTTCTTGCTTACAATACTCACATAAATGGTTTGATTGCTAACTTTGCACTGAACGAGTCCTTCCTTGGAACTGCTCAATTACGTTCCTCTCTCGTCTCTCTTTCTGAAGGTATTGGTTATATTCCTGATTCTAGGACAGCATCTTCGGCAAGAGTTAGACTCTCTCTGAACTTGTCCTCAGTTGCTGAGAGAGAGAACACAATCAGTGTTGCTTCCGGATATAAATTCACAACAACTGTCGACGAAATCAATTACGTATTTCAAACTCAAGAAACGATTATTGCAAGCGACGACGGTAATGGGTTTTATCAATTCACCACATTAGATGGTGACGAAGATATCCCTATCTTCGAAGGTACTCAAAAAACCAAGACGTTTATTGCTGGAAAGAATGATGAAGCGACCGTTTATGTAATTCCTGATGTTAACATGGACATTGACACTGCAGTCATAAAGGTTTTTGAAAGCGCAACCTCAACAAACTTCGTAACATATATTAACATTCTTGACGCAACAACAATTAACGAGAACTCGACGCTCTTTATTCTAAAAGAGATGCCGAATGGATTCTTTGAACTAACCTTTGGTAACGGAACAACACTCGGAAGAACACCGACTCCTGGTTCAAAAATTACTGTCTCTTATCTTTCTGTAAATGGTGCAGATGCAGACAAGGCATTACTCTTTGAACCTTCTGCTCAAATAAAAATCAACGAGACTGTAAGTAGAACTCCGACAGTTACCACAACCTCTAGATCTGCGGGCGGTGGAGACAAAGAGAGCATTGAATCGATTCGAAAAAATGCGCCATTTCAATACGCTGCTCAAAACAGAATGGTGACCTTCGCTGACTATTCAAGTCTTGTTCTCAGAAACTTCTCTTCAATTATCAAGGATATTGTTTCTTGGGGAGGAGAAGATAATATTGAACCTGAGTTTGGTACTGTGTTCATGTCAATTCTCTTTAACGATGATGTACCAGAGTCAAGAAAAATAATTACAAAAGACGCAATCACTGATCTTGCTTCTCAACTTTCAGTCGCGACTTTCTTGGTTAAATTTGCTGACCCGACCACCACATTTATTGAGGTTGAAGTTTTCTTTCAATTCAACCCAAGACTCACCACACTTTCTCTAAATACAATTCAAGAGAATGTAAGAAGCACAATTCAGAATTACTTTGATGGTAATGTTGGTTTGTTCTCTCAGTCGTTCAGAAGATCAAATCTTTTGACTTTGGTTGACGACGTGAGTCCTGCGATTCTCTCTTCACGAGCAGACGTTAAAATGCAGCAGAGATTTACACCAACACTGAATGTTGAACAAGATCACAATTTTAAATTTCCGGTCCCTATTGCTTCGCCAGACGACGTTAACGTTAGAATAACGTCTTCTGTGTTTACTTTTAATAACGTTTCTTGTCAGATTCGTAATCAATTGAATAGCAATAAACTCCAGGTAATAAACCTGAGTAACAACAGTGTTTTCATAGACAATGTTGGGTCATATAATGCAAATGCAGGAACAGTAAGTATTGTTGGTCTTCGAGTAGATGATATTGCTGGCGGCGCAGATTTTATCAAACTTGCCGTTGTCCCTGCAAACCAAAGCGCAATTAGCACTCAAAGAAATGATGTATTAGAGTTTGATGGTAGCAGAACCATTGCGAGAGCAGTTACCGTAACTGCAACGAATTAGGAAGGTTCATGACTCACGTAGATAGAACACTTCGAGATTTAGGTAGAAGAGAATTAAACCTAAGAGAATACCTTGTTGATGGTGTTCTCTCGGACTACATTGTAGAGAACTTTCCAAACTTCACAAATTTTTTGAAAAAATACTATTCGTTCGAACAAGGCGAATACTATCAAGATCCTTCTCCTTCGAGACTCCTAGACGAACTCTTTAAAACAAGAGACATTACGCAATCTGACATAACACTCCTTTCCTTTATCGAAGACGAGTTATTGTTAGGGCAGTCTTATTTTGATGGATTCCCAGATAAGAGAGAGGCAGCAAAATACTCAAATACTCTCTATCGTTCAAAGGGAACAAAGTATTCTATTCAGCAGTTTTTTCGAACATTTTTTCAAATCGACCCAGATATCGTTTACACCAAAGAACAAGTTTTCATAGTCGGTGATTCAAGAATCGGAGCAGAATCTCAAAGGTTCTTGACTGACGATAAACTATATCAGCAGTTCGCAATTCTGATCAAAAGCGAACTCCCTCTTGAAACTTGGAGAGAGACATATAAACTCTTTACACACCCTGCAGGAATGTATCTCGGATCTGAGGTTCAGATTGTTGGTGTATTTGACTTAGACTTGCAGAACCAACCAGATCCTGGATTACAGGATATTCCTGAGTTTATCATCGACGGATTTGCCTCTGTTGGCATTACTGCTTCTGACCACTCAACTGCTCTCTTTGATATGAGAACAGGAGATTCTGACGGAGATATAGAATTGTTTAGAACAACTCTTGGTACTCCTGGAACGTATCCAAATAAATCTGGTAATGAATTGAAAGACTATGAGAACTTTACTCTACAACAAGTAGACAATCAGTATTCTTCTATTGGTGAATTGCTCGAACCCAACTCTCCGACTCTCGACGACGATGATGATGTCGGTGGTATTAATGGATTTGATATCAGCAGCACTGAAACTATCGATCAAGAAAGATTTGATTGGAATGACTCAAGCGATAACTTGATTAATCTCCATGAACTCTTATAAATAAATCTAGTATCTCTTAGGGTATAGAAATGACGAGACAAATACTAAATCGAGGCAGCATCGCAAACGACGGCACAGGTGATACGCTACGTCAAGCTGCACTCAAAATCGAGCAAAACTTTCAGGAAATCTATGAAAAATTAGGTGGCGACAGCACAGTCCTGATGCCTCTAGTTGGTTTCGATAGTGATGGTGTTTTGTTTGAAGGGACAACGAATGATGGCATAAAAACTAAACTTTTTGCCGAGGATCCCTCTTCGAATCGTTTTCTAGAGCTACCCGATTATACCGGTCAGATTGTAGTAGATTCTGCAACTCAGACTCTAATTAATAAAAGTTTGGTCAGTCCAATCTTGACCACTCCTCAGTTAAGAGACAGTTCTGGAAATTATGAGTATATCATTACTCCTGGCGGTCTTTCGGCAGATCAGATCCTAAGAACACCTTCTATTACAGACTCTGACGAAATCACCTTTAACAAGGCAACTCAGACCCTTGAAAATAAGACGCTCTCTCAACCACTTCTGAATAGTCCTAAAATCGGAAATTTGTTGGCAGATAGCAACGGTAATGAATTCTTCGAGTTCATTTCAACTGCTGGTGCAATAAATCATCTTTCGGTCACAAACAACACAAACGGGAATACGCCTGTCCTTGCTGCAGCTGGCGGTGATACGAATATTGACCTTGGTCTTTCTGGCAAAGGAAATGGTGGTGTTGAGATTCAGAGCAAATTAAAACTTTCGTACCAAAATCTCACTGCTAATGGCGCGATTGATCTAACAAAACCTTTGACATTCTTTAACTCAGGGACCAGTTTGGCAGCAACAATGGCAAACGGAACCGAAAAGGGCGAAACTAAATATCTCGTAAACCAAAATAGTGGTACGGCAACAATAACTCCAACAAGTTTGCAAAACTATTCAACAATTACCCTAACAACCGACGAATCTTGCACTCTCGTTTGGGGCGGAACTGCTTGGGTTGTTTTGAATGTTGGTGGCGATTCTTCTGGCGGTATCTTAGCATAATATAGGAAAATTCAATGGCTGCTGTTGTTTTTGATAAATTAAAGAAAAACTTCCTACTAGATTTTATTTCTGATGTTCAGGACTCGGATGGTTCTGGCAATAGAAATTATTATTATGCTGGTATTGGAAGATCTGAAGACTGGAACGATTCAGACATTGCTCCTGTCCCAAGGAATACTCTCAGAGAAGCGAGAAAAGCAAGACTCGCTATTCAGTCAGTTAAAAATATAACAGACACAACCTTCGTTGTTCCAAGATATAACTGGACCTCTGGTGCAATCTATTCTGCTTATGACGATAATACTCAGGGATACCCAACAAATCCTTTTTATGTCATGAATGACAACCAGCAAGTTTACATTTGTTTGCAACAAGGAAAGACTAACGCGAATCCTCCGCAAGTTGTTGCTTCGACTGTGCAACCTAGTGGTAACACCACAGGAACTGCATTTAGAACTGCAGATGGATATATGTGGAAATTCCTATACTCCATCGGAGCACTAAAAGCATCGAAGTTTATTTCATCTGCGTATATTCCAATAGCAAGAGTCCAGGATAGTTCTGGCGATATTATAGAAGCAGGAGAACTTGGAGTTGACTCAGACTCTCCGGCAGAAGATGTAGAACAACAACTCGTTCAACAAAACGCCATTTCCGGACAGGTTCTGGGATATGTTGTGACCAAAGGTGGTTCTGGATATACCACAGTTCCGACTGTTGCGATAATCGGAGACGGAACCGACGCCAAAGCAGATGCTACAGTTGTTGGTGGTGCTGTTGTTAAGATAACAGTAAGAGATAGTTCTGACACAACAATTGCTTTCGGATCTGGATATAACTATGCCCAAGTTAAAATTACTGGGGGTGGCGGCGACTCTGCTGAGGCGAGAGCAATCATAGGACCACCAGAAGGTCTTGGATTTGATGCTCGCGAAGACTTGAAATCAAGTGCTCTGATGTTTAACACAAAACCTTCCGGCGACGAAGATGGCGATTTTGTCATAGGACAAGATTTTAGACAAATTTCTTTGCTGCGCAATATCAAGATTCAAGACAGCGAAGGATTGTTTACCGAAGAAACTGGTCTTGGACTTAAGAGACTTCAACTAACCTCGATCTCAGATGGACCCTTCGTAAAGGACATTATTGTAGAAGGCGGAACCTCTTTGGCGAGAGGATATGTTGATGATGTAGATTCTAATTCAATCTACTATCACCAGAATGATAGCACTGGATTTGGTGTGTTCGATTCTGGCGAGACAATTTCTATTGTAGTAGGAGGCGGTTCTACTACTGCAACTGTTTCTAAGGTTTTGAAAGGTGTTTTTGATCCAATGAGTGGAGAACTGTTATATATCGATAACAGAGCAGCAGTTTTTCGTTCTGCAGACCAAACCGAAGATATTAAGATCGTTGTACAACTTTAAGGTTGACTGAAAAATGACAAAAGCATTTACCGAACAAATTTTTCGCACTACGTATAGAGACGATTATGCGGACAGCGATAATTACTATAGAATACTCTTCAACAGCGGTCGAGCACTGCAAGCAAGAGAATTGACACAACTCCAAACTATTATTCAGAAAGAAATTGAAAGGTTCGGATCAAACATTTTCAAAGATGGATCTCCGATGCAATCCGGGGGCGTCAAGATTAACAATGCTTATGAATTTATCAAGATTGCATCCGCTACTCCCTTTCCTGGAAATTTGACTACACTTTCAAATGTTGTTTTTACAGGACAAACTTCCGGAATTAAAGTAAGAGTGTTGGAAGCAGTTGCTGCAGTTAACAGCGACCCAGATACTCTTTATGTTCAGTATTTGGACCTTCCTTCTGGTTCTGCTGGAGCGACCTCTCCGAGAGTGACTCCAGGCGAGATCCTTTCGGGAACTGTAGAAGGTTCTACACTAAATCTTCGTGTTCAAGTTGTAAATACTGCAAGCAACCCAGCAACTGGACTTGGTTCTCAGTTTAGTAATGGTCCTGGTAGCTTCTTCGTTCAAGGACATTTTGTTTTTGCAGTACCTCAAAGCATTATCGTTTCAAAGTACAGCAATAACTACTCAGGGACAGTAGGGTTTAAGATTCTTCAAGACATTGTGACCTCCTCTGATGACGAAGACCTTTTTGATAATCAAGGAGCGACTCCAAACCGTTCTTCGCCTGGTGCAGACCGATATAGAATCCGCCTTATTTTGATAGACAAAGCAGATCTCGCAGCAGATGAGAATTTCGTCTATCTTTCAGAAATTTTTGCCGGCAAAATTGTTGATAAACCATCATCCAGCGAAGGACTGCAGAGCGTCAAAGATCTACTGGCAGTTAGAACATTTGAAGAATCTGGCAACTATATTAAAAAATACTTCAAGGCATTCTTAGAACCAAACGATGCCGAATCATTTAAAATGAGAGTCGAGCCAGGCACTGCATACGTAAATGGTTATCGAGTTGCCAAGAAATCTCCCACAACCATTTATGTTCCAAAAGCATTGGATACTTTCGTTCAAGATAATGACGCCATTTCTGTAGATTATGGAAATTATTTTGAATTCGACAGCGGAAAGGGAATGCTTAACTTCGACACTTGTGAGTTAGTTGACCTCATGAGTGGCACAGAGTACAGCGGCGATTCTATTGGTACTGCAAGAGTCAGAGCAATCAGAGAAGGCACTGGTCTTAACTATAATCTTCATTTGTTTGATATCAAGAGAACCAATAACTCGTATTCTCTGAGAGACGTTCGTTCTATTGGTACTGGAACAAACACGTTCGTTGACCTCGTTCTAGATGCAAGCAGCAATTCTATTCTAAAAGAACCTGAGAAGAAGGCACTTCTTTTCGACACTCCGATTAGAAGACCAAAATCTTTTACAAGTATTAGTCTCTCTGCTGCTCGCAGATTTGCAGACACTACTGACGGATCTGGTTCTGTTACCATCACTCTTTCTGCTGCCAATGAGAATTTCGAGAATACTGGAGATTGGATTATCTCCACAGCAGCAACTGCTATCTCTACTGGATTTAGCATTTCTCTTGGTGGTGGCGCGACTTCAGCGACAATTTCTGGACTCCCTGCAAGCACTGCAGTAGAAATTCTTGCCTATGTTAAAAAAGGTACAGGCAAGATTCGTCAAAAAACTTTGACCGAAACCACTTTAACTGCAACACTAGATTCGAATGGATCTGGACTCAAATACATCGACCTTGGACAGTCAGACATTTTTTCTGTAAATAGAATCAGAAAAAATGACTCCGACGGTGCTTCAGTATTTAATCGATTCAACTTAGATCCTGGTCAAAGAGATACACACTATGACGATGGTCGTCTAATCTATAGCGGATCTGGACTCGATTCAGATAACCAACCTGTGTTTGTAAGATTTAAATATTTTGCGCACGGTACTGGTGACTTCTTTGCAGTCTCTTCATATAATGGTCAGGTTGAATATCGTGACATCCCTGCTCATAGACTACAAAACGGCAACCTTGTTTCTCTCAGAGACGTTCTAGATTTCCGTCCTTCTACAAATGGATCTGGAGCATATATCTCTTCTCGTGTGTCAGAACTTCCTCAACCAACCGACCTAGTAGAAGCAGATGCTGAATACTACCTACCTCGTTTGGATAAGTTGGTACTTTCTGAGACCGGAGAACTTCGCTACATTACTGGTACTTCTTCACTTCAACCGAAGTTTCCTTCAACACCAAAGAAGTGCATAGATCTTTACAAGTTCGAACTTAATCCAAATACACTTCATACAAAAGACCTTAAGAGCAGACTCCTTCCTCTTAAGGGATACACAATGGAAGACATTGGTAAAATCGAGAAGAAACTCGAAAAGGTTGAAGAACTTGCGACTCTGACTCTACTCGAACTCTCTACAACTCAATTGAAGTCATTAGACTCAAGTGGTGTTGACAGAGCAAAGGCAGGATTCTTTGTTGATAATTTCACCAACCAACGTTATTCTGATGTTAAAAACCCAGAATACAGAGCAGCGATAGACCCTCGTCAAAAGTTCGTTCGTCCTACTTTTAAAGAGAACTGCATAGATCTGCATTTTGATTCCTCAGATACTGGACAACTTCGAGTTGTTAAGTATGGTGACTTGATCATGCTTGATCACGACGAAGTCACATATAAGAATCAAAATCTTGCATCTAAGACAGAAAACATCAACCCATTTTTCGTCGAAAGAATTCAGGGTGAGGTGATTCTTTCTCCTGCATCAGACAATTGGAAAGAATCAGAAATTGCTGCACCAAGAATTATTGATGGTGGAACAGAACTCGATACTCGTCAAGCACTCCTTTGGAATGAATGGGAGTGGAACTGGAGTGGTGTTGACATAAACGACCTTCAGGTTGGTGCAACTTCTACCAATATCACAGGCACCTCGACCTCTCAGACAATCAACGTTTCTGAACCAAGACTTACCGGAACTAATGTTAGTGAGACGGTCGGTGAGTGGGTAGTAACCGGAACAACCTCTTCTACCTCTGAACTTAGTTCTCAAGATGTAATCGTCTCTCAGGAAACGGAAGAAGTTTTGAGAGAAGGACTCATTGATCGCTGGTTCCTTTCTGATGGTGCAAGAGATGGGTTTGGAGCAGGAGATTGGACTGAAGAAGTTCCTGTTTGGCTTGAGTTTGCTACCAGCACCACAACCGAGACAAGAACTCAATTTGAAACAATTGATACTACCACTCGCGAGCAAACAACAACAGTAACTACTGAAAACGAATTTACTACAGACACAGAGTACGTTACAAACACCTCAACCACCACAACGGTTAACCGAATTGCAAGCGAGAGCACGATTCGCGAAGTAATCGATAATCGAGTGGTTGATGTTGCGTTTATTCCTTTCATGCGCTCTCGTAAAGTTTCCTTTAGAGCGAGCGGACTTCGACCAAACACAAGATTCTTCCCGTTCTTCGACGGGACTGATGTTAGCGCATTCTGTAGAACAAAAACCTTTATCCGTCACTCTGACCGTGACCCTACCGAAGAAACAACAAACCTTGCGCCAGCAATCGCACACAGCGAAGGTTCTACGAGTCTTGTTTCTGATGCGACTGGTAAGATTGAAGGTGAGTTTGAAATCCCAAATAACAGCGCGATGAGATTTAGAACTGGTCGTAGAGAATTTGCTCTGTATGATATCAGTGCATATAACAAGAGAGAAGCACTGTGCACTGCAACAGCATTCTATCATGCAGAGGGTGTTCTTGAAACTTTCCAAGAGACCGTTCTTTCGACTCGTGTCCTTGAGATCGTAGGATCACAAGCAACCACCACAAACACAAACGTTCGAACCGAGCAAAGCATCTCAACTCAGACTCTTGTGACTTCATCTGTTGCAACAGACGTTCAAGAAGAAAGAACTATCACCGAAGTTGTAACCGATACACAAACTTCTAGTGTGGTTACCAACACACAACCAGTAACAACAACCACCGTTCCGGTTGATCCAGAACCAACACCAGAAGTTACACCAGACACTTCGATTCGCCCAACGCCGTTGGACCTTTCTGAGATTGACTTCTCAATTCTTGACTTCAGAGGACCTTCGATTTATTTTGATCCTCTGGCACAAACATTTGATGTCCCAGACGTCAATGGAGTATTCTTGACTCGAATTCGTGTGTACTTTAAGACTAAAGACACGAATAATATTCCTGTTAAACTAGAACTTCGTCCAGTAGTAGAGGGTCGTCCTACTTCTGAGCGTATCCCTGGTTCACTTGTAGTTAAGAATCCATCAGAGGTAAATTTGGTTCCTCAAGATACAATTGCGAGTATGGAAGCGAATGGAACTGACTTCGTTTTCGAAGAACCTGTTTATCTACCTGGTGGTCATGAGTATGCCATCGTACTTAGATCTGATTCGATGGAATATCGCGTTTATATCTCTGAAGTATACGATTTTGTACTAGGATCAACTGAAAAGAGAATCAGCAAGCAACCAACTCTTGGTTCTCTCTTTAAGTCTCAGAACTCTACTCTCTGGGAACCAGACCAAAGACAAGATCTTGCTTTTAGAATGTATCGTGCTGAATTTGAAAACTCAGGTAATGCGATCTTAGAAAACGTTCAGGTTCCTCCTGCGATATTGACGAAAGATCCTTTCTATATGGATAGCGGAAGTAATACTGTTTTCGTAGTTAATCGTGGGCATGGTTTGCGTCAAGGTGACGTTACAACCATTACTGGTCTTGATTCTGCTACCGTTTACGAGACAGGAGTTAAGGGTTCTTCTCTCCTTGGACAAAGAACAGTCACTTCGGTAGATGGGACAGGATATGAATTCCTTGCAGACTCCTCTGCAACTTCGACAGGAAGATTTGGTAGAGGTAAGGCACGCGGAAGTCAGAATATGAACTTCGACCTTCTACGACTAGAGGTTGACACTCTTCAACCAGAAACAACAAATATTACATTCTCTGGTAAATTCACCTCTGCATCTTCTCTTGTTGATTCGGACCAAGGTAGATTCACAAAGGATACCACGTATCGCTTGATTAAGAATAAGAATAATTTTGAATTCTCTTCACCAAAAGCGATTTATACTGCAGTTGAAGAAACTGCTGAACTGATTAATGCAGGACTCGGTAAGTCAGCAACAATTCAATGTACAATGACAACAACTGATAACAGAGTGAGTCCTGTCATTGACCTTCAGAGAGCATCTTTGGTTCTTGTTGGCAATCAGATAGACAAACAAGATTCTGCTGCGACCAGTGGATTCAACGTACCGATTCGATTCGTTCCTGAGACCAACCCATTCTTGGGAAGTTCTCTTGCAAAACATATAACGATTCCAACAGAACTTACAGAAGAAGCAGTTGGACTTAAGATTTTGCTTGCTGCAAACAAACCGCCTGGTTCTGATTTCCTTGTATACTACAGAATTGCTGACGAAGGTGAGAATCTCCGAAGAAAGACCTGGATTTTGGTTGATCCAGAACAGAATCTTCCTGCCGACAATAACAAGAAGGTATTCAGAGAGTATCGTTACCTTGTTGGTGGTATTGGGGGTACAATGGATCCATTTACACAATTCCAGGTGAAAATTGTGTTCCGTTCTATCAATAGCGCACGAGTGCCAGTAATTCGTGATTTGAGAGCAATTGCATTATCGGTGTAAAATTATGAAAAAAGATGAATTAATTCCGGTTGAGGGTTACGAGAATCTTGCTCGTGACCCAAAATCAGGTGCCATTCTTAATATAAATAAACATGAGATACAAAACGCACGTGCTCAAAAGAAGATTCGAAAAGAGCGACTTGAAGAACAAGAAAAACTGAAAGAGACCGTTAATCAACTTCAGAATGAAATGAAAGAGATTAAGGGTCTGCTTTCTCAGATAGCAGAGAAACTATAAATGGCGCGTCCAATTACATCTATCACAGATTCGTTCAAAGTCTTCAAGGATAATGTTAACACAATAGCAGTTAACGTTGGAGATCCGGACCTTCTTACAACGACGACGAGAGCAAGCCAGCGATCAGATTCTTCTGATATCGTAAGTGCTATTAATGAACTCGATTCAGACCTTCATGGTGCTGGTGGTGGTGATGTAAAGAACGACCTCAATTATCTTTCTTTTGCAGTAAATAGTGTCAGAGACAGCGGTATTGTTGGTGCAATTAACGCAATTGATGCTTTCCTTGGAGGCGACTCTGACACTCTTACCACCACAGGAAAAACATTAATACTTGCACTCAAAGAGATCGATTCTGATCTTCATGGTGTTGGTGGCGGTAACGCGAAAGCAGACCTAAACACCGCAGCAAAAACGATTGTTGATGCTATCAATGAGATCGAAGCAGTATTCGACGCTTCTGCAACAGAAATTAACTCTCCTTCTTCTTTTGAAGTCAATGTCACTGGCGATTTTACAGTAGATGCTTCGGGAGACATTATCCTTGATGCTGATGGTGGAGATGTCATTCTTAAGGATGGCGGTCTCACTCGAATTCAGCATACTCTTGGTTCAACAAATACGGTTGCAGTAACAGGAAATTATACTCTTGATGTTTCTGGCAATCTCGTTTTGGACGCAGATGGTGGTGTTGTACAGTTAAAAGACGGTGGCGTAACCAGATTCACATACACACTTGGATCGTCAAACACTTTTGATGTTGTTGGCAATCTTACAAATAATGTTTCTGGAAGTCTGACTGATTCTGCCGGGACTTCATATACTCTCGTTGCTGGAACTTCTATCTCAGAAACTGCCGGAACATCAAAATCTCTGATTATTGGAAGCACCTACTCTGTTGTGACTGGTGGAGCAGTAACAGAAACCTTTGGTGGAAATCTTACCAGAAACGTAGCAGGAAGCATTTACGACTCTGCAAATACTTCATATACTCTTGTTGCCAAAACTTCCATCTCTCAAACTTCTGGCACAACAAAAGACGTTGTTGTTGGAACTAACTACTCTCTGACAACTGGTGGTAATGTTGCTGAGACCATTGGCGGAAGTTATACGAAGAATGTGACAGGAAGTATTTACGATTCTGCCGGAACCTCGCTTACACAAATCGCCAAGACAACAATACAACAAACTTCTGGTGGTTCCTTTACTCAAACTTCTGGTGGCGATTTCACAAAGAATGTTGCCGGAGATTTTACAGTCGATGCTGCTAAGAAAATTATTTTAGATGCAGACAGCGGCGAAATTATCTTTAAAGACAATAATGTCACTCGAATCCAAACCCTTCTTGGTTCAACAAATACCGTCGTAGTTACTGGCAATTATACTCTAGACGTTTCTGGTAATATCGCATTAGATGCCGATGCAGGTAATGTTTTCTTAAGAAATGGTGGCGTTCAGTACGGGTCTCTTACAGATTCTTCTGGCGATTTGGTTATTAAGTCAGGAAATACCACTGCAGTCAAATTCAATGGCGCGGATGCGGTATTCTCTGGGACGATTACTGCAGGATTATTAAATACTGTTGCAACTCATTTGGTAGCAGCGATTAATGAAGTACACGACGAATTAGACTCTGCCTCTGCTGAAATCTCTCTTCATGCTGCAAGACTCAACGACCTTGAGTCTGACAACAGCGTTCTGCTCGCATTTAAAGATTCTGCTACCGCAGAAATTTCGCTTCATGCAGCAAGACTCAATGACCTCGAATCAGATAACACAGTCTTACTTCTATTTAAAGATTCAGCAACCTCAGAGATCTCTCTTCATGCTTCAAGACTCAATGATCTCGAGTCTGACAATACTGTCCTGAAAAATTTCGTAGAACCAACACAAACGCTGACTACGACTGCTTCTACTCTTGCAGACGCGGTGAACGAGTTAGATAGCAATATAGGCGACCTAAGTCTACTAGAGGACTCTGTATACGCTGGATCGAAGGTTAGCGTGGTTACTGCTCTTAATGCAGCAGCTGCTCTTTTGCTTCAATTAGATTCTAACAGCGGATTCCTAGATAATGCGATTGGTAGTCTAAATAATCTAGCAGCATTCTTTGATAGTGCTGGAGCAACATCGAGTGTTGTGAATGCTCTGAACCATCTAGCAAGTAGAGTTGTTGATGTCTATGATGAGACTGGCACTCTGTTAAACACCTAAATTTAGGATTGCAGTATGTCAATTGATAAACCTCTTAAATTAGATGGATCTGAAGGCAATCTTAAAAGATTTACTTCTACTGAAGAAAATTACCTAGCATACCAAGCAGGATTAAATCTCGCTTCCGATAGTTCTGATCCAGGAAACCTTACTCTCGTTTCTGCAGGAAACACGAGTATTGGTTCGTTTGTAGATACATTTTTCAATCAAGCAGTCGGCACCCATCCAGGTTCTGCCATAACCTCTGGATCAACCACAACCACACTTTATCAGATCGCCGGAACTGCATCGGAAGCAGATTCAGATTTTAGAAAACCTGTTGGATACCTAGATGCCTCTCCAGAAGGTGTCTATGAAATGGCAGATTCAGATTTCAATATACTTGTTGACAGAATCAACGGCAGAATTGCCACTTCTGACTACCCAGGTATTTTTAAACTAGGTTCTTCTTCACCTGGCGGCGATTATAGCGTATTCTTACCAACTGTCTTCAGCGATACACAAACCGACGGAACAACTGTCAATTATAATATCTACCGTCGTGACACGATGGCAGCACCATCTACAACGAAAACAGTTGCAGTAAAAAGATCTTCTGGAAAAACAGGGACGTTCCAGGGTCTTCAGCAAATGACAGCAAATCAAGTCTATGTCACATTTGGACAAAGAGCAAAAACAAGAAGAGCAGTTGCTGGAAACATTGGATCATATCAACTTCGTTCGTCTTCGCAGGGAGCACCAACAGATCCGGGTACATGGAGAGCAGTTGGTACTGCAACAGATACGAAGAAAAATGCTGCGGATCAAAATTACACAAGAACTCGTGGTTCAGCGTATACCCGAAATCGTTCTAGTGCATTTACTAGAGTTTCT
>Ga0180430_10002304_pt1 | contig 17434 bp, 9 predicted proteins | sample SS_ome_9_FD_132999 | JGI IMG/M metagenome (GOLD analysis project Ga0180430, IMG submission 132999) | Hypersaline lake sediment archaeal communities from the Salton Sea, California, USA - SS_1_S_2 metaG | ecosystem: Environmental > Aquatic > Non-marine Saline and Alkaline > Hypersaline > Sediment... | reverse complement strand
GTTGGAAGAACATGACCCTGCGCGGGGTCACTTCGGCGTGGTACCAGCGGGAGATCACCATTCCCTCCGGATGGGGCGGGAGGCGCATCACCGTGCGCGCCGAATACCTGAATTCCCTCGCCGCGGTGTACGTGGACGGTAAGAAGGCCGGCGAGATGCGATTCCCTTCCGGGGAGACCGACATCACGCCGCTCTGCAGGGCGGGCGGGACGCACGTGCTTTCGCTGGCCGTCACCGCCATACCGCTCAAGGGCGTCATGCTCTCTTACAGCGACACCGCATCGGCGAGGAAGGTCAAGGGCTCCGTGGCGCGTCGAGGCCTGTGTGGCGACGTCTACCTCGTCGCCGCGCCCCGAGGTCCGCGCATCGACGATGTTAAGATCGACACGTCCGTGCGCAACGGGCGGATCACGTTCGGCGTCATGACGGGCGGCCTGGATGCCGATACGCGCTATACCCTGCGGGCGCGGATCACCGATGGCGCCCGCCGCGTCGTCGAGTTCACCAGCAAGGCTTTCAGCAGCTCCGGACGCATCGAGTTCACCGGTAAATGGAAGCCCGAGAAGTTGTGGGACATCCATACGCCCAATCACAAGTATACCGCCGGAATATCCCTGCTGGATGCGAAGGGCAAGCTGCTCGACGCCGCATTGCCAGTGCGATTCGGTTTCCGGGAGTTCTGGATCGACGGGCGGGATTTTTACCTGAACGGCAGCCGCATCCACCTGTCTGCCGTACCGCTCGACAACGCCCAGGTGGGCGCCTCGGCCGCGTGCTACGACGCTGCGCGGGAGAGCCTGCTGCGCCTCAAGAGCTTCGGTATCAACTTCGTATACACACACAACTACGGCTGCCGACCGGGCGACCACCTGAGCTTCGAGGAAATCCTTCGGGCCGCAGACGACGCGGGGATGCTGGTGGCCCTGTCACAACCGCACTTCAGCCACTACGACTGGAAGGCCCGCGACGCCGCGAAGACCAACGGATACGCCCGCCACGCCGCCTTCTACGTGCGAGTCGCACAGAACCACCCCTCCGTCGTCGCCTACTCCACCAGCCATAACGCGACGAGCTCCGGCGAGGACATGAACCCGCACCGCTTCGGGGACGCCGATATCCCGCGAGACAACTGGTCGGCGAACAACACAACTCTCGCCCTCGGCGCCGAGGCGATCGTTCGTAGGCTCGACCCCAGCCGGATCGTATACCACCACGCCGGCGACATCGGGGCGCTGCACGCGAGCAACTTCTACCCGAATTTCGTCCCGATCCAGGAAATGTCGGACTGGTTCGAGCACTGGTCGAACCGCGGGGTCAAGCCCGCGTTCCTGTGCGAGTACGGCGCGCCGTTTTCCTGGGACTGGGCAATGTATCGCGGTTGGTACAAGGGCAAGCGGGAGTTCGGCAGCGCCCGCGTGCCGTGGGAGTTCTGCCTGGCCGAATGGAACGCCCAGTTCCTCGGCGATGAGGCCTTTCGGATAAGCGAGATGGAGCGGGCCAACCTGCGCTGGGAGGCCAAACAGGTCCGCGCCGGAAAGGTGTGGTGTCGCTGGGACTACCCGCACAGGCTTGGCTCGCGCGACATGCCCGAGCGGCATACCGTGATGGCGAAGTACATCACCGACAACTGGCGGGCGTTTCGGACGTGGGGCCTGTCGGCCAACTCGCCCTGGGAGCACCGTCTCCTGTACAAACTGCGAGATGGCGTGGACAAGTCGCGCAAGGAACTGCCCGTGGACTGGGGCAAGCTCCAGCGCCCGGGACTCAGCCCGGACTACGTCGAAGACCGCTACGAGCGGATGGACCTGGCCTTCGAGCGGTCGGACTGGATTCCCACGCCTTCGGGGCGGGCGATCCTGCGTAACAACGGACCGCTGCTGGCCTACATCGCGGGCGAGACCGGTCGATTCACCAGCAAGGACCATAACTTCCTGCCCGGCGGAACGGTTGACAAGCAGATCGTCGTGATAAACAACTCCCGCCGGACGGTTGCCTGCCGGTGCGCGTGGTCGCTGGCGCTGCCCACGCCCATCCAAGGCCGCAAGAAGGTCACCGTCCCAACCGGTCAGCAGGTGAGGGTTCCCCTGCGATTCGACCTGCCCGAGGCGCTGGCGCCCGGCGCGTATCGGATCGATATGACCGCCTCGTTCGCCGGCGCCGAACCGCAGGTGGACTCATTTACGATTCACATCCTGGCGCCGGCGCCCAAAATCCAGACCGGACCAAAAATCGCACTGTTCGACCCGAAGGGCCAGACGAGCAAGCTCCTCACCGCAATGAACGTCGCCTGCCGTATCGTCCAGGCCGATACAGATATAACCTCCTTCGACACGCTGATCGTCGGTCAGGCCGCCCTCACGGCGGATTCACCGGCGCCTGACATCAGAAGCGTTCGCGACGGGCTGAAGGTGCTCGTCTTCGAGCAGACTTCCGATGCGCTGGAGAAGCGATTGGGATTTCGCGTGCAGGAGTACGGTCTGCGGAACGTTTTTCGGCGCGTGAGCGATCATCGGGCCCTGAAGGGCATCGACGCCGAGCACCTGCGCGACTGGCGAGGCGCCGCGACGGGCCTCCCTCCGCGCCTGAGCTACCGGCGGAGGCCCGGGTATGGCCCGACCGTCTCGTGGTGCGGGATTCCGGTGACGCGCTTGTGGCGGTGCGGGAACCGGGGTTCGGTGGCCTCGGTCCTGATCGAAAAACCCGCCAGGGGCGACTTCCTTCCGATCGTCGACGGCGGGTACAGCCTCCAGTACAGCCCGCTGCTGACCTATCGCGAGGGCAAGGGTCTCGTCGTGTTCTGCCAGATGGACGTCACCGCCCGGACCGAGTCCGACCCCGCGGCCCGGAGGCTCGTGGGGAACCTGCTGACCTGGCTTGGGAAGTGGAAAGCAGACCCGCCGCGACAGGCTCTCTATGCCGGCGCAGCGGCCGGAATGGTCCATCTTAAGAAGGCAGGCTTCCGTCCTGTCGCTTTCGCCGCCGATGCGCTCAGGGGCGGTCAGGTGCTGATCGCCTCGCCCGGCGCGGGCAAGACGCTGGCGCCTCACAAGTCCGCCATCGCGCGCTGGTTGAAGAATGACGGGCGCGTGCTGGCCGTCGGGCTCAGTGGGGCCGAAGCCCGAAGTTTCCTGCCCGTGAACGTCACCACTAAACGCGCCGAGCACCTGGCGACCTTCTTCTTACCGCCCGGGGGAACCTCGCCCCTGGCGGGAATCTGCCCCGCCGACGTGCATAACCGCCATCCCAACCAGATCGACCTGGTGTCCGGAGGCGCCAAAGCCGTGGGCAATGGCGTGCTGGGCGTAGCCGCCGAGGGCAAAGTCGTCTTCTGCCAGCTTGCCCCATGGTGGTGCGATCACGAGAAGCTCTACTACACGAGGCGGACGTTCCGGCGGACAGCCTGCCTTGTCACCCGCCTGCTGGGAAATATGGATGTCCGCGTCGAGACCCCGCTGCTGGCCCGCTTCTCGGCCCCGTTGGGCGCCGGCGGATCGGCGGTCAACCTGATCCGAAACGGCGATTTCCGTGCGGATGGCGACAAGGACGGACTGGCCGACCACTGGCGGGTCACGCCTGACGCCAGGAAGTCGCCGCCAGTGCGTGATAGAATAGCAGGCCGTCCCGGCCGATGGAGCCAGCGCATCTCACACCGCCCGCCGGCGCGGGGCAAGGGCGCAAGCATCATGCTCTCCCAAACGGGCGTACCCGTCGAGAAGGGACAGTGGTACCGCATCTCGCTCCGCGCGAAATCCGAGCGCATGAAGTCCGCCCGCGTGACCCTGGCGGTCCAGAACACCTCCACCTGGCGGTCGCTCATCGCCTACCAGCGCTTCGCTCCCGGCGGATCGTGGAAACAGTTCACCTTCACCGTCCAGGCGACGGGTTCGGAGAAGTCCAAGACCCGCTTCCAGATCTGGTACGGACCGGCCGGGACACTATGGGTTTCCGACGTCGTCATGACCCCCGTCGCCTCTCCGCGGGATGGTCGATGGCTCACCGGTCTGTACCTCGATCGCCCCGTGGAATGGGACGATCCATACCGCTTCTTCCGCTGGTGAGCCATCATGCCGGAATGCGTTGTTGATCGCTTTGGGCGTCCACTTCGGCACTTTATCTGCAGGAATGATCTTCCCGCAGAACCTGAACTCAGTGTACAGTCGCCAAGACGGCGCGCTCAGCACTGAACACGTCGATAACTGAATTGATTTCGCCTGAAGACATCGTTAGTATCATCGCAGGATACCGCTATGGGCGGCGGTCTACCTTCAGAGGATGGGCATATGCGGCGAATGTGGAATTCCGTGGTTTTCACGATGCTTGGCGCGAGTATCTGCATAACCGGCTCAGCCTGCCAGGAGCATAACCGGTGCGCCGAGACCCACGAGAGTGTACTCATCGACGAGGCGGGCGTCAGTCCGTCGCCCGTTCCGGGCAAACCGGTCGACCCGAACGCCATCGTTGTAGACACCTCGGCGCGCTCGGTGTCGATTCCGGCCCGGGTGGCGCCGCAGGGCACCCAGAGCGCCCTGAAGGGAATGATCGAGTATCTGCTCGTCGCCCGGGGCGGGAAGGTGTACGAAACGGTCTTTGTAACCTATCGCCAACCGGGCGAAATTCGCAAGGCATTAGAGGCGATCGGACTGCGTGCCGGTCAACCGGCAGGAGAGCGTACCATGCCTCAAGGCTCGCCGGTGTCGATCTTCGTCGAATACGAATCCGGTGGTAAAAGGGTCCGTCGCCCCGCCGATGATTTCCTGGTCATAGCGGCCGGCGGGCGGTTGGTTAAACCGCGCCCCTGGGTCTACACCGGATCGGTCAATACAACCGACCCGTCAAGCGGGAAACCCATCCTGCAGGCGTCGCTGACCGGGAGTGTTATCGCTCTGCACACGGCTGACGGTTCGGCGCTGCTGCAGAATCCGCGCGCCGAAAGCCGCAAGGACAACGTTTACAAGGCCAACACCGAGGTCTTACCACCGGCGGGCACACCGTTGCGCGTTATCTTTCAGCGCACGGCAGTGAAAGCGCCCAAAGGAGTTCGGCGAATTCACGTGCTGATCGGTGGGCGCGTCGCGGGCGTGGGCTTCCGCGTCTTTGCCCAGCGCCAGGCGCTGATGCGGGGTTTGAAGGGTTTCGTTCGCCCGCTTGGCGGCGGGCGGATCGAGATGGTAGTCGAGGGCCCCGGCGCCAAAGTGGTCGAATTACTGGACGAACTTAAACGCGGACCGCGGGCCGCAAGGGTCGAGAAGACCGAGGTCACCGAAGAGCGGTATGAAGGGAACTTCGAAGGGTTCGATATATGGTTATGACCCGCAGGCGACATCTGTTTCTGCTCGCGTGTGTGACGATGGTGATGCCGACAGCTTCGCTGCGCCATACCGAGGCCTACATCAAGCGGTTGTATTCGCTGGCTGACATTCTAAATGAATCGACGAACGTCGCGATAGGTCGCCTGGTTGAAGTTGATCCGCGCGGTAAAACAGTCGTAATGCGAGTCGAAAAAGCGCTAAAGGGGAAACTCGAGTTCCGCCAGGTCAACATGAACCTCGGAGTCGGACCGTCGCATCACGCCTTGTACCTCGCAGATCGTCTGAAGGCCGGATATCCCGCGCTGCTCTTCTACCAGCGCAAAGGCAAAGGCAGGATCGCCTCGCTGGTTTACTCAGGCGACACGTGGTTCCAACTGTTCGCCAACGACAATCCAAAGGCGAGAGACAAGATCTGGTGGCGTTTTTCGCACGTCGAGGCCTACATGGGCCGAACCTTCAACGGGAAAACTTCGCAACTTATCAAGCTGACTGCCGATGTACTGGCCGGACGAGCCCAATCGCCCGCTCCCGATCCGAAGGTTCCCATGTTCGACCCGCGCCGACCGCGGGTCGTAAGGGCGAAACCTGTGGCTTTAAAACCGGGGACCGGATGGTTTCGAAAGCAGAAGCATTTCCGCTGCAGCAAGTCGAAAGAGGCGCGGGGGATCTCGTTTGCCGATGTAAACGGCGATGGGGCGATCGACATATACTTCTGTCGCGCCGGCGGTAACACGCTGCTGGTCAACGGCGGAGGCGACTTCAAGGACGCCGGAAAGGACCTCGGCCTGTCCGGAGGGTCGCGGTCCGGCGCCTGGGCCGACTACAACGGCGACAACCGCCCGGACCTGCTGACCAACAACTTCCAACTGTTCACCAGCGACCGCGGACGTTTCCGCGACGATTCGCGCCTGTTGCCCGCCCCGAGCGGTCGAAACCCCGAAGGCGCCGGTTGGATCGACTACAACGGTGACGGCCGCCCCGACGTACTGATCACCAATGGAGAGCACGGTATCTGCCTGTACGAAAATACGGGCAAGGGGCCCAAATGGTTTCGCGACGTCAGCAAGGCCGCCGGGCTCGCTCGGCGCGGACTTGGCTCCGGGAACGGAGACTTCATTACTTTCTGGGACTACGACGGTGACGGTTACACCGACTTCCTGTACAACCTTGGCGGCGGCGTGCTGGGGCGCAATAGTGCCCAAGGCGGTTTCAAGGCCGACAAGTCCAGCGGTATCTCTCTGGGCAGCGGTCCGAAGCGCGGTCTGGCGGTGGGCGACTACGATAACGACGGCGACCTGGACGTGTTTGCACCGGGCGGTGGAGGCGGGCGGCTGTACCGTAACAACAACGACGGTACGTTCACCGATGTTCTCAAAGGCGGCGGGGATATCGCCGGCGTTCGCGACGAAAGTTGTTCGGCCGCCTGGGGCGATATCAGCGGTGACGGCGTGTTGGACCTGGTGGTATGTTACGGTAGGAAGGGGGCGAGAATGTACTTCGGCGATGGAAAGGGCAAGTTCAAGGACGTCTCGCCTCAGGCCGGCATTACCGCCCTGAGGAATGTACAGACCGCCTCATTCGCCGATCTTGACAATGACGGCGACCTCGATATCGCCGCGAATCTGAGCGACTCGATTGTCGTGGCGTTCAACCAGGCGCCGCGGGGGAAAACCCACCGCCCGCTGAGCGTCCGCCTGCACTCGCGGAGGGGGCGCATCGGTGCGGTCGTACGCGTGCTCGGCGAGCGTATGGGCATTCTCGGGCTTCGAGAACTCAACGGCGCCGAAAACTGCGGCGGACAGGCCTGCGCCCGGGCCAGCCTGTTTATACCGCCGGGAGTATGCAAGGTTTACGCCGCATTAAGCGACGGGCGATTGGCGACCAGAACAATCGCTGTTGACGCCGCTTCAAAACACGTCAAAGTAACATTCGAGGAGTCAGACTTCCACTGAGCGCTGTTGCAGAGGCCGATTAGTCGGGTACAATCACCGCAGGCGCCCCGCGACCGTCGTGGGGAGAGAAACTACCTGCCTGCCGGTAGGCGGGTCCGGGAAATATCGATTAACGAAGGACTGCTATGCAAACAACTCAAGATGCGGAAAGTTCACCTGACAGGAATCGCTTCTTTCTATTTTTTATCTGCTGCCTGGCGTACCTCTCGATTGGCGTTCATTTCAGTATGAGAAGCAACGTCGCCGGCGATCTGAAAGATGTTTTCCACGGCGTCGATCCCCTGCATTCGGCACAGATGGTCGGGTCCGTATTGGGAGTTCCCTTCCTCGGATATGCGATTACACTGTTCCTTATCAGTCCCTTGATCGACGCTATTGGAATGGGACTGCTCATGCGGCTGTCCGGGATACTTATTTCCATGGGAACCGTTATTGTAATAACCGCCGAGTACATAGCGCCTGACAGTGTCTATGGGATTATCTATGGCGGTATGTTACTGGTCGGGCTTGGATGGGGACTCGTTGACACCAACACCAACCCCCTGGTGGTGGGGCTCTACCCAAAAGACAAAACGCACAGACTCAATGTTATCCATGCATGGTGGCCTGCGGGGATTGTGTTGGGCGGGCTGGCGGGTTTGGCGCTGGGATATATCGGCATTCAATGGGAATACAAACTCATAATTGCGCTTGTGCCTTCAGTTTTGCTGGTCGTCCTTTGCTTCATGGTGAAGTTTCCTCTTACTGAACGAGCGGCAGCGGGAATCAGCTTTGGTGACATGTTCAAGGAATTATTCAAGAAACCGATGTTCTGGGTCTGGTTCGTTTGCATTTGGTTTACAGCCACCTCGGAATTGGCGCCCGGTCAGTGGGTGGATATGGCGTTGACCCGCACAGTCGGCATGCGCGGTATCTGGTTACTTATCTATATCAGCGGTCTGATGTTCGTCATGAGGCATTTCGCCGGCGCCGCGGTGCATAAACTTTCGCCTGTGGGCCTGTTGTGGGTTTCATGCCTGCTGGGGGCGGTGGGGCTTTGGTGGCTTAGTGTGGCAAGTGGTCCGGTAACCGCCCTTTTGGCCGCGACGTTATGGGGAATCGGGGTATGCTACATGTGGCCGACAATGCTGGCGACCGTAAACGAACGGTATCCGCGCTCGGGCGCCCTGGGCATGGGACTGATGGGAACGGGCGCCACACTGGCGATATATCTGTTCCTTCCGGTAATGGGACGGGTCTTTGATTCCACAAAGGTAAGCGAAGCGGGCGGTAAAGAGGCCTTTGCGATGTTGTCAGGCGAGAGGCTCAATGAAGTACTGGCCCAGGCTTCGCAGGTTTCGTTTCGGGTAGTCGCTATTCTGCCCGCGGCGCTCCTGATTGTGTTTGCGGTCATATGGCTCTACGATCGCAAATACGGCGTTAAACCTGAAGAATTGGACTCGGGCGATTCGCAGGTATTAACAAATAAATAACCTGTCCTGGTTTTATAAGAAACCATAGTTTTAGCATTTTTGGTATTGTTTCGTAATAGCCGATGCGGGCTTGCTCTCTTTGTATTTATACCTATTATATACGGGAGATTATTGCATTTCTCGGTTCAGGATATCCACGATTTGTATATTCTGTTTAATTGTTATTAAAGTATTTCAGGCAATAACACCAATTATCAGTAACGATAAGACACGAAATGCCCGAAACAGCAGGTATGATCGTGGTGTATGTTGAAATGGTCTATCGTTCATTCAGATATTCGCACATCTTGGCATCTGACGGGCAGTGAACGAGTCTGGATTGGAATACAGGAGGACAGTAATAGGTCGATAATCGGCGTGAGGGCGTCGGTGTAAAACGCCGCGAGAGGCGTAGAGGTAGTAAAATGGGTACAATCCGAGATTGCACCGCAACACCTCATCGTGAACCGTCACGTATTAAATGGTATGTGCATCTGGCGGTACTGCTGACGGTCTGTCTGATGTCGGGTATCCGTTTGAAGTCCGCTGAAGCGGGGGATACCACCCAAAGACTGCTGACCGGCGGTGATGCGAAATCGACAGGAGACGAACTTCTCCTGTTCGAATACGACGACATGACCACTGTCGTTTCGGCGACTCGCAGGCGTGAGAAGGTCAAGTGGCTTTCGATGCCTGTTGGCGTGATCGGCGCCAGGGACATTCACTACAGTGGTCTTACGACTATTCCGGATGTCCTGGAATTCGCCACCGGCGTGGACGTTTTGCGGATCAACCGCAACAAGGTTGTCGTGGGTATTCGCGGAATGCATGAGGTTTACTCCGATCGGCTCAAGACGCTCATCGACGGTCGAAGCGCCGACAACATAATGACCGGCGGCGCTAATTTGCTGCGATTGCCTGTTCCGATGGAGGATATCGCGCGAATCGAGGTGGTCCGCGGACCTGCCGGTGGTGTGTGGGGCGCCAACGCCTTCACCGGCGTGATCAACATTATCACGAAGGACCCCGCCGATTGCCTGGGCCTGTTTGTCTCCTCGACGGTCAACCAGTTTGGCGAGAGCTACTCCCACATACGTCATGGAGGGAAGGAAGGCAAGTTCGGCTGGTTGGCGTCATTGGTCTATGACCGCTGGGAGTCGGCGGAGGATGCGATCTCCGGCGACCACTTTCTCTCGAACGATTTCAGTAGAAACTATCGATTCAACGGTAAGGGGATATATGACATCGAGGAGGCCTCCAGGCTGTCGTTCGGTCTGGCCGGTACGCGCGTGACTTTCGGCGAGGGGCAGGCGGTTGGAGGCATGTCGACCAAGACCGCCGACATGATCCGCGCTTACGCGAGAATAGATCGCACGAAGGGCGACGTGACGGGCTATTTGCAGTGGTACAACAATTTCGAGCACAACAACGAGACTCCGTGGTTGCGATACAACGCTATGGAGAACGTCCTGGAAGGGCAGATTGACTTCCATCTCAGCGACAAGCATACCGCCTCGGTCGGAGGCAGCGCCAGTTGGATGTTCATGAACCAGCGCAACTCCGACAAACCCAACTACATCAATAACATTGGTCAGTCTCGAAGCGAGGCGCTTTTCGGTGCGTTTGTGATGGATCGATACAAGGCGACAGACAGATTGGAGTTCGAAGCCCAACTGCGCGGCGACTTTTATACGGAAACTCAGGCCGATTGGGCGGCGCGATTATCGGCTATGTATGCACTGGACCAGGCCAGGCGGCACGTCGTTCGAGTGAGTGCGGCCAAGGCGTTCCGCACACCGTTCACCATGCTCAACAGGGTCTCTCAACAGCACGGATTCGTTCCCGCCGGCGCTTTTGGCCCGGGGTCGCCGGTGCTGTACATGTCTCAAATCCTCAAACCACTGGGCAGTCTGGATAACGAGGAAACCTGGGCCCTGGAGGCCGGTTACACCGGTCAGATCAACAAGATTCTCTCGGTCGGGGGCAATGTCTACTACCAGCGTTTTTCGAGGTTGATCGGTTTCTGCGGTATGGGCGATCCGCTGGGTTTCGGGCAGAATATCCTGCGCCCAAAGAACCTCAACGGCGCCGATTCCTATGGCGCCGAAGCCGAGGCGAAGATCAAGACGGACAAGTGGATGCTCAAGGGGTGGTATGCCTATAACGATTTCACCACCGACGACACCCGTCAGGATGTTCGATCCTATCTGCCCGCGACCCACAAGATGGGGCTGACGGGCAGGTTGTTTCTACCGCGGGACTGGGCGCTGAACGCCAACTACCGTTACAAGACACCCACGTCCGCCGCTCGATTGACGGCTGTCACTGACGGTCCTTCTTCGCATCGAGTCGACCTGGGTATATCCAAATCTTTCAACAGGGGCAATGGCGAGGTGATGTTCGGCGTCAGCGATCTGTTCCATCGTAATGTCCGGGGCGTGGCGGGCATTGATACATCTGGTGATCACGATATACCCGGTAGGACCTTCTTTATTCGTCTTCAATGGAAGTTCTAAGTAAACGACCAGATATGCGCATTGACCGAGCGTCAGAAAAGACCGTAATTCCTCATTCGCATCAAGCGGCGAAGCGGCTGTTGGTTCGCGCGATTATGCTTGGTGTGATCGTGGTGAGCGTGCTTCAATTCGCCGGCGCCGATGACGTGAACCAAAACGTCAAGGTTGCTGTTGCTGGCGGTAAGAAGAAGGTTCGAAGTGCGCCTCCGTCGAATATCCTGGTTGTGCGAACCAGCGACGCGGCGCCCTATGTTTCGGCGAACAATGCCATGGTTGACCGGTTGACCCAAAGGGGGCACTCGGTGCAAGCGGTCGTGCTGGGAGACCTGGTCAAGGATTTTCGTGATCGGGCCGACGAGGTCGAGGCAATAGCGGCGGTTGGTACGGGTGCGGCACGCTGGCTGCGCGGGAACATCCAGCCGCCCGACAAACTGATCTACTGCATGGTGGCGGGGACCGGACAAGCCGGTCTCAAAGGCGCCAATGTAAGCGGCGTTACGACGGACGTTCCAATCGCCTCTCAGTTTGCCCTGATTGGTCGGGCCCTTCCCCGAACCAGGGTTATCGGAATGTTGTATTCGTCCAAGAGCAAGAAGAGTCTTAAGCGTCTGGCAGACGCCAAATGTGTTCTACCCAAAGGTTGGCGGATTGTCGGTGTTGACGTCGCCATGTACAAATCGCGAGCCAACGCCATCACCACCCTGGTGGTCAGGGATATAGACATCGTTTGGACTTCTCCGGATCCAGAAGTCTACAATCCACAGAGCGTCCGCTTTCTCCTGCTTACCGCTCTGAAGAGAAAGACGCCTGTTTTCGGTTTTTCCGGGGGTTTCGTTCGCATCGGCGCGCTGCTCGGCGTCAGTGTTGACCCAGCCGTTCAGGGCGCACAGGCGGCGGACTTGACCGATCGTGTATTGCAGGTCGCCGCAGGCGCGGGCGATGTGAAAATCCCCACGCCTGCCACAATCTACAGTATCGCCGTGAATCTGATCGTCGCCGATCGAATCGGCGTTGACCTTCCGGAAAAATTCATCAAAACGGCCGGAATCGTGTATCGTGTGAATCCAAAGGAGGGCAAGTGACCGTGTCAAGCAATAAGACAAGGCTGTCCCTCGGCGCCAAGGTGACGATTCTGGTCCTCCTGACCGTTCTGGGGGCGATCGCGGTGGTGGGAACAGCGATGACAGTCACAAGTGACCGATTGATCGTTGGAGGAGTCGAGTCGGAAGCCGCCGCCCTGACCGACAGCCTGGCAAGTGCATGCCAACTGCCCCTGGCCGTCGGTGACGTCCAAAGTCTAAACCACCTGGTCGCCAATGCCGCCAAACACGAACACACCTTGTTTGTCGCCGTCTACGACAGTTCCGGCGGTCTGCTGACCAGTGCGGTTAGGAATGAAGCGGCTTGGCGGAACTACCAGGAGCACGAAGAAAGTGTAGACGGTTTGGTCGTCGAGCGTGATGTGTCCATAGTGTCGGATTTCCCGGACACCGAACTGGCGATTACCGGTTCGCCGAGGGACTCAACGCAGGGGCGGAAGATCATCGGTCGTACTGTATTCTGCCATTCTTATCAACCGATCCGGGAGGCCAGACAACTGCAATGGCGGGTGCTCGTTGTAGTGGTGGTGGTGGCCTCGGTGGTAAGCGTCATCGTTATGTTCCTGGCGGTCAAGGGATGGACTCGTCGGCTGTATGAGTTGGGCCAAGTGGCCACAGCAATGGCTTCGGGTGACCTGGGCGCCCGTTCCCATATCGCAAAGAACGACGAATTGGGGGACCTTTCTCGATCCTTTAATGTTATGGCGGAGTCCTTGCAGGCGCGCGATGCGGATTTGCGACTCGCCAACGAGCAGCTCGAGGCCCGAGTTGACGAACGCACGCAGGAACTTCAACAGGCTAATTGCGGACTCGAGCAGGCCATTGATCGCGCGAATCGGTTGGCCGAAGAGGCCGCCGCCGCCACCATCGCCAAGAGCGAGTTTCTGGCCAACATGTCACATGAAATCCGCACGCCGATGAACGGCGTGCTCGGGATGACCGGGCTACTGCTCGACACCAATCTGACCGACGAGCAGCAGGAATATGCCACGATCGTCCGGACTTGCGGCGATCAACTCCTGATACTGATAAACGACATCCTGGATTTCTCGAAGATAGAGGCCGGTAAGCTGGAGATAGAAACGATCGACTTCGACCTGCGAACCGCCGTCGAAGAGACCGGTGACATCCTGGCTGGAAAGGTTCGGGAAAAGGGCCTGGAGTTCTCGTGTTTCGTGGATCCGGAAACACCGGCGCTGCTGCGGGGCGATCCGGGGAGATTGCGACAGGTGCTTATCAACCTGGCGAACAACGCCATTAAATTCACCGAGCGCGGAGAGGTCGCAATCTCCGTGAAACTCGTGAGCGAGACACCTGCGCAGGCAACCATCTGCTTCATCGTTCGCGACACGGGAATCGGTATTCCCGCAGACCGCATAGACCGATTGTTCCAGTCATTCTCCCAGGTCGACACCTCCACGACCCGCAAGTACGGTGGGACGGGACTGGGCCTGGCGATCTCAAAGCAGATCGCCGAGATGATGGGCGGGCAGATCGGCGTCGAGAGCATCGAAGGCGCCGGTTCGACGTTCTGGTTCACGGCAGTTCTGGACAAGCAGCCGCCAGCTTCGCGCAAAGCGCCTGTCGAACTCGACGACATCGCGAACCTGCGCGTGCTGATCGTTGACGACAACGCCACTAACCTAAAGGTACTACGGGCATACCTCTCGACCTATGGATGCCGGATCGACGCGGTTTCTTCCGCCGATGAGGCGACGGTGGTAATGCGGGCGGCGGTTGATGAAGGAGACCCGTTCCGGCTGGCGCTTCTGGACAGCCAGATGCCCGATGTAGACGGTGAGACGCTCGCTCGAACGATCAAGTCAGACCCGAAGTTGTCTGATGTGATCCTGGTCATGCTGACATCGTCCGCACAGCGCGGCGACGCCAAAAGAATGTACGAGGCGGGTTTCTCCGCATACCTGACCAAACCCGTCAAGCAGTCGCAGTTGATCGAATGCCTGCGAACGGTCAGCGGTAAATCCGATGAGTCCGCTTGGGCTCCTTCGGAGACCATCGTCACCCGTCACTCGCTCAACGAGGATCGCAAGAGGCGACTCAGAATCCTTCTGGTTGAGGACAACATCATGAACCAGAAGGTCGCACTGCGTATTCTGGATGTGAAGCTCGGATACCGTGCCGACGCGGCGGCAAATGGCGCCGAGGCGATCGATTCGCTTTCTCGCCAGCACTACGATATGGTCCTCATGGACTGTCAGATGCCCGAGATGGACGGATACCAGGCCACACGCATCATTCGAAACCCGAACTCGCCCGTTCGGAATCACGACATACCTGTCATCGCCATGACCGCTAACGCCATGAAGGGAGATCGAGAAAAATGTCTGGACGCCGGTATGGACGACTATGTCGCCAAACCAATAGAGTTACACGAGCTTTCCGACGTTATTGAGCGAAATCTGCCGGATAACTATAGAGACAATGTCCCGAGGTCGAAAAGGGACGCCAACACCGCCTCGCCAGCGCAGCTTGCTGATGAAACGCGCCATGAGACTCCCTACGACAAGTCCGCCGTCATGGATCGTCTCGATGGAGATGAAGATACGTTCACGGAAATCGCGGAAATATTCCTGACCGAGGGCCTGAGGGAACTTGCCAGGATCCGTGAAGGCGTATCGACCGGAAACCCACAAACGATCATCGAGGCGGCCCACACTCTGAAGGGTTCACTGGGTGTCTTGTCCGCCAACGACGCTGTCGGCGCCGCCCAGACCGTTGAAACCCTTGGGCGTTCCGGCGACCTGCGGGGCGTCCAGGAGGCTGAGGCGATTCTGGTCATGGAGGTCCGGCGTCTGGTCTCCGCTTTGCAGCGCGAAGTCAACAAATCACGAGTGTTTGAGACCGGTAAATCTTGAAGGCGCTGTTGACTCCGGGACTATCGCGGTAACAATGTGCCGGTTATGAACTGGCTTGGTACTGGTGGAATTGCGATCGGTCTGGCGATGGACGCTTTTGCCGTCGCTATAGCGGTCGGGCTGACGGTCGAGCGGGTGACGGGGAGGCACGTCTTTCGTATCGCGTTTCACTTCGGGCTGTTTCAGTTCATGATGCCCGTGATCGGATGGTTTTCCGGAAGGGGAATCATCCAGTATGTGAAAGCCTTCGATCACTGGGTGGCGTTTGGGCTGTTGGGCGCCATCGGGGGCAAGATGCTGTGGGATGCGGCGCTGGGCGGGGACCGGAGTTTCCGGAAAGATCCGTCGCGCAGTTGGTCGCTGGTGATGCTCTCGATCGCCACCAGTATTGACGCCCTGGCGGTCGGATTGAGCATGGCGGTATTGGGCGTTTCGATTTGGCTTCCGAGCGTTATAATCGGCCTGGTCGCGGGGCTGATGAGCCTGCTTGGAATATGCCTGGGCAGCCGGTTGGGCAATCGCACCCGCCGCCTTGCCGAGTGCTTCGGCGGGCTGGTTCTTATTGGTATCGGTATTCGGATCCTGTCGGTCCATCTGGCCGGTGGGGCGTAGACCGGATATCTCACCATGTTCTCCGCGCCGGTGTTTCAGGCCGGAACGATCTTCTGCCGAACGGCGGAAGAACTTATTCCCAAATCTCAACGAAAAGGCGGCGTCGATCCGGCTAGAATGGAAGTGATAGCCGGCTTTGAGATCGTGACGAAACTGCACGCGGCGCTGGGATGAGCGATAGAAATAGAGCTAACATTTTGCCGAAACTGAAGATACTGTTTCTCTGCACGGGAAATTCCTGTCGCAGCCAGATGGCTGAGGCATGGGCCCGAAGCCTCAAGGGCGACCGCATCGAAGCGTATTCAGCCGGTATCGAGCCCCAAGGCCTGGACCGCAATGCCGTTGAGGTGATGGCGCAGGCGGGCGTGGATATCTCGAATCAGCGGTCCAGGCACCTTGACGAACTGAGCGATATCGAGTTCGATTACGTGGTGACCGTCTGCGATCGGGCGGCAGAGGCCTGCCCGGTATTCCCCGGGCGGGCGTTGGTAATCCACGCCGGTTTCGACGATCCGCCCGTCCTTGCCGCCGAGGCCCGCGGCCGCGACGAGAAACTCGAATGCTACCGGCGAGTCAGAGACGAGATTCGAACCTTCGTCGAGTCGCTGCCCGAAAACCTCGATCGATAACCGCCCGGAAACGGTCATTGCAATGCCCTTAGTCAGACATGCCGACGTCCTTGACGGTCTGTACCGCGACGTGAACCACCGCCGCTACGTGCATCCCGATCCGCTGGAGTTCCTCTACGCCTACCGGCGCCTGGCGGACCGCGAGGTCGCGGCGCTTCTGGCCAGTTCGCTGGCTTACGGGCGGGTGGCGCAGATTCTCAATAGCGTGTCCGATGTGCTCGGGCGTATCAGCCCGGCGCCGGCGAGGTACCTGGGCGAAACTTCGCCCTCGCGGATTCGGCGGGCGATGCGGGGCTTCAAACACCGCTTCAGCACGGGGCGACACGTGGCGGCAATGCTGGTCGGCGCCCAAGGCGTTATCGCCAGGCACGGTTCGCTGGGGGCCTGTTTTGCGAAGGGCATATCCGACGACGATGCGACGGTCCTGGGCGCGATGGAAGCGTTTGTCGCGGAGCTTACCGAAGCCGCCGGCGAGGACTGCGGTCACCTGCTGCCCGACCCGGCGAGACGCAGCGCTTGTAAGCGCCTGTGCCTCATGCTGCGATGGCTGGTGCGAAAGGACGGGGTCGATCCCGGCGGGTGGAACCGAGTACCGGCGGCGAAGCTCCTGGTACCGCTGGATACGCACATGCACAGAATCGCCAGGGGCCTCGGCGCCACGAGGCGAAAATCCGCCGACATGCCCGCGGTAATCGAGATCACAGAGGCGTTCGGGCGATTGGCGCCCGATGACCCGGTGCGATACGATTTCGCCCTGACGCGTTTGGGAATCCGAGGCGACATGGATGTCGGGGCGTTCCACGACCGCTGCAACAACCGGGGGCGATCAAATGCCTGAGCAACTTGTCGAAATCGCGACGCGGTTCTGGTCCACGATATGCGAAATGGCGCCGTTCCTGATTTTCGGCTTCATTATCGCCGGAGCGTTGTCCGTGTTCGTATCTGCCGACTGGATCCAACGAAATCTCGGACGCGGGCGAATCGCGCCG
>Ga0180430_10002303_pt1 | contig 17435 bp, 19 predicted proteins | sample SS_ome_9_FD_132999 | JGI IMG/M metagenome (GOLD analysis project Ga0180430, IMG submission 132999) | Hypersaline lake sediment archaeal communities from the Salton Sea, California, USA - SS_1_S_2 metaG | ecosystem: Environmental > Aquatic > Non-marine Saline and Alkaline > Hypersaline >... | reverse complement strand
AATCGATTTTTGGGAATCGGCTTTTCAACCGCAGCAGGTTGCCGTTCCGGTGCCCCCGCAACCGGGATTCCCCGGAAGGATGAACCCGCAGCCGGATCATTTCTGAACCCTGCGCCGACCCGATCGCCTGGATTTGCTGTAACATTGTCTGGTACATCATCCTTGCATGAACCAGATGACCGAAAGACGGATGACAGGGTCCGGCCAGAACCGACGCCATCTCTGAACCAGACACCTGAACCCCCATGCGGATCACGGTCACACCGGCCTGAGTGAAAATCCGGTACGCACGGCTGGTCGCCTCCACGGCCTGATCCAGGGTCAGGGGCAGGTAGGTGCCGTTGTGATACCATCGGGCCAGCAGGGTGTTTTTCAAAACCAGGGCCGGGTAAATCCGGGCGGTCAACGGATGCATTTTTGCCAGTATCTGTGACGTCTGGATCACCCCGTCCAGAGTGTCTCCGGGAAGCCCTGCCATGATCTGGACTCCGGCCTTGATTTTAAAGGCCCTCAGCAGGTCCATGGCCCGGCAGGTATCCTCCCGGGTATGTCCCCGTTTCACCCGTGCCAGAACCCGGTCATCCATGGATTGCACACCCAGCTCCACCAGGCGGATCGGGTAATGCGCGATCTGTTCCATCCGGGTTTTGGTCACGGTATCGGGCCGTGTGGAAAACCGGATGCCGTGAACAGCTCCGCTGTCGAGGAACGGCTGGACACTTTTGATCAGATCTGTGATCCGCCCGGGTGCCAGGCCCAGAAAATTGCCCCCGAAAAACGCCACTTCCACCCGGGACCGGGGCCTGGAACAGGCCAGATATGTCTGAATGATTTCAGCCACACGACCGGCATCCGGGACCCGTGATGTTTCACCGGTCAAGACGCTCTGGTTGCAGAACGCACATTGATGAGGGCATCCTGAATGGGGGATGAACACCGGAATGATCAGTGGAGAACCTGTCATGAGGTCAACAGATTTTGAGCAGCTTCAAGGCTTTCCCGGCGGCATCCTGTTCCGCTGCTTTTTTGGATTTACCCAATCCCCGGGTCTGGACATGGGCCAGTTCCAGGAGAACTTCAAAGGTTTTGTCATGGTCCGGACCGAATTCCCCGGTCACCGCATAGACCGGGGCCTGGGAAAACACTTCCTGGGCATATTCCTGAATACTGCTTTTGTAATCCACCGTATGGTCGCTTGCCAGAACCTGATCCACGGCCTGTTCAAACAGGTGCTGAACCAGGTCGCAGGCGACATCGAATCCGGCATCCAGAAATACGGCCGCCACCACCGCTTCAAAGGTATCGGAAAGAATGGAGCTCTTATCCGCCCCCCCTGAACCGGCTTCGCCCTTTCCCAGCCGGACGAAACGGCCCAGATCGATGGACCGGGCCATGTCCGCCAGGGACGGTTCGCTTACCAGGGTCGACCGGAGCCGGGACAGGTCTCCTTCTTTTTTGGCCGGGCTCCGCTGCATGAGAATATGTCCCACGCACAGGCCAAGAACCGCATCTCCCAGAAATTCCAGCCGTTCGTTGTCTGAATCGCACACCAACTGATTTTCGTTCAGAAAAGACCGGTGACAAAGGGCTGTCTGAAGCAGGGACCGGTCAATGAACCGATGGGCCAGATTGGACTCCAGAATGTCCAGACGGTCGTGAAGATTGCGCATGGCAGTCACCCGGTCGGTCAATGCCTTGAAACAGGTATAGGGCACCCGGATATTGTTCTTTCCCCGGCCCAGGCATACCCCTTTGTTGAAACTGCCGTGGAAATCCGATCCTCCGGTGATCAGCAGTTTCTTTTTTTTGGCCAGGGTTTTAAAACAAGCGGTCTTCCGGGCGTCATGATCGGTATAAAACACTTCGATTCCCTGGAGCCCATACCCCACCAGGGTGTCCACGAACCGTTCCAGGTCCTGGGTCGTGTTGAATGACAACAGGCCGGGATGGGCCAGAACCGGAACGCCTCCGGCATCCAGCAGGGTCTGAACGGCCTGGTCACAGGACATTTTGTACTTTTCCACATATGCGGGACACCCGTTTCCCAGAAACGTGTCAAACGCTTTATCAAACGAGGGCACAAACCCTTTGTTCACCATCATCTCAGCAATATGGGGCCGCCCTATCTGACGGGTCTTGAAATGTCGTGTCAATTCGTCCATGGTGATATCCAGCCCCAGGTGCTGCAGCTGTCGGATAATTTTCGGGTTTCGTTGTTTCCGGGCGGTTTTCGCCTCTGCAAGTACCCGGTTCAACTGCCGGTCATACAGGGAAAATCCATACCCCAGCAGATGGACGCTTCCGATCATGTCAAACCCTTTGGGCGGCGCACAGGAGATCTCCACCCCGGAGATGAAATCCACCGGAAAGGCGGGCAGGTGGTCCAGGATGTCGTGAATCCCGTCAATGGTATCATGATCGGTCAGAGAAATCGCCCGCACCCCCGTATCCCGGGCAAGACCCAGAATCTCATACGGAGACAAAGATCCATCCGAAGCCGTGGAATGTATGTGAAGGTCTATCAACTGCCTTACCGGTCAAAGCCCCAGGGCATTTTCCATGTCCTCTTCCCGGGTCTTGCACTCAATGCACTGGGTGGTCACCGGCCGGGCTTTCAACCGCTCGATGGAGATCTCTTCCTCACAGGTTTCACACTGGCCGAAGGTTCCGTTATCGATCCGCTCCAGGGCTTTTTTGATTTTCTTTATCAATTTGTGTTCCCGATCACGAATCCGCAGTTCAAAGCTTCTTTCCGCTTCATGGGATGCCCGATCCGTGGGATCGGCAAAATTCTCCTTGGGCTGGGTCATGCCCGTCACGGTGCTGTCGGCATGTTTCAGCAGTTCATTGAGCCGTTCGGTCAACAAATTACGAAAATATTCCAGATCTTCTTGTTTCATGATGTTTATCCCTCAATTAAAGGTCAAAGGTCCAGGAACATTAAAGAGGGTATTATACCAGAACCCGCTCGCTTGTAAAGATTTTATTGATTTTCCAGCATATCCAGATTGAACAGCTGTCTGGCCACATTCAGATACAGGGAATCGTCCCGGTGACCGCCGGTATGCTTCAAAAACATGATGGGATCGTGCATCACCCGGGATGCGATGGCCTGGGTCATCCGCCGGATGGCATCCTTGTCCGGTTCCGGCAGATGGGACAGATGCGACAGGGTCTTGTCGCATTCCATGTCCACAATGGCCGTCATCTTGTCGTTCAGCGCTTTGATGGTGGGCACGATGGCCAGACTGTCCAGCCATTGTCTGAACTTGATCACCGCCTCGGACACAAACCGTTCCGCCTTGACGGTCTCCTGCTCCCGCTGCTGAATGTTGGATGACACCACGGTTTTGAGATCATCGATGTCATATACATACACATTGGACAACTCATTGATTTTCGGATCAATGTCTCTGGGCACGGCAATATCGATAAAAAACAAGGTCCTGTACTTGCGTTTTTTCATGGCTTTCCTGACCTGATCCGCTGTGATGACATACTCGGCAGCGCCGGTGGAGGAGATGATGATGTCCACGTCGGTCAACGCATTCACCCGTTCTTCAAACCCCAGGGCCCGGCCGTTGAACCGCTCGGCCAGTGAGACAGCATTTTCAAATGTCCGGTTGGACACCCGGATCTGCCTGACATCATGGGAAATCAGATGGTCCACCGCCAGTTCCGCCATCTCTCCGGCCCCTAAAAGCATCACGGTTTTTGTGGACAGATCACTGAAAATTTTGTTGGCCAGCTCGATGGCTGCATAACTGATGGATACGGCATTGTCGCCGATCCCGGTTTCCTTGCGGACTTTCTTGGCCACGGAAAAAGACTTGTGCATCATGCGGTTGAGCAGCACCCTGGATGTGCCGGCTTTCACGGCCATGCGGTAGGCCTGTTTGATCTGTCCCAGAATCTGGGGCTCTCCCACCATCATGGAATCCAGACTGGATGCCACACGGAACAGATGGCGGATCGCCTCATCTTTTCGGAGGATATACAATGCAGGCACAAATTCTGACGGGGACACCTGTTTACAGCCGGAAAGAAAGGTGATCAGGGCATCCACGGTACCGCTCCGGGTAGCCACATACAAAATTTCGGTCCGGTTGCAGGTGGAAAAAATCAGTATCTCCCTGATACCCGGGTGCTGCTTGAGGATTTCCAGAGCAGCCAGGGTTTCTTCTTCGGAAAAAGACAGTTTTTCCCGGAGTGCCACCGGCGCGGTCTTATGATTGATACCAATAAGTATGATATTAGGCATGGGTTTTCCGCTATTTGGTAAATTCCTGGTGATGTCCGCCCAGAACCAGGTTGACGCCCAGGAAAGTAAACACGATGATGCCGAATCCCACAATGGTCATGATGGCGGATTTTCTCCCCCGCCACCCCGCATACAGCCGAAGATGGAGCAATACGGCATAAACAAGCCAGGCTCCCATGGAAAAGAGTTCCTTGAAATCCCAGCTCCAGAACTTGCCCCACAATACTTTGGCATACACAAACCCGGTGACCAGACCCAGTGTCAGCAGAAAAAATCCCGTGGTAATACAGGCATGACTGACAGTATCCAGAAAGTCCAGAGACGGCAGACGCTTGAAAAAGAACCCCGGATTCCTGTCCTTGATGCCTTTTTCCTGAAGCAGGTACAAAATTCCGGCGCCACAGGCCAGCCCCAACGTGGCATCCCCGGCGAAAATCAAGATAATGTGACAATAGAACCAGATCCCTTTTAAGGCTTCGTTGGGCGGTGCCTGTGTATCGGGCAGCAGCAGCGCGGCCAGCATGGTGACCGATAAAATCATGGCGGTGAACAACCCCAGCATCTTGAGATTGAACTTGTACCGCACATACAGAAACATGACCCCGAAGGCCAGGGCTGCCATGGAAAGGTTTTGAACCAGGTTTTGAACCGGCAGACTTCTGATTGCCACGCCCAAGACCGCGATTCCGGCAAAATGAACCCCCACACCGATGGCAATCAGGTAAAAAGAAATCTTCTGAATCTGTTCTTTCTGGCGGACCAGAAACAACAGATATCCGGCCAGGCTTGACACATAAAACAGAAACGCGATCTGCAGCAGGGTATTTCCGGTTTGTATTGCCATACACAGCTCCTGATTATTGCGGTATCAGATCCTTGACTTCAAATCCGCTGCCAAGCAGTTCATACAGGATCGCATCCACGGCATGAACATCATTTGCCGCCAGCAGACCCGGCAGGTTTTTTTTCATCATGGCCCTGAAAATCTGTTGATGCTCATCCGGATCATGTCCCGATGCCAGCAGTTTTTCACGGACCGCTCTCATAAGTTCCAGAAATGCGGCATATTCCGGGCCATAAGCATGGTCCAGATCCATCCGTATTTTTCTGGCCAGGGCCGGACTGGCACCGCTGGTGGATACCGCACAGATCAAATCTCCGCGGCTCATGACCGCCGGCAGAATAAAATCACCCTGATCCGGCGCACCTGCACTATTACACAGAACCCCTGCCTTTTGGGCCTCCGCCAGAATCCATTGGTTCACCGCTGTATCCGATGTGGCGGCAAACACCAGAAAAACGCCGTCAAGGTCTTCAGGATCAAAAAACCGGTGCTCCCTTTGAATTCCGGGCATCGCTGCCAGCTGATCACCGAACTCAGGCGACACCACCGTGACTGAAGCGCCGGCAGATACCAGGGTCGACGTCTTCCTTGCTCCGACCCGTCCGCCGCCGACCACCAGACATGGCCGGTCTTTGACGTTGAGAAAAATCGGATAATATTTCATCTTTTCCCCTGGATTGACCCCTTGTCTGTGTAAATCAGATACTATATATTGACAGTACTTTTTTTTCAATAACAATTCATGAAGGAAAGACCATGATCATTGATACCCATACCCACCTGTTTCCTGATTCGTTTATACAGGACCGGTCCCGGCTTTTTGATAATGAACCGGAATTCACACTGCTGTATGACAATCCCAGGGCGTTGATGGCCACCGCTGACCAGCTGATCACCGCCATGGACGATCACGGGGTGGACATTGCCTGCGCCAGCGGCTTTCCCTGGCGGAATCCGGATCATGCCAAAAGAAACAATGACTATATCATCGATTGTGTACAAAAGTGGCCGGACCGGCTTCGGGGGCTGGCCTGTTTTGACGCGGCCTGGCAGGGGGCCGCGGATGAAGCGGTGCGCTGTATCGATGCCGGCCTGTCCGGTGTGGGAGAACTGGCCTTTTACCTGTCGGGAATCGACGACAGTGCGCTGGACATGCTCACGGATGTCATGGCCGCACTGCGGGAAAAAGGCAGCCTGCCATGCATGATCCACACCAATGAACCCGTGGGTCATGCCTATCCCGGCAAAACCCCGGTCACGCTGGAGCAAATTCAGAAACTGGCAGCCACGTTTCCTGACAACCGCATCATTCTGGCCCACTGGGGCGGGGGTATTTTCTTTTACCACATCATGAAAAAACAGCTCAAGCAGACCCTGAAAAACATCTGGTACGACACGGCTGCTTCTCCGTTTCTGTTCGACCCGGCGGTCTATGACATGGCGGTCCAGGCAGGGGTGCTGGACAAGGTGCTGCTGGGAACCGATTTCCCGCTGCTGCCCCCGGACCGGTACTTCCGGGATCTGGATGCCTCGAATCTGAACAAACAGGAAAAACAGGCCATTTTAGGAGACAATGCCGCCATTTTCTATGCCTGAGCCGGCAGACGGATATGAAAAGTCGTGCCTTTGTTTTTAACCGAAGACACCGTGATCCGGCCGTTATGGTACTGGATGATATGCTTTACAATGGCAAGTCCGAGTCCGGTGCCCCCTTCCTGACGGCTCCGGCCCTTGTCCACCCGGTAAAACCGGTTGAAAATTTTGGGCAGATGTTCGGCTGCGATACCGGTCCCTGAATCGATGACATCGATCTCGATATCTGTTCCCGGGTTGCGGACCACAATGTCCACCCGGGCGTTTTCAGGGCTGTATTTCACGGCATTTTCCACCAGATTGACAATGGCCTGTTCAATCAGGACCGGATCCACCCGAACTGTCAGATCCTCGGGACAGGCCATATGAACCTGAATCTGTTTCGCTTCCGCCAGGGGACCACAGGTGGTAACGGCGCTTTGAATCAAATCGGACAAACGGGTTTCATCAAACCGGACCCCGGTCCCCTCCAACCGCTCCAGATGGGACAGGGCCAACAGATCATTGACCAGATCGATCATCCGGTTGACATTTTTTTCCAGAATCCTCAAAAACCCGGACCGGTCTTCCGAAGTAGTGTCCGGCATTGCCTGAAGGGTTTCGATAAACCCCTTGAGCGTGGTCAACGGGGTTTTGAGTTCATGGGACACATTGGCGGCAAAATCCTTGTGCATCTTTTCAAGACGCCGGATCCGGGTGATGTCATGAAAAATGATCAGCGTACCGATCCGATGGTCCCTGCTGTCCCATAACGCGCTGGAATGAACATTGAGAATCTTCTCCTTGTCCTGATGGATCCGGATGTCGTCTTCCACGGGTTCATGGGTGGAAAGCGCGGTGTGGATGAACGTCTGGAATTCATAGTTTCTGGCCACTTCCAGAACACTCTTGTTTTTCAACTCAGGCGCGGGAAAACTGAAAATCCGTGCCGCCGCATCATTGATGGTGATGATCTTTTCCTGGTTATCAATGGCGATCACCCCTTCCTGCATACTGGCATGCACGGCCTCGAGTTCCCGCTGCCGGTCCAGCGCCTCCTGAATCTGGTGTGCCAGATTCTGAGCCATCTGGTTCATGGATCGGGCCACCGCTGACAGCTCTTCCGTATCCGGCACCGGCAGCCGGTTGCTCAGATCCCCCCTGGCAAACGCCTGAGCCCCTTTCTTGATCTCTTCCAGGGGCTGAATGATTTTCCGGGTCACATACCAGCAGACTCCGGCTGCAGCAATGACAGTGACGATCAGAAACAGGAGCACCTTGTTCCGGGTCGACTGGATATTTTTTTCAATGGCGGAGACAGACACTGCGGTCCGAATCACAGCCAAGACCCCTTCCGGCCCTTTCACGGGCAGGGCAATATACATCATGTCCTTGTCCAGTGTGCGGCTGTACCGGATTGCCATGCCTTGCCGACCGGAAAAAGCGGTCTTTATTTCCGGCCGGTTTTGGTGATTCTCCATGGTGGCAACCCGAGCAAAGGAATCAGCGATCACCCGGCCCGAAGGCGCGACAATGGTTATCCGGGTCTGAATCGCTGCACCCAGTTCTTTACAAAACGCGTTCAGTTTCTGTTCCTGAACCGGGTTCTCAGACAACATGCCGGCGATCTTGAGTTCAATCAGCCGGGCCCTCACGATCAGTTCCTTTTCCGTGTTCTCAAGAAAAAACCGCCGGGAATGACGATTGAAATACCAGGCCTCCAGAGACAGAGACACGATAATGATCACCAGAAAAAAGGGGAATATCTGCCAGATCAGTTTTTGTTTTTTCATGATGCTTCTCTGAATCGGTATCCAACCCCCCGGACGGTTTCAATACAGGCGGCATGGACTTTCAATTTTTTCCTCAGTCCCACGATGATTACATCGATGCTTCGTTCCGTCACAGCATAATTCTCCCCGTGAATGGCATCCATGATCTGGCCCCGGGTGAAAACCCAGCCCTTCTTGTCCGCCAGAAAAGAGAGCAGCTCAAATTCAGACAATGTCAGGTCGATGGGCTGCCCCTGAATGGTGACCACATGCCTGGCCCGGTCGATGACCATATCCCCGATCTGACGGATACCGGATGCGGTCTCTTTTTCACCGGTTTTTCTCCGGCGCCGCAGAATGGCACGAATCCGGGCCACCAGCTCCCGGGGGCTGAACGGCTTGGAAATATAATCATTGGCCCCGAGTTCAAGGCCGGTGACCACATCGGACTCCTCTCCTTTGGCCGTAACCATGACAATCGGGATATCAGCTGTCTGGTCATTGTTTTTCAGATGCCGGGTCACGTCCAGACCGTCGATGCCCGGCAGCATCAAATCCAGAACGATCAGGTCCGGCAGAGACTTTCTGGCCGTCTTGAGGGCCTGTTCTCCCGTACCGGCAGTCAGAATGACATATCCTTCGGTTTTCAGATTGTACTTGATCAGCTCGATGATATCTTCTTCATCATCCACGATCAAAATGGTTTCCCTGGCCATCAGTTTTCCATTCCTGTTGGGTTCGGTGTTTGAAAAATCATATCCTCATCAGGTGTGGCGGACAATATCCCCCTCGATCAGATAGATCACCTCTTCGGCAATGTTGGTGGTATGGTCCCCGATCCGTTCGATATGCCGGGAAATCAGGTACATATTGATAATTTCCGCCACCATGTCGGGATGGGCCTGGATATCCGCCTTCATGGTCCGATAGGCATCATCTCTCATGGTATTGACTGTTTCATCCATTTCAAGCACATGATACGCGGTCGCCACATCCATGCCCACCAGGGCGTCCAGACTCAGCTTCAACATATTGACCGCCTGATCCGCCATGGCTGTGTAATCATATTTGAATTTGCCGGGATCATCGGCCGAGGTGACGAAGCGCCGGGCAATATTTCCCGCATAATCCGCGATCCGCTCCAGGTCATTGTTGATCTTGATCACCGCCACAATCAGACGCAGATCCGTGGCCACCGGCTGATACAGGGCCAGTATCTTGAGACACTCCTCTTCCACTTCGATTTCCCGCTCATCCACTTCATAATCAGCGTCGATGATCCACTTTGCCAGACCCAGGTCTTTGGTGCGGACCGCTTGAATGGATTTTCTGAACCGGTCTTCCACCAGCGCACCCAGCGAAAGGATTTCTCTTTTAATCTTGTCCATTGCCCGGTGCAAATGGGTTGTCATGCCGCCTCCTTGAAAACAAAAAAAAGTGTCACGGGAAATACGGGTTCCACTCCCTTCATTCAAACATGTTCCCGCCGGAATTGTTTTTCTATCTTTTTTTTGCTAGAATTGTATTAGAACATTGTTATCCAACCATTAAATCAGATGAAAAATATTTGTCAACACTTGCTTCATCTGTCATTTCAGGTTAAAAATGGTCGTCACATTTTAAAAAGATGCTGGAACCAGGAGACCTCATGAAAAAAGATACCCACAACTTCATCCAATCCTATCAAGGGCTGGGCGCCTTTGGCATGGACAGAGAAACCGACGAACAGACCATCATGTTCTATCTGCAGAAATTTTCCGAAGACACGTTCATGCAAACCCTGGTCCCCCGGCTGTCCGACGCGGAACTGGAAAAAATTTATCACTGCATCCATGAATTTCTCAAACAGCACATTTCTGAAGACGAATACCATGAACTGTTTTTAAAAGACCGTTGAAAAATCAGATTTTCAAATCCATGGCATTCACTGACACCCTTGTTTTCAAGTATCCGGGTTTCTGATGGACTTTATCATTGACGGATTCATCAAGGCCTTTTTTCTGCTGATCCATCTGGATCCGGCCACGATGTCGGCCATATCTGCCACACTCAAGGTATCCACCATTGCCATCCTCATCAGTCTGGTCCTCGGACTGCCGTTGGGATTTGCTCTGGGATATTTCACTTTTCCCGGCAAACGCCATATCAAGACCCTGGTGGACACGCTTCTGGCTTTGCCCACGGTCTGCATCGGCCTGATCATCTACGCCCTGATCTCCAGCCAGGGGCCTTTAGGGGAATGGAATCTGCTGTTCACCCTCACCGGCATTGCCATGGGTCTGACCGTGCTGGCACTGCCCATTGTCATCGCCATCACCGCCGCCACCGTGGAAAATATCGATCCGGAGCTGAAACTGACCCTGGTTTCCCTGGGCGCAGGCAGACACCACATTGTGCGAACCTGCCTGTGGGAGGTGCGGTACGGAATTCTGGCCGGGGTTGTCACTGCCTTTGGCCGGGTGTTCACCGAAGTGGGCATCGCCATGATGGTGGGCGGCAATATCAAATACCATACCCGCACCATGACCACCGCCATTGCCCTCGAAACCAACAAGGGGCAGTTTGCCGACGGCATCGCCTTGGGGATCGTTCTCATCATTATTGCCCTGTGTGTCAACTTTTGCCTGTCTTTTCTGAGGAAGCAATGACCCTGGCACCCCCCATATACCGTTTGGAAAAAACAACCCATTTCTATGCGGACAAACAGGTGCTGGACATTGCAGATCTGGAAATCCCGCAAGGATCCATCACCGGGCTGATGGGACCTAACGGCTCCGGAAAAAGCACCCTGCTCAAGATTCTGGCCTTTGCCATGAGACCGACATCCGGCCGGGTCCGGTTCAAGGGCACCCCCCGGTATCCGTTTTCATCGGAAATTTCCGGAAAAGTCACCCTGGTCACCCAGAAACCCTATCTGCTCAAGCGGTCCGTGTTTGACAATATCGCCTACGGCCTGAAACTGCGCCATACGCCCCGGGGGCTGAAGCCGCGTGTACAAGGTGCCATGGCAGAGGTGGGGCTGGACTTTGACCGGTTCGCTTTCCGCCAGTGGCATGAACTGTCCGGGGGCGAAGCCCAGCGGGTGGCCCTGGCGGCCCGTCTGATTTTACAACCCGAAGTGCTGCTGCTGGATGAACCCGTGGCCAGTGTGGATGCCCAAAGTGCGGCTTTAATCCGGACGGCATCTCTGGCGGCCCGGAAAAACCGCGGTACCACCTTGATCATTACCAGTCATGATCTGCCCTGGCTGTTCACATGCACTGACACCCAGCTGACCATCAACAACGGCGCCCTGTTTGCCACGGGCCGGGAAATCGTCATTCCCGGGCCCTACGCCCGGAAAGAGCGGGGCACGAAGGCATGGACCCGGCAGCTGGATGACGGCCAGATCATTGTGCTGCCGGCAGCCGCTTCTGCTGAAAAAACCGCCGTGATTCAACGGAAACACATCCGGCTGACCCGGCCTGAAGAAACCGGTGCCGCATCAGACAACCGAATTCTGGGGACCGTACAATCCATGTACATAACCGGACAGCCAAACGAGGTCATGACCACCATTGATGCGGGGGGGGTATCCTTCATGCTGGGCATGACCTCCGACCGGTCCGCCCGGCTCGATCTTCAGCCGGGCGTCCATATCACGCTGGAATTTTCTTCCGCCGACATTTTCTGGCAGTGACCCGCCCGGAAGGGGGCCGGACCCTCTCTTCCGGTATCTTATTTCATCACCAGAAAATACATGCGGCCTCTCACGTTCATGTGACCGGCCGCAAACCGGGCATATTCATCACTGCCGCAGAACAGATCGGCCCGGCCCGGCCCGCGGATCGCGCCCCCGGTATCCTGGTTCATGACAAACAGGGACACCGGTTGCCAGGAATCGGGATTCCCTGCGTTTTCCGGTGCGTTCAACACAGCGGGAAAGATTTCCGGCAGCCGGGTTTCAATGAAGCCCGGCGCCCCTTTGGGAAAGATCCGATAATCCGTGGCCATGGATCGCAGCGGGGTCAATGTCACGTTGATGTTGCCAAATGGTCCGCCGACACCGATTCTGAAAAAAACCATGCTGTCGTTGTAATGGAGCACCTCATCCCTCCGGTGGGGATTGGCTTCCAGCCACTGTCGGATGGCCTGCATGGACATCTGTTCTTGAGCGATCTCCTGGTTGTCGATCAGGTACCGGCCGATGGCACGGTAGGGATTGCCGTTGGTGCCGGCATACTGGATTCGAACGATTTCGTCCTCCGGCGTCCGGATCCGCCCGGACCCCTGAATCTCCAGAAAAAACCGGTCCACCCGGTTTTCCAGCCAGGCCACCGGCGGGGCCTGTAAATAAAAATCACGCATCTCGTTGATCTGCTTCCGGGAAAAATACGGCACCACCTGATTGCCGTTCACCCGTCCCCTGAGCCGGTCGTGCCCCTGATACCGGTCGGAAAATTTTGCCAGATCGATCTCCACAAGATCTTTGGGAACCGGATACAATGGATACTGAAACCGCGCATCCGGGATCAGACTGCCGCGGTAGGTGGGCTCGAAATATCCGGTGAACAGCACCTGGTTTTTCTCATTGGCCGTGCTGGCATACACATGAAACCGTTCCCGGACAAACCGGTTCACATCCGATGCCGGCGGATCGCCCTCCAGAAAGGCCTGAAGGATTTCCAGGGATTCAACCATATGCCCCACCGTATATTGATCCGGACCGAACTCGATCATCCGGGATTTGGGCAACCGGTTATAATATAACAGGCTCTGGTCCAGAGCCGTCAAAAACCCGGAAAAATGCATGCTGTCCGAAAAATTCGGATACCGGTCGCTTGTCAGTTTTTCCAGGGCCGGTTCTTGGACCTCGATCTGGTCTTTATCGGTCAGGATGCCGCATCCGGCTATACTTATCAGGCACGCGGCAATAAAAATTTTCCCCAGCTGCCGGATCCGCCTTTGACCGGGCACGACAGGGGTTTGTTTATTCTTTTTCACGTATGGGCCTTTCTTTGGACAAATTTCCCCCCGTGGTCTCCGGCGGATCAATGGGTGTGGGTTCCGGCAATTTCTGTGATGCCTGCCCGAAACGACCCAGTTCCCGGGCCGGGGGCATGACCTGTTTTTCCATGACCCTCACCGTTCGGTTGAAGCTTGCTGCGCAGGTATCAATATCTTTTCCCAGGCGGTTCATGCTCTCAGCCATGGCACACAGGCGTTTATACAGGGTCATCCCGGTTACGCGGATCTTTTCCGCGTTTTCAATGCCTTCTTTCTGCTGCCAGGCATAAGCCACCGCTTTCAACAGGGCGATCAACGTGGTGGGCGTGGCCAGAATCACCCCTTTTTCCACGCCCTGCTCGATAAGATCCGGCTGCTGGCTCAAGGCGGCGGAAAAAAAATTCTCTCCGGGAATGAACAATACCACAAATTCCGGGGATGGTGAAAACGCGGCCGCATACTCCCTGGAAGCCAGCTGACTGATATGGGCGGCCACCTGGCGGGCATGATCGGCCATGCGGGCCTTTTTTTCCGTGTCATTGTCTGTTTCCAGGGCATCCAGATATGCCATAAGCGGCACCTTGGCATCCACCACAATGTGGCGGCCCGACGGCAGGGTCACCACCATGTCCGGCCGCAACGCCCCTTTTCCCGATCCTTTGACCGGCTGCTCCTGAAAATCGCAATACCGGGCCATGCCTGCCAGCTCCGCCACCTTTCTCAAAGTGATCTCCCCCCAGCGGCCCCGGACATGGGGCAGGCGAAGGGCCTTGACCAGGTTGCCGGTTTCCAGATGCAGTTGATGCTGGACCCGTCCCATCTGGGCCAGCTGTTCAAAAATCGCGCCATTGGCCCGTTCCCTGGATGCTTCCATGGCCTGAAGCCGTGTTTCATACTGGTCCAGGGCCTGTTTCACCGGATCCATGGTCTGACGAAGCGCCTCCCCCTGGACGGAAAAATCCTTTTTCGCCTCCCGGACATAGCCTTTGAAATACCGGTCCGCCATCTCCATGAACCGGTTGGCATGCTGATACAACGCCTGATCCGACACCTGTTTCATCCGGTTGGCAGCCATGGCTCCGGTGATGCGGACCAGAGCGGCGCACACCAGCATGCCCAGGACAAACCCGGCCCCCAGAAATCCCAGGTTTTCCAGGGAGATCATCATCTGTGTCACACCGGTAGATTCCTGTTTTCCCGGACATCCCCCGCCTGCCAGGTGCCGCTCTTGCCTCCGGATTTTGAAATCAGGCGGATGGTGGATATGACCATGCCTTTGTCATAGGATTTACACATGTCATAAATGGTGAGCCCGGCCACGGAAACCGCGGTCAGCGCCTCCATCTCCACCCCGGTGCGCCCGGCCAGAGACACCGTGGCCTGAATCCGGACGGCATGGGCCTCGGGCTGGAAAAAAAAATCGATGCCTGCATGGGTGATGTTCAACGGATGACACATGGGAATGAGGTCCGCAGTTTTCTTGGCAGCCATGATCCCGGCAATGCGGGCGGTTTCCAGGACATTGCCCTTTTTCACCTTTTCGTCCATGATCCGGGCCAGGGTTTCCGGCTGCATGGCAATCATCCCTTCGGCCACCGCCGTTCTCCGGGTCTCTTCCTTGTATCCCACATCCACCATGCGCACTCGGCCCTGGTTGTCCAGGTGGGTAAATTCAGCCATATCTATTTTCCTTATGGACAGTTCGGTTATTGAAAAAACTGGGTTTTCCGGGTCGCATCCGCCTTGATCTGGTTGAGGGTATCGGTCAGGGCCGCAATCACATTTTCCCGGATGTTGCCGGCCAGCACCAGAAACATCACATCATCCCCCACCTTCAGCGGTTTGTTTTCCTGGATATATACCTGAATATCCAGAATACCCGGCCGGGCCCGTTCCTTTGCCAGAATCTGTTCAAGCCGGTCATGATCCACTTCAATCGTGAGCCCGGTCACGGGCTTTCCGTCCCTGGAGGTTTCCCGGACCACACCGTTATGCGCCAGAATCATGCCGGCTTCTGAAAACCGGGGATGGGCCTTGACCTTCGCCACCATGTCCCCCAGGGTCACGGGCTTCTCTTTGCTGTTCTTTTCTATCATCCATCTTTCCTTTCATTATGCTGGGGTATGCTGGGGTCAGGCCTTGCCTTTTTGACGTTTTTGATAAAACGTCAAAAAGGCAAGGCCTGACCCCAGCTGTTTTATTTTAGCGCCATCTGGCGGGCTTTTTCAAGATCCGCCGGCGTGTTCACATTAAAAATAAAGCCCATGTCCGGGTCCAGTTTTCTCAGCACTGACACAGGCACTTCCCGGACATGCTTTTTTTTATAAAAGTTCTTGATTTTAAATATACTGTTTTTCAGGCTTTCTTCGATCAGTGGGAGGCACTCCCTGGAATAAACGGCAGACAGCGGTTCCAGTCCGTCGTCCGTTCTGGGAATGACCACATGGTCCCCGGGTCTGACCCGATCCACCAGATGCCGGATCACCGCCTCGCTGGCAAAGGGAATATCACATGCAGTCACATAGGCATACGGATAAGAGGCATAGAACAGACCGGCATGCAGCCCCGCCAGCACACACCGGGCCGGAACAATGTCGGTCACCACCATCATGTCCAGGCTCATGAATTCCTCGGGTTCATTCACCACGATGATGGTTTCTTTGAACAGTCTGGAACAAAGCAAGCACAGCCTTTCCAGCATGCTCACCTCCCCCACCCGGTGGAAGGTCTTTTTTTTCCCCGGCAGCCGGCTGTTTTTTCCACCAGCCAGAATCACCCCGGTGCAGTCCAGTTTCATCAGCAGTTATCCTTGGCAATGATCATCCATGCGGGTGCATTATATCCGACTTGCCCTGAAAATCAAGGTATTGCTCCTTACCGGAAAAGGTGGTACATTTTTTTAGGAACAAACCCCTTTGTATGAAAGGCAGTTCATGAAACAGACACGACCCGTTCTCAATGCCCAGGATTTCAAACGCATTCTCTCAAGGATCGCTTATGAAATCATTGAAAAGCACCAGGGGGCAGACAACCTGGCTCTGGTGGGAATTCAGACCCGGGGAGATTTTCTGGCCCACCGCCTGGCGGAACGCATCCGAAAAATTGAGAATGTCACTTTGCCCGTGGGCAGCATGGATATCAACATGTACCGGGATGACTGGACCAAAATCAGTCACCAGCCGGTGGTCCGGCCGTCGGACATTCCGTTTGACGTGGACGACACCAATATCGTTCTGGTGGATGACGTGCTCTACACCGGCAGAACCATCCGGGCCGCCATGGAAGCGCTCATGGATTTCGGCCGGCCCGCCCGCATCGAACTGGCCGTCCTCGTGGACAGAGGTCACCGGGAACTGCCCATCCAGGCGGATTACAAAGGCATTTTTGTGGACACGGACCACCAGGACACCATCCAGGTGCATGTGTCCGAACACGATGATCAGGATCTGGTATTCAGGGAAATCCATTCATGAGCACTGAAGAACACAGGAAAAAAGCGGTCCGGCAGATACGGGTCGCGGTGATCAGCATCTCCACCACAAGGACGCTGGCAGATGACAAAAGCGGCATCTGGATCAAAAACCAGGCAAAAAAAGAAGGGCATGAAGTAATGGTTCATCAGGTTGTCAAAGATGATATCACGGATATCCAGAATCTGATGACCCATGTGGTGGAAAAAATTGTCCCCCATGCCGTCATCATGACCGGAGGCACCGGCCTCAGCCCCAAAGATGTGACCATTGAAGCGGTTCAGCCCTTTTTCGACAAGACGCTCGCCGCGTTCGGTCGGGGGTTTGCCCAGCTCGCTTTTGAAGAGATCGACGCCGCTGCCATCGGATCCGGGGGCACGGCCGGCATTATCAAAAACATTCTGGTATTCTGCGTCCCCGGCAGTCTCAAAGCCTGCAAACTGGGCTGCAACGAATTGATTTTCCCTGAACTCGGACACCTGCTCAAACTCATGAGGGACAACTGATGACAACAGAACTGGACCAATTTT
>Ga0180430_10002302_pt1 | contig 17436 bp, 17 predicted proteins | sample SS_ome_9_FD_132999 | JGI IMG/M metagenome (GOLD analysis project Ga0180430, IMG submission 132999) | Hypersaline lake sediment archaeal communities from the Salton Sea, California, USA - SS_1_S_2 metaG | ecosystem: Environmental > Aquatic > Non-marine Saline and Alkaline > Hypersaline >... | reverse complement strand
GCAAAGACCGTTTGCTGACCTTTCCCAACCTCACCACCGTCCAGTCCCTTTTCGCCCGCTTGGCGGAGCCTTGGGAAGACGTTGGCGTGGTGAGCCTGCACGGCCGCAAGGAAGGGGGATGGCTCCGGGAAGTGCGATTGCACGACCGAGTGGCCTTCTTCACCGATGCCGAGAGGAGTCCGGCCTGGATCGCTCGGAAGCCCCTGGAGGCGGGCTTCGGCGACCGCGACTTGATCGTGGCCGAAGACCTGGGCGCGGAGGGGGAATCCATCCGGCGCCTGTCTCTGGAAAGCGCCGCCCGGGAAGCCTTCTCTCCCCTGAACCTGGCGGTGGCGATGCCCGGAAGTCGAACGCCCGAAGGTCCCTTGAACGATTATCCCCTCCTGGGGCTGCCCGAAGAAGCGCTGGAGCACCAGGGAGGGCTCATCACCAAGATGGAGATTCGAGCGGCGGTGCTGGCCCATTTGTGTCTGAAGCCCGGCTTGGTGCTTTGGGACCTGGGGGCGGCCAGCGGCTCCGTGGCCATCGAAGCCGCCCGCCTGGCCCCTTTGGATGGCGTTCTGGCCATGGAAAAGGACGAAATCCGCTATGCTCACCTGGCGGCCAACGTGAAGCGATTCCGGTGCGGAGAAATCCGAGCCGTTCACGGCGACGCCGCCCGCCCGCCCCCCGACGCCCCCGACCCCCACCGGGTTTTCATCGGAGGCGGAGGCCCTCGATTGCAAGCCATTCTCGAAGCCGTGGAAAAAAGGCTCCGGCGGGGAGGCCGGGTGGTGCAGACGGCGGTCACTTTGGACGCCCTGGAAATTTCCCGGCGATTCTGGCAAGATCGATCTTTTCAAGTGGATGTCGTCCAGATCCAGGCGAGCCGGTCGGTCCCCATAGGCAATTCCCAAAGGCTCGAGGCCCTGAACCCCGTTTTCATCGTCACGGCTCAAGATGGAGGCACATGAAAAGATATCCCGTCCAATTCGTGGGAGCGGGCCCCGGAGACCCCGAGCTCGTCACCGTCAAGGGGAAGCGGCTGTTGCAGGAGGCCGACCGGGTGGTCTATGCGGGCTCCCTCGTTCCCGCGGCCCTTCTGGATCACTGCCGCCCCGAAACCGAGAGATTCGACAGCGCCTCCCTCACCTTGGAGCAAACCCACGACCTTCTGGCTCGAGGCCATGAAGACGGTTTGCGGGTGGTGCGCCTGCACACGGGGGACCCGGCCCTTTACGGGGCCATCCAGGAGCAGATGGAGCTGCTGGACAAGGCCTCCATCCCCTACCGGGTGACGCCGGGGGTGACGGCGGTTTTCGCGGCGGCGGCGGAGCTCCGGCAGGAGCTCACTCTGCCCGAAGTCTCCCAGACGGTGATCCTCACCCGCCTGGGCGGCCGGACCCCCGTTCCCCCGAGAGAAAACCTCGCTTCCCTGGCGTCTCACGGAGCCACCCTGGCCATCTACCTGAGCGTCCACGACATGGAGGGCGTGGTGGAGGAGCTGGGCCGGGGCTACGAGGCGGAGACTCCCGTGGTGGTGGCCTACCGGGTGGGCTGGCCGGACCAGGCCCTGGTGAAAGGAACGCTGGCGGACATCGTCCAAAAGGTTCGCCGAACGGACATTCGCCGCCAAGCCATCATCCTGGTGGGCCCCGTTCTCCAAGCCCGGGAAAAGGGTAACGTCAAGCCTTCGCGTCTCTACGACGCCTCCTTCAGCCACGGATTCCGCCATGCGCGATCGGATTCCTGAGAGCCCCGTCGCCCTGCTGGCCCTGACGGAGCCGGGAGTGCGAACGGCTTTGCGCCTGCAAACGGCCATGCAGGGAAGCGTGTGCTACGTTCCCCGACGCCATCGATTCGCCCTGGCCATGGGGTCCCGAGGGTTCGCGAGGCTCAAGGAAGTGTTTCCCGAAGTCTGGGGCCGCCATCGCAGGCTGGTGTGCGTCATGGCCACGGGCATCGTGGTGCGCCTCGCGGCCCCCCTTCTGGACCACAAGTCCCGGGACCCCGCCGTGGTGGTCCTGGACGAGCGGGGGCAATACGCCGTCAGCCTGCTGTCGGGCCATTGGGGAGGCGCCAACGAATTGGCTCGATGGGTGGCTGAGCTGTGCGGAGGGCGTGCCGTGATCACCACCGCTTCCGACGTGCAAGACAAGCCGGCCTGGGACCTCGCGGCCCTCCGGGCGGGACTGGAGCCGGAATCCTTCGACCCTCTGCCGCGCCTCGCCCGGGCGGTGCTGGAAGACGAAGCCGTTTACCTCCGCGATCCGGAAAACCGGCTCGCCCCGTATCTGGATTCCCGTTTGAAGCTGAAGCTTTTCGACAAGGAGGAGGTCCCGGCAGGCATTTCCTCCGGGAAGGAAGGCGCGGGCGTCTGGGTGGGGGAAGACTTCGCCCCCCCGGGGATTCAGTGGCTGGAGCTGCGGCCCCGCACCTTGGTGGTGGGCATAGGGTGCAACCGGGGGACTTCGGCCCAGGAAATCGTCGGGCTCGTGGAATCCGTCTTCCAGGAAAAGCGATGGTCCTTGAAATCCATTCACCATCTGGCCAGCGTGGACCTCAAGGCCGACGAGCCGGGCCTGCGGGAGGCGGCGGCCCGGTTGGAGCGCCCCCTCCTGTTCTATTCACGAGATTCTTTGAAAACCGTTTCCGTTCCCAATCCCTCTTCCATCGTGCTTTCCCACATAGGAGCTCCCAGCGTATGCGAAGCAACGGCTCTTTTGAGCGCTCGAAGCCAAGCTCTCCTGATTCCCAAGCGAAAGACCCTGAACGCCACGGCGGCGGTGGCCCGGGTCGCCTCTCCATCGTGAGCCTGGGGCCGGGGAGCTCCCGCCACATGACTCCCGAAGCCCTCCAAGCCCTGAAAAACGCCGACGTGGTAGCGGGATACAAAACCTACCTGCAGCTCATCGAAGACCTGATCCAGGACAAAAAGGTGCTTTCCAGCGGCATGAAGCGGGAGGTGGACCGGTGCCAAGCGGCCATCGACCACGCTTTGCGGGGACGGTCCGTGGCCCTGGTCTCCAGCGGCGACGCCGGCATCTACGGCATGGCGGGCCTGGTTTTCGACCTGTGCCGGGAACGGGGCTGCAAGGTGCTGCGGCCGACCCGGGGAGAAAAGGAGAAACGAGCACCGGTCGCGGGGACGGCTCGGGAAGAAGGATTCACCATCGACGTGGTCCCCGGCGTGGCGGCCTTCAACGCTTCGGCGTCCCTCCTGGGGGCCCCTCTCATGCACGACTTCGCTTCCGTGAGCCTCAGCGACTTGCTCACTCCCCGGGAGCTCATTGAAAAACGTCTGCACGCCGCCGCTTCGGCTGACTTCGTCATCGCCCTCTACAACCCTCGAAGCAAGGGCCGCCCGCACCTCCTGGACCGGGCCCGGAAGATTCTTCTAGAGTATCGCCCGCCGGAAGCTCCCGTGGGGATCGTGGGCCGCGCCATGCGGGAAGGCCAGCGAGTCCTCGTGACGACGTTGAAGGACCTCCCCGCGGAGGAAGTGGACATGCAGTCCATGGTCATCGTGGGCAACAGCCGAACCTACGTGTGGGACGGGTGGATGGTCACCCCTCGAGGCTATCTCGGCAAGTACTCCGCCGACGGTCGAATCCGCGAACCCGAAGAAAGCGAAGGAAGGAAAGGAGCCTCTCATGGATAAGGAGCCCAGGCTTCTGGTATGGGGCTACACCCCCGAGGAAAAGGGAGCGCTGGACGGCGTTCTTGCGGAGCTGAAGGCGCCTCCCGCGTTTTCCATCGAAAAGGACCAGGGTCGCGTGGTCTTGCGCGACATCGTCCACGAGGGAAAGCGCTCGGAGGAAATCCTGGAAAACGACGAAAAGGTGCTTCTCTTCTACAACATTCCCCAAAAGGGGATTCTCTTTCTCATGGACATGTTCAAGAAGCGGGACCTCCCTCGTCCCATCTACGCCATGGTCACGGAGCATTCCATCGAGTGGCCCTTCGACGAGCTGCTGGAGCATTTGGTGGAAGAACGGGACTCCGCGGCCGCCGCCCGGAAGCGGGACTGAGCATCCATGGAACCCCCCCTGACTCCTCCATGATTCGAAGGTTGAAGTCGGAATGCGGAATGCGAAAGTAAAAACATGGAAAACCTCCGCATTCATCCTTCCGACTTCAACCTTGGCTTTCAAAGGGCTCGTCAAACCACCATGGGCATGATCAGGGAACAGTAGGAAGCGTCTTCGGGTCCGAAAAAGATGCCCCCGTGATAGGAATCCACCCACTCGAAGCGAAAGGTTGATCCTCCCACCGTCTGTACGACATCCAGAAGGTACCGGATGTTGAAGGCGACGGTGAATTCCTCCTCCCCTTCGTATTGCACGTCCAAAGCTTCCCGGGCCGTGCCCACTTCGGGGTCGCCGGCTTCCATTTCCAAAGTCCCCTCCCGGATGGTGAAACGGACGTGGCGCCACCGCTTGGTGGCGAGAATGGCCATGCGCTTGAGGGCGTGGAGAAATTCCTCCAAGTCCACCTGCAGAGCGAAAGGGCGCTCCTCGGGTATGATCAACTGGTACTCGGGAAACTCCTGCTCCAGCAGCTTCATGCTGAGGATCACTTCGGGGGTCCTCAGCAGGAGGCGATCTTCGTGAAGCCCCAGATGCAGGTCGGGGTTTTTCTCCAGGATCTTCAGCATCTCCTGAACCCCCTTGCGGGGGATGATGATCCCTGTCCCCAGATTCATCTCGCTGAAAACGGGATCGGAAAGCTGCACCCAGGCCAGACGATGTCCGTCCGAAGCCACGAACCGAACGTCTCCCGAATCCATGGGATGGAAGAACAGGCCGCCGGCACTGAAGGGGTCGTCCTCGGTGGGAATGGCGTAGAAGGTCTTGGTTAGGCAGTCTCTAAGCTGCTCGGCATTCCATGGGATGAGATCCACATCCTCGTAGAAATTCAAGTGAGGGTAATCTTCGAAGGGAAGAGTGGCCAGCTCGAAGTGCGCCCGACCCGACCGGATAGCCAAGCGGTCGTTGGAAAGCAGCTCCAAAGAGATTTCTTCCGAGGGAAGCTCCCGGACGATTTCAAGAAGCTTGCGGGCCGAAACCGTGGTGTTTCCGTCCTGCTGTATGGCCGCGTCCAGTTGGGTCCGAAGGCTCAGCTCCAGGTCCGTGGCGTGGAGATGGATTCCTTCTCCCGTGGTGGTTTTGATGAGCGTGTTGGACAGGATGGGCATGTTGGATTTTCGGTCGGTGACGTTCTGAACCCTTTGCAATGCCTGAACGAGCGATCCTTTTCCGACTTCGATCTTCATGGAATCGTCCTCTGGTGTGGTGATTCTACGATTGTTTTTTATCTATTTAAAAGATCATTCTCATAATAAGCCCTGTCGGAATTGTCAACAAGTTTATCAAGCATCTGTTTTTACTTCCGTTTCTCTTCGACAGATTCCCTTCATCCTTCCTACGCTTCTTTCATGGCCTCCCGGGCTCCTCGCATCTCCGACATCCTTTGGACAAGGGCTTGAACAGTTTTTCCTCGATTCCGACAGGTTTTGAACAGTCTTTTCAACACCCCCTTTCGAAAAAGACGCCTTGTGCTCCCGTCTTGGGGAAGCTATGGTGGAGCAGTGGAGTCGCCGGTATTTCGAGGGAGCTTTATGGACTTTCGCGGGATCAAGGCTCATGTGAAAAGACACTACGAACGGTTGTACCGAGGAGAGACGAGGTGCGCCGCTCCCGTTGAACGAGGAAAGGCGCTGGCGAAAGCCTTGGGGTACTCCGCCGACCTTCTGGAAGCGGTGGGCGAGGAGGATTGGGAGCTTTTCGTACCCTGCGGCAATCCTTTGCCCTTCGTGCCGCAGGGCTCCGGTGGTCGGATACTCCACTTGGGATGCGGGTTGGGGGTGGACGCCCTGGCCATGGCGTGGAAAACGGAGGGGCGTCCCGCGGCCATGTTCAACATGGACGTGGACGCCGGAATTCTCGGCCGGGGCAAAGGGCTGGCTTCGTCCCTTCTTCCGGACTTCCCGGGCATGTTCTGGATTTGCGCCGACGGCGACCATCTTCCCCTGCGTGGAGAATCGCTGGAAGGGGTGGTCATGAACGGGGTGTTCAATCTTTTTCCTCGCAAGGACTCGCTTCTTGGGGAGATCCGGAGGGTTTTGAAGCCCGGGGGCCGTCTGACGGGGGTGGATCTGTGCCGCACCGTTTCCTTGCCGGATTATTTCCTCCGCGAGCCCGACGCCTGGGCGTGGTGCATGAACGGCGCTTGCCGCGAGGAGGAATTGAAGGAGCTTCTGGAGGAGAACGGGCTCCGGTTCGCGAGGGTGGCTCGGCTGGAGGAGGGGGAGTGGTTTCACCGAGTGGCCTTCCAAGGGGAGAAGCCACCCGGTTGACGGGCTCCGGGGTCATTCCTCGTGGTTTTCATCGACCATGGTGATGGCCTTGGTGGGGCACTCCTCGGCGCATATGCCGCATCCTTTGCAGTATTCCAGGTCGATTTCCACGGGGATGGATCTTTGGACCACGCCTTCGGGGCAATAAAGCCAGCACAAGTAGCACGAAGGGCGGTTCTTCTTGCTGGGAGTGCATTTGGAAAGGTCGATAAGCGGTCGGCTCGACCTCCAGTCGCCCGTGCGTCCGGCCTCTCCCGTGCACAGTTTCGAATGGGCGTAGGTGAATTCGTCTTTTCGGGGATTCTCGCTCATGCAAGCTTTCCTTATGGCTCGGGGTGCGGAGATCATGCGCAGTAGAGGCGGCACTCCTTGAGCAGGAGGGTGCCGTCGTAGGCCAGACGGGCGCCTTGGACGTTTCTTTCGGCGGTTTCGCCTTTGAAGTGGTTGTGCAGGGCTTTCTCCACGCTTTCGAAGGTGATGAAGCCGATGGCCTTGGAGACCCCGCCCAGGATGGCCGTGTTGGAGATGACCGATCCGGCGACCACGAGGTTCGCCTGGCGCGCCCAGCCCGAGGCGTCCGTCGTGGCCACGTTGACGGGGGTCTTGAGCTCCACGGCTTCCGGGGGCTTGGTGGAGTTGACGACGACCAGACCGTCGGAATGGATGCCCGCCGTGACGTCCACCACATCCAGCAGGGTTTCGTCCAGGACGACGACCACGTCGGGCTCCAGCACCTGGGAAAAGGTGCGGATGGGCTTCCAGGCGAACCGGTTGGTGGCGATGACCGGGGCCCCCCTGCGCTCGGCCCCGAAAAAAGGCGCGGCGGTCACTCCCTTGTACCCTTCGTAATAAGCGGCGTCGGCCAAGATCATGGCGGCGGTCACGGCCCCCTGTCCTCCCCGGCCGTGCCATCTCACTTCAATGGCTTTTTTCTGCATGAGGCTTCGATCCTGTGGCTTTCCATGGCTGAGATTGTCCAAGCGCTTCCGCGATGTCGGGCTTCGAGCGTTGGATAACGGAATCCGGATTCCCGCTTTCGCGGGAACGGCGCTACCTTGCAGAGCACTAAATACCTCCTTTAAATGGCGAAGTCAACAAAGGGTCCCGAGGAAGTCCGGGCCGGGGGGATATTTGATCCCTTGAGGAAAGGGATAAAGATGTTATAAGGGAAGGGCGTTTCAGGAATCCGAGACAGGGGGAAATCCACGACAAACAAGGAGCGGCGTCCATGTTCGACGAGGCAACCACGTACGAGGAGCTCTTTTCCCGGACCATGAGCCGGCGAATCAAGATCAAACGGCCCATTCATTCCGCCCAAACGCCCTTCCAAAAGGTGACGGTCGTGGATACCTACGACTACGGCGTCACCCTTTTTCTGGACAATTACTTTCAGACTTCGGAGCGGGACGAGTTCTTCTACCACGAGCCGCTGGTGCATCCGGCCATGCTCAGCCACCCGGACCCGCGCAAAGTCCTCGTCATCGGGGGCGGGGACGGGGGGACTTTGGAGGAAGTGACGCGCTACAACACCGTGGAGACCGTTCGCATGGTGGAGCTGGACGGCGAGGTGGTGAAGATCGCCCGGGAGCACCTCCGGGCCGTTTGCGGAAACGCTTTCGAAGACGAGCGGGCGGAGCTCGTCATCGGGGACGGCCGCAAATACGTGGAAGAGACGTCGGAGCGGTTCGACGTCATCATTCTGGATCTCACGGACCCTCTCGAGCCGTCCAAGTACGTGTACACCAAGGAGTTCTACGAGCTTTGCAAGAATCGCTTGAGGGAAAACGGCATCCTGGCCCTCCACAACGACTCGCCCTTTTTCTGCTCCAAGGCTTTCAACGTCATTTCCAAGACGTTGGACAGCGTTTTTCCGCACAAGCTTCAGCACATTGGTTACGTGGTGGGCTACATGCTGGATTTCGCTTTTGCTGTTTGCTCCCGGGAGCCCCTTCCGTCCCTTTCGGAGGAGGAGCTGGAGCGGCGCCTGACGGAGCGGGGCGTGGGGGAGCTTCTCTACTACACGCCTCGATTGCACACCGGGATGGGGGCCCTGCCGGGGTACGCTCGAAAAATCCTGGAATCGCCCTGCGACATTTCCACGGACGCGGCCCCCTACGTTCTCGAGCTTTGACCCTTGGACGAATGGAGCGGGAGTCTCATGAAAACCGTGTCCTCGGAGCTGCCGGCCGGGGCCAAGTGCACGCGGTGCAAGGGACGCGCCGTCGTCAGGCTTCCCAGCCACAACAGCCGGTTTTGCCCCGACTGTTACATCCGTTTCGTTCGCACCGCCGTTGGCCGCGCCATGAAGAGGTTTCCCCTGCCCCGGCAAGCTTCCATACGGGTCGCCGTGTCCGGGGGAAAGGATTCCCTCGCCCTGTGGGACATCCTCCACGATTTGGGCTACTCCACCCGCGGAGTGCATATCGACCTGGGCATCGAGGGCTTCAGCGGGATTTCCCGGCGAGCCGTGGAAGACTTCGCTCGGGAAAGGAATCTTCCCTGGTCCCTGCATTTTCTCAAGGACCTGACGGGTTACTCCATTCCCGAGGCGAGGCGTTTGACTCGGCGCAAGATTTGCTCCGTGTGCGGCGTGTTCAAGCGCCGCTTGCTGGATCGGCTGGCGGTTGGCGAGGGCGGAGAGGTCCTGGCCACGGGGCACAACCTGGACGACGAGGCGGGCCGGCTCATGGGAAACCTCATCCGACACCGAACCGAGTATCTGGAGAAATTCCATCCCTTTCTGCCTTCACGCCACCCGGCGATGCCGGTCAAGATCAAGCCTCTCTACCGCCTGGAAAGCGTGGAGATCCGGTATTATTGCGCCGTGAAGGGCATTTCCCCCGCCGAGGAAAAATGTCCTCTCGCTCGCGGGGCCACCAGTCACGTTTACAAGGAAGCCCTTCAGTTTCTGGAAGACCGGATGCCCGGAGCCAAACGGGACTTCCTGTTTTCCTACCTCAAGGAGAAAGGGATTCCTTGGGGAGGAGGAGAAGCCCTCGAGCAATGCCATCGGTGCGGTGAGCCCAGTTACGGGAGCTTGTGCGGCATGTGCGGTCTTTTGGATCAGCTTCGGGCCAACCGGGAAGCCGTCGAGGCCGACGGATCATGACCGACGACGCTTTCCGCGAGAGGATCCTGCGGCGCCTGGACGCCTTCATGGAGGAAAGCGGGGCACGGGGTCCTTTGAACCGTCTGCTGGAGGCTTTGCCCGTCGGTGGCGGATTGTACCTTGTCGGCGGGGCCTTGAGGAACCTCGCCATGCAAGAGATCCACGGCTCCGCCCCTTCCGTGGAGGATCTCGATCTGTTCGTCACCGGGGTGGACGAGCGCTTCAACCCCGGCTCGGTGCTGGGAGGAGAGGCTTGGGAATTCACCGATCTCGGGGGGGTGCGCTGGCATCCTCGCCGGTGCGGGCCGGCCTTCGACATCGGGGTCATGGCCCGGTTCCTTCCCCTTCGAAAATTCCGTCTCCCGCCCGGTTTGGACAGCCTGCTTCGCACCATCGATTTCAACGTCAACGCGGCGGTTTTCGATGTTCGGGAGAGGGTCCTTCACCAAAGGAATTTCGTGGAGAGCATCCGTCGTCGAGTGATGGATTTCAACACCCGCCTGTTCTACGATCAGGTGATCATGGCGTACCGGGTTTTGGAGATCAACACCAAGATTCGCTTCGCCTATTCCAGGGTCTTGTTCGACTACGTGCAGCGCTTCATCGACGAAAAGGTCCTGGGAGCCGTGAAGCCCCTTTTGATTTCCAAGCTCGGCAAGGATTTCGCCGCCCGGGTCATGGAGGACTACCGGACGGTGTGCGGCTACGGGTCCTACGATGAGTACCTGAAGGAGACACCGCCGTGATCGTCTGGATAGCGTCTTGGGTGCCGCCATCGCGGCGCTTCGTGTTCTTGGACCGGGACGGGGTGCTGAACGAGGACCGGGAGGATTACGTCAAGAATGTCGGAGAATTCCGTTTCTACGGCGATGCTTTGGAAAGCCTGAGGCGATTGAGGGAAGCCGGGGTGGGGGTCGTTCTTGCGAGCAACCAGTCGGGCTTGGGCAGAGGCATCGTTTCGTGGGAGGATTTTTGGGAGATGCACGAGCGCATGGTGGAGGAGATCCGCCGGGCCGGCGGGGAATTGAGCGGAGCGCTCTACTGCCCCCATCGCCCCGAAGACGGGTGCTCGTGCCGCAAGCCGGCTCCGGGCATGCTCCTGGAGGCCGCCGAGGTGCTCGGCGCTCGGTTGAAGGAGTCCTTCATGGTGGGGGACCGGGGGACGGACCTCGAGGCCGCCGCCCGCGCCGGAGCGACGGGGTTGCTGTTGGATCGCTTCGGGGGGGAGGGGGGGAGGACCGCCTCCCTGGAAGGAGGGAATCGGCGTTCTTTCGGAACGCTTGGGGATGCGGTGGATTCTCTTTTGAAAGAGGAGGGAGGATCTTTGCTTTCATTGGGATGAATTGACGGGGAGTCGAAGGGAGGACGGCATGAAGGTGGAAGATGTCCTGAAAAGCAGGATGGACGACGAAAGCTATCGAAAGCTGGAAGTTCTGAACAATTCGGTGCTCGACGAGCTGGTCGCCCGAGCGGTTTTGAGGTTCCAGCCCCGGTCGGTTTTCGTTTCCGACGGCTCGGAGAAGGACTTGTACTACACGAGGGTCCGGGCTTTGAGAAACGGAGAGGAAGCGCCGTTGCTCATGCCGGGGCACACGGTGCATTACGACGGGTACGAGGACCAGGGAAGGGACCCGGCCAACACCAAGTTTCTGACGCCGGGAGGGGCCCCTCTGGGGCCGGGCATCAACTGCATGGATCGAGACGAGGGGCTGAGCGAGATCGACGCCATCATGGACTCCATCATGTCCGGCAAGGAGATGGTCGTCAGCTTCTATTCCCTGGGGCCCGTGGGGACGGAATTCGCCATTCCCTGCGTGCAGATCACCGATTCCTTCTACGTGGCCCACAGCGAGGACATTCTGTATCGGCAGGGCTACGAGCTGTTCAAGGATTTGGAAGGAGAAAGGTTTTTCAGCTTTCTGCATTCGGCGGGGGGGCTGGAGGGGGGGGTGAGCCGGCGGGTGGACCTGAGACGGGTTTACATCGACCTGGAAAACCGCTTCGTCCACGCCGCCAACACCCAGTACGCCGGCAACACGGTGGCCGCCAAGAAGCTGGCTCACCGGTTGGCCATCAGCCGGGCCGCCCGGGAGGGATGGCTGGCGGAGCATCTGTTCATCGGGTCGGTGCCCGACTACGAAGGAAGGACCACCACCTATGTCGCCGGGGCGTTCCCCAGTTGGTGCGGCAAGACCTCCACGTCCATGTTGTTCAACGTGGTGGGGGACGATCTGGCTCACCTTCGCAAGCAGAACGGGAAGGTGATGGCGGCCAACGTGGAGAAGGGAATGTTCGGCGTCATCAAGGACGTGAATCCCAAGGACGATCCCTACATCAACGAGATCCTCGTCAATTCCGGAGAGATCATTTTTTCCAACATTCTGGATGTGGAAGGAAGAGGCTATTGGCAGGGGATGGGGAAGGAGGAAAAGGACCTTCCCCTTCGCGGCCGGAACCACTCGGGCTTGTGGTGGAAGGGCAAGAAGGACGCCAAGGGCAGGGAGATCCCTCTTTCCCACGCCAACGCCCGCTTCTGCGTGGCTCTGGACAAGATCAAGAATTACGATCCCGCCCAGGTGGTGGAGCTGGAAGGAATCATCTACGGGGGGCGGAGCGGGCGGCGGCCCGTTCCCGTCACCCAATCCTACGGGTGGGTGCACGGGGTGTTCTACGGGGCCAGCATCGAGTCCGAGCCCACGGCGGCCACGGTGGGATCGGCCCCCAAAGTCCTCATCAATCCCATGGCCAACAAGGAGTTTCTCTCCATTCCTCTGGGGAAATACTTGGCCAATCATATCCGCTTCGGCGAGGGACTGCGGGAGCTTCCCAGGGTTTTTTACGTGAACTATTTTCTGAGGGACGAAAAGGGGAATTTCACCAACAGCAAGATGGACAAGAAGGTGTGGGTGCGGTGGATGGAGCGCAGGATTCGCGGACGGATGAAGGCTTACGCCACTCCCGTCGGCTACATTCCCGTCTTCGAAGACCTGCCGGAGCTCTTCGAAAGGGAGCTGGGCAACGACTATACTTTGGAGCAGTACGAGAGCCAATTCGCCATTCGCACGCCTCAACTGCTGGAAAAGCTCGGGATCGTGGAGGAATATTATGAAAAACAGCAGCAGGTGCATCCGGTTCCCGACGAGATCTTCCAAATGATTCGCATCCAGAAGAAGCTGCTCCAGGAAGTGGCCAACCGTTGGGGAGAGGTGGTGTCGCCTCTCAAGTTCCGCGACTATCCCGTGCCCGAAGACCTGTCCAAGCCCTTTTAGACGATGGAGGGCCGCCGCTCCCCGGCGATGGCGGCGGCCCTGGAAACCCGTGGAAACGTTGACGGAGCATTTATGTTCTATCCTCCTTTCTTGTTCATTTTCTTCGTCGTTTTTCTCTTCATTCTCTTCGCTCTTTTCGGGCTGGTGAAATTCGGTTTGGTCACCCTGGCCCTTGCAAGGCTGGGGATATCCCCCGAGCTGGTCTTCTTTCTCTTTTTCCTGAGCATTCTGGGGAGCACCGTCAACATTCCCGTGCGGCGGATCCCCCTGGACGAGGAGCCCGAAGAGATCCTGGCGGCGTCTTTTTTCGGGATGCGGTTCAGGATTCCCGCGTGGCGCCGGCGCGAAATGGTTCTGGCCGTCAACGTGGGCGGGGCCGTGATTCCTTCCTTGCTGTCCTTGTATTTGCTGGCTCACGCCTTTTCGCCCTTGCGGATGTTTCTGGCCATCGTCGTGGTGAGCGGGATCGTTCATTGGGTGGCCCGACCCGTTCCGGGAGTGGGAATCGCCACGCCCCTTTTCGTTCCTCCCCTGGCCGCCGCCTTGACGGCCCTGCTGCTCACTCCCCAGTGGGCCCCCCCGACGGCTTATGCCGCAGGCAGCCTGGGGACTCTCATCGGGGCCGACCTCCTCAACCTCAACCGCCTCAAGGAATTGAAAGCCCCGGTAGCCTCCATAGGAGGGGCCGGGACCTTCGACGGTATTTTTCTAACGGGAATCCTCGCGGTGCTGCTCGCATAGGATCTCGGGGCATTGGAAACATCAGGCAGGAAAGGAAGTCCACATGTCTTCTCAGGTGCTTTTCGCCGACCTTCGCGCCCGGAACAACGAGAGTCTTCCGGCTAAAATCGGCCGTCTCCTCAAAGCCGCGGAGCTGGAGCGCGCCATCAAAAAGGGAGGGCTTGCCGCCGTCAAGATTCACTTCGGGGAGCGGGGCAACACGGCTTTCGTGCGTCCCGTTTTGGTGCGTCCCGTGGTGGACGCCGTGAGGGAAGCCGGAGGGAAGCCCTTTCTCACGGATTCGGGCACCCTTTACGCCGGAAGCCGGGGCAACGCCGTGGACCACCTTGCCACCGCCGTTCTCAACGGCTTCGCCTACCCCGTGGTGGGGGCCCCTCTGATCGTCGCCGACGGATTGGACGGACGGGACGAGGAAGCGGTGGCCGTGAATTTGAAAAACACGCGGGAAGCCTACGTCGCGTCCGCCGTGGCCCGGGCCGCATCCTTCGTTTCCGTGGCTCACTTCAAGCTTCACGAGGTTTCGGGCTTCGGGGGGGCCATCAAGAACACGGGCATGGGGGGAGCGTCCCGGCGGGGAAAGATGGCCCAGCATTCGGGAATGGCCCCCAAGGTCGATGCGGGCAAGTGCGTCGGCTGCGGCGTCTGCCGGGACCAGTGCCTTTACGGGGCCATCCGGTTGGAGGAGCGTTCTCCCGAAGCCGCTCGGCCGTCGGATGACGCGAGCAAGATCGCCGTCGTGAATCCCGAGCTTTGCGTGGGATGCGGGGGATGCCTTCATGCGTGCCCCCAGCAAGCCATGTCCATCGTCTTCGAAAAGGACCTGCGCCTGTTCATGGAGCGCATGGTGGAATACGCGGTGGCGGCCCTGAAAGGAAAGGAGCGCCGGTGCCTGTTCGTCAACTTTCTCGTCCAGATATCGCCGGCTTGCGACTGCCATCCTTTTTCCGACGCTCCCATCGTTCCCGACATCGGCGTAACGGCTTCCACGGACCCCGTGGCCGTGGATCAGGCGTCCGTGGATCTTCTCAACGCCCAGTGCCCTTTGCACTCTTCCTGTTTGGAAAACGCCGCGGAGGCTTCTTCGGACAAGATCAAGGCGGTCTATCCCAGGATTCCCTGGGAGCATCAACTGGAGTACGCCGAGGAGCTGGGCTTGGGGAGCCGCGCCTACGAGCTGCTTCAGCTATAGGGGTTTAGTGCGCCTTCCGGGAAAAAGCTTGTCAAAAGAGGGGATCTCCATTACTTTGGTCAACGGAAGTGCCAAGCTCACTGGTGGGGCTCCCGGACTTCAAATCCGGTGTGAGGCAGTGAAGGCTGTCTCAGGTGGGTTCGATTCCCATGCACTTCCGCCACTTCCGAGAACTTCTCGAAATTCGATCATATGCGCGGTTTCCCGCCGTTTTTGAAGCTTCAGCCAGAAAAGGATTGCGGTCATGTGCGGCATCGTGGGAGTCATCGGCAGTCGGGACGCCGGTTCCGATCTCGTTGAAATGCTCAAGAAGCTCGAATACAGGGGGTACGATTCCGCGGGCGTGGCGGTTTCGGGAGCCGACGGTATCCAAGTGGTCAAGAAAAAGGGCCGGGTGGAAATCCTGGAGCGAGAATTGAAGGAGCGTCCCTTGAAGGGGCGGTCGGGAATCGGCCACACGCGCTGGGCCACTCACGGCGTGCCCAGCGACCTCAACGCCCACCCCATGCTCTCCTCCTCTTCGTCGGTGGCCATCGTGCACAACGGCATCATCGAAAATTACCGCCCGTTGAAGGAAGAGCTCCTGGAGAAGGGCTACCGCTTCACGTCGGAGACGGATTCCGAAGTCATCGCCCATCTTACGGAAGAGTACGTCCGCGCTCACGAAGATTTCCAGGTGAGGGAGCTTATTCGGTTTCTGGCTTCGCGCCTTCGGGGAGCTTTCGCCATCCTCGTCCATTTCTCCGACCGTCCCCGGGAGATCATCGGCCTGCGCTACGGAGGGCCCTTGAACTACGTGGAAGGCGACGGCGTCAAGGCCATTTCTTCGGACATTTCCAGCTTGGTGGCTTACGGCAGGGAAATCGAAGTGCTCAAGGAAGGCCAGGCGGTGCATCTGGGGCCCGACTTCGCTCGCGTTTACGATTTCGAGGGGGAAGAAGCTTCGCCGGTGCGAGTCAGCGTCACTTGGGACGTGGGGGAGGCGGAGAAGTCCGGGTATCGCCATTTTCTGCGCAAGGAGATCGGCGAGCAGCCCCAGGCGGTTCGCGCCCTGGCGACTTCTCTGGGGGGAAGCTGCGACGAGGTCCACCGTTTCATGAAGGAAATGGATCCGACTTCGGTGGTTTTCATCGCCTGCGGGTCGGCTTCCTACAGTTGCGCCTTCGGGGCCATCCTTTCCCGCCAATGGCGGCTCTCTCAAAGAGTGCTTTGGGAGATCGGCTCGGAATTTCGCTACAAGCCCTATCCCGTGGACGACCGCACCATGGTGATCGCCGTCAGCCAGTCGGGAGAGACGGCGGACACCATCGCGGCGGTTCGCCAAGCCAAGGAGAACGGGGCCAGGGTTGTTTCCTTCGTCAACGTGGCGGGAAGCACCTTGGACATGATCAGCGACATCAGCGTCCATCTGGCGGCGGGCCCCGAGATCGCCGTGCCCAGCACCAAAGCCGTCGTCAACCAGTTTCTGGCCACTTCCTTCATCGTCGAGTCCTTGAAGAACGGCTCCCGGAGCGGCTTCGAATCCTGGGCGAGAGGATTGGAGCGCTTGGCCCAAGGCATCGACGATATCATCGGGGAAGAAGAGACCTGGACGAAGGTTTCCCGGATTCTTTCGGGGCACCAGAGCATGTTCGTTCTGGGGAGGGGATTGGACTATCCCGTGGCCCTGGAAGCGGCCCTCAAGCTCAAGGAAACCGCCTACATCCATGCCGAAGCCATGTACGCCGGCGAATTCAAGCACGGGCCCATCTCCCTCGTCGAATACGGCATGCCGGTCATCTGCCTCCTGGGGGACGAGAGCGTTCGGGACAAGACCGTTTCCAACATCGAGGAGGTCATCGCCCGGGGGGCCCAGGCTTTCATCGTCGATCCCTTCGGCTTCCGGCACGAGAGCCTGGACTATCTGGGAGAATACTTCTCTTTGCCTGAAACGCCCCCTCCCTACAACGTGCTGCTTCAACTGGTGGTGGTGCAGCTTCTGGCCTACCATGCGGGAGTGACGAGGAACATCGACGTGGACAAGCCGCGCAATCTGGCCAAGTCCGTGACGGTGGAATAAGCCCTGGAAGCTCGGCCGTCGGATTTTCCGTCGTTGCCGTGCCGGGGCTCGGGCGGGATTTAAAGTGCTTTGTGGAATGGTTTCAACGTGCTACATTGACTTCCATTTCGAGGGAGGGCGGGAGATGCGAGAGAAATCGGAAGCCGTGGAGGTCGTTTGTCCCAAGTGCAAGGAAACCAGGATCATCTATCTTCCCAAGGAGGAAGTTCCCAAGTGCCCTCGGTGCAGGGTGAGAATGGTGATTCGCGAGCTTCTCGACGAAGGGAAGTCGTATTGAGGGCTTCCGCGGCCGGGGCGGGCTTGGGCGCGGGAAAAACGGACTTTTTTCACAACAACAGGAGGAGATTCGGAGATGAAAAAGCTTCTGAAGGGAACGGGAGTGGCGTGCGCCGTCGTTCTGATGCTGGTGGGTCAGGCCTGGAGCGCCGACATCGAGCTGGCCAGGAAGTCCACCTTGGAGCAGGTCCTCAAGGCCGGTGAAATCCGGGTGGGCTTCGAAGCGGGCTACATGCCCTTCGAGATGACCGACAAGAACGGGAACTTCGTGGGCTTCGACATCGACATCGCCAAGGAGATGGCCAAGGCCATGGGGGTCAAGTTCGTGCCCGTCAACACCGCCTGGGACGGCATCATTCCCTCTCTCATCACCGGGAAGTTCGACATCATCATGAGCGGCATGACGGTGACCCAGGAGCGCAATCTCAAGGTTTATTTCGCCGATCCCTACATCAT
>Ga0180430_10002301_pt1 | contig 17436 bp, 20 predicted proteins | sample SS_ome_9_FD_132999 | JGI IMG/M metagenome (GOLD analysis project Ga0180430, IMG submission 132999) | Hypersaline lake sediment archaeal communities from the Salton Sea, California, USA - SS_1_S_2 metaG | ecosystem: Environmental > Aquatic > Non-marine Saline and Alkaline > Hypersaline >... | reverse complement strand
TGGCCTCGTGGGTCAGAAAGGCCTTGATCGGCTTGGTCTCCGTTTCGAGATACCCGTCAAGTGTGTCGTTCAGACGTTCGAGCGTGAATCGCGTGCCGAAGGGCGCCGGTCCAAGGTTGCCCGCGTACGGGTGCTCGGCGACCTCCGTCTGCGTCAGCGCGCCGACGAATCCCCACATCTGGATGGCGAGCGTCATCGCCGAGCCGTCAGAGAATCGGAAGGCAAGATGCCGCTTCGTCGGAAGGTCGATATCTGTCTCGTGGAAGTGAAGGCGTCCGCCGAACTCCCCGATGAGCAACGTCTCGTCGTTGTCGAGTCGGATGTGAGTCCACTTGCCTTGTGAGCTGACTCCTGCGATCCGGCATCCCGCCAGCTTCTTCTCGAGACCGGGCGGTTCGGGCGTGAGGAAGAGGAACTTGGGTCGCGTCTCCGCCAGCTCGACTTGCTCGATCGTTTTCCCGGCCAGCGTGTCTTGCATCTGCCGGGTGAGTGTTACGACTTCAGGGAGCTCGATCATCCGTCCTCTCTTGCGAAGCGTCGACCAACCATCCCGACCGACCGCATCATGCCCAACCGCTCGTAGAAAGGCCGGAGTTCCGGATCGCAGGTGAGGTCAACACAAGGAATCGAGGCAAGCGTCCGCAGCATCTGGCGCATGAGTTCCGAGCCGATGCCGCGACGTCGAAACGCCGGAAGAACCTCCAGAAGAGGGATGAACGCCGTCTGGACCTCGCCCGTCAGCGCGTTCACGAATCCGACCACTTGCCTCGTCTCCTCGTCGATCGCCAGGATGACATGCGAGGTTCCCCGAAGGATCTCAAGGTGCCCGTCCGGGGTCCTGGGGTTGGTCCAGCCGCCGAAGAAGCCGACGAGCCGGTCGGCGGTGAGACCGGCCAGCTCATCGGTATAGCGAATCGCCTCCATCTCTTGATCTAGGCGTCCGGATCGAGAACGCGACCGATGAAGAGGATGCTTCCGGTCTCGCGATCGCGGATGACGAACAGGAACGGCCGGTTGATGAGGAACTCCAGGGGCTCCGCCGGGATGCCCGTTGCGCGGAAGAGGACGGCCGTTGCGGCCGCCGCCTCGGTGCCCTTCTCATCGACAGAGACGAACGCCTTGTGCAGAACGTCGGAAATGACGAGGTCGCGTTCGCCGGTGATGCCGGAGAAATCGGCGGTGTTCGGATCGAACGCCGCGGTCATGCCGAGTGCCTTCAGGTTGGGGACGAGCGACGCGTCGTCCTCGAACTCGAACTTGGGGAGGCCCAAGGAGACGTTGCGCGTCTGCAGGGCGTCGACGATCTCCGCGAAACGCTCCGCGGAGACCTCCTCCTCGAAGGCTTGGAATGCACCCTCGTCCGGGAGCAGGATGACCATCGAGAGCTGATTGCCGTTGTAGGGGATCTCCACCGCCTGCCCGCCATCCCATGCGCCGTAGAGCATCGTATCGGTGCGGTGCATCATGTCGATGCCGACCGGCGTGCCGTCCAGTCGGACGAACGGCTCGATCGTTGTGGCCGTCTCATCGAACGGCTCGAGCCACGGTGCGTTGAAGTAGATGGCATTCGTCAGAACGAGCCGCGTGCCTTCGGAGATCGCCCCTTCGGGGATGAGATCCTCGATTCTCTCCTCGGTTTGCTCGCTGACCCAGTCGTTGATGGTCGTCCGGGCGCCCTCCGGATCCGCGACATAGTCCAGTGCCTGAAGTCCGGCGCCGAAGCTCATCGAAAGCGCGTCGATGAATGCCTCCTCGAATGGATAGCCTGCGTGGGGCCAGAGGGCGTTGACCACGTGAAGCGAGAACCCGTCTCCCTCGTAGTTGTCCGGGAGCTGAGCACGCGACGCAAGTTCGGCGTCCAGCCGACCGAAGGCCGCGGGGACGAGAGCTGCGTTCTCGCCGAACCCGAGCACGTCGGCCATCTGCCCGGCCGTCTCCCCACGGGCTCCGACGAGGGCCATCGAGAGGGCGGCGGAGACGCTGTAGGGGGAGAGGAAGAGGTTCCCGTCCTCGGTGCGGAGCGTCCCGTACAGGCCGAACGCGAAGGCGCTGTTCGCCGACGAGAGATCGAAGGTCTCTGTCGCGTCTGACTCTGCTTCCGGTGACGCATCCGGTTCCTGGCTTGATCCTGCCTCCACGCTGACAGCTGCCGTTTCGTCGATCGGATCCTCGGAGGTCGCGTCCGGAGCCGCATCGCTGCAGCCGACGAGGGCAAGCAAGAGAAGAAGACCGAGGATGACTTGAAGCAGGCGTTCACTGTGTTTGACCATCACACTCACCTCATCTCACCCTAGCCGAATCCCGCGAGGATGGGTAGCTGTCAGCGGCATCGACACCCTCTTGCGAGGAGTGTTTCGGACAGCTAGAGCGCCTTCTTGTAGTAGATCCGCGCGGCGTCCGGCGCGTAGTCGGCGATTTCTCCGAACGGCTCGTAGCCGAGACGCTCATAGAAGCCCGGCGCCTGGAAGGCGAGCGTGTCGACATGGGCGTGCTTGCATCCCCGGGATCGGCCGAGCTCCTCGAAGGCGTCCATCAGCCGCCGTGCCAGGTCCGCCCTTCGAACGCCGGGCGCGACCCAGAGAAGCTTGATGGAGAGCCAGCCGCAGTTCACGTTACTGCTGATCCCGCCAACGATCGCACCCTCGGCATCTTGCGCAAGAACGGCCAGCGGGTGGAATCCTGGATCTCCGACGGCCTCGGCCGCATGTGTTGCGATTCCCTTGACAAGCTGTTGGATCTCTTCGGGCGCCGCGCTCTCCTTCTCGATCAGGCGAATCTCAGACATGGAGTCATTGTCGACAGGGCATCTTGCAGCAGCAACTAGGAGCTGCGCCCCGCCAACCAGTCCTCTCGGCGGATCTGGTAGATGTAGTGGGGGACGTCGGTCATCGAGTCGCGTAGCGGGCCGCCCGGCACGAACCGGCCTTCGCCCATTCGTGTCATGCCGCAACGCTCCATCATCCGAACCGAAGCCGTATTGGCGATGTTCGGCGTTCCCTGGACGATTTCGCATCCATCCTGCGCAAACAGGTGCGCGATCATCGTGCTCCACAGCTCCACGCCGTACCCCTGCGCCCAGTGATCGGGAAAGAGCTTGATGTCCGGCTCGCAGATCCCGTCGGTCCCCGGCTCACCGAGCTTGACCTCGCCGACCGGCTCCCCGTCCGATTGTCGTTCGACGATCAGGAGCTGCTTGAGGGGGCGCTCCCAATCTCTCTCGATCTGAGCTTCAATCTCTTCGACGCTCGTCGGGATCCCATTTGGGAAGCCGACACAGACAGTGACACGGGGGTCGCTCCACAGGGCGCGAATCAGCGGCGCGTCCATCTTGAGCGCCGATCGGATCCTCAGTCGAGGCGTTTCCAGAAGCTGCATGTGTTCGTTCGTCATGGGGAGAGGGTAGCACACGGGTGCCGGCAGATCGCAGCACAGGGACTTGCGTATACTCCCGCGTGCGAGGAGGGGCCATGATCTCAGCCATCCTGTTGGCACTTGCATCCGGCTCTACGTGGGCGATCGGGATGACGGTGGCCAAGCCGGCCCTACGGCACATCGACGTCCTGAGCTACATGCTTGGGCGGTGGGCGATCGTTACGGTCCTTGCTCTTGCGTTCGCGGTGGTGACAGGGGACCTAGCGTTCCCCAGCATCCTTGGAGTCTGGATGGCTGCGCTGGCTGGGTGCCTCGACTCAACGCTTGGGGGCCTAACGTACCTCCTGGCGATGCAACGGGCGCCTGCCTATCAGACGACCACTCTGGCTAGCACAGCTCCTGTCTGGGGCGTGGCGGCTGCAATCCTGCTTCTCTCGGAACCCCTTCGATGGCAGGTGGTTGTTGCTGCAGCTTGTGCTGTGCTGGGGGCCTACTTCCTTGTTGGCAAGAAGCTTCAGATCCGCGAGCACTTGGCAGGATCGATCTTCGCGCTGCTCACCGGGTTCCTGTGGGGGCTAGCAGAGACCATCCCCTCCAAGCTGGCGCTCGATGCCGGCCTGTCCCCCGCCTCGTTGCTGGTTGTCTTCGCTTCGTCGGGCGTCCTGACGACGGCCATGCTGCTGCCAGTCCTCCGCGGGCGATTTCCTCGGAGGATCACGAGGGCCGGCATCGGCTTCACCCTACTCGCCGCCTTTGGAGGCGCCTTCATTGGCTGGATGCTCTGGCTGACGGCACTTGATCATGCTCCGGCGAGCGTCGTCTCGCCCATCCGAGGCTCGACGCTCGTCTTCGCGTTGATCTACTCGATGCTCTTCCTGCGCGAGCGGCCGGGGCGTTCGGCCCTGTGTGGGGCAGGCCTCGTGCTGGCAGGCGTCATCATCGTTTCGACCATCGGCTAGGCCCCGGCGATCGATCGGCCGAGCTCAAACGCTTCCTCAAGGCGCTCCGGCATCTCCGAGACGGGAATGTCGCGATCTGTCTCTGGATCGTACGTCTGAACTGCGAGCGCGTGACAACGGCTCCCGAAGCCCTTCGTGATGCGATCGAGCCACTCGATCATCGATCCGTAGTCGTGGCGATATCCGATCAGCAGCACGAAGTCCTTGCCGCCGAAGTAGGTCGGCGAGACGACGGCCTCGAGTCGATCGAACAGCGTCTTTAGTTGCGAGGTCATGTATCCCCAGAACATCGGCGACGCGAGAATGACAACGTCGGCCTTCTTGAGCGCCGGGTAGACGGACTGCATGTCGTCCTGGATGACGCAGCCTTGGCCCATTTGGCACTGAAGACACGTCACACCTCGGCAGTGAGCAATCTCCATCTCGATCGGCCGGAAGTGAACCACTTCGTGCGCTTCTTCACCACCGATTCCCTCCAAGAACTTGGCTGCAAGCGTGTCTGTATCGCCACCCGCTCGTGCGCTTCCGTGCAGGATGAGAACGTGCATTCGATCTCCTTTGTCATGTCATGCCATCACTGTAGCCAAGATCGTCTCTGCTCCGTCTGACGAAGACGATGATCTTGGCAACGACTTCCGTCAGAGAGCGCTTGGACGCACACGGAAGCTGCGTCTTCCTGAGCAGGCGTGCCGCGCACGCGTCGATATGATATTCTTGACATATTGATCCCCGAGGTGGGCCGATGCGTTCGAGGGCGATCCCGATGAAGAGGCAGCTGCTGGCCGCGAGTTGTCTTGCTCTAGCGCTTTCGCTCTTGACGTTCGCCAACGCTTCGCTGTTCGCTCCGCTGGGCGACGGCTACGGATCGACGACCACCTTCCAGATTGTCTTGGGTGACCTCGACGGCGGCGGCGATCTCGATGCCGTCTTCGCGAATCAGGGGACAGCGAGAAGCCCTGTGCTGCTGAATGATGGCACGGGGATCTTCGACGACACCGATCCCAAGCTGACCACGCAAGGGCACGGGGCTGATCTTGGCGATCTGGATAGCGACGGCGACCTCGACCTGTTCATCCTCGTCTATGGGATGGGCGGAGGACCGAACGTCGTTTGGAGGAACGTGATCGACGAGTAGTCCAGATCGACCGGCTAGCGCGGTATCTCGCGCAGCACGCCAAGCAGGCGATCGACTTCATCGGCTGTGTTGTAGTGGTTGATGCCGATGCGCATCAGGCCGCCGGACTTTGCGAGCCCCAGATGTTCAATCGCATGAACTGCGTAGAAGTGCCCGCTCCAGGTGAAGATGCCTCGGTCGCCAAGGTACTGTGCGATGGCCCGCGGCTCGGTCCCCTCCATCGTGAAGGAGACGACGGGCATTCGCTCTGAGATTCGAGTCGGATCGGCGATCCCGTAGATCCGTAGGCCGGGGATCGACTGCAGTCCCTCGATCAGTCGGCGGGCGACACGCTGTTCGTGCGTTTGGATCGCCTGCAGCGCCCGGAGGAGTTCTTCGCGAAGGGGTCCTGTCCCGGGCGGTTCCCCAAACCGGCGTCCAACTGTGGCCAGGTACTCGATGGCGGCGGCTGAACCGGCCATCCCTTCGTGATTCGCCGTTCCTGTCTCGAACTTCAGAGGAGGTCGATCGTCGGCCGGGATGACCTTGTAGGCGGGGATCATCTCCAGCAGCTCCGAACGCCCCCAAAGAACGCCCATATGCGGGCCGTAGATCTTGTAGACGGAGAAGGCGACGAAGTCGGCATCCCATGCTTGCACGTCGATCGGGGCATGCGGCGCGTACTGAACCGCATCGACGAAGATGCGGGCGCCCGCGTCGTGGCTCCATCGGGCGATCGTGGCGATATCGTTCACGGTGCCGACGGCATTTGATGCAGCGGCCACAGCGACGAGCTTGGTCTTCGGGTTGATGGCCGCGCGCATGCCCTCCATGTCGAGTGTGCAGTCAGACGGATCGAAGCCGACCCAGCGGATCGCTGCGCCGCACTCCTCCAACGCAACCCAGGGCGCGACGTTGGCGTCGTGGTCGAGCTTGGTGACGACGATCTCGTCCCCCGGCTTGATCAGCTGGCCGATGCCACGGGAGAGGCGGAAGGTCAGCGTTGTCATGCTCGGTCCATAGACGATCTCGCTCGGGCTTGGCGCGTTAATGAACGTCGCCATCGCGTTCCGTGCGGCGGCAACCGTTTCGTCGGTCCGGCGGGAGAACTCGAACGTCCCGTGCACGTTGGCGTTGGCCTCGGTGTAGTGGCGCACGATCGCTCCGATCACCGAGCGATGGACTTGGGTTCCTCCCGGCCCATCGAAGAAGGCGATCGGTCTTGTCTGCGGTTCCTGACCCAGCTTCTGGCTCAGCGCCGGAAACTCCCCGCGCAGCTCTCTCAATCCGCTCTCGGTGATCGGCATCGTCCCTCCCGTCATCTGACGACCATTCTAGATCACGTGCCGAAGTGCGTCATCCTGATCTTGACGGGTCTCACGTTTCGGGATATAGTTCGTCACCTAACGGTTAGGTGACGGATTGTTTGGGAGCGAAGAATGAGTCCACAGGCGGGGAAGCAGCAAAGCCAGAGGGGGCATCGGGAGCTGACCGTCGGTCAACTTCTGGCGCAGGTCTGCCGGCTGACGGGCCATCACCTGCGAACACATATGGAGAAGCTGGGCCTCCATCGGGGTCAGGGTTTCGCGCTGGTCCACCTCTGGCACCATGACGGCGTACCACAGCGGGATCTGGCCGAGGCAATGCACATCCGCCCGGCATCGGTCACCAACATGCTGCAGCGGATGGAGCGGGATGGCTGGATCGAGCGAAAGCGTGATGACGAGGACCAGCGTGTTGTGCGTGTCTTCATCACGTCAAAGGCGAAGGGCTTGCGTGACAAGGCGCAAACCGTCTTTGCTCAAATGGAAGACGAACTGAATGCTGTCTATACGAAGGAAGAACAGAAGACGTTGCGTGCTCTCCTGCTAAAGCTTCATGATCACTTCGCGGATGCCGGGGCGCCGCGGGACCCACATGGAGCCGTCTTCTTCCGTGAGGAGAAGCGTGGGGACACCCGCGGAAAGGCGGACAGATGAGATCGATCGCCAAGCTCCTTCGATTCGTCCGTCCCTACCGCTGGCAGGCAGCCGTGGCGCTGCTCCTACTCTTGGGCATGGTGGCGAGCGACCTGCTCATCCCGCGCCTGACGCAACGGATCATCGACGAGGGCATCTCTAGCGGCAACATGGGCGTCATCGTCACGACCGCCCTGATGATGCTCGGCGCGGCACTGCTCGCGGCGGCCTTCGCGTTGGGCAACAACTACTTCTCGGTTCGCGTTGGGCAATCGTTCGCCCATGACATCCGAAGCGCACTCGTCCGAAAGGTCCAGTCCTTCTCCTTCGGCAACCTCGATCGGCTGAAGACGGGAAATCTGATCACGCGGACGACAAGTGACATCCACATGGTTCAGATGATCGTGATGATGTCGCTACGAATCCTGACGCGCGCACCGATCTGGATCATCGGCGCGGTGACATTCCTCATTCTGACGAGCCCACAGCTCGCGCTGATGATGCTCGCCTTCGTGCCGGTGATCGTGCTGTTCATCGTCTGGTTCGCACGCAGAGCGCAGCCAATGTTCCGCTGGGTTCAGGAGAAGCTCGATCGTCTGAACACGGTTCTCCAGGAGAACCTGGCCGGCGTCCGCGTTGTCAAGGCGTTCGTCCGCGAGCGGCATGAAGTCGATCGGTTCGAGCGAGCCAACGAGGACTTGATGGAGAAGAACATCCGCATCATGCGACTGGTGGCGATTCTCCTTCCGACGATGCTCTTCATCCTCAACCTCGCGATTGCAGGGGCTGTCTGGATTGGAGGCACGTCTTCCGCAGACGGAGGCATGACGGCGGGTCAGATCGTGGCCTCGATCAACTACCTGATGTTCGCCATGTTCCCGTTGATGATGCTTGCCGGGATGCTCGGCCCGATCGCCGCGGCCAACGCCTCGGCGGGGCGCATCCTCGAAGTCCTCGACGATGAGGCAGACGTCACGGAGCGCCCCGGCGCGGTTGAGCTTGCGGCGCCTCAAGGCCGAATCGTCTTTGAGGGTGTCAGCTTTGCCTACGGCGGAGTCGAAGGGAATGGAGCTGAGCCCGTCCTTCACGGCGTTGACTTCGTCGCTGAGCCGGGGCAGACGGTGGCGATCCTGGGAGCAACCGGCTCGGGCAAGTCGACGCTGATTCACCTGATCCCGCGCTTCTATGACGTTTCCGACGGACGGGTGACCTTCGACGGCGTGGACGTTCGAGATCTCCAGTTGAGATCCCTCCGCTCCCACGTCGGTATCGCGCTTCAAGAGGCGGTCCTCTTCGGGGGAACGATTCGGGAGAACATTGCGTACGGATCACCGGATGCGACCGATGAAGACGTGCGCGAGGCGGCCCGCGCAGCCCAAGCGGCCGAGTTCATCGAGACCTTTGGGGCCGGCTACGATACGGTCATCGGCCAGCGAGGCGTCACCCTCTCCGGCGGCCAGCGTCAGCGGATCGCCATCGCGCGGGCATTGCTTGTGAAGCCGAAGGTGCTGATTCTCGATGACTCGACGAGTGCGGTCGACATCGAGACCGAGGTCAAGCTTCAGGACGCCCTTGACCGGTTGATCGCGGACTCGGCGCATACGACGACGCGGTTCATCGTCGCGCAACGAATCTCCACCGTCCTTCTCGCTGACAAGATACTGGTGCTCGATCAGGGACAGATCGCCGCGTGTGGAACGCACGCCGAGCTCCTTCGGAGCAGCCCGATCTACGGTGAGATCTACGAGTCTCAGCTTGGCGGGAAAGGGGGTTCGGGCAATGAGTGAACGGAACGCAAATCACTCTTCGCAGACGCCGCGCCAGCGAGGCGGGATGTTCCGGCCCGGACGGGGTGGACACGCCTTCGGGGGCGAGCGAGCGAAAGACTCTCGCAGTGCCCTCCGGCGGCTTCTTGGATACATGCGCGACTACCGCGGGACCATTGCCCTCGTCTTCCTCTTGGCAGCGGCCGGAGTTGCTGTAGCGCTCTTGGGTCCCTTCCTGATGGGACGCGCCATTGACCAGATCGTCGCCGGAGAGAGTGCGCGATCGATTCTGGCGACCGTTCTCTTGATGGTGGCCAGCTACGTGGTCACATGGATCGCCAGCACCGGTCAAGGGGTCATGATCGCCACCATCGCCCAGAAGGCGATGCGTGTCCTGCGATCGCAGCTGTTCGATCGACTACAGCAACTCTCGCTGAAGTTCCATGACAGCCGCCGCTCCGGCGAGACCATGAGTCGTCTCACCAACGACATTGATGCGATCAGTCGGGTTCTCAGTCAGAACGTGACCCAGCTTTTCTCTGGCGCGCTAACAATGATCGGCATCCTGATCGTGATGTTCATTCTGAGCCCTTGGCTCGCTCTTGCGTCGATGCTGGTTCTGCCGTTGATGTTCGGGATGGTTGTCCTGGTCGGGAAGAAGACCCGGAGCGCGTTCCGCGGCTACCAGATGAACCTTGGCGCGCTCAACGGGACATTGGAAGAGACCTACAGCGGACAGCGCGTCGTGATGGCTTTCGGTCAGGAAGATCGCGTGCTGGAACGGTTCGATCGCGACAATGCCAAGGTGCGGAAGCTGGGCATTCACGCGATGACCTACGCTCTATTTGTGATGCCGATGATGGGCATCCTCTCCAACATGAACGTCGCTGTCGTCGCTGGGATCGGCGGCTGGCTGGCGATCAACGACATCGTGACGATCGGGCTCATCGCGACGTTCATCACGTACTCGCGACGCTTCGCGGAGCCGCTCCGCCAACTGGGCGGGCTCTACAACCAGGTGCAGCAAGCACTCGCCGGCGCCGAACGGATCTTCGAAGTGCTCGATGAGGCACCGGACCTGGTTGATCAGGAAGAAGCCGTCGAACTTGAGCAGATCAACGGGCACGTTGAGCTAGATGATGTGACGTTCGCCTACGTCGAAGGGACACCTGTTCTGCACGATGTCTGTCTGGAGGCCAAGCCGGGTGAGATGATTGCGCTGGTCGGGCCGACCGGGGCCGGGAAAACAACGATCGTCAACCTGCTCAGCCGTTTCTACGAGATCGAGAATGGCTCGGCGAGGATCGATGGGACGGACATCCGGAATGCGACGAAGGCGTCGCTACGCCGGCAGCTGGGCGTGGTTCTTCAGCAGACCTTCCTGTTTGCCGAATCGGTGAAGGAGAACATCCGGTACGGACGCCTCGATGCGACCGATGACGAGATCATCCAGGCGGCGACACTCGCCAACGCCGATGAGTTCATTCGCCGCCTGCCGCAAGGCTATGACACCGAGCTCTCCGAGCGTGGCTCGAACCTCTCCGAGGGGCAGCGCCAGCTGGTGGCGATCGCCCGGGCAATCCTGGCGGACCCGCGGGTCCTCATCCTGGATGAGGCGACGAGCTCCGTGGACACGCGAACCGAAGTCCAGATCCAACGAGCGCTCAAGCGATTGATGGAAGGCCGGACGAGCTTCGTGATTGCCCATCGGCTCTCGACGATTCGAAGCGCCGACAAGATCGTGGTGATCGAGGCGGGGCGGATCATCGAACAGGGAACACACGAGCAGCTGCTCTCCGCTGGGGGAGCCTACCGACGCCTCTACGAGAGCCAGTTCCGGGGAAACCCTCAAGAGGGAAACGCCCCTGAGAAGGAGATCGCATGAAGAGATACGGGCTGGTTGTGGGACTCTTTGCTCTGGTCGCCCTTGCGCTTGGTGGCTGTGGGGACTTCCAGCAGCGGGCGGCGGAAGCCCAGCGGATGCTGGAAGACACACGGGAAGCGGCCGAAACGGCGCAACAGGCTGCGGCTCAAAACGCAGGGCGGATTCTGGAGCTCGAAGACCGGATCGAAGCATTGGAGGCCACGCTCGGGGAACTGCAGCAGTCGCTCGGCGGGTTGAGCGCGGATGAAGGCGAGGCCTCCCCGTAGAGAACTCCACGGGATCTTCAACGAGATTGGGTAGTCTGAGGACACGGAACGGAACACAGCGGAGCAGGAGCGAAGGAGGAAGCATGAAACGAGCAACAGCACTCACGATGGTCGTGCTCGCCATGGCCGCATTCGGATTCACCACGATGGCTCAGGCGGACATTGATCTCTTCCCGGTAGGGACGACGACGATGGTGTACTCGATTACCACAGAGGATCTGACCGAACCGCAGAGCCTGGAACTCACGGTGACCGTTCATGAGGACCAGCTCTACACCGTCCGGATGACGACGGAGCAGACAGGCACCGAAGACGAGCTGGCGACCGGATTCGGGTTCCTCTTCGGCGCGACCCAGGTCGCGTCGGGGAGCGGGCATGACGTGAGCTACAACTCGCTCGATGCGTTGATGGACCAGCGCAGCCGGCTGACCGAAGGCCAAGACTATCTGCTTCCGGGCGGGGGCGTGTTCACCGAGATCGAGGGCGTGACCATCGCCGGCGTCTGGTGTCTTGAGGGGAAGCTGATTGACGAGAACGACCCGAACGAACGGCTGACGGTCGCCTTCGCCCTGACGCACCCGGTCTACATCTCTCCGCGGATCCTCGCCGAGGAGCTGCGAGAGGGAGAGTGGGTTGAGGTGTTCAAGTTGGAGCTCGTCGAGTACACCGCTCCGGAAGGGAACTAGCATGTCCCTTCTGCAGCTGTCCGGAGTCACCAAGGACTACCAACTGGGAAAGACGACGGTCCGTGCGCTACGTGGACTGGACCTGGACGTTCGTGCTGGGGAGATCATCGCCATCATGGGGCCTTCCGGATCGGGCAAGTCAACGTTGATGCACATCCTCGGCGCACTCGACCGCCCCACCGATGGGCAGGCGCTGATCGACGCCGACGATATCGCGGAGATGAAGGAGCGGCACCTGGTCACCGTTCGGGGAAAGCGGATCGGCTTCGTCTTCCAGACGTTCAACCTGATTCAGACGCTCACGGCCCAGCGCAATGTGGAACTCCCGATGATCTTCCAGGGCGTCTCAGCCGGGGAGAGGCATCGGCGCGCGTCGGCCTTGCTCGACAAGGTCGGCCTAGGGGATCGCGTGAAGCACCGGCCGAATGAACTCTCCGGCGGTGAGCGGCAGCGCGTGGCCATCGCTCGTGCATTGGCCAACGATCCGGAGATCATCCTTGCCGATGAGCCGACGGGGAACCTCGACACGGAGACGGGAAACGCCATTCTCGCTCTGCTCAAGGATCTGAGCGTTCAGGATGGCAAGACGGTCATTCTGGTGACGCACGATCCGGAGGCCGCCGTCATTGCCGACCGAACCGTCCGCCTGCGTGATGGATGCGTTGAGTCCGATTCCGCTGGGGGTGTTGCCTGATGTTCTTCGAGTTCCTTCGATTGGCCGGGCAAAGCATTGTCCACCGGAAGCTCCGAAGCTGGCTGACCGTCATCGGCGTTTTCATCGGGATTGCCGCCGTCGTCGGTCTGATCACACTCGGCCTCGGGTTCGAGAAGACAGTCAACGATCAAGTGGCCGGCATCTTCGGTGTCGACACCTTCGTCGTTGCCAATGCGAATGCCATGGGTGGAGGTCCGCACGGAGGCAGCGCCGACGAGTACGCGCTCGATCTGGCTCTTCTGAACTCCGTCGAGGGGGTCAAGGTGGCCGCCGCACTCCGAGAGCGGACGGGCTTCATTCAAGGCCAGCCAGATGAGAATGGCGATCGCCTTCAGGGGTTCCTTCCCGTTCTGGGCCTGTCTCCTGAGCTTCTGACCGACTTCGAATCCTTCACCGGCGAGATGAACGTCATGCCGGGCGGTCGGCTGTTCGAGCCGGGCGATGTCGAAGTGGCGATTCTCGACTACGAGATTTCGCAGCGTCTTCGGGTGGATGTTGGGGACACGATCCTCGTGGCTGGAGACGGGAGCAACGAGCTGAATCTGACCATCATCGGCATCATGGCCCCTCCCGACGAGGAAGCCAGTGACAGCGATGGTGGCTTCGGCGCAGCCTTCTCTGCGAGTTCCGAGGGCGATACCATCAGCGTTCCCTACGACACGATGGACCTCCTTTGGGGGCCGGCCGATGACGTGCTCGTCACCCTCGTGCGGACGGAAGCGGGGTTCGATGTCGACGAAGTGGCCGATCGCGCCGAGGAGCTGCTGAATGATCAGGGCTCCGAGATCACGGCCATTACCTATGGGGACATCAGCGAGCAGATCGGTCAGTTCACCAACATCGCCAACGCGATTCTGGCTGGCATCGCCGGCATTTCGCTCGTTGTCGGAGCCGTTGGCGTCATGAACACGATGTTCACGTCCGTTCTTGAGCGGACGAAGGAGATCGGCGTCATGAAGGCGGTCGGCGCCAAGAACAGCCATGTCCTGTCGATCTTCCTGATCGAGTCGGGTCTGATGGGCTTTGTCGGCGGCCTGGTCGGTTCGGCAGTTGGCCTCGGCTTTGCCATCATCGCGACGAAGCTCATCAACGCGGCCGGCCTCTTCATGGGGAACGTCGACATGGCGATCGTGATCAGCCCGGGCTTGCTTGCGTACACGTTGCTCGGGGCCTTCGCGTTGGGCGCTGTGGCCGGGTTCTTCCCCGCTTTGCGCGCATCGCGCCTTCCGGTCGTCGACGCGCTTCGATACGAATAGGAGCCTTCTGAAGCGAACGCCTCAACTCCTTCAAGCTGAAGGCGCGGGCGGGAGACCGCTCGCGCCTCGTCCTGACTAGAAGACGTTCTGACTGACTCGCGCTTCAGCCTTGGTCGGCGTTCAAGCCCGCCTCCGACTCGGCCAGGCTATATTGCCGCAGGATCGTCCACAAGCCCGGGACGTGGGGTGTTTCGCTCGGGCGCTCGTAGGCAGCGGCGAGGAAGGCGTAGACCTTCAGCATCTGCGCCGTCGCCTCGTCCAGACGCCGCAAGCGAAGGGCTTGGAGGGCTGACTCAAGGGCCAGTTCGAGGTAGGTGGCGATATTCCGCGTTGCCGCGGCGATACGGAGCTTGGTCTCCCCCTCCTCGACGTTGTCGCCGAACCAGTCAATCAGATCGGCCACATCGGGGCGGAGGCCCCGGATTTCTTCGTTGGCTTCTGCACGAACGAAGTGCGGTCCCGCACTTCCCTCCAGAGCATTGACGATCTGCTGAGCATGTAGGTGAAGATCGCCGAGGCTCGGGGCGTAGACGGCGAACGACGCGAGCGAGATGCTGAGTCGGAGGCGGGCGGCGAATCCGGAGAGTCGCTCTTCCACGCCTGTCTCGGCATTCCTCTGCTCTTGAGCAAGAGAGAGGAAGCTGCAGGCCAACATCAGGCTGAGAAGGACCACGCCCGCTCGTCGCACATTCATCACCGACTCCTTTCGTCTGTCACAGTCTTGCCTGCGTGCACGCGCATCGCCATCCCTAGGGCGTCAAATCCTGGTCAACGGCCGGTGCGACCATCCGGTAGCCGAAACCCGGAACGGTCTCGATCAGCCTCTTGGCCTCTGGATCGACTTCCGCCAGGCGCCGACGGACGAGGTAGACGTACTGCTTGATGTCTTTGGCGTCGGCGTAGGGCGAATCGGGCCAGGCGGCGGCGAGGATGTCTTCCTCGGAGAAGACACGCCCCGGCTCCCCCGCAAGGAGCTCCAGCAACTTGTACTGCTTGGGTGTGACCGAGACGGGCCGGCCGTCGAGCTCAACGGTCTTCCGAACCGGATCCACTGCCAGACCGCCCGCCTGCAGGATCGTATCCGCGGCCATTGGCTCGGAATCCCGGTGGCCTCTCGCTCCTCGCGAACGTGCGAAGACGAGGCCCCCGGCAAACAGAGCGACGAAGCCGAGGGCGCTTCCTGCCGCTGCAGCCATGGCCGATCGCGCCTGTGCGGCAACGCTCGTGCGGCCAACGCCGACCCGGATGTAGCCGGCAGATCCCTGGATCTCGATCGGGACACGCACATCGAGAAGGTTTGTCGCATCGGCGCTCTGCCCGGCGGACGACGCCAGAGGCGTCTCCAGCGGTTCCAGCGTGAGATCGCGGTACCCGTTGACCCGCTCGTCGATCAGGAGATCGCTTCCATCCCAGACCTGAACGTAGCGCGCGCTTCCTGCTAGGAAGAGCAGGGCGGCCGAGCGCAGCAGCTCCGTTTCTCCCCGGTCGACCCACGGGATGGCTGAGGCCGCGAACGCTTGGGCGTAGGCGAGGCTGCGGTCTTCGAAACCGCGATGAAGAACTCGGACGTAGGCCGAGGAGAAGACGGACGCGCCCACGCCGGCGAGCAGGACGGCGAGCAGGACAAGGAGCAGGAGCCCTCGGTTGCGATGGATCAGGTCTCTCACAGACACGGTCAAAGGGTAGATGCCCTCTGAAGCGTCGACAAGGGGGTCATTGGACGTTGACGCCCCGTTGACCGGACGAAGGTTCGTCTGTGATCGCCCGGGCTCTAGCGTCTCGGCGTTGGTCGGCCGCGCGCACCAGACCCACGCGCGGCCAGCCGAAGGAGGAAACATGAAGCGTTCGGAACATCTGCGAAGGCGATTCGGCGTGCTACTGCTGGTCGGATTGCTCGCCGTTGCTGCGCTGCCCGTTGGATTGGCAGCAGCCGATGAAGAAGGGGGGCGCATCGGAGAGACGTTGGAAGCGCTCTCGCAGGCGCTGGAACGACTGGAGAAGGAACTCGACGCGCTCGATCGTCCGAAGGCCGATCGCCTGGAGGAAGCGATCGAGGAGGCGAACGAAGCGATCGGACATCTGATCGATGTCATGGAGAGCCCTCGTCAGGAACTCACACAGGAGCAGTGGAAGGCGCGCATCATCCAGATCGACCTTCATCTGCATCGCCTTCTCTATGTGTTGGAGGAGATCGTCGAAGCCTCGGTCACCATTGACGAGCGCCCAGACACGGAACAGGCGATGGAGGAGTTCCGTGAGAAACTCGAGAGCTGGATCGTCTACGCCTCCGTCGGAATGAGCCCGGAGGAGTACGAGCAGCTGGAGGCGGCCGTCTATCGGACGGCGCACACCCTCGGCCGCCGAATCGCGCAGATCGCTGGCAACGTCGAGCCGAAAACGACACTCCCCGGCCTCGCTCGGCTCGTCGAGCATCTGGAAGACCTTCTCTTCCGGCTGGACGGTTTTATCTTGCAGAACGCGCCGAACAGGCGGTAGCCGACGCACGGCCAAACACGGAATCGGCGCCCCGGAGAAGCCCGGGGCGCCGATTCTATCTGCTCCTCAGGATGCGGGCTCGGTGTCCGCCAGTTCGAGAATCATGTGGATGTCTTCCGGCTCTTCGGCGAGGAGTTCCGGATGGGGCGTCGCTGTTGGACGGAAGCCACGGCTTAGGTAGAACCCGACGGCCGATCCGCTCGGTGTCGCGGAGACGTAGAGGCGCGCGTCGCCGGCGGTCTGAGAGAGACGCAGCACATCCTCAAACAGCCGCGCCGCGATTCCTCGGCGCCTGAACTCCCTGCTGACATGCATCAGAGCCAACTGTCCCATTGACTCCTCAACCTCAGGCTGGTAGATGGCGATGCCGGCCAGCCGGTCACCGGCGAAGGCGCCAATCGCTGTCGCGCCTGTCTCAAGATAATGCTTGGCGAACCGGATGATCCGCGTGTGGGTGTGTTCTCCCTCTCCGCGACCCCAGTTGGGCGTGTCCCAATCGACATCCATCCGGATGAGTTGATCCCCGTCTTGCTGGTAGCCGACGCGGATGACTTCCTCGCGATCGATGTCGCGGATCCGTTCGAGCTCATCCACCGCCATCTTGCGGAACCGGATCGTGTCGCTCATGGACAACTCCTACTCGCAGTCTTGGTTGTGGCGCGACGGTGTCTCGACCTGCAGACGCTCCGCGATCGACTCGGTCACAATGTGAATGAGCCCGTTCAGGCGGACGGACTCGATCTGGCGATTGGCGATGAGAGAGCGCACGCCCTCCTCCGGCAGTCCAAGAATCTGCGCCGCCTTCTCGACTGTCAGCAGGCTGGGAAGCTCCACACCGTCGAAGATCAAAGGACTCGTCCTTCCCGCCAGCGTGACATGCTATGCCGCGACGGCGTTGTAGCCGGCGTCGACGTGGTGCGTCTCCCCGGTGATCCCCGTCGAGAGGTCGGAGAGGAGGTAGAC
>Ga0180430_10002300_pt1 | contig 17443 bp, 14 predicted proteins | sample SS_ome_9_FD_132999 | JGI IMG/M metagenome (GOLD analysis project Ga0180430, IMG submission 132999) | Hypersaline lake sediment archaeal communities from the Salton Sea, California, USA - SS_1_S_2 metaG | ecosystem: Environmental > Aquatic > Non-marine Saline and Alkaline > Hypersaline >... | reverse complement strand
GCCTATACTTAATCCGTTCTGGCAATTCACCCTTTGGATATCAATGGTTCCATCCTTGAAAACAAGCAGTGCGGGTTTGTTAAACAGTGGTGCCGAGGTCATCATCCCCCCGCTAATCAACAGTCCCAGGGGTGCACCAATATAAGTTTCCGGCAATCCAAGTTTTCCAACCAGTTCCGGGTTTAGAATATAACCCCCATTCCAGGCAATCTGAGCTACTTTTCCTGTTTGCCGTTTAAAAGCCATGGCCAGCTGGCCCACAGTCTTTGGCTTCTCAGAGCTTGAAACAGCTTTAAAGTCCCACTTCTCTTTTTTGAAATTTAGAGAGGCAATGGCCCCATTGTACGGCATTCCATCCTCATAGGTACCGCTCAGAAATTCGAAAGAGACCGGTCCTTTCCCGGCTTCTCCCTTCTCCAGGTGACTCAGAACATGTTTTATGGGGCTTCCATGATGTACAGCATCTTCCCTTATGGCAGACAGAACAGTCTTTTCTCCCAGGCGTTTAACAAGCCTTTTATAAAGATCACTTTTCATGCCCCTTTCAAATCCCAGGGCGGTCTGAATCGGAACAGGATAACTCAGTGTTGCCCTAACGCCTGCCGGCACAAATTGAATATAGCCGCTTGAAACAGGAATTCCCATCATATGGGCCGTATGCTCATTGGTAACTTTCCCTATGTGAAAGCGGTCCATATCGACCAGGTCGGTCATCATGGCCGCATTACTGCGATTGGTCAGAATATATCCTTTTTGTTCCTTGATCATTCTCAGAACCTTTAAGGCTTTGGCACCTAACTGCGGAAAATGAATGCCCACACATACCTGTTTGGTTCGGATGATCTGTAGCACCTTAAACTCATAGAGCAACCTCAGCTCCTCCGAGACCCCATTTATTATATAGTCGGTGATCTCATCTTTATTCAGCTGCTTTCCCAGATTTTTCTCCTGGGCAAAAATGTAGACCGGCTGCAGTTTTGCAGCCTCTTTCTCAAGCAGATCCCGGGTAATCATCGTCTCCAGAGGAAGTTGCATTCTGGAGCGAATGGACTGCAGCGCAAAAAATTCCAGTTCATACATAATATATGCTCCCGGAAAATATGCAATGGGGCGATTTTCCTTTAACCTTTCTATCAGCCTTCTTCTGTTGTCTATGGCCAGGAAGGAGCTTCCTGTTAGCTGCATCAGGGCCAGGTTCCAGTCTGTGAAAAATTGTGGACTCAGGTCCACCTTATTGATCGGGGTGGGTTGTACAATACTTATATAGAGCAGGTTTATAAGGCCGGTCAGTTCCTGGAAGGTATAATCCTGATAAGGATAGTAGTATCTGTTGCGATGCCTGTATGACATCTCATGGTCATGTTGTATCTGTCTGCTTCCTTCCCTGTATTCAAACAGTGTCTCTACTGCGTTATAGAAACGGTTGATGATTTTTTCGGGTACAAATCCGGAGTCGGGATCATTGCTGACAATGGCCTGAGAAAAATGAAAGGCCATGCCCCGTACCAGCTGTTGCTCCACACGGAAAAAACTTGGATCAATAAGTGATTTTAGCATGAACATGAATGACAGCTTTGAGTAGCCGGGAAGATACTGCCTGTGCCTGGTGTCCAGCAATGCGCGCAGGTTTTCATTGGAAAACCCAACCATCTCCCTGTAATCATCCAGGCTTTCGCGAACAATTCTCAGAATTTTTTCATTTCCCCTCAACTGTTGAAACAGTTGCTGTAAAATCTGGTACAGGTTCTCGTTTAGTGCATCCAGGCTGTATCGTTTGTAAACCACTCGCTGATTGTGCCTGATTTCATCGGTATAGCGATGCGGAAAAAAGATCCGGTCCGTAATCCTCTTAACCATACCGTCGGAGATTCTTTTCCCTTTAAATTCCATAACCCTTAAGCGGTCTCGTTCCCCCAGGTGCTCCCCTACCACTTCTGAGAATACCTTTTCTGGCTCGTATCTTCTGCAAAAAATGGGAGTGCCGCAGGCTGTTGCTTCAATAATGGGCAAACCCCGTCCTTCTGTTTTGCTCGGCAACAGCACCAGGGAAGAAATATTATAGAGCTCCGCGATCCCCGCCGGTTCTTTATATTTTTCTTTAAAAGTTTCACGGTCCAGTTCCCCGAATAAGAGCGCCAGGTAAACGCGCTTTTTGAATTCGGGATCGGCTTCTTCCAGAACATCCCTGAAACGTTCTATTAATTTCTTAAAATAGGCATAATGTCCTGAAGCAATGGGTCCTGTAATAATCAATGTGACCTTCAGATGTGAGGTCTTCCTGAACCGCATTTTCATTTCCTCTTCCTGGAACATTTTAAGCAGCAGGTTGAATGAGGTTTCGATTCGCTTTCGGGAGATGATTCTTGTGGGTTGAAGGAGAATGATATTCTCCCTGATAAAACGTTCTACTCGCTTAGTGCTCTCCCCAATTAAGACAGGCCTGGGATTCTTTTCATTAACCAGTTCCCTGCCAAGTACATCTTCAACTGAATAGCTTAACAGCTGATCCCCGTATCTTGAAAGGATCTTTTCCAGCTGGATGAAGGTGTTGATGTTTTTGCGTTTGTCGCTTTTCGTATAGTGTGCGGTGTCAACAGCCGTCCCTATCTCCATTACATTGGCAGGATTGTGACCCTTCAAACGAACCAGGTGTTCGGTTTGTCCCCGGTTTATATTTACATTCATCCATATCCTTGATTGCCACGGGTAGAGCAGTTCGATAATGGAGAATACCTCCCCCAGGTGACAGTTGGTAAAGAAGAAATCGCGTGGACCAGGCCTGGTTCCGGCTTTCTCCCGGTCGGCCATACACATGCCACCCTCCCAGTAGAAATCATGGTTGTTGTTGATGGCTGGAATCTTCATAAACTCGGAAATTAATACAAGGGCCAGGGCATAGGCCACATTTCCGGGGTTCGAACAGACATTAATAATATAGAGCAAACTGATTCCCTGTTCCTCAATATAACGGCCCAGTTTTTCCACAATAACCAGTGTCTGTTTCCACAATTTTCCGATAAGTGCATTATACACCGGGTCGCCGCGCTCAAGTCTGGTAAAGTAGAAATCTTTGTAGAGCTCCCATTCATTGAATCCGGACAGCTCAGAAATCTCCTTCTGTATGTAATCCTTCTGAATAAAGGAAGCTGTTTTTGAATGAATCTTTCCCGCAACGTAGTGCACCGGAATCCCGGGAATGTTGCGTCTCATCAGGGAGGCATATTTGTCAGCTTCAATGGTGACTCCATCCACCATATAATGGAAGGTAAGGAATGCTATTCCTCCGGTTCTGAATTCTTCCTTGAAATCATCAAAAGTACCATTCCGCTGGATTTGGGGGTAAGGCATCTCTTCCCTGAATCGATCAAGAAAAATCCCCAGGTCGAACCAGGAATCTATTTTATTTCCACGAAGGAAAGCCAGCAGTTTATCTACTTTCATTCCAAAATAATTATCATCTTTGTGCAGGCATCAGAAAGCCTACCGGGTATGCTAAGGTACGTGTTTCAATACAAATTTTCCATTCTGCTGGCAGTTGCTATCGCTTTGCTGAGCCTGGTACCCAGCAGCAGTCTTCCCGATTCTTCACTTTATTCAATCCCCTATATAGATAAAATTGTCCACTGCATTATGTATGGTTCACTTGGTTTTGTGGCCCTGATGGAAAACCGGTGCGCTCGGCAGTGTTATTTAAATCATCTTATTATTACCCTGGGCATTTTGCTTGCAAGCCTCCTTATTGAAGTGTTGCAGGCTACCGTGGTGCCATCCCGCGCTGCTGAATGGACTGACCTGCTGGCAAACTTTGCTGGTCTTTTAGGTGGTTATTTGGTTTTCCGCCTGTTTGGCGGATTTAGAATTTTCCGATTCCTTAGATCCTGATGCGCTCTTTACCTTCCCTGAATTCCGAAGCCAGATCGGCAATGGTTTCTGTGGCAAAAAGACGCTTTATCTCCCCCCTTAAGGGTGCAAGTTTATGATGCATACTGCACGGATTTTCAGCATCACAGGAATGGGTTCTGATCACACAATTATTAAGTATGTCCTTTCCGTCCATAAGTTCAATAACCTCTATGACCGGAATATCAAAGGCTGATTTAGATAGATAAAAACCACCATGTGGTCCTTTTGAAGATCCAAGCAAGTTTTGTTTTGCCAGTACTTGTAAAATCTTTCCGAGAAAGGGAGAAGGAATATCCAGTTCTTCAGCAATTTTTTTGATGCCTGCTTTTTTTTCAGGCGAAGCATAAAGTTCCAGGTAAATCAAAGCCCTGATGGCATATTTGCTTGTGTTGGAAATCATCCTTTATTTCAGTAAGGGTATATGCTTGATTCTTATATCGTGCCTGCCTCCCTCATAATCCGTTTCCAGAAAAGCATCCACAATCTCAATAGCTGTGGGCAAATCGATATACCTTGCCGGCATGGAGCATATATTTGCGTCATTGTGTAATCTGGCCATTTCTGAAATATCTTTGTTCCAGCACAAAGCACCACGTATTCCCTGATGTTTGTTAGTGACCATATTTATTCCATTTCCGGTACCACAAATAGAGATACCTGCCTCCACATCACCAGATTCCACTATTTCGGCCAGCGGGTGTCCAAAATCGGGATAATTTACCGCTTCCGCTGAGTTGGTACCCAGATCACGAATTCTATAGTTCTTCTCTTCCAGATACTTTATTAATTCCTGTTTCATCTGGTATCCGGCATGATCCGAAGCAATGGCCAGGGTTCTCTTCATTTTGCTACTTTTTTAACAATTCAGATGTTAATTTGTTGTTCATTGCTTTTAAAAAACACTGCCCCTCTTCCCTTCTTCATCTCAAGTGCTGAAATACACTAACTTTACCATGAAAGATAAACAGATTGTCAACAGTCATTATCTTTGTTTCAGAGCTGTTTTTATTAAATCGATTCTATGTTAACAATTGTTAAGTTTTTTTCTAACATACCCGTATTCAAAACTTAAGGAATATTACGGTTGTTAATAGAGTGTGTTAAATCATTCAATAATTGAATATGCAAAGATAAGCTCTGTTTTTTTAAAACAGAATTAACCGCCTATCATCATCATTAGAAAGATTTTTAATTTAATATTATAATATATATATAAGATGAGTATTGTGAATAAATCCGAAATAGAGAAATTAGGATTCATTAATCTTGCTGTGGATAAATCAATCAATATTGTTGATGAGATTAATCGGATGCGAAAAGAAAAGAATGCGGTGATCCTTGCTCATTTTTACCAGGAGGGAGAAATACAGGATATTGCTGATTTTGTTGGTGACAGTCTGGGATTATCACAAGAAGCAGCAGCTACAAAAGCAGATATAATCCTGTTTGCAGGAGTACACTTCATGGCAGAGACTGCTAAAATTCTGGCCCCGGAGAAAAAGGTTCTGATCCCGGATTTGCAGGCAGGCTGCTCGCTTGCTGATTCCTGTCCGCCAGAAGATTTTGCTGCATTCAAACAGAAGTATCCCGCACATACTGTGATTTCTTATGTGAATACAACTGCAGAAATTAAAGCTCTTACCGATATTATATGCACTTCAACCAATGCTCTTCAGATTGTAGAAAGTTTACCAGAAGACGAAAAAATTATTTTTGCTCCGGACAGAAATCTGGGTAATTATATCAATAGTATGACAGGAAGAGATATGCTTATCTGGGACGGAGCATGTCATGTGCATGAAGAATTCAGCCTGGAAAGAATACTTGAACTTAAGAATGAAAATCCTGATTCTCAAATAATTGCTCATCCGGAATGTGAAAAGCAAATTCTGATCGTAGCGGATTATATAGGTTCTACTACGGCCCTGTTGAATTATACAATAAAGAATAGTGGAAAATCATTTATTGTGGCTACTGAATCCGGAATCCTGCACCAGATGAGAAAGTCCTCTCCGCATAAACTTTTTATTCCAGCGCCTCCCAAGGATTCAACTTGTGCTTGCAATGATTGTAAATATATGAAACTCATAAGCCTCAAAAAGATTTATAATACTTTGAAGTATGAGCTTCCTGAAATAACTTTGGAACAGGATTTGATGGATAGGGCAAGAGGGTCCATTGTGAGAATGCTGGATATTTCAAACCGTCTTCAATTATAATATTTTCATGTCTGAAAGGCTTATAAAATATCTATTGTCTCTTTTTATACTGGGATTGTGGCACATTCAGGTCTCCGGTCAGGGTGAAGACGCTGAAAATGGTTTCGTACAAATCTTTTATCCCAATGGGCAGGTAAGCAGTGAAGGGATGATGAGGGATGGAAAACCTGATGGTTTCTGGCGAACCTATTATGTTACCGGAGTAATAAAATCAGAAGGAACAAGAACTAATTTTTTACTGGACAGTATTTGGAACTTCTACAACCAGGCTGGTGAGCTCACCGAGCAAATCTCTTATAAAATTGGAGAGAAAAGTGGCTATTCAAATACCTATTACTACGATAATCCTCAAAATCCTGGTCAGTCTACTTTGATTTCCAGTGAGTTATATGTGAATGGAAAAAAAGAAGGGAATTCGCTTTATTATCATAATACCGGTGAGTTGAAGATGATAGTCTATTATAAGGATGGCAAAAAACAGGGTTTATCGAGAGAGTTTTCAAAGGATAGTACAGTGATCACTGTAATTCAGTACAAAGATAACTATATAACAGACAGAGAACGTGTTAACAGAACAGATGAGGAAGGTAATAAACAGGGAACTTTCAGGGAGTACTATGAAAATGGAAGAATAAAAAAGGAGGAGCACTATCTGGATAATCAGCTGCATGGTTACTATCGGGAGTTTGATGGAAGGGGTGAACTGGTCATGGCCATGCGTTATGAACGCGGCCAGATCGTTGAAGAGATTGATGAGGATATGAAGGAGCTTCTGGATATGAAAAGTACTTATGATCAGGAGGGAAGACTCGTCTTTACGGGTGGTTACAAGGAGGGAATACCCGTGGGAATTCACCGGTTTTTTGATACTGCGGGAGTTGTAGAGAATGCTTATCTCTATAATGAACTGGGACAGAAAGTTTCGGAGGGAATAATAGATGTTCAGGGTAAGCGGAAGGGCCCATGGACTGATTTTTATCCTTCCGGGGAGGTTCGTGCAAAGGGCAGCTATTTGGATAACCAGAAATCAGGATCCTGGACCTACTTCCTTTCCGGCGGGGGTGTGGAACAGAAGGGAAGATTTGAAAGAGGCAGATTTATGGGAATGTGGAACTGGTATTATCCCAATGGAAACAAGTGGAGGGAAGAGAGTTATTTTAACGGTAGAGAAGACGGGATGTTTGTGGAGTATGATCCCAATGGAAATATTCTTACGAAAGGTGATTATATTGGTGGTGAGAAGGAAGGTGAGTGGTTATACCAGGTTGGGGATCATGAGGAAAAAGGAAGTTTTGTGATTGGCCTGAGAGAAGGAATGTGGAGATATTATTATCCTGATGGGGCTGTAAAATACGAAGGTTCTTATTCACAGGGGAATCCTGATAAAAGACATAAGTATTATTATCCCGACGGAACCCTGAAGGAGGAACAATACTATGTGATGGGCATTCGGGAGAAGAACTGGAAAAAGTATGATGAAGATGGAAACCTGGTCATGACCATCACTTATAAAAACAATGAGGAGCAGCGGATCAATGGAGTCAGAATCAAACTGCCGGAAAGTGATGTTAAACTAATTCAGTAATCGCACATGGTAGAAGATTTTGAATTCAGAAATAAGGAATTATCCGATACTGAGCTGGAAATTGAGGCCCGATTGCGGCCGGAAGAATTTTCGGATTTTGACGGGCAGATGAAGATTGTAGAGAATTTGAAAATCTTTGTTGAAGCGGCCCGCCTTAGAGATGAAGCATTGGATCATGTACTGTTGCATGGACCTCCGGGTTTGGGAAAGACTACTCTGGCCCATATTATTGCCAATGAGATGGAGGTTGGAATCAAGATTACTTCCGGACCTGTCCTTGATAAGCCGGGGGATCTGGCCGGTTTACTAACCGGTCTGGAAGAGGGGGATGTTTTGTTCATCGATGAGATTCACAGGCTCTCTCCTGTTGTGGAAGAATACCTCTATTCAGCCATGGAGGATTACTGTATTGATATTATGATTGACAAAGGGCCGGCTGCAAGATCTGTACAGCTTACCTTGCAACCTTTTACCCTGATTGGAGCCACCACCAGGTCTGGCTTGCTGACAGGTCCTCTTCGTGCCAGGTTTGGCATCAATTCATTATTGGAGTATTACGATGCGGATATACTTACCGGTATTGTAAAGAGATCGTCGGGAATATTGAAAGTAGAGATTAAAGGTGATGCGGCTGAGGAAATTGCCTCCAGAAGCAGAGGCACACCCAGAATTGCCAACGCCCTGTTAAGAAGAATAAGGGATTTTGCGCAGGTGAAAGGAAGTGGTATTATTGATATGGAGATTACAAAGTATGGATTAGAGGCTTTGAATATAGATCGCTCAGGTCTGGATGAAATGGACAATAAAATTCTTCACACGATTATTGATAAATTTCAGGGGGGACCCGTAGGGCTGAATACCATTGCAACAGCTGTTGGGGAGGAAGCCGGAACCATTGAAGAAGTGTATGAACCTTTTTTGATTAAAGAAGGATACATAAAACGAACTCCCAGGGGAAGAGAGGTTACCAGGATTGCTTATGATCACCTTGGGAAATATAGAGATAGTCAGAACTTTTTATTTTGATATTTTATATATATTTGTGAGGAATTGAAACCAAAGCAATTATGTTAAAGACATTACTGAAGAATGCGGGCCTTCTGGTTATACTTATTGGTGTAATTATATTGGGTATTGTGGTTTTTGTTGGAACTCAGACAAATTCCAATCTTGCACTTAGCATGGTATTAATCATCGTCGGTCTGCTTGCTCATATTATTATCAACAGACTGGTTGACTGATATAAGCGGCTAGATATTGGCTATATATTTCAATCCTGGCTTGTCCAGGATTTTTATTTTCCTGCCATTTATCTCGATGTAATTCTGGGATTTAAATTCTGAAAGTAATCTGATAATAGATTCTGTTGCTGTTCCAACTATATTAGAAAGCTCTTCCCGGGTAAGAGAAATCATAAGCACTCCCTGGGAATCTTCTCCAAATTCATCATCCAGGTGAATCAGAATTTCAGCCAGCCTTTCCTTCACTGTTTTTTGTGCGATATCTGTAATGTATGAATTGGACTCTCCCAGTTCTTTACAGGTTAACTTCATTAGCTCAACAGCAAAATTGCCATTATTTTTCACAAGATTAAGAAGAATTTCGGTCGGAATGTGACAGAGGACGGATTCTTCAATTACTTCGGTAGTGGTGCAGGCAGGCTCATTGCTTACTACTGAACGATATCCTATTAGGTCGCCCGGTTTAGCGAAGCGAATGATTTGTTCTTTTCCATCAAATCCGGTTTGATATATTTTGATGATGCCCGACTGTACACAATAGAAACCCTTCATTCGGTTTCCTTCCTGGTATACGATTGAACCTCTTTTGTAAGTTTCTGTTATCTTGTTGAGCATAATCTCCTGTAGCTCCTGTTCCTCTAAATGGCGAAAAAGAGGATGTGTCCTGATGGTGCAGGAGTCACAGCTTAAATCAAAAAGATCGTCTTGCATTTTTACTTGGGTATTTAGTTCAAAAATAATTAAATAAGCATTGAAAAACAGAGCAATGAAGGAAACAATAACAACAAAATGGCTTAACGGCCTTGCTTTTGAAGCTGAAGTAGATGGACATAAGATTTATATGGATTCTTCCATGGAGCATGGGGGTAAGAATACAGGTCCGAGACCAAAACCCTTAATGATGGTTGCTTTGGCTGGTTGTACCGGAATGGATGTGGCCGCCATACTCGCTAAGATGAGGGAGAATGTTGAAGAATTGTCTGTAGATGTGGAAGGTGATGTCACCGAGGAGCATCCAAAAAGATTTGAAGGTATGAAGTTGATCTTCAGGATAAAGGGAAAGGGGATCAAGCGGGCGAACGTTGAAAAGGCTGTAAATCTTTCAAAAACAAGGTATTGCGGAGTTTCAGCAAATTACGGCATGGCCTTTCCCATCTCTTACGAAATAATCTTAGAGGAGTAGAAAAATCTATTTAATGATTTTAAAAGGGTGTTTATAAGTGAACTGGCATTTTTTAGCGAAGCTAAATAAGCACTTCACGGTAAATACCCTTTTAAAATATAATGAAGATTTAATACGCCGCTTTGAATTGCTCCAGAAAACGGATATCATTTTCAAAATAAAGCCTGAGATCCTTAACCTGGTATTTAAGCATTGCAACGCGCTCAATGCCCATCCCAAAGGCAAAACCTGTGTATTTCTTTGAATCAATACCATTGAATTCCAGCACATTGGGATCCACCATTCCACATCCTAATATTTCAAGCCATCCGGTGTATTTGCAAACATTACAACCCTTTCCACCGCATATCTGACAACTGATATCCATTTCTGCCGAAGGCTCGGTAAAAGGAAAATATGAAGGTCGAAGACGAATCTCCACCTGCTTTCCAAATATCTCCCTGGCAAAATAAAGCAGGGTTTGTTTCAGATCGGCAAAGGAAACATTCTCATCAATGTACAGACCTTCAACCTGGTGAAAGATGCAGTGCGCTCTGGCCGAGATGGCTTCGTTTCTGAAAACCCGACCCGGAGAAATGGTGCGTATGGGTAAAGATTCTTTTTCCATTACTCTTACCTGAACCGAAGAGGTATGGGTTCTGAGCAGGATGTCAGGATCCTTTTCAATAAAGAATGTATCCTGCATATCGCGGGCAGGATGTTCAGGGGGAAAGTTCAGGGAGGAAAATACATGCCAGTCATCTTCAATTTCCGGACCCTCAGAAATGGTATAACCCAATCTGCCGAAAATTGAAATAATTTCGTTTCGAACAACGGAAATGGGGTGTCTTGCCCCCAGGCTGACAGGTGGGCCGGGCAGGGTAAGATCTTGATGTAGGTCACCGCGGTATTCTTCCGAAATACCCGAAAGAAGAGATTCTATTTTTTCAGAAATGAATTGCTTCAACTGGTTGATCTTCTGCCCCACTTCTTTCTTTTCTTCAACGGGAAGCTCCTTAAAGTTCCTGAACAGTTCGGAAAGTGTTCCCTTTTTGCCAAGGTATTTTATTCTGAATTGTTCAATTTCGTCCTTTGATTCGGCCTTGAACTGCCTGGCTTCCTCAAGGATCTTATCAATCGTATGAAGCATATCTGTTTGAATTAGAGGTACAAAAGTATAAAAAAGAAGACTATTTGATAATGGAAATTGAATAGATTACATCTTCGATGGGGCGATTATAGGCATCGACAGGACCAGATGCTACTATATCTATTACCTCCAGGCCTTCTATAACTTCGCCAAAAACGGTATATGATCCATCCAGGTGAGGAGCTCCTCCCTGTGAGGTGTAGATTTCAGCGCTTTCTTCCGTGAAAGTAGCTACGCCCCTCTGGGTAAGAATATCGAGCTCTTCAGGCTTTAGCACCCGGCCCTGCACCAGGTAAAACTGGGAACCACTTGAAGCTTTTTCCGGATTCTGTGAATCTCCTTTACGCGCAGCAGCCAGTGCCCCTTTCTTGTGAATCAACTTATCATGAAATTCGGCCGGAACAGTATAACCTGGTCCCCCCGATCCCAGACGTTGACCTTTTTCTGCTCCAATGGAATGAGGATCACCCCCCTGGATCATAAAATCTTTGATAACTCTGTGGAATAGCTGGTCCTTATAAAAACCTTCCTTGATCAGCTTGATCATGTTGTCGCGGTGGGCAGGAGTTTCATTGTAGAGCTTTACGATCATATTGCCCTTGCTTGTTTCAAATTTGATGAGCGTTTCACGATTCTTCTCCTGCCCTGAGGCGGAGACAGGAAAATTTGTGAATATGAACATTATGTAAACAATGGGGGCGAACAGATAACACTTCAACATAATTGATGTATTTTTAATATAGAATAGTTCTGCAAAGATAGAACGAATGTTGAAAAAGTATTTCATACTGGGCATAATTGCAATTATGCCATGTCTGACTTACGGTCAGTCAGTTGGGCTGGTTCTGAGCGGAGGAGGCTCAAAGGGCCTGGCTCATATTGGTGTGATCAAAGCGCTGGAAGAAAACAGGATCCCCATTGACTATATTGGCGGAACCTCCATGGGAGCCATTGTAGGGGGATGTTATGCCATGGGTTTGAGTACGGATGAGATTATCGATATTATCCGCTCGGAAGAATTCAGATACTGGATAAGCGGACAACTGGAGGAGGAATACAAATATTATTTCAAGGCCGAAGACCCGGAACCAGACATCATCAATATCGGGATTGAGTTCAAGGACACCATTCCAAAAACAAGATTGCCATTAAGCGTTATTCCAAACAACCTGATGGATTTTGCATTTATGGAGATTTTTACCAGGGCAAGTGCTGCGGCAGGCTATGATTTTGATAGTTTGTTTATTCCTTTTCTTTGCAATGCTGTGGATATCAGCAACAGTAAAGAAATCGTATTCAGAAGAGGAGATTTGTCACAGGCAGTGAGGGCCTCCATGACTGTTCCTCTTTATTTTCGCCCCATTGTCATGGACGGAAATATTATGTACGATGGAGGCATTTACAATAATTTTCCGGTGCAACATGTGCAGGAACAGTTTAATCCCGATGTAATCATCGGGAGCAAGGCAGCACAGGGAAACACTCCTCCTGACGAATTTGACATTTTAGCTCAGATAGAGAATATAGTTATGAAACCATCAAGCTATGAAATTGATCCGGAAACGGGGATACTGCTTGATATGGATTTTAGTAAAGAATCTTTGCTTGCCTTTGATAAGCTGGATGAGTTTGTGGAAGTGGGTTACCAGACCACCCTTGCGAAAATGGATAGCATCAAAAGGCTGGTTCACCGAGTGGCAGAAGATACTATTGCATTGGCCCGGAGGCGTGAGGAGTTTAATACAAAGCTTCCGGATCTTCTGTTTGATGAATTTGAATTTGAAGGTTTAAATGAGAATCAGGAGTATTATGTGGAAAGATCAATCAGGCATTCAGATTCCATTCTGGATACCCGGGAGATGAAGAGAGAGTACCTGAAACTGGCCCACGACAAGAGCCTCTTATATATTTATCCGCAGGCCATCTACAGACCGGAAGACAGCCTTTTTACAATGAAACTCAGAGTGATCCCCCAGGCCCCGCTTGAGGCCAGGTTCGGACTCTTTTTTGCAACTACCGGATTGGCCCAGACCTACCTGGGTTTTAATTACAGGCAAATCTCCGAAGTTAGCGCCCTTATGAAAGCCAACGTTCAATTCGGACGGTTTTATAACGGGGCAAATCTTGGATTCAGATTTGATTATCCGGCTAAAATCCCACTGTTTTTTCAGGGGGATTTTAACTACAACGGATACCAATACAACAGCTTTAATACCAACTTCTTTTTCGAAGATCAAAAACCCCCCTATATCACTGAGGATGAGATAAACTTCAGATTTGATGTGGGTACCCCACTAAAGATAAATGGCATTTTCAAGAGCGGCCTGGGCATTGGACGAAACAAAGAAGTGTACTATATGACCAAGGATTTCTCATCCACCGATACATCGGATCAATCTACCGTTAATAAGGTATCACTATATGTGGCCTGTGAAAGAAACACGCAGGATAACAAACAGTTTGCAACGGAAGGAACCCGCCGGGTTATTTCTTTGAGGGCTGGTTATGGGGAAGAAAATTATGAGCCTGGCTCAACGGCTCAGACGGAAACCAATGAAAAAATTAATTTCTATTGGCTGGCCGCCAGGTTTGAAAACAGTGGATATATCCCCCTGAAGGGCTCCTTTTCTATAGGCTATTATTTAAGGGCGCAGGCGACCTTTCAACCCCTGCTGAGTAATTATTATTCCACCATTATTGAAGCCCCTGCATTTCAGCCTAATATGATTACAAAGGGCCTTTTTATGGAGCACTACAGGGCCAATCAATTTATTGCTGCGGGCATCATGCCGGTATATAAGTTTTCAAAACAGCTTCATGCTAAATTTGAAGCTTATGTCTATTTTCCGGTACAGGAAATTTTGAGGGACTCGAATGACAAAGCTTATTTAGGAAGCTATTTTAAAAGCATGAATACCATGTTTCATGCCTCATTGAATTTTGTTTCAGTTGCCGGCCCCATCTCACTGCATCTGGGATATATTGAAAATGAGGAAAATCCGTGGATTGCACAGCTTAGTTTCGGCTACCTCTTGTTTAATAAAAAGTCGACCGACGAGTAAGCAACACTGTGGATAATGCTACTTTTGCAGAAAGCTTGCAGATAGTTTGAAGAATCCCATAAAACAATTGTTCGGGCAGACTGCCGTATATGGTCTGGGTATTGTGTTGCCACGTTTACTCAATTACCTTTTGCTTACCCCATTTTATACGAGAGTGTTTGAAAGGGCAAGCTATGGTATTATCACGGAGTTATATGCTTATGTGGTTTTTCTGCTGGTGATTCTAACCTATGGGATGGAAACAGGCTATTTCAGATATGCCAGCAATTCGGATAATAAAGGCAGCGTATATACTACGGTACTGGGTTCGCTTTTTATCAGTTCATCCCTCTTTATTATTAGTGTATTCATATGGGCAGATCCGCTTAGTTCTCTTATAGGCTATGCGGCACATCCGGAATATATCCTTATGTTAGCCGCTATTGTTGGAATTGATGCTTTTACAACAATTCCCTTTGCCAGAATCAGGCTGCGCAATCAGCCAATGAAATATGCCCTGATACGCATAGTGGAGGTAGCAGTAAATATTTGCCTGAACCTCTTTTTTCTATATTATTGTCCAAGGCACAGCGATTCAGAAATGATTTCTATTCTCTACGATGAGAATATAGGAGTGGGGTATGTGTTAATTTCTAACCTGATTGCTTCTTCATTGAAGCTATTGTTACTTGTCCCGGATATTCTGGCAGCGTTTAGATCCGCATTTGACCGGAAGCTGTTCAAGGTGATCCTCAAGTATTCCTATCCCCTGCTTATTGCTGGCCTGGCCGGTACAGTAAATGAAGCACTGGACCGGATTCTCCTGAAGCACCTGATACCCATGGAGCAGAATCCCATGGAACAACTTGGAATCTACGGGGCCAACTACAAACTGGCTGTCTTGATGACTCTTTTTGTACAGATGTTCAAATATGCTGCAGAGCCCTTCTTTTTTTCAAAAGCCGAAGAAAAGAATGCGAAGAAGCTTTATGGGGATGTGATGATGTTTTTTGTAGTGGCCGGACTTTTTATTTTCTTGCTGGTAAATCTCTATCTTGATTATTTCATACTTTTTATTGGATCCGATTTCAGGGAAGGAGTACAAATTGTGCCTGTGGTTTTACTGGCCAATCTGGTAATGGGAATCTTTTTCAATCTATCTATCTGGTATAAACTGACCAATCGAACCTATTTTGGGGCCATCCTGGTATTGATGGGGGCTTTGATCACTGTGCTTATAAATGTGCTGTTTATTCCCACCCACGGGTATGTTGCTTCGGCCTGGGCCCATTTGTTATGTTATAGTTCAATGGTAATTGTATCTTATCTTTGGTCAAGAAAATATTATGCTGTCCCCTATCGGACCGGTCGAATCCTTGGATATATAGCACTTGCTGTATTTATATATCTGGGTAATGAACTATTTTTGCAGCAACACCTGGGACATAAAAATTTATGGGCACTATTGTTTCTCTTGTTTTATGGCACAATAGTGTTCTTAGGAGAGCGAAAGACTTTTAATAAATACAAAGTTGTTGAATACAATGAAAGTTAAAATAGTAAACCGTTCAGAAAACCCTCTGCCCGACTACAGCACTCAGAGTTCAGCCGGGATGGATCTCCGGGCAAACCTGGAGCATGCAATTAGCCTGGAACCCTTGGAAAGAAAGCTTATTCCAACCGGATTGTTTATTGAATTACCGGAAGGGTTCGAGGCCCAGATCAGGCCCAGGAGTGGACTGGCACTGAAGAAGGGTATATCAGTATTAAATACACCCGGAACGATCGATGCAGATTACAGAGGAGAAATTGGGATCATACTGGTGAATTTATCTAATGAAGAGTTTGTGGTGGAGCATGGTGAACGTATATGCCAGATGGTTGTTAATAAAGTTGAAACAATACAATGGAGTCAGGTCGAATCCCTGGAGGAATCGGAACGTGGAGGCGGAGGTTTCGGGCACACCGGGACCAAATAGAAAGATAATGAGAAAAGGAGCTATAATATGCTTGTTGCTGGGATTGGTGTTTTCTGCGCCTACCGTTTTAAGGGGTCAGGAGCAGCGTAAAAACGAGGATTATCAGTACGCCTTAATTGAAGCGGTAAAGCAAAAAAACCTGGGAAACTTATCGGAAGCCATTAAACTATATGGCCTTGTGATCAAGGACCAGCCTGATTGTGCGGTAGCCTACTATGAGGCTGGGTCTATTTATCTGGCTACAAACCAATTAGATCTGGCCAGAACCTATCTTGAGAAAGCCTATGTCCTTGATTCAGAAAATGAATGGTATACGATGGCCTATCTGAATGCGCTGGGAGCCCAGGAAGATTATGAGGAGGCATTGGATATACTTAAGAATAAAATCAAGAATGATCCGGGAAGAACAGAATGGGAATTCAAACTGGCCGTCACCTATTTCACCATGGATAAACCAGGGAAAGCCAGGAAAATTCTTGAGAAAATAGAGAAGGAAAAAGGTTTCAGTGAGAAAATAACACTACTGAAAGCCTCTATTTATGAAAGCGAGGAAAAATATGAGCTGGCCAGGGCCGAGATAGAGAAAGTTATGGTTCTTTTTCCGGAAGCAATACAATTTCGGATTGTGGCAGCAGAACTATGTCTCAAAAGCGGAGATGAAAGCTCAGCTGCTGGCTATTACCTTGAAATTCTGGAAGTGGATAGCATGAATATTTTTGCGCTGACCAACCTCACGGACTATTATCGGGAAAAAGAGGATTATATAAAGAGCTATGGGTATTTAGCTAAGTCGTTCAGTAGCAGACGGATAGAACTAAACCGCAAGATGGCAATCTTATCTTATTACCTGTCGGACGAAAAGCAGGTTCGAGGATTTCCAGACGAACTGGGTGCTGTAATAGAAGTAATGGCTGAGACGCATCCGGAAGAGAGTGATGTGCGCTTGATCGCAGCAGACTTTTATATACAAACTCAGAATTATCCTGCTGCTTATGGCCATTTAAAGAAGTATCTCGAGCTGCAGAAGGGAACCTATAACATTTATATGCAAACCATCATGTTGGCCAATGCTTCTGGCCTGGATGAGGAGCTCATTTTTATAACAGACAAGGCCAGGGAGCAGTATCCGGATAGTGCTGACATAAGGTTTTTCAGAGGGATTG
>Ga0180430_10002297_pt1 | contig 17455 bp, 13 predicted proteins | sample SS_ome_9_FD_132999 | JGI IMG/M metagenome (GOLD analysis project Ga0180430, IMG submission 132999) | Hypersaline lake sediment archaeal communities from the Salton Sea, California, USA - SS_1_S_2 metaG | ecosystem: Environmental > Aquatic > Non-marine Saline and Alkaline > Hypersaline >... | reverse complement strand
CCCACGCCTGCTCTCCCCTCGCTCGCGCTCGGGGCTACGTCCACTCCACGTGGGCCCGAGCGTGAGCGAGGGCTCCCCTTTCTCCTACGCTTCCCACGCCTGCTCTCCCCTCGCTCACGCTCGGGGCTACGTCCACTCCGCGTGGGCCCGAGCGTGGGCGAGCCCTCCCTTTTTCCTACGCTTCCGATGCCTCCATCACCGCCTCGCGCACCTTGTCGCAGGTGATCTCGCGCTTCCGCACATTGATTCCCCCTGCCAGTTCCGGCGCACGACCACAGGCACCGTCGACTCCGTGCAGGGCGAGAAGCTCGACGTAGGGCAGGGTGACGCTCGTCAGTGCCTGGGTCGACGTGCGGGCATAGGCACCGGGCATGTTGGCGACACAATAGTGGATGACTCCCTCCTCCACGTAGACGGGATTCTCGTGGGTCGTCGGCCGTGTCGTCTCGACGCATCCTCCCTGGTCGACGGCGATGTCGACGAGCACGGTGCCCGGCCGCATCCGGCGCAGCATTTCCCGCGTGACCAGCTTCGGCGCCCGTGCTCCCGGTAGCAGAACCGCCCCGATGAGCAGGTCCGTTCGCGGCAGGAGGTCGAGCAGTGCCGTCTCGCTGCTGTAGAGCGTCTTCGCCGCCGGCATCGCCGTGTCCAGCCACGTCATGCGCTCGCTGCTGACCTCGAGAATGGTGGTTTCGGCACCGATTCCCGTGGAGACCTTCGCCGCGTTCGTTCCGCAGGTGCCCCCGCCGATGATGGTGACCCGTCCCGGCAGGACGCCTGGCACTCCGCCGAGGAGAGTGCCACGCCCGCCGGCGTGCTTGGCGAGATGATAGGCTCCCACCATCACACTCATCCGGCCCGCGACCTCGCTCATCGGTTCGAGCAAGGGGAGGCGATGCCCGATCTGCACGGTCTCGTAGGCGATCCCCGTCGCCCCGGTGGCGACGAGTGACTCGGTCAATTCCCTGCTTGCCGCGAGGTGGAGATAGGTGAAGAGGGTCTGCCCGGGTCGCAGCATCGCGATCTCGGGAGGTTGCGGTTCCTTCACCTTCACGATCAGTTCGGCCCGGTCGAACACCTCGGCGGCGGTCGCCACGATCTCGGCACCCGCCTCCTCGTATTCGTGGTCCGGGTAGGCCGCTCCGGCGCCGGCGCCGGTTTCGATCAGGACCCGCAGCCCCCGTCTCGTCAACTGGCGCGCGCCACCGGGCGTGATCGCGACGCGATTCTCCTGGCTCTTGATTTCACGGGGACATCCCACCACCGATCCACTCATGGTTCCCCCTCCTTCGTGTTCGTATCACCGGACTCTCGGCCCGGCATCCATGCATCCAGTTCGGCTTCGATCTCTTCTCTCGGGCAACGCTCCCGGAAGACCGTTCGCACGCGCAGCTCATACTCCATGTTGATCTCGTAGTCGGGAATGATGTACTGGAAGTCCCAGGCAGGATTCGTCGTCGACCGGTCCCGGTTCACCCCTCCCCCGGATGGGGAATGCGTCAGCCGGACCGTGTCCTCGCCATCGATCATAACGAGGAATACGTGGTCCTCGAAATGCCCGTAGAAGCACGGCCGGTCCCACACGAGGGGAGAAAAATTCTTGTAGAGCGCGTTCGGCGATCCCTCCATGAACGTCATCCGAAAGTCGTCGTTCCGTCCGCGCACCGTGCTGTCTCGATTGTGTGCCGGGGTGCAGAGTTGGGACCAGAGATCCGTGCCCGGCCGATCCGTCCATCCCCCGGGAAAGTACATGCTCTTGTCCAGGGGGCCATTGATGTAACTCGCCCAGAACAACCCGATGTAGCCGTAGGGAAAGACGTGCTGGGTGGCACGGCATCGGAACGTCATGTCGAGATAGTGCGGCTCCCGGAGTTCGATCCGCGTCCAGCTCTCGAGGAAGAACGTCGGTGTCGGCGGCTGATGCAATTCCGCCCCGGTTTCACCGAGCCGTCGGAAGCCCATCGGCGCCCGCCGCGGTTCGAAGAAGACGTCGCGGTCCTCCTCCCCCTCGCCGCTGATGATGTGCTCCAGGTTGAGTCCGGAAATCCCGGGCACGAAAAGGCTGCGATCACCGGTGCGGTGACGCAACGCCCAGACCCCGTTGTATCCGGCCCGCTGTCCGTGTTCCTCGTCGGGCGAATTGTCACCGATCACCGCGACCAGGTCGCCCACCTCGAAGGATGCCTTTGCCATGTCACTTCTCCGTTCGTTTCTTCGCGTCGAGGGAGTCGTAGAGCCGGTGCACCGACTCCATCAGGCGACTCTCGATGCCCGGCGCCCACGGGCCCGGATGAACCGTCGAGCGCACATAGCGCATCGCGACCTTACCCTCGTAGCCGCCCTCGCTCAGGACGCGCTCGCTCGGGATGTATCCCATCACGTCGTTGCTGTATCCCGCGAACCAGACGGGAGAGCCTCCGGATTTTTCGCCGATCTCATTCCGGACACGGTGTGCGTAGTCGACCACCACTTCTCCACCCAGGGCGACAAGCGTGAGGGATTCGCCGAAACGAATCACCTGGACGGGGACCGCGTAGTCCCTCGCCAGTTCACCCTGCTCGTCCCACCACTCGAGGAGGAACCGCGCGTGGCGTGCGTCGTAGCGGTCCGGAGAGCGGGCTTTTTCTTCGAGTTCTTCCCGCGTGGGATGCCGGTAGCGAACCGGGCACCACGAAATCGCGGCCCGCAGCGGCCCTGTCACCGGCCGCCCCTCCGTCTCGATGGCTGCCTCGATCGACGTGACCATACTCTGGCCGTGACGCTCGAGGTAGACGCGCAATCGCCTCGGATACGGATTCTGATCTCCCGACGCCCCATTGAGAAAAAGCGCGATGGTGCCGGGATGCTCCTTCTCGAAGAGTGACTGCGCCCGTCCTGGCCAGTCCCCGTTGATCTCCATCACGGAAAGCGTCGTGGCGTGGCAGGCGTATCCGAAGAGGACGGCCCGAAGTTCATCGCCCTCCCCCCGGATCCGAAGGACGGGCACCTCCTGGTCCACCGGTCCGTCGGGATTGGGAGCATTCCGCCACTGCCCCGGTCCCAATGGAGTGCGCCGGTTCATCGAGAATCCGCAACGTGCCCGAGACCAGGACAATGTGGCCGGTTCCATCCGGGTCAGCGCTTCCCCCACGAGTTCGACCGACGCCTCCACCAGGAAATCCCGGTAGGCGATCGTCCGCTCGACCCACTCCGTCTCCTCGTCATCGGGAATTCGGTCGTAGACGGCCCGTGGCTCGCCTCCCCACGGTGGACGATAGACGCGAATCATCGGCCCACAGTGGGTGTGCGATGCATTGAGGAGAAGCCGGTCCGAAGCGATGCCCCATGTCGAGGCGACCCGTTCGGCCACCCGGTCTCGCATCGTCCTCGGGATTCCGATGAGATCGTAGGTGAGGATCGCGAGCCGGCTCCCCTCCGCATCCTCGAGCACGAGCGCCTTGGCGTGAATAGTCCCGAGGACGCCCTCCGACGGTCCTCTCCGGGCGGCATAACCGCCCATCCAGAACGCCCCCTGAGGCGTGATATCCGCCACTGCGGCGGCCGCTTTCCATTCCCTCTCCGTCTCTGCCGCATCGGATGCGAGACCTGCCCCGGTCAAAACGCCCAGGGCGACGAGAATACTCCGAACAGCTCTCCAGTTCACCCTGCCATCGTGGCAGGAGGAAGCGGACGATGTCACGGCAAATCCGTCACGTCTCGCACTTCGCGAGAGCATACCGCCGGCAGATCTCGAAATACTGCACCATCGACTCGATCTCGATCCACTCGTCGCGCCCGTGAAGGTTTCCGACGCGAGGACGCGAGAGCAGCACTGGAATTCCGGCGGCACAGAAGAAGCGGCCATCGCTTCCTCCCGACGCCCGCACCAGGCGGGTTTCCAGACCGGTCACCGCCCGGGTGATTGCCAGGAACTCCGGATCCGGATCCAGGTGCGTCGGCTCGGCGGCGACGATGACCTCCGCCGTCGTGCCTTCAGCGAGTTCTTCCCGGATTTCCTCGACCACGTTCTTCGAATCCATCGGGGGAGTGAAACGCACATCGAGGACGGCCGACGCTTCGCCCGGAATACGATTCGGACTGTCGTTGCCGGTTTCCACGATCGTGGCGGAACAGGTCGGAAACCAATGAGTGTCGGTGTCGGCGGGATCGACATGGTCGGGCCACCGCGAAGCAAAGCGAATCCGGATCCTCTCGAGGCTGGCGATGAGGCGTTCGACGGCGTTGACCCCGTTCCACGGACGGGCGGCATGGGCGGGCACTCCCTCGGCCGTGAGGCGCAGGTGGAGAATGCCCTTCTCCTCCACCGTGATATCGGCGATCGACCCTCCGTCGGGGATCACCGCGAAATCACACCGCAATCCCTCGTCCTCGACGAGGAAGCGCACCCCGTTCTCCCCGCCGCGTTCCTCGTCCGACGTGATGGCGAGTCCGACCGGCAGCTTGGGTATCTCGCGCTTCAGGATGCGGATCAGCTCCATCATGATCGCGAGCTGTCCCTTCATGTCGCCCGCTCCCGGTCCGTAGATCCGGCCATCCCGGATCTCCGACCGGTAGGCACCCGGATCCATGTGTTTCACGACATCGAGATGACCGCAAAACAGGACACGCGGACGCTCCACCCCCGCGGGCAGCGCGAGCAGCGACTCGTAGCCATTCTGTTCGCGCGTCTCCAACACGAGACCCGGCACCACCTCGAGGTGATTGCGGATCAACTGGAAGCACCTTTGCCGCTCCGCGGGCAGGTCGTCGGTGCTTTCGATCAGGACGAGGTCGCGGGTGAGCTGGATCAGCCTCTCGCGCACGCGGGTGAAATCGATAATCATCGGGTAAACTCTCAGTCGCGGTCCGGTGCACAAGGCAGGTCCAATTCGGCGATCCGGAGGAGCTCCTGGCTACCGGACGACGAGGGGGCGAGACAGAGGAACTGCCCCTTGTGAATGAGACCGTCGCTTCCAAAATTGAAATTCACGGGAAACACTCCGAATTCACTCTCGCCCGGCACGAAGAGGTCGTGAGCCTCCGAGAGCAGGTCGAGAAGATCCCGTCCCGAGAGCGGGGCGGCGAAGCGGAGGTTGCGCAGCAACCAGGCTCCCTCCGGGAGAAAATGCTTCGCCAGCAGGGAAGGATACGTCGCGCCGGTGACGCGGGCGTTGATCTCGCAGACATAGACCGTGAAACCAGTCTCTTCCTCGGTCACGAGAAAGTCCACGCTCGCGGTGCCCCGGTAGCCGCGGCCGTGAAGCCAGCGCGCCGCCGTTTCCGCCTGCCGCAGCAGCTCGTCCCTCCAATCGGGGCGGTCCGCGAGATACGGCGGAGGAGACTCGTTTCCCTCGTGCACGCTGTCGTGGCTCAGGATCTGCTCGGTGATGTCGAACATCGACACCGAGGTATCGTCGAGGAAAAGCTGCACGCTGGGACTCCGGAGCGCCATGATCCCTCGCTCACCGGGGCGCAACCACCCCTGGACCAGGCTCGGTCCTTCGCGAAAGAGATGTTCGGGTATCGCATCTCTCTCCTCGTGCCACGCCCCGATGTCGTCCACCTTCGTCAGACCGATTCCCGAGGCACCCAGCGCCGCCTTGATCGCCGCGGAGCGGAATCCCGCCCGGACGAGCCTGTCAAGGCAGGCCCGGACATCGCCGGGCCCCTCCGCCACCTCCGTGGGGGGAGTGGGCAATCCGCATTCCTCGAGATGCCGATGCAGGAGCCACTTGTTGTTTCCCGTCCGGCTTCCCGACACGGTCGAAAGGGTCTTCTTGCCGGTGTGCCGCGCGATTCCGGCGAGGGTGTCGTCGGTCACGTAGCCGTCGATCCTGCCGGCGGAATGCGACCCGATCCGCTCGATCGCCTCGTGATCCCAGTCGGACCGCGCCCCGAGCGCGAGATAGTCGCGATGGGGCAACACGCCGATCTCCGGCAGGGACAGACCGGCTCGATCGGCGAAGAACTCGGTCAGAAAGGGGTCGGGTTCCCGCTCCAGGACGAGCAGATTCCGGCCCCGCCCGGCGAAGAGGAGATCGATGATCGGAAGCAACCGCCCACCGTAGGAGTCCACTTCACCGACCTCGTCCGCCAGCATCCTCGTCTCCTCCTCGTTCCCGAAGAACAGCCCGAGCAGATTCGCGACGAAAACGCCCTCGCTCCGCCAGAGGGCGGGCATCCGGCCGTTGGGCGGGTGCACCTCGACCGGGTCAGGCGGAGAGGACATGGGGGTCATTCGGCGAGGGTACGACGATTCGCCCGGACCTGCAAGGCAAGGGCGAAAGAGCGAACTCCGTCGGCCTGACGCCGAAAATCCCGCGCTTTTTCCCATTGCCCTTTGCGGCACGGGGAAAATTCCACTACGATACTACGAGGTGGCAACCGGGCCCAATCGCGGGTTGCATTTCGTTTCGGTTTCTTTACTATCCGGATAACCATGACAAACCATGGCACGAATCGATTGTGACGACGGATACACGGTGCCGGTGCTGACGCGCCGCTACCGCCTCCAGATCTGTTTTCCGGAGGCGGACCAGCGCGAAGAGTGGGACACGATCGAATCCTACCACACCCCGCGGGAGTCACTGCGCGGCTGCTCGTCCGCGCTGGAGACCGTGAAGGAGATGCTCGAGGTGCCATTCGGCTACGATCTCGAGGACGATGTCGTGCGGTTTCGCGTCTGGGATTCGGACGAAGAGACAGCACTCCTCTGGGAGGACGCGAACGGCTCGGTCTACACGAACGGCCCGGTTTTCGATCGGGAGGAGGAGTGCGAGGCGCAGGTCGCGTAGGGACGGCTGTCCGGCGATAGGAAGGGTAACCGGCGGTGATATTTCGCCATTCCCCTTCCGGGTGTTGAGCCGTAGGGTTTGCACGGCCTTCCCTTCATGAGCCTGACCCTTCCCGATCGTGAATCCGTCCGTGCCGAAATCGAGAGGCTCGGCCCGCCCGATGCGTTCTCTTCCCTGATCGCGGTCTGCAATGCCGTGTCCCGGGGTCCTGTCCTCGACAACGGGCGGGAACTGGCCCGCGCCCGGGCCTTCATCTACGACGAGTTGATGGCTCACTGGGCGGAGGAGCAACACCGGACTTCGGGTTATGACCGCCCCTTCGCCGTCGTCGCCCTCGGAGGGACCGGGCGGCTGGAAATGACCCCCTGCTCCGACACGGATTACGCCTTTCTCTTCGACGACGTGGTCGAGGGAAACCAGTTCCTCGCCGAGTTGCAGCGACAGTGCATCCACACCTCCGAGTTCCGTTTCCGGTGCGGCTTCGGGGGAGAAACGCTCCCCTTCAACCTCGACGACATGCCGGAACTCGAGGACAAGCAGCTCAATTCTTTCGCCGACCTCCGGCCCGTCTACGATCCCGGCGACCTCACGCCCCGTTTTCGCGAGCGCATCCGCGACACCTACGATCCATTCGAGCACTTCCTGCACGTGAGCGAAGCGTGGCGCCATCGCTGGGGCGAACTCGACTCGAGTCCGGAACAGATTCGGTCGTTCGACATCAAGAACGAAGGACTCCGGGTCTTCCTGGCCGGGATCTGGTCCCTCGCGGGCCGGGAGTTTCTCCACAGCCACGACGTCTACCACACCATCTCCGACCCGCGCGACCTCGAGGCCTACGGCTTTCTCCTGCGAATCCGCGCCTTCATCCACTTGCGCCGCGGCACGACACCCCGTCCCAGCCTGACGGGAAACCATCCCGAGGACATCCTCGACTTCGACGACTTTCTCTCCTTCGGGGAGATGCTCGGGGACGACACGCCGGAGCAAGATCGCTACGCCTTCGCCAACGAGGTGCGCGAAAAGCTCCTCGACGCCCGGCGCCGCGTCGACCGCTTCACCTGGGGCGTCATCGGACGCGAGCTCCGCAACGGCAGGCGCATCCGACCCGGCAGTGCCATCCACTTCGGGGTCGGCGGCCTTCGCGACGCCGCCTTCGTGAACCGGGAGACTCCCCGCCAGCGCAGCCGGGCGGCCCTCACCATGCTTGTCGCCTCCCAGCGCTACGGACTCCCGATCCACCCATCCGAGATGGACACGACCTTTCGCGATGCCGGCGACTGGCTCGTCCCCGTTCCGGAACTGGGCGAACTCTTCTACGAACCGCGGGGCAGCCTCGCCGACAGCCTGAAATTCCTTTCCCAGATACCCGGCGCCCTCGACCGTCTCTTTCCCGGATTCGGTCCCTTCGAGACGTCGATCGACGAGCGGGTCATGGCCGAGCAGAACTGTCTGCGCGGTGCCATGATGCGCGAGAAACTGCGGGCGCTCGAGAATTTCCACGACGAGGGAACCCAGGAACTCGAACTCGCGCGCAACCCTCACGAATTGTCGGATCCCGCATTCGAAATTTCGATCCCGGTCGAAACCGCCCTGCTCGACGACGACCACCTCTCGGCCGTCCGCCTCGCCCTCGTGACCAAGCGCCTACCCGAGACCGAGGACGACATCGCGGCCCGGGCGGACGAATCCCTTCCCCTCCACGAACGGTTCGCGAGCGGCTTTTCCCGTCAGCCTCTCGAGCGATACTACCGCGAGTGCTTCGCGGATTGCCATTTCAGCGACGAGACTCTCGAGATCACGGAGTTTCTCGTCGCCAACCGTCGCGTCCTCAAGAGTCTCGCGACCCGCCTCCTGACCGAACCCCAGGTGAGCCGGTTCGTCGACTTGTGCGGAGAAGACGAGTTCCGGCTGCGTGCCTTGTTCGTCTTTACCTGCGCGGACCGTTCTCACTGGGAATCGGCGCGGGACAACCCGGCCCGCTGGTTCAACATCCGGGAACTCTACGCCAAGGCGCGCATGCGGTTTCGACCGGCGCCGGACCCGACCCAGGCACTCGCCGCAGCCGGATACGGGCCGGACCACGTCGCCGTTCTCGAGGACTTCGGTGCCGACTTCTTTCGCGGCGCCTACCGGCACTACGCCCTTCGATTCGGGGGGCATCTCATCCGGATCAAGGAGAACGCCGGGACCGGGGAGAAGGAAGTGCCCCCCAAGGCGAGCCGGATCCGCATCGGCACCTCGGAGATCATCGGGGTGGCGGCACAGGACCATCCCGGGATCGCGGGCTCCATCAGCGGGGAACTGTGGCGCCGCGGTGTCGGACTCCAGCAGGCTCACCTCTTCTCGGCCAGCCGCCACGGGCTCGCCCTCGATTTCTTCCATCTCGCACCACCGGACAAGGAGGACGAAGGGGAAGCGATCCCCTCCCCGCCTCCCTCCGACGGCGACATTCCCCCGGTCTGTCTCGAGGAAGCCGTGGTCCGGGCGATCGTGGAACGGCGACACATCGGGCGGGAGGATGCGGAGAGCCTCCCTGACGTCGCGCGAAACATCACCCTGGAAGCCGCCACCGGCGGACTCTTTCATTTGCGGGCCGAGACCCACAGCGACACCGGGGCTCTCGTCTACGTCCTGACCTGCCGGGCCTTTCTCGATCTCGGGGCCGATATCCACGCTCTCTCGGCCCACACCGGCCGGGGTGTCTCGTGGGTATCGGTCTACCTCCGCCTCCCCCGGGATCTCTCGCTCGACCAGGCGCGGACCCGGATCGACGCCTGGTAGCGTGAGCGTCTACTTTTTCACCAGCGCCGCCTTTTCGGCTTCCGCCCCCGGCACGAACGCCACGGCCGAGTCACCGACGCGCGGAGTGGCGGCATCGTCCGTCGCCATTTCGAGCGCCCCGTTCTCGCGGATGATCGCCAGGAGCACCGCGTCCTCTCCGTATCTCTCCCGGTAGGCCTCCCACCCGAACTCCGCCGTCAGCGGCGTGACTTTCACCCCGGCACCCTCCTCCTCCATTCGCATCAGCGTCTCGTAGGCGGCGCCCGAGGAAAACAACGTCCTTCCGGACAACTCGATCGAAGGCGCCTTCCGCTCCGAGGACTCCCGGGCCGAGGGCCGAAGCTGGTAGACGTTCGAGTGTCCCAGGGTGTGATCGAAGGCGACGCAGGCGAGCGAATTGACCTCGTCGTTTCGCGTCACGGCGAGGAGTTTCCCGATCCCGTGGAGATCGAGACTCTCCGAGGCGTAATCGGACAGGACGTTGGCGTGGACGGACCGAAGCCCTCGCATTCTCGCCCGTTGCGTGGCGGCGTAATTGTTGTCGATCACGCAGACCTCGTATCCCGATCTCTTCAGCGCCCGGCCCATTTGGATCGCCCAGGCACTGGCACCCGCGATCAGCACGCCCTGCGGATTCGGGGACGCCAGGCCCAGGGCTCGCGCGATCGGGGCGGCGGCCAACCCGTAGACGGTCACCGTTCCGAAGATCGCACTGAACACGACCGGGACGATGCGTTCCGCCTCCTCCGCCGTCTCACCCCCGAGATGCGACAACTCCAGGGCGAAGATCGCGGACACCGCCGCCGCGACGATCCCCCGGGGAGCGAGGCAGGCGAGGAAGACCTTCTCCCGGGTGGGAAGGCCGCTCCCGGCGAGACCGAGAAAGACCGAGGCGGGACGTATCGCGACGATGAGGACACAGGTGAGAATGAGAGCCTCTTTCCAGACCTCCGCGATGTCCTGCCAGGCGACGCGCCCACCGAGGATGATGAACAGGCAGGAGATCAGGATGACGCGGAGGTTCTCCTTGAACTCGAGAATGTGCCGGATCTTGACGCGCTCCTGGTTGGCCAGGCCGATCCCGAGGACGGTCACGGTGAGAAGTCCGGACTCGTGCTGGAGCAGGTTCGACACCGTGAAAAGGACGATCGCGACCGCGAGAATGACGACGCTCTGGAGAAAGTCCGGAATCCAGTGCCGCCGCAGCACGAACACCAGGGCCCGGGTCGCCCCGATGCCGAGCCCGCAACCGAGCGCGACGGTCAGGGCGAGATTCTGGAAGGTCGTCCACACGCTGTTTCCGTGCCCGCCGTGCCCGAACAGGGCGCCGAAGACGAGCACCGCGAGGATGGCCCCGATCGGATCGATCACGATCCCCTCCCACTTCAGGATCGCATCGAGATTCCTCTTGGGACGAACGTTGCGGAGGAGCGGTCCGATCACGGTGGGTCCGGTCACGACGAGAATCGCGCCGACCAGGACCGCGACGTTCCACGAGAATCCCGCCAGGTAGTGCAGGGTCGCTCCCGAGAGCATCCAGGTGACGAGCGCTCCCACGGTCACGAGCCGAACGAGAGGCCACCCCGCCTCGTGGAGCTCGCGGAACCGGAGAGTCAATCCGCCTTCCAGCATGATGACGGCGACCGAGAGGGAAACGACCGCGAAGAGGGTTTCGCTCGGAAGCAGGTCCGACTGATCGAAGAACTGTCCCGCGAGGAATCCGAAAAGCAGGAGCGCCAGGATCGAGGGAAAGCGGAATCGCCACGCCAACCACTGCGACAGAATGCCGAGCGCGAGTACCGCACTGAAAAAGACGAGCCAGACTTCCATATCGCTTCCCTCCCCCACCAACGCGCCCGGATCGCCCACGTCAAACTTCTTCGTTGAACCTTCTCCGCCTCACACGTAGTTCCCTTCCCATGCTGCGTGCCCGACTCGATGAATCCGGTGGCCTTCTCCTTCTCGACGGAGGCCTCGCGAGCGAACTCGAGCACCGGGGACACCGTCTCGACCACTTCCTCTGGTCCGCCCGCCTCCTCACCGAGAATCCCGACGCCATCGCCGAGGTCACGCGCGACTTCGCCGCCGCGGGTTCCGACATTCTCGCCACCGCCACCTACCAGGCCAGCTTCCCCGGCTTCTCCCGGGCCGGCTACTCCCGCGACGAGGCCGCCGCCCTGTTCCGGCGTGCCGTGGACCTGACGCGCGCCGTCGCCGACACCCAGCCCCACCGTCCTCTCGTGGCCGCCAGCCTCGGCCCCTACGGCGCCTACCTCGCCGACGGATCGGAATACCGCGGGGACTACGGGGTGTCCCATGACGTCCTCCGCGCCTTCCACCGGGAACGGCTCGAGACAATCGCGGATGCACCGGCGGACATTCTCGCCTTCGAGACCTTTCCCTCCGCCACCGAGATCGACCTCGTGGCGAACCTGCTGGAGGAAATCCCCGAACGCGAGGCCTGGGTCAGTTGCAGTTGCCGGAACGAGCGCGAACTCTGGGATGGCACCCCGGTGACGGACGTGGCCGCCCGGGTCGCCTCCTGTCCCACCATCACCGCTTTCGGCGTGAACTGCGTCGATCCGCGCCACGCCGTGGGCCTGATCGGCCGGATCCGCCAGTCGGCCCCCGGCCTCGCCGTCGTCGCCTACCCCAACGCCGGCCGGGGCTGGGATGCCGTCGCGGGGCGGTGGCGCGGCGTCGACAGCCCCGGGGAGTTCGCCACCCGGGCCCTCGCATGGCGGGACGCAGGCGCGGCGATCATCGGCGGGTGCTGCCTCACCGGACCCGGGCACATCCGGGCACTCCGGGACGTCCTGCGGGGTTGAAGGGCGGATTCGTTCTCTCGCTTGTCCCGGCGCGGCCCGCGCAGCGCGGGGTGGGAACCTCGGGCGCATCATTGGATGCCAACGACTTATCGTCCAACCCCTTCCTTGTGCTCCTCAACACGGCGGGTGACCGGTGCCACGGTCCGGCCTCGCGGTTCGCGGCAGCGAACTCGTAGTGTTTTTTCGTTCGTTCCGTGGCCTCAGTGGTCCCGCCTCCACACGTCAAGCTCTTCGTCCGTATTCCGCAGCAACATCACGTTGAGAAGAGCGAGCCGCCGAGAGCACGATCTGCAGAAATCATCCCTGATCGATGGCTCCCAGGGAGCAAGCTCGACCAGCTCATTCTGGGACGCCACCCGCAGCCGCCTCTTCAAATCGCCTTGATCCGATAGAATTTCTTCGATCCAACATCCCGTGCACCGGGCAAACTCTGCCTCCGTTCCCCGGATGCCAAAGAATCTCGTGGGACCCTTAGCCGATACGCCGTCCCACCCACCGCAGACAACCCAGGGCGCGCCCTCCTTCCGCACCAGGATCTCGAAACAGATCGGGCATTGTTTCCCTTGGCTCATCGAATGCCCCAATCGCTACGACGGGATCAATCCACACCACGGGCATTGCCCGGACCCTTCCGGATCGTAGTGGGAGCCGCACTACTCACTCCTGGTCAGGGTTGAAAACAACGGGACTTCCACCCGATAAGAAGCGCCTCGCCTGGCTCGGCGCACAACGTCCGAGTCCTGGCAGCCTGATATGAGAGCGATGTTTCGATGACAGTGTAAGGATTCGAATTACGTAGGTCGATCAACTCGCGTCGTGATCAGGCTTGCGCTCGGCGCCTTGCTAGTCCCCCGTTTTGGTTTCGATAAACGACTTCGGATTCGCCTTCAGGACATTGGCGATAGTCTCGTAAGGCGACGGTGACTCTTGAGTAAGATTGTCGTAACTGTCGTCCTCGGCATCGATCTCTCCCCAGAGCTTCTCCCAATCCTCTTCCGCCCCTTCGGTACCCTCAAGCTCCTTTGCCGTCTTCGTCCAAGCTACCGTCTTCTCCCTGAGTTTCCCAACGTAGTCGGCGCAAGGCTGGCAGCCCTGACGTCGAAACGCCTCAGAAACCAACTCAAGGAACTTCAGTGTGTATTCCGGATCATCATGGAGTATAATCGCCTGCATTCCTCCATTCCCCCACCGGCCATCGAATTGAAAGATCAGGTGCAGATCTGCAGCATTGGTTGGGAGATGTCGCTCAAGCGCATTCAACTCTTTTTGATCAAAGGTCTCCCCTGGAACAGCTTCGATAACTTCAAACACCCATTTCGAAATCGGGTTCTGATTAAACAGGTCGTCGTGCTCGATCGTCTCGACGACTTCAATTGGTGGCGGTGGAGGAAGATCCATTTTCTTGGACTAACGTCAAAGGTCTGGCGCCGGCTACTGGCGGCGCAGCTTCGACTGAGGATTAAGGGTTGTAGTTACGGCAATCATTTCGACTCGGAGCGAGTAGCCGGTTGTCCAGCACCGCCTTGTTCGCTGTTTCTCTTCAACTCAACGCGCAATACGGGTTCGACCAACGTAAAGTTCCGTCCGTCTTCGGGTTCTTGTTCAGCCGAAATGAGGTGTGTAATCTGACCATCAACGATTAGAAGATGGGGCCGAGCTCGGGAGGACCGGGTTGTTGTCCCGTCGGTATACCTGACAACAGTGCTCATAGCCGTACCAGTGTGCACCTCTCCAGTGTACACCCATTTCTTCCCATCAATCGAATAAGCGTGTCCTAGAGCGTCGTGAAATGGCTTGCCCTCGGGGACGACCATGTCGTGGAGAAGGGCGTGGTAAATCTTCTTCTCTTGGTCGTACCATACGAACATGTCCTCGAGACCGTCTGGAGTGTTCCCGTCATAAGGTGTTTTGAACAAAGGTGTTTCTTGTTCCTGCCATTCGTAGGTCTTGGGTTCAAGGTAGTTGGTAGCTCTTACCCAGTGGACCTGGGAACCTTTGGGCCACGTTCGCCAGAGACCAACCAGCGATCCGTCTTCGCGGACTACCGCCGAAAAGTTGGCGTCAATCCCGTCGAGAAGCTTTCTTGGCTCAAGGATCACAATAGGGTCTGACCAGGGTCCGTAAGGCGAGTCGGCGGTGACAAGAACGGTCGCCTCGTTTGAGGCTTCCAGATCGACATCTCTCGTTGGTTGCCCATCTTCATTGAACTCGATGGCCGGCCCATAGCTCGACGGACCGAGCTTACCGTCGACCACTCCGGCAGTTAGAAACGCGATCCACTTCCCTCCGGGCCCACGCCTGACGTCAACTGCGTGGGCAAACACAGGAAAGGCGTCGGCCACATATTCGTATGGCCCTTGGGGCTTCCTTGAAGTGGCGTGAATGACGTATGAGTTAACAGGCCAGTATTCCATATCGGCATTGTTGGCAATGACTGAAACCCACATGTGGTATAACCCATCATCACCACGCAGAACCGACGCCCCCCAAGAGTCACCCCACGGGGTAGCATCCTCAAGCGTTGGCCGAAACCCGGTTCCTCCCTCTGCTGGTCCCAAGATCAAGTGAAACGAACCGCCGGATTGCCCGTTGGCGCATCCAACGAGCATGACAAACACAGTGAGAAGGTTGACCATGTAGCGAATCATCCGAAGCAGTCTCCTTTAGCGAACGTCAAAGCGCTGGAAGGGCGGCAACAAGGCCCTCTGGCGCTCCGAAAATCATAAGCCTGATCGAAGACTTGTCACCCTCAAACTCCGAGTTTCCAGCCCTTGCCAGCCGCGCTTTGTTCGGTGTTGAGGAATGCTAGTCGTCACCCGTGACTGAACGTTCAACAAAGGTCAATCCAGTGAGGGAGAAGTCTTCGTATGCTGCTTTGAATCCTCCTTCATCGGGCTCGGCAATAAAGACTCGATTCCATGCTTCCGTCACACGGAAAAGGCCGCCATTATTGGGCAGCCTCGATTCGTAGAACGTCGGCCGATTGGATGTAACGTGGGTCGATAAAGGGTAGCTGTCAGATTGGGATAGGTTCACTGCGTCGATTCTTCTGAAGGTGTGCACAATATGGGCCGGTGAGCCATCAATTGTGATTGGCAATAGTTCGCCCGCCTCGCTTAAAAACCCTGCGATCGCCTCGATGTTCAGAGTTGAAGGCAAAACCACCATCAAACTGCCAAGAATGTCGATACGCATAAAGTTTCCGAGTGGAAGGGATTGATCCAGTTGTGTGCATTTCAGCTCAGACCATATCGGAGTCAAGGTCTCACCATAAAACACTCTGTGCGCTATCTCCTCCCGATGACTGTCTTCGTATTTGAGCCCGGTCCCAATCAGCGAATAGAACTCCCCTGAGGTTCTTACTTCATAGGTGGTCATTTTCTCACCGAACGTCAAGGTGAGCTAACACAAAAATGCGACAGCATTTTTGTGTTAGCTCCACCGATTTGTTCGCTGCCAGATAGTTCGCCGTTCGGAACTTCTCGTCGATCTCTCTATACGTAGGTAATCGCAATAGTTTACGAGATGGCAATATTCGGAAAATATCGAAACCGTGAGAATCAAAGAAATAAAAGAAATCTTGGAAGTATGTCCTCGTATCAATATTGCATCCACCAAATTCAAATTGAACAAGGTCGATTTCTCTGCTTTCAAGTAACGCCTTCGCTCCAGCAAGGACGTCAAGTTCGTGCCCTTCGACATCAATCTTGAGTAAATGAATCTTTTTAACACCTTCCTTTGCGCCATAATCGTCTAAAGAAACTAGTTTGATTTTCTCTTGAATACGACCATGGTCTATCCCGAAATGCTCAAGTTTCCGCTTGGTAAGGGACGCTAAACCAGAGCCCTCCGCGTTCGTGTATAAAATGGCTTCGCTCTCTTTATCTGAGAAGCCGAAATTATTTAATATAACGTTTGAGTTTTTGCTGTGTGCCTCCGAAAGAAACTGAAATGTTTTCTCTGACGGCTCAAAGCAGTAAATAGTGAACTCCTTTATTCCAGATAAATAGGAAACCGCTTCGGTCGAGTATTGGCCCTTGTTTGCTCCGACATCAAAGACTGTTAATTGTTCTTTGTTAATAGCTGACAGAACCTCGAATACAATCGATTCACCGCTCTGGTCTGCTCCACCGCCGCTTCCAATTCCTATTCTATTTTCGAGAGCCATGATTGTTCTCTCTGCATCGCGAATCGGCATGAGTGATGATACTTTAATCAGGATTTTAGCTAGGATGCTTTTCATATTTTTATTAGCGAACATAGGGTTTATCACACCGGTCTGTTCCGTATCAACCCCTTTATCTCCCCCGTCTCCAGTGCCGTAATGGCGAGGTTCCACAATGCCGAGTGCGATAGCCTCGGAATCGGGCCATATTCCACTGGAGACGGGGGATATCCCGCGAAATCGCGCCCGAAAGCACAATCAGGAGGAGTGCTCGGAAGCTCATTTCCCAATGAAGGAACAGGCTTCGCCCGGCGCGAGGCTGCTTCGCTCTTCGTGCATCCAGGACCGTTCCGGCTGGCGACGCGCGCACGGGGGCGTGAGCTGCCGCACCGCGAAGGGAGGTTCCGCGCCTTGTGATCAATGCGACGTCCGTTTTCTCCATTTGGTACTCTTCAGCGGGGTTGGGGGCGGAGATACGATTCGATTCTCCCACCCGGGACGGATTCCGTAGGCGGCTTCGTCAAGCCGGGCCCGAGTATGACTCGGGATTTCGTTCCTTCGATCGCCCCGGCTTCCCGGTCGATGGGAAGGGAAGCGGTTGCGCCTGGAACAGGGGATCCCGCCACGAGGCGATCCCGTGATTCGTGCGTGCTGCGCCGCAGATCGTCTGGTGGTCCGGCTGCGATGACGAGAGCCGGTGTTCCGGCATGGCCACTTGTGTGCCGGTGCCCCCGATGCGCGGAGCCGGCTCGACGGATTCGTCAGGGCAACAGGGTTCTCTCCCCGAACCGACAGGGTCCCCTCGCCCGGTTGACAGGGTTGCCTCGCCCGGTTGACAGGGTTGCCTCGCCCGGTTGACAGGGTTGCCTCGCCCGGTTGACAGGGTTGCCTCGCCCGGTTGACAGGGT